>Ga0193733_1000436_pt1 | contig 14004 bp, 12 predicted proteins | sample U1s2metaG_FD_145076 | JGI IMG/M metagenome (GOLD analysis project Ga0193733, IMG submission 145076) | Soil microbial communities from a riparian zone of the East river system, Colorado, United States - U1s2 | ecosystem: Environmental > Terrestrial > Soil > Riparian zone | place: USA: East River...
GATCGTGGCAGAACAGCTCGCCGGTGTCTTACGGGAGCACTCCAAAACCTAAGATTAGACCTGGCTTGGCGAGCAATCTTCGCACGGCTATCCCCCGTCTTTCGAGAGCCGGGTGCGGCGTTCCGCTTGTCGGGTCGGTTTCTGCTGGGTTCATCCATGCCCACGACTCCCATGGGCGAGAGAATTCCTTTCGCGCCAACCGTTTAAAACGGATCCAGTCTCTCGAGGCTAGGTCAGCGCGCGGTCGAGATGCGTATATCCTCCGTCAACGAAAATCTGTTGGCCGGTGATGTGTCCGGCTTGCGCGGAAATGAGAAAAACCACCATCGCCGCGATCTCCTCCGGGGAGGTCATTCTCTTGCCCAGCGGAATTTTTCCGATGATGTTCTTGAGTTTTGCCTCGGGATCCGGAAAGCTATCCAGCCACTGGCGATAGAGCGGAGTCATTACTTCGGCGGGCACTACCGCATTCACCCGGATGCCATAAGGCAGTAATTCGGCCGCCCATTCTCGCGTCAACGCCAGGATCGCCCCTTTTGACGAGGCGTAGCCCGAGGTTCCACCTTGCCCGGTAATCGCCGTCTTCGAACTCACATTGACAACGCAACCCTGCGACTGCTTTAGCCACGGCAGAGCGTAGTGCGCCATGTTGTAGCAATGCAGCAGATTCCGCCGCAGGGATTCCACATATTGTTCCGGGCTTCCATGTTCCAGGCCAATCCGGTCGTTCACTCCGGCATTGTTGACCAGCGCGTCGAGGCGGCCGGTGAGCCGGACGGTTTCGTCTACGGCTTGCGAGCAATTTCCGGCGACTGCCAGTTCGGTGATAATCACATGGCTTCTGGCGCGGCTCCGCTCGAGTTCAGCCTTAAGTTGCTCGGCTGCGCTGGCATCTCGATCAACAATCACCGGAATTGCGCCCTCTCCAGCAGCAGTCCGGGAAATCGCCGCGCCAATGCCCTTGGCGCCGCCGGTAATGAGGACAACTTTATTTGTCAGCTGTAGTTCCATTTGGTGAGGCCAGACGGTAGAAACGGGCTGCGTTCCAACCGAATATATTGTCCTTTTCCGAGTTGGTTAAATCCTGCACGTAGTTTTCGACGAGTTGCTTTACTTGTCCATAGGCGCCGGCTAGCAGACACACCGGCCAGTCCGAGCCGAACATCAGTCGGTCAGGTCCAAAAGCTTCGAAGACAATATCCAAATACGGACGGAAGTTCTCCTCCGTCCAGTGGCCCCACTCCGCTTCTGTGATCAGGCCTGACAATTTGCAGAAGACATGGGGAGCGGTTGCGATCTTTCGGATATGTCCGGCCCATCTGGTTGTTTCCCCGGTCTTAATGGGCGGCTTGGCCAGATGATCGATCACGAAGGCTTGTTCGGGAAATTTCGCAACCAGTTCGATCGCCGCCGGCAATTGCCGGGGATAAATCAGGATGTCATAAGTGAAGTCGAATTCCCGCAAGCCTGCAATTCCGCGAACGAAGGACTTTCGCAGCATGAAGCGATCGTCTGGTTCGTCTTGTAAGACGTGCCGGAATCCGCAAAGCCTGTCATGATGCGAGAAGGACTGCAGCCGCTCGGGAAGATCATCAGCGCATAAATCCACCCACCCTACCACCCCCGCAATGGTGGGATAATGCTTTGCCAAATCCAGCAGCAACAGGGTCTCGCCTTCTGACTGGTCGACTTGCACGGCGATTGAGGCATCCATCCCAGTCGCCCGCAGTTCCCGGTTCAGATCAGCCGGAAGATAATCCCGCTTGAGCACCGCCATCTCGTTGGTAATCCAATTGTGCCTCGCGGGCTCGTAGCGCCAAAAGTGCTGGTGGGAATCGATTTTCACGCAAACCCTCGGGCAGCCGCGAAGCGGCTGCAACCCCATCCAACCCACGGCACCATCCGCGGGTTCAGGGGGCAGAGAGACTAAGCGCCAGGGGCGAACCGATCGTCCGCGCAGCGAGCTTCAGCGCTCTCCCAAAATCACCATGCTGCCCATGAACGTCGCAGAATTTAGAGGTGAATCCTGGCCGCCCAACCCCCACCCGGCGCCAGTGTGATCTTCAATTTTTTAGCGCTGGTGACCTGGCTCTTGCTCTTTATGTAGTCGCTGGCCAAACGGTCGGCGTTTACCCCGTCCTGGTACGCCTCCATGGTAAAGCCCCCTGACGGCAGGAAGGAAAGATCGACTTCGAGCTCGCGGCCGGTCCAGTTCGTCATGGCGCCAACATACCACTCTCGGCCGCTCCTTCTGGCCACCAGAACATACTGGCCGAGCTTGGCATCGAGAACTTTGGTCTCGTCCCACACCGACGGCACCGGGCTCAGGAACTCCATCGCTTCCGGTTCGCGCTGATAGTTCGAAGGACTGTCAGCCAGCATCTGCAGTGGGCTTTCGAACACCACATACATGGCCAATTGATGACACCGCGTTCCCATGGCCATAGGGTGATCGGAGACCGGAACAAAGTTCTTCTTGGTGGCATTCAACATTGCGCCCGGGGTGTAATCCATCGGTCCCAGAAACATGCGCGTGAAAGGCAAGGTGACATTGTGCTGCGGCTCGGACTCGACGCTCCATTTGCTCCACTCCATGCCCCGAACGCCTTCCCCGCTGATCATGTTGGGCCAGGTGCGAGTCATGGTGATCTGGCTCTGACCGCCGTGAAAATCCACGAGCATGTGGCGCCTGGCCGTTTCGCGGCAGACTTTGTAGTAGAAGTTGATCAGTTTCTGATCGTTCCGCTGCATGAAATCAATTTTGATACCTCTGATTCCCCACTTCTGGAACTGATCGAGTGCCGCGTCAAATTGATCGTCGAACGTCTTCCACACTACCCATAGGATGATGCCGACATTCTTCTGCTTGGCATAGGAAGTGAGTTCCTCCATGTTAATTTCCGGAACTACCTCCATCACATTACCCAGCCGGTACCAGCCTTCATCGAGAACTATGTACTGCAGGCCGTACTTCGCGGCAAAATCAATGTAGTACTTGTAGGTCTGGGTATTTACGCCGGATTTGAAATCGACACCGTAGACGTTATTGGCATTCCACCAATCCCAGGCCACCTTGCCGGGCTTGATCCAGGACGTGTCTTGCACCTGCGATGGTTTTTCCAGAAGCCAGACCAGCTGATTGGTAATCAGGTCGCCATCTTTTTCGGCGATACCCAATAGCCGCCAGGGATAGCTCCGGGTGCCGCGGGTCACCGCGATGTAATCAGCGGACTCGGTGACTCTGTAGTCGCGGTCTCGTTCCAGCACTTCCTTCAGCGGGTAGGGAGGGAAGGTTGCCGCCAGTCCATTTTTGCTTGTGCCATGTAACCAGAGTCCGGGATAGTCTTCAATATCCGATTCCGCGACCGCCACCTTCACTCCGTTGGCGGCGTCGACGACAGCGGGCAGACTGGCTATGGACGAGAGAGGGATCTCCGCCAACTTGAAGAGCGGAAATCTCCTTTCGTTATGGGACATAAAACTTTCTTCCAGGGGGTAATACGCGGAGTAGTCGCCCGCGAAATTGAGGCTGACCTCTTCGTTGTAGACCCGGACTTCATCTTGCGGCAGGGAAGTCTCAATTCGGTAGGCCGTGCCTTCGTTGTAGGCTCTGAAAACGACGGTGTAATTGCCCTCCATTTCGAGCCGCAGTTCGTTGTAATTTTCGCGGACCTTGGCGAATTTCTGCCGTACCGCAGGCTCGAGCGTTCCGTCATAGGTCCGCGGCTTCGCGCTCTTGACTCGCGGCTGCAGGCCCAGGGTATTGTGGTCAATGTCGATGGAGAGTGTGGATTTCTGCAACAGAGGCGTTCCCTTGAACAGGACGTCGTATTGAATGCGGTCGCCGGTCCGGATCTTTACTTCGATCTGCTTGTTCGGTGACAGCAGGCTATAGCTGGATTGAGCGGCTGCGGACCCAATCAGCGTCATGGCAACAAGCATCAAAGCTGCCTTCTTGCAGAGAATTTCCATCGCAGGTTCTCCTCGAGGCGAGAGATTGACGAAATTGAAGTGGGCGCTCGCCCATTGCGGAAGCAAGCGGGTGATTCGACCGGAGTTTGGTTTGCGACTCAAGGGGGAGTGAGCCCTCCGGCCGAGGACGGCGTTAATGCCGTTCCCGATTTCTGTCGCCGTGAGCGGAAGGCTCGTTCTCCAACAACAGTAGGAAGTCCTCCACCGAGGTGAGCAGAACGCCGCCAACAAACATCACCTCAATCGCGGGAATCAGGGCGGAGGCTAAACTGTGCATAGTCACTGGATTCCTAAGGGAACAGGCGACGACATTCCAGCAGAGATCATAACTGTAGCCCCTCCGAGTGGCAACCGGCGACACAGAAAACCGTGACAAAATCTGGGCCATGGAGTGGTGGGTCAGAAGAGCCAAGTGAAGGCTGCGCTGGCTAGCCGGGTGTTTTACTTAACTGCGCCGGGGCTCCCAGATAGGCGATCGGCTTCGCGCTGTTCGGCTGTAGCCCGTGCGGGACGGCCGGTTACGGTGTAGATTTCAACCATTCGCCGGTGGGGTTCGGGTTCCTGAGGACGCAGTTTCGCTGCTTCTTCGAGATAACGAAGCGAATCCGAATACCGACTCGGGTCTTGCTGCGCGAGTCCCTTTTGCACCATGGCTTCGTTGGCGAGATTCAGCGCGGTGAGGTAGAGCAGATCTGCAGTTCCGGGATCCTGCGGGTTGAGCTGGTGCGCATGATGAAGCGCCTGATACGCGGGAAGATCCTTACCGAGCTTGGCTAGGGCGGCACCATAGAGCGCATTCAGTTGAAACAAATCCGGCCATCGCGTGAGCGCATTGGCCAATGGCTCGCGCGCCTTTTCAAACTGGTTCATCTGATAATAGGCCAGCGCCAGGTTGTATTGCATTTGCGGCGATTGGGGTGCCATCTCGGCGGCACGGCGGAGAGGCTTCAGCGCTGCTTCCAGGTCCCCGTGCTGGCCGTAGAGGGTGCCTAGCGCTGTCAGTTTTTCCGCGTTGTCGGGATCGTACAGTTGTTCGCAGATTTCATGTGCTTGCTCGCGCGCGCCCTGATCCAGCTTTTGTGCGCATTCCAGCCTGAGCCGGCTCTCATTAGAATCGCGCTGGCGCAATTCCTCCGACGCTGCCAAAGCCTTGGCCGCTTCCTCCTCGTGCCCCTCCTTGCGATACAGCAATCCCAGCTGGTACGGAATGCGGGCGTCCCGTGGGGTCAGTAGCGCGGCTTGCTTCAGCCATTTTTCTGCCGCGGGGAAATCGCCCTGTTTGAGGTAAGCGTACCCGAGGTAATAAGCGGTGTCGGGGAAGGGCGGCTTGACCGCAGCCTGAGTTAAGCTCCGGATTGCTTCTTGGAAGCGGTGGTCGTCCAAATCCAGCCTTCCGAGGTAATAGAAGACGTTTGGATGATCTCCGACTTTAGCGCGCACAATTTTAAATTCGCGACGCGCTTCATCGGATTTGTGCAGTTCGAAAAGCGCAACTGCCAGCGGAAATCGTGCCCGTAGAGTCAGCGTGGGATCGAGCTTCAAGGCAGCTCGAAATTCGCTGACCGCCGCATCGTACTGATCCTGTTTCAGGGCGTCGTAGCCCCTGCCCAGATGCGCTTCCGGATCGCTCCCGGGGGATGGTTTCGGCGCGGGCGGCTGCTGGGACGAGGCAAAGCCTGTCCCAAGACCGAGCAGTACGAGCGCGGTCAGCGCCAGCAAGATCTGTCCCCGAAAGTGTCGTATGCTCATGGCAGCCCCGAACCGGTTTCGCGGAAGCAGCAGGGCCACCAATTATATCCGGGGTTTTGAGCAAACTTTATTGGGCGGTGTTTCGCAAGGCGTATTCCGTTGGAATACGGTACAAATTTCCCAATCCATTGAATATGCCGCGCGCTTTCGAAACTAAATTCTTTGCTGGTAAAACGGCTCGTCTCGCTTGTCGGTTTGCTGCCTCGCTCACTCCTAAAGATCTGCCATTTGCCATCCAGAATGACTCTCGGACTGTACTTGCGAACGGCGGTGTTGAACACCGACCCAAGATTTGTCAGCCTGGACCAAGAGCCATTCTGGTGATTGCTGATGAATAGATCGGAATTGCCCCGGCTGGGCCGGCGGCGAGGGAGCCAGCGCCTAGGTTAATTTTCGTGCCGCCTGGGCCAGCAGTGCGGCGGCCAGGTGGTTGATCTCGGCCACCTCCTGAGCCGTGGCCGTGCCGACGTAGTCGCGCACCAGCTTTTCGCAGCGTTCCCGGACATGGTCGTAGGCCGCGGGATCTTCCCCTCTGACGGCGAGCAGCGCTTTAAGCCAGAGCTTGCCATAGCCGGCGTGCATGGTTTCGTCGGCCCAGTCGAAGTCCATGTCGTGCTCGCTTACGGCGTCGCCGTAAGCGTGGAAGAGTTGAGCGCGGGCAGGCTTGTGCTTGATATTTTTGGTTTCAAAAAAGTACAGCATTCCCAGGCGGTAGATGGGATCCTCGCCTGATGTGCTCTCGTAGATATAGGTCCCCAGCGGGATTTCCGCCGGATCGAGGCCCCAGGCCATTAGGCGCTCGTACCCCATGCGGCAGTGGCGGGATTCGTCGTAAGTCCAGCGCGCGGCATGGTGGATCCACTCCCAGGGCAGGACGTCAGCAAAGGCGCTCAACATCACGCCGCCGGCTTCAATCGCCCAGACTTCATTCAGGTGGCTGATAGCCGAGCGGAGTTGCAACTGCATACCTTCGCCATAGGGAAAGCTGGCATCCACGATGTCGGGCCAGTAGAAACGACAGAGCCGGAAACGTGGGTCGCGGGCCGGCTGGTCAGGGATGACATATGGTTTTGATCCCGGTAAAGGGCCAGCGGCGGGGGCCGAGGGCGACGGTCCCACTCCGACCCCACCGACTTCTGAGAGCCGTTCTGCCACCACTTGGGTCCAGGCAAGCGAGGTTTCGAGCAACTCGGGATGCAGGGACAACGCCGCCTGCGCCCAGGGCTCGAAGGCGCTGATCTGTTCTTGCTTTTCGGACAGCGCCAGAAATAGAAAGCGGTGAGTAGGCCCGTCAGCGATCGAATCCGATGCTTCCAGATATGCGCGGTAGGAATCGCGCAACGCCGGCAGCAGAACCCTTCCTATGCTCAGTAGGAACGCTGGAACTGACGGTGAATTCTTGACCGCGCCGAACAGTTCAATCAGCGCGCGGTCGGCTCCTTGCTCTTCCAGCAAGCGGCTGGGGAAACGCAGCTCGAATACCCGATTCCGAAGGGCATGGGCGGTTTCGGCGCTTTGCCAGATGAAGCGGGCCACGCCGATTTTGATGGGGAGAGAAGCAATGGCGGGGATCCAGGCTGCTTCACTGACCAGCAGCGAGCGCTCGCAGAAAAAGAAGCGCTTGAGAAGCTGCGCCGTATCGAGGCGCATCCAGCGCGCCCGCGGCTGCGGGCTCGACAAGAAGGCGGGTTGTGACATGGCTTTCCCTTCTTTGAAGGAGCGGGCTCGATCCTCCCGCACTCCAATTCTAAGGCTAGACCCGCCCTGGCGCGTTCCCCGGTATTCCCGAAACCCAAGGAACATCACCCTGGAAGCACACAGGCGCGGAGAACTGTTCCTTGGGGTTCTCCGTGCCCCGCTGTGTCCGTTAGAACTTGACCCGCCCTTGGGCGCGCCGCGCGCTCAAAAGGAATTGCTGAGCGCCACCGCAAGCACTGCCACAATCAGCACCAGCAGTCCCAGATTCAGCAACCGCCGGGCCGCGGCAGGCGCGCCTTGCCACTCACCTCGCCACAACCCCCAGAGGTTGCCCACGACGATAGAGAGAGAAATAAACAGAGGCCAGCCCACGACTGCGCCCCAGCGCCCGAGCCTTGCTGCGCCAGCCCCATAGAGATAAAAACTTCCGATCCACATCAAAGCCATCAGCGCGCTCAATCTCAAGTTTCGCGGTGTCTCCCGGTTCCAGTATTGGCCGAGCGTATTGTTGCGGAGCATCAGGTAAAGGCAATAGGCGAGGTTGGCGACAAACCCCAGAGTAAATAGAAGCGCCCACACCGTATTTCCCGACAAAGCTTGCGAGACTCCGAGCGTCTCCGCGGAACGGATTACGTTTCCGCCAAAAGCCATCCCCACGTTGGGCAGGCACGACAGGGCTCCGGCGAGCATCGCGACGGCCAGTCCAGCTCTGAAGGCTCTCGAATGCGTCGCGATGGATTTGCTTCCTGAGGGCGCACGGCGGGAGCCGGCAACGGAACACAGCACAATCCCGAAAATAACCAAGACTGTGCCGACAAGCAGCACCAGTCCCTTTGTCGTAAGCAGTGTCTGGGGAAAGAACACCAGCAGCGGAATCAGTGCGCCAAGGCTGGCAATCAGGCCCATGATGATGGGATATCCCAGGGCCATGCCGAGTCGGTTCATTCCAAGTCCGAACAGTACGGCTCCCACTCCCCAGCCCAGTCCGAAAATCGCCAGCACGGCCAAATCCCGCGCCGGCGACGCACCATACACGGTGAAAATATTAGGAACCAACAGAAGGGTGATCATCCAGTTGAAGGCGAGCATTCCCAGCAGCGAAAACGTCGCCCAAGTATGCTCCCACGACCATTGCCGTACCAGGGTCATCGGAAGAACGAAGGTTCCCTGCAGCAAGGCCGCCAGCAACACCAGAAGAAAGCCTAGGGCTAGATCGGAATGAACCAGGCAGACCCCCTCAGTGCAACACTGGAGTGGCATCGGTGGCGACGCAGACCCATTTTCCGCCTTTGTAAACCCAGGTATCGACAAAACGCTCGCGCCGCACGTAAGGCTTTCCTGCTTCGATTCCCTTGGCTTGAAAAACACCCGTCGCGACCGCCGCGTTTCCGAACACGTGCACGCTCATCGACTCCGGTGCGACCTGTTGCTCCTGGGAGGCAGACTTCCTTACACTCTTCAGAAACTCAGCCTTGGACTGCACACTGCCGTCATCGTTAATCAGCACAATCTGATCGTCGAGGATTCCGTCGAGCGCTTTTGTGTCGCCCGCCTTGTATGCCTGGTTCCAGGCCTTCTCCAGGGCAATGACTTTCGATTGAATCGTGGGATCGTCTTGCCCCGCTAAAAGCAAACGCGCCGCGCATACGAAAGCGATCAAGAAGGCGTTCCGTCTCATTAGGCTACGTCCTTTCTGAGCATTCAACCCGGATCGAAGGAGCGATCGCAAACCAATCTGGAGGATTCAGAGCGTTTTGTTGATAATATCGCAGGATCTGTTTGCGGTCGGGCAGGGAGGGAATCACGCCTTCCTTCGTAACCGCCAGCCCGCCAGTGACCACGGCAAACTGCACGGCATGTTCAAGTCCCGTGCCGCAAGCGAGCGCAACGGCAAGCCCAGCGTTGAAGGCATCGCCTGCGCCAGTCGTGTCGATAGCCTGCATCGCCAGAGCAGGAACGTGCGTGGAAGATGATGCGGTGACGATCAGAGCTCCCTTTTCTCCCAAGGTCATGACAACCTGTTTTACGCCGCGACGAATCAGCTCCCGCGCGACAACCTCGGGATCGATTGCTTTGTCCGGACTTTGCCCGGCGAGCACCCTGGCTTCGGACTGGTTGGGGGTGAGTATGTCTACCAATTGCAGGATGGATCCCGGCAAGGGCCGGACAGGCGCAGGGTTCAGAATCGTCACCGCGCTTCGCGCCCGGCCGCGAGCCATCGCCGCTTCGGCGGCGGCCACAGGAATTTCAAGCTGCGTCAGCACCACCGCCGACGAATCGAACGCGGCCTCCCCCTGGAATACATCGCCAGCGGTCAAAAGATCGTTCGCTCCCGGGTCAATTGCGATGCAGTTATTCCCGCTGGCATCCACCAGAATGAACCCCACTCCGGTGGGCGCACGCTCGCTATGCACTACATGAGCGACATCAATGCCCTCGTCGCGATAAAGTCGCAATGCCATATCGCCGAATGCGTCTTTACCTATCCGGGCGACAAAGCTAACCCGTGCTCCGAGCCGCGCGATGCCCACGGCCTGGTTGGATCCTTTTCCGCCGTAGTCCACGCGATAGCCGGTGCCCAACAGCGTCTCACCGGGACTCGGCAGACGTTCGACCCTCATGGTCAGCCCGGCAGCGTAACTGCCCACGACCGTGATTCGAGGAGCGTTCAACGGGGAATCTCCGCGGGATGCGTCATGATTGTGAAAAAAACGTCGTAAGCCTACCACAGGGCACCACCGACTTACAGATAGTCGACGGTGATCTTCAGATCGAGTCGCCCCCCTGGATATCGAAACGAGGCGGCATCGAATTTCGGTGGGCCGAAATGGCCCTTTGCGTTATTCGAGGCTCCGACGCCCTCGCGGGGAATCCCCATGAAGTTGGTGTCAAGCCGGCCATTGGAGTTCTCGTCGTGGACTAGGGACACGGCATACGTTCCCGGAACGACGCCGGGAAATTCGCACACTGCATGCCGATCTGCGACCACGGCCGCGGTCCGCCCAACCGCCCTTTCGGCGTGTTTAGGGAAGTCGCTGGCCGACGAGAAAAGGGCGCACATCACCTTTCCCTTGTCGTTGCGCAACCCCCCGATTTCGACTTGGATCAAATTCTCCGGTGGCGCTGAAGTCTGGGTCCGTGTGGAAGCAGTCAGCACTAAAAAAAGGCCGGCGGTCAGGAAAGCTCGATTCGATTTGCCCATGTATGGTGGCCTCTCTCTCTCGACCTGGTCGCGCTCCAGTATGCATGGCGTAGCTCGGCCGCACAACCTTCATCAGCGTGCATCATTTCTCTGGGCTCCGCTCCCTCCGCCCCGCCTTGAGCAGACATTCCTTGTTTTGCCCTGTAGAATTTGCCATGCGTATTTCTGAAGGTCAGCAAGAAGTGCAATAAGAAAATCAACAGGACGAGGAATCCTATGCCCGATAAGCCTGCAGCCGATGCTCAAACCAACATCGAGTCGGTCCTGCACGAGCACAGAACATTTGAGTGTCCGGAAGATTTCCGCCAGAAAGCGCACATCAAAAGTCTGGAAGAGTACGAGCGCATCTACCGCGAGTCAATAGAGCAGCCGGAAAAATTCTGGGGCGGAATCGCAAGCGAGCTGCACTGGTTCCAAAAGTGGGAGAAAGTTTTGGAATGGAATCATCCGTGGGCCAAGTGGTTTGTCGGTGGTCAGCTTAATCTTTCTTACAACTGCCTCGACCGCCACGTGCAGACGTTCCGCAAGAATAAGGCCGCGCTGATCTGGGAGAGCGAACCGGGCGAAGTCCGCACTCTCACCTACCAACAACTTCATCGCGAAGTGCAGAAATTCGCCAACGTCTTGCGGTCGCTGGGGGTCAAAAAAGGCGATCGTCTGGCTATCTACATGGGGATGACGCCCGAGCTACCCATCGCGATGCTGGCCTGTGCGCGCATCGGGGCGCCGCACACTGTGGTCTTCGGCGGATTTTCTGCTAATGCCCTGATTGACCGCATCCACGACTCGCAGGCTGTCGCTGTCATCACTCAGGACGGTTCCTACCGTCGCGGCGCCGAGGTCAAGCTATTTCCGGCCGTCGACGAAGCGCTGAAATCTTGTCCGTCGGTAAAACATGTGGTGGTCTACAAACGAACCGGTACGCCGATCAATCTGCAATCCGGCCGCGACCGCTGGTGGCATGAGTTGATGGCCGAGGCGACCGATGAATGTCCGGCCGTGCCCCTCGACGCCGAGCATCCGCTCTATATTCTCTACACCTCGGGAACCACCGGTAAGCCGAAGGGCGTAGTACACACCACCGGCGGCTATTCGGTAGGGACGTACTTAACCACCAAGTGGGTATTCGATCTCAAGGAAGAGGATACGTACTGGTGTACTGCCGACATCGGCTGGGTTACGGGTCACAGCTACATGGTTTACGGACCGCTGCAAAACGGCGCTACCAGCCTCATGTACGAGGGCGCGCCCAACTTTCCTGAGCCTGACCGCTTCTGGAACATCATCGACCGTCACAAAGTGAACATCTTTTATACCGCCCCCACTGCGATCCGAACGTTTATCAAGTGGGGCGACGAGTGGCCCAAGAAACACAAGCTCGAGAGCCTGCGCTTGCTGGGCACGGTGGGCGAGCCCATCAATCCCGAGGCCTGGATGTGGTACCGCGAGGTGATCGGCCACAACCGCTGTCCCATCGTGGACACCTGGTGGCAGACCGAAACCGGACACATCATGCTCAGCCCGATCCCGGGGGCGATCGCGACCAAGCCGGGGTCGGCCACGCGCCCTTTCCCAGGGGTGGTGCCCGAGATCGTCACGATGGAAGGTAAACCCGTACCCGAAGGCTCGGGCGGGTTTCTCGTTCTCAAACAGCCCTGGCCAGGCATGCTGCGCACCATCTACGGCGATCCCGACCGCTACGTGACGCAATACTGGTCGCAGATCCCGGGCGCATACTTCACCGGCGATGGCGCGCGAAAAGACAAAGACGGCTACTTCTGGGTGATGGGCCGCGTGGATGACGTGATCAATGTTTCCGGCCACCGCTTGAGCACGATGGAAGTGGAGTCGGCGCTGGTCGCACACGAAGCTGTTGCCGAGGCCGCCGTCGTGGCGCGTCCGGATGACATCAAGGGTCAAGCCATCTCGGCTTTCGTGACCCTGGAACACGGGAGAAAGCCCACGCCGGAACTGAAGGACGAGTTGCGGAAGTGGGTCGCGAAAGAGATTGGCGCCATGGCCAAACCGGACGATGTTCGATTTACCGACATGCTGCCCAAAACGCGTAGCGGGAAAATCATGCGTCGCCTGTTGCGTGAACTGGCTAGCAGCGGAGACGTAAAGGGCGATACCACGACGCTCGAAGACTTCGGCATCATCGCGAAGTTGAAGGAGAGCGAGGAGGGCTGACCTGAATTGTCAGCCGGTCCCGCCTCAAAATAGGTAGCTCTCGCCGTCCCGCGTCCGGGGCGGGCCCTCGGCCCCATGCGAGGGCAGGATGGCCTCGGCACACCCATCAAGGTGCCGCGCTACATGATTTTGACTGCAAGAATATAGATCACTCGCCCGCTCCCATCATGACAATCGGCATGGTGGGCGTTGTCGACCCCTCCTCGGGCTCGACCGTAATCGCAAAAGCCTTGGCCTCAACTCCCGCCGGTAGCGGCGGCTCAATCACGGTCGCGCTTCCGTGGGCGTCAGGCTTAAAGACTCCGGCCGGGATGGGCGCACCGTTGGTTGGGATCAACCACAGTTCATACGCTTTCCGAGATGGTAGAGCCGGCATGTTACTGGCCAGAAAAACCAGACTGGAACGATTACGTACATAGATTGCTTTCCCCTGTGGTTGCGGGGGAGTTTGCGCTGCGATCAGGGTCACACGCACCGCGTCGGTAGCGGTTAGGGTCGCCACCACTTCACGAGCACGGTCGAGCTGCGCCTGCTGCTGGGTTGATTCGCTCTGCAACTCGGCTACACGCTGCGCCAGACGGTCGCTCTGCCGGAAAAAGAAAACGAAGGCCAGGGCGAACGCCGCGGCCGCGAACCACGGGATCAGTGTCCACGACCAACGGCGCGCAGCCATCTTGGGCGATCGCGGCTCCTTGGCAATTGCCTTCAGCAGGCGCTCCCGGGCCCGGCGCGGGGGCGCGGGCCCAGCTGCCGAAAGTGCCAGTAACGCCGTGTCTCCGCGCAGTTGCTCGAGCTCGCGGCGGCACGCGGCACACTCTTCCAAATGCTTCTCCAGAGCGATCCGCTCTTCACCCTGCAATTGCCCGAGGGCGAGAAGAGCGAGATCGTCGGCGAATTGTTCGTGGGCGCTCATGCTTCAAAAGCCTTACGCAGGGCGATCAGCCCGCCGCGAATACGTGTCTTGATCGTGCCCAGCGGTTCTCCGGTCTTGGCCGCGATTTCGGTATGGGTGAGCCCCTCGAAGTAGGCCATCTCCAGCGCGCTGCGTTGTGCCGCCGGCATGCTATCCAGCGTGCCCCGCACCTTCTCCATAGCCCGCGACCGCTGCGCATCGCCCGCCATATCCGGTTCCACTGACACAACGACGTCGGCAATATTGGTTTCGGGACGCCGCTTGCGCAGGGCGTCAATCG
>Ga0193733_1000437_pt1 | contig 14003 bp, 11 predicted proteins | sample U1s2metaG_FD_145076 | JGI IMG/M metagenome (GOLD analysis project Ga0193733, IMG submission 145076) | Soil microbial communities from a riparian zone of the East river system, Colorado, United States - U1s2 | ecosystem: Environmental > Terrestrial > Soil > Riparian zone | place: USA: East River...
ACTATATTTCCCCTGGCTTTCTTCCACCCCGTGATACAGCGGACGAAGCACTTTTACGGAAAAAATCATCAACCCAACATAAATCGGCGTCGTTGCCAGAAACGCGAGGGTGAGCAATGGACTGTAAAGCGCCATCAAAATCACTGCGCCGACGAGAAAAACTGCTGCCAGCAAAGCGCCAACTCCTTGTTGGACGGCAAATTGCCGAACCTGTCTCGCTCCATCGAGCCGGCGTTGAATGTCGCCTGTCCGGCGACTCGTGAAATAAGTCATCGGCAGGGAGAGAAGTTTCCGGCTTAAAAAATCGAGAACGATCGTATCAAGGCGCACTGCCGCAAAAGCCAGCAGATATTCCTGCGCGAGAGTGGAGAACTGCACAAAGACGATGGCCGCGAGCATGCCGAGCAGGATCGTCTTCAACAGGCCGACATCGTTTTCGACAATGACCTTGTCGACCACCATCTGGGTGAACACTGGGAAGAGCAGTTGAAGGACGCTGACAGCGACGGCCAGCCCCAGCACCTGAAGCAAGATCACCTTGAATCGCGCAAGAAATGGAAGAACCCACGCCAGCGTTGGCTTGCTTTCCGGAGCTTGTTCGAATGCCGGCGTGTAATCGAACAGCGCCGCGTAGCCTGTCCACTTCGCTTCAAATTCGCGGCGCGGGAGTTTTCGTAACCCAACCGCGGGATCGGCCACACGCACGAACTGCTCATCTACATCATAGAGAACGATCCAGTGATTGCCCTCCCAATGCACAATGGCCGGCAACGGGGTGAGCGGGAGATTGCGAAGCGAGATTTTCAAAGCGCGCGCGGCCAGCCCGAGTTCGGTCGCTGCGCGAGAAATCGCTTTCAGACTCGTGCCGTCCGTGGCCGTGTGGCAGAGCTGCCGAATCCGCGGCAGACTCACTTTTCGTCCAAAATATCGGCAAATCATTCCGAGACACGCCGCGCCGCAGTCCATCTCGTCGATTTGCATCACATGATCGATTTTGCGGATGCGCTTGCCGCGTTTGCGGAACAAGCCCTGCTCGTCAGCGAAGGGAGCTTCTTTATCTTCGGCCCCGGCTGGAGGATGTTCACGGTCCAGCTGAACCTTGTCATGTACCTGTGTTTCGGCAGGCAGCAGTTCGGTCGTGAAATCAAGCGGAATACGCGCTTCCGTTTTTGCCTGGTAAAGCGCGAGCCGCTCGCTCACGAGCCTATCGAATTCCGGAAAACGTCGCCGCAAGTCCTGCACCGACTTGGGTTCGAGAGAGAGCAATTGGCACTCTGTGAATGCCTCGATGGAGGCCGCACGCGGTGAGCCGTTCAAGACCGACAGTTCACCGAAAAAGTCGCCCTCGCGATAAAACGCGAGATTGCGCGTTTGTCCGTCGATTCCGGCGAACGCCCGCGCGCGTCCCTTCTGCAGTATGTAAAGAGGACCGGCATCGTCTCCTTCACGGATAATCAGATTGCCTTTTTCGATCGTCACGGGTTTTAATCTGTCGATCATGCCGCGCAACACGGACGTCGGAAGCCGTCCAAAATTGCTGAACTGATAGAGGAAACTTTGCAGAGCCCTGTCCCGGCCGGTGGTCTCGACATATTGCTTTAGATCGGGCACGCGGTGGACGAGCTCCATAAAATCATCGCGATCGAGCCGCAAAACATCGACCGCTGTGCTGCAGCGCACCGTTGCGTTTCGCGTTCCACCCTCAGACAATGCGGCTTCTCCAAACGAGTCACCAGGTTTTAACACGCCCAGCGGGATTTCCTCACCGTCTGGCTTGATCTTGAGGGCGCGCGCTCGCCCTTTGGTCAAAACATAAAACGAATCCGCCGGATCATCCTGCTTTACGATTACGTCCCCGAATTCATAGTGCTCTTCCTGCAAGAGCGGTTCAATCGCGGCGAAATGTTCATCGGAAAGAAAACGGAAAACCGATGAACGCCGCAGAATTTCGCTGTCTTGAACTTTCATTCTTTAGCAGGTGACACGCCGCCGAGCCGGCGTTGCGCATACTTGCTCATAAGCTCAGAGAAATGCCGGTTGAGCAGTCGCTGATCGATCCGCGATTTAACGGTTGGGTCGTCCGCGTGCGGCTCGATCTTGTTGACAACACGACACAGTTCAAATCCATCGCCGCGCGCGATTGGTTCGAGAACGTTCCCCGCCGAAACGCTTAGGAATCTTTGCTGGGCATCCACGGGAAGGTCTTCTAACAGCAACTCAGAACGTCGATAAGGGTAACCTCCCTCAGTGGCAACTTCCTCCATTGACATCCCGTCTTGTTGCACGCAAAAGAGCGCTTCCTTGGCGGCATCGTGGGATTCCAACTCGATTACTTCGATTTCGAACTGCGTCAGGGGCAATCGTAAAGCCATCAATTCGTGTTGACGCGCCTCAGGGACAAGCAGCTTATCGCAATGCGTCCGGTATGCTGCCTCGATTGCGAGCATTTCATCCAACCATTTCGAATCACGCCCCAATTTCTTCAGCCAATTCGCCCGTTGTGCTGTTTTAATGCCGTTTCGATGCAAGAATTTCCGCTCTTCCGCCGCAATCGCCTCTGGGGTCGGTTCTTGTCCTGCGCAGCGTGCCGCGAGACGCGCCATTAAATCGCTCGTCATTCGATCCAAATCCCCGGACAAAATCAATTTCGTCAGGAACGACCGGCGTAGGTCGGACGACGCGCACTGATATTCCACTTCTTCCGGAACGATCTTTTCGCGAATGGCGGTGGCACAATATTGACGAGTAAAATAATCGCTGAAGTCATCGAAAGTCAGGCCACGATTTGCCAGCCATGCTTCCGTCTCCTCGGCAGTGATCAGATCGTATTCGTAACGAAAAGCTTCTGCTGCGCTGGAAATTGCGGATTCGTCCAAATCCAACTCTAGTTCATCCGCGCGTTTTTCTGCTTCGACTTCGTCAAGAAATTCCTTCCACTTAACTCCCAGTTCGCCTCTAAAAAAGGCTGCATCGATTGCATCACGTGCCGTATATTCCTTTTCTCTGCACGCGCACACTATCAAGTCAAAACCTGAAGTCGACTCCGTGGTCGCCATTGAAGGCGAGCTTTCTACCGCATTCCGGGAAGAAAGTCGAGCCTCGTCATAAAATATCAGCAACCAACGATTTGACCTCCCAAGGCAGGAAACGCACGGTGTCGCTTCGCATCATGCCGGCCGCTTCACTTCAGGCTCTGCTCACGACGTCCATTGATTATGCGGGAATGTTTCCGCCCTGCAGTCTTGCGCTCGAGCCTGCCTTGGAAAATCAAGCCCAGTATGTCCGTTCGGGCGACAGTTGGATGCTCGGCGCATTCGTGCTTCCCGTTGAACAATTCGATGCAGCCAGGCAATCGCTTTCGCAATTCGATCCTTCGCATCCGCTCCGCGTGGCTGCGCTCGGACCCAAAACTGCGAATGCGGATAGATTTCTTGATGCGCTCGATGAAGCAGACGCGGCGATTCGTTCGTTGTCGAGCAACGTCGATCTCGTGTCGATCAGTCATCTGGAAATGCTTTTGCCGCCCGATGTCGAGCTTGGATTATTAGACGAGGCGAGGTCAATCGTCGTTGATTTGCCCGTTTTCTGGGAAGCGCCTCCGGAACGAGCCCAACAAATCATCGCGTTGCTGGCCGAACATAACTCCGATGCCGACGTGGCGACCTTCGGTTACAAATTGCGCACCGGCGGAGTGACAGCCGATGCATTTCCTACGTCCGCGCAGATTTCCGAAGCGCTGGTGACGCCGGCCACGCATCAACTCCCGATCAAGTTTACGGCGGGGCTGCATCATCCCATCCGTCAATTTCGCGATGAAGTGAAAACAAAAATGCATGGATTTCTTAATGTGCTCGGCGCCGCGTTGCTCGCAGCGGAGCACCGCTGGGATGCGCATCAAACCTCCATCATGCTGGAAGATGAAAATGCAGATTCGTTTTCGTTTACTGACGATCTTTTCGCGTGGCGCGAATGGAAGATCGATATCGAACGACTGAAATATCGGCGGAAATTCGTGACGTCGTTCGGCAGTTGCAGCTTTGATGAACCGCGCGAGGATTTGCGCGCGCTGAATCTACTGTAGGGTAGGCACGCCGCGCTGCGCCGTATGGAAGTTAGGCACCCTGCCTGACTCGGCCGGCGGGCTTCTAGCCTGCCGATCATTGATCCGACAGGCAAGATGCCTGTCGGCCGAGATAGCCTGGAAGGCTATCTTCCAGCGGCCGCGCGAGGATTTGCGCGCGTTGAATTTGTTGTAGGGCGTCTGTGTCAGACGCCGTTCGGTTGGCGTTTCACAGAAACGCCCTACAATTCCACCGATGCCACTGAAATCATTCATCGAAGTCGCACCAGACTCACACTTTCCACTGGAGAATCTTCCGTTCGGCGTTTTCCAACCGAGAGAGGGTAAAACGCGCGTGGGCGTTGCCATTGGGGATTTGATTGTGGATCTTTCGATTCTCGAAGAGCTCGGTCATTTTCAGTCAGCAGAGTTTCAGGACCGAAGGGTGTTTTCAGAGGATTCGCTGAATTCATTTCTTGCGCTGGGCCGACCAGCGTGGCGAGGAACGCGCGAAATCCTTCAACATCTTCTGTCGGCTGAGACAGCGACGCTGCGCGATGACACGCGGCTGCGCGAAAAAGTTTTTCACACACAAAAGGACGTCACGATGAAATTGCCGACGCGCATCGGCAACTACACCGATTTCTATTCGTCATATCATCACGCGCACAACGTCGGCACGATGCTCCGCGGCCCGGAGAACGCGCTAATGCCGAACTGGAAATGGTTGCCGGTCGCGTATCATGGACGCGCCAGCTCGGTTGTCGTCAGTGGGGCCGACGTGCGCCGCCCAAGTGGCCAGACCAAGCCGCCGGACGCTTCGGCTCCGGTTTTCGGTCTGACCAAAAGCCTCGATTACGAATTGGAAATGGCGTTTCTGATTGGTCCTGGCAATTCGTTAGGCGAACCGGTGCCGATCAATTGCGCTAGCGATCACATCTTCGGCCTTGTGCTGATGAATGACTGGAGCGCGCGCGACATTCAGGCATGGGAATATCAGCCGCTCGGCCCGTTTCTGGCGAAGAACTTTTGCACCAGCATTTCGCCCTGGGTTGTCACGCTCGAGGCACTCGAACCATTCAGGAAGCCTTTGCCGCCGCAGGACCCTGAGCCGCTGCCGTACCTGCGCGGCAAAAGTGATTTCACGTTCGATATTCATCTTGAAGCCAGCCTGCAAACTTCGTCGATGGACTCGCCGCACATTATCACGCGCACAAATTTTCAAAATCTTTACTGGAGCATCGCGCAACAACTTGCGCACCACGCCGTGAACGGTTGTAATCTCGAACCCGGTGATTTGCTTGCGAGCGGAACGATCAGCGGTGCGACTGAAGAATCCCGCGGCTGCATGTTGGAATTGACCTGGCGCGGTGCGAACCCGCTCAAGTTGCCAAACAGCGAAACCCGCAAATGGCTCGAAGATGGTGACACGCTAACCATCACCGGCTGGTGCCAGGGCGACGGTTATCGAGTTGGTTTCGGCGAAGTAAGCGGACGAATCGTTGGAAGTGACAAGTGAGTAGTGGAAAGACCGACCTCAAGCCGGTTGTTGTCCTTGCGCGATGTGTTTCCTGGATCGGGCATCCGTTGGTTTTCATTAGCCTGTCCGTCGCTATTATCATCATCTTGCGCCTGGCTAACCGCGCCGGGCTCGCGCTTTTGCTGACTTTGTTGGTGACGCTAATTCTGCCGATGGGACTTTTACTTCTTTGGGGGGCCCGAACAGGCCGATGGAGTGACGCAGATGTTTCCATTCGATCAGAACGCGTCCGATTTTACCCACGCGCGATTCCAATTTCGGCGATGGCTGTGATTGCGCTTTGGCTATTGGGCGCGCCGGCTATGGCATTGCGCGGTGCCGTGGTGACGTTGTTTCTGCTGCTTGTGGCCGCGCTGGTCAATTTTCGAATCAAGCTGTCCTTGCACGCGCTTTTCGCTTTTTACAGCGCGCTCATTCTATTTGTGGTCCATCCGGTCGTGGGCGCGATTGCTTTCGCCCTGGCCTTTCTCGTCTTCTGGTCGCGGCTTTATCTGGGGCGCCATGACCTGTTGGAAACGCTGGTCGGCGCTTCGCTTGGCTTACTGGGCGGAGTGGTCACGGCCTTGTGAGGCAGCCGTGTCGGGGCGCATCGAAACGAAGGGCAGCGACAAGGCATCAGCGCATAGCTTCAAGACTCAATAGCGCACCCGAACGAGAAATAGTCCTTCAGCCGGCGCGGCAAAACGAGTTGACTCGACCTGGGCCGAGTGCACCCGCGCAGCGATCTCGTCGATCTTCATTTTGCCGAGCGCGCATTGCACAAGCGAACCGACCATTAATCGCACCATCTTGTAGAGAAAACCGTTGCCATCGAATTCGATTGTCACGCAGGAACCCTTTTGCCGCACGCGCACAGAATGAATTGTGCGGATTGTGCTTTCCTCTGTTTTGCCGCGATTGGCAGCGAACCCGGCAAAATCATGCGTGCCGGCGAAATGCTTTGCTGCCCTCTTCAAAACATTGAGATCGAGCGAGCGCGCAATGTGCCATGCTCGGCGGTCTTCAAATGGAGGCAAAACAGGCGCCGACCAGATTCTGTAGCGATAGATTTTTCCTTTAGCCGAAATTCGCGCGTGAAACTCGTTCGACACATATCGGCAGCGCATCACGCGTATTGTTGGAGGCAGTAACGCATTGAGCGCTTCGATCCAACGCGCGGGTGCCAAAGCTTTGTCAACATCGACGTGCCCGCATTGCGCGAGTGCATGAACGCCTGCATCCGTGCGTCCGGCTCCGTGAACACGCACTGGCCTGCCGGCGACGCGCTTAAAGGCGTGCTCGAGATGATCCTGGATCGTGTTGCCATGAGATTGACTCTGCCAACCGGCGAACGGCGCGCCGTCATAAGCAATGATAAATTTTAGTCTTCGCGCCATGGCAATTCGTGAGTGGTGATTCGTGACCGTGACTTGTGATTAGTGATTAGAACCAGTCTCACAAATAGCGCTGTCATGTTGAGCGAAGCGAAACATCTCTGTCCATTTCTCTTGGAGAGGATCGGTCCAAAATTGATCCGAGATTGAAAGCCTGGCCTCGCGGACTTCGTCCGCTGCGTTGCAGCTTCGCTTCGCTCAGGATGACATTATGAGACGGCTTGTAGTGATTAGCGACTGCGTCTTGACTGCGTAACCAATCACAGATCACTGATCACTTTACTTGCCGTTCTGTCGCTCGCCGGTCCAGGTAGCTTTGCAAGATCATTTGAGCCGCAACTTGATCTACGTAGCCGCGCGTCTGCCGCGTCTTCTTGCCTGCGTCGCGTAGCGCGCGATGGGCTGCCACGGTGGTCAGGCGTTCATCCCAAGTGACAACCGGACACGGCAGAATTGCGCGCAGTTTTTCTACAAACTGGAGCACTTCGTTTGCGGCGGCGCCGAGCTGCCCGTTCATCTGGCGAGGCATTCCCGCCACGGCGTGATCAACTTTCTTTTCGCGCACGATCTCCGCCACGCGCGATACCGCCTGCTCGTTGGCTGGAATCGTTTCGAATGGGTGCGCCAGCAACTGTAACTCGTCAGAGATCGCCGCGCCGATGCGTGCTCGCCCAAAATCGAGACCTAAAATCGGATTCATCGTGCATCCAATTTATTGCGCTTCCGGCGGAATTTTGCCGATAAGCTCCTTGATCCGTTCAGCTTCGTGTTTGTGACAAATCAACAGCGCGTCTTGCGTCCGTACGACAATCAGGTCTCGAACCCCGAGTAGCGCGACCGTTGTGCCGTCTTCCTCGAACACGATGTTATTGCTCGAATCGAGCGCGGTAATGATGCGGTTCGCGGCATTTCCGTATTTGTCCTTTTCAAAGTAATTCGCCACTGCTCTCCAGCTTCCGATATCGTCCCAATCAAAGCTGGCTTCCACGACAAGAACGCGGTCCGCCTTTTCCATGATCGCGTAATCGAGTGAGATGCGCGGCAGTTTACTAAAGCGCTCACGCAAACCCTTCTCGAAATTTCCCGGAGCTCGAACCTGGGAAATGAAATCAGCCAACTCCGGCGCATGACGATTGAATTCACGGAGCACCGTAGGCACCGACCAAACGAACATCCCCGCATTCCACCGGAAATTTCCCTTTCGCAAAAACGATTCAGCCAGATCGAGATTGGGTTTTTCGCGAAAGCGCAGGACCCGATGAATTGCATCATTGTCGGCGCGATTGCGCAGATGGACAGGCTTACCTTGCTCGATGTAGCCGAATCCGGGACAAGCCCAGGTTGGTTTAATGCCGATCGTTACAAGCTCGCTCGTCTCCTCGGCTGCGTCGGCGGCCAGGGCAAGCGTTTCCTGAAAAGCGGTTCGGTTTGCAATCACATGATCGGCGGGAAGAACGAGCATGATGGCGGCATGATCGTGAGCTGCCACCCAGCCGGTGCCGAGCGCGACAGCAGCAGCAGTGTCGCGTTTGGCTGGCTCGGCTACGATATTCGCCTTTGGGAAATCGCCCAGCAATTTGCGAACGGCGCTCTCCTGTTCGGTGTTCGTCAGGATCAGAGTGCGCTCTCGGGGGACAACGCCATCAAGGCGCTCGAGAGTTTCTTCGAGCAGAGTTTTATTTGAGACCAGGCGCAGTAATTGCTTGGGGCGCGCCCGCCGGCTTAAGGGCCAAAAGCGTTCACCACTGCCACCGGCGAGGATCAGCGCGTAGATCGAATTGAGCATGTCGATGCGAAAATGGGAGGATCTTTTTGGTCGCGAAAATTGCCGTTTCTTTTTCCCAAACGCGACGTATATGGTAGGCGATGTCTTTCCCCATATCCATTTCAAAAACTGCCGAACAGCTTCCGGTTGATCCGCTGCTTGTCGTCACGCGCGCGGCTATTGGTCTTGGCCTCGGACTGTTGGTGGCCGATAAAATCAAACCTTCGATTCGGCAGGCAGCAGCGATCGCGCTTGTTGCAATTGGTGCTTTGGCGGCGGCGCCGTGGCTGGTGAAAATTACCTTGGGACAGATTAATCGACCGGAATCCGAATGGGGCAGCCGCGCCCGTCTGCGTTCCATTCGGGGCGATTCCGGTTACAGCTCCGATTCAGAATTCTATTGACGGATCTGTAGCCGGGATCGGTGATCCCGGCTAAGGAACACGCGTGCCAAGAACACCGGCATCAACGATGCCGGCTACAGCAGCGCTTCGACAACGGAATCCGCAAGCGCTTTGCCTTTTCGAGTTAACACGAAATTACCGTCCGATCCTCGAAGTAACCCGAGCGCAATAAATTCGTTAGTTTGTTGCGCGGAATGTCTCAGCTCCGAAGCAGAAACTCCATCGCGCGTGCGCAGCGACAATGCGATTCGCTCAGTGCGTTTCATTTCACTCGTCAGATCTTCGATGGATGCAACTGCTGATTGACAAGAGAGAACGCGATCAATGTAGCTGCGATAATCGCAGACATTCTGCCAACGCCGCATATCGACAGTCGAAACCGCGCTTGGGCCGATGCCCAGATAATCTTTGCCGAGCCAGTAAGCGCGGTTGTGAACTGACGAAAACGCGGGACGCGCATAGTTCGAGATTTCGTAATGTTCGTAGCCGGCGTGCTCGAGCATCGCCATGGCAATTTCGAAAAACTCAGAGTCGGCGTCTGCGTCCTGCCGAAATTCGCCACGCGCGTGTCGCAGAAAGAACTCGGTGTCCTCCTCGTACGTGAGGCAATAGGCCGAAATATGATCAGGCTGAAGAGCGATGGTTTTCTCCAGAGTCAATCTCCACTGCTCGATTGTCTGGCCGGGTAATCCGAACATGAGATCGACATTGATGTTTGTGAATCCGGCCGCGCGCAGAAGATGAAATGATTCTTCTGCCTGCCACGCGTTGTGCTCGCGTCCGAGCAATCTCAGCAAGTGGTCGTCCCAGGATTGTATACCGAGACTGATCCGGTTAACGCCGAATTTTTTCAGAAGGTCCGCTTTTCGGGCGGAAACGCTGCCGGGATTGGCTTCGATTGTCCACTCCTCAAGACATGAGAGATCGAGCCGCTCATGAAATCCGCGCAGCAGCAATTCCAGTTGGGCGATACTGAGCGCTGTTGGTGTGCCACCGCCGAAGTAAATCGTTGATGGAATGGGCAAGGAGCGGCCGTCTCCAGTTCCTCGATATAATTCCAGCTCGCGCAAAATCGCTTCACAAAATCGCCCGGTCTGGGAGCGATCGAGCAGATCCTTGTAGAACGCGCAGTACGGGCAGATCCGCGCGCAGAAGGGGATGTGGACGTAAACGTGACAAATGGGCCGTGTAGTGGCAGGCGTGTCGCCTGCATTGCCGCGCGACTCCGCAGCCGACACTCCGAACGCTTTCGGGGCTGCAGTGCCAGAGTTGTGATTCCCGCTGTTACTCATAAAATCCGTCAGACTTTGTTGTCATTCCGAGCGGAGTCGAGGAATCTCTGGCTGGAAACATAGATCCGGCAGCAGTGGGAGACTTCGCTCGACATGACAAAACTGGGAAAGTTAGCTCTGGTTCTCTTTTGTGCCATCTCCTCGGGGCTCGCGCAATCACTCCAGACGGCGCCGACACCTTCGATTGTGTATGCTGTGCATGATCCCGGCTCAATCAAAGATTACAAAACCAACCCGCGCGTTGTCCATGACATGGTGAACCGGCTTGTTCTCGCCGCGACCGGACAGTCTGACGTAGCAAAAGCGTGGGCGTCGCTCGTTTCCCCAGACGACACGATTGGAATTAAAATCTGCGCAGCCGGCGGCGACCTTTTCACTACGCACCACGACATCGTGAATGCGATCGTCGATGGCCTCGTGGCAGCTGGCCATCCTCGCAAAGGCATAATTGTTTGGGATCGGTCTCTTGGTGGAATCAAGGGCGCCGGTTATAAAGCGGGAGTTGATGGTTATCAGCTACAAGCAATCGCGCCGCGCGATGGATACGATGCGAAAGCAATCCTGTCCGCGCCTTTAATTGGAAAATTGGTTTGGGGCGATTTCGAGTACGTCGGGGACATAACAAAAGCGCCCTTTCTGTCTGATACTGAGAGCACCAGTAATGTGAGTCATTTTTCGAAGATTCTTTCGACTGAAGTTACCAAAATCATCAATGTCCCGGTGATGAGTGTGAGTGAAACGAACGGAATCGCCGGCTGCATTTACAACATGACGATCCCGAACATCGATAACTGGCGTCGTTTTGCGCAAGGCTCTCGGTTTGGCGCTGAAAGTCTTGCAGAAATTTATGCCAACCCGCTCATTGCGAAGAAAGTCGTCTTCAATTTGATGGACGGCCTGATTGCGCAATATGCAGGCGGCCCGCAGCCGCAGCCGAACTACGCAGTTCATTATGCCACGTTGTATGCAAGCAAGGACCCGGTCGCCCTCGACACCATCGCCTTGAAGCGTTTGGAAGAATGGCGCGTGCGTACGAATCTCCGTCCGATCGGCCCAATTGCGGCTTATGTCGACTTTGCAGGTCAGCTCGGACTCGGTAACTCAGCGCCTAATCGGATCGAGTTAAAAAATATCGGACGATGATGATGTTCGAATACAAATCTCTCCTGTCGAGATTCAAGCATGTAGGTTCACCAAAGATCATTCGCTTCTTGCTCACGTGCTGCGCGCGGCAACGGTTGGAATCTGCATCTAGCGCTAGAGAGTTCCGCCTCTCCCCGTCGGGAAGGGGAGAGGATTGAGGTGAGGGGATTTGTCAACTTGCAGATCCAGTGTGCAGAACCCTCACCCTACCCTGTCCCTTAGGAATGGAGAGGCGAACACATGCAAAGCAGTTGTGGCGAGATGTGCGATATCCCTCGGAGAAGAGAACGCGCAAGAAAATTGGCCAACTAAACTGATTGCCGGAGTCAATTTCTCTTGCGAGAGCAAAACATCATGAGCGCACGTTCTACTCAGACGTTACGGACAGCAATTCTACGCTCGGTCTCGCGTTCATTTTATCTTTCGATTCGATTCTTACCGATCCAATTACGCGAACCGATCGCGCTCGCGTATTTGCTTGCGCGAGCAACCGACAGCGTTGCCGACACACAGGGAATTTCTGTCCCGGTGCGAATCGAAACGCTCAAGATGCTGTCGGACGGGATTCAGGGCAAAGCTTCGCGCGATGTCGTTGTCGATCTGATCGCCGCATTTGTTCCGCTCCAGGAGAAAACGAGCGAACGGCAACTGCTCGAGTCATTGCCGGATTGTCTTGGTTGGCTCAATCAGATCGAGCAGGCAGATCGTAACGACATTCGCGGCGTGCTCGAGAAAATCACTCACGGCCAGCTACTCGATCTGCAGCGTTTCCATAATCCGCAAGAAATCCGCGCGCTCGGGACAGCTGCCGATTTGGATGAGTACACCTATCTGGTTGCTGGCTGTGTCGGTGAATTTTGGACGCGACTCTGTTTTCGGCATGTTCGGAATTTCGCAAGGCTGAGCGAAGACGAGATGCTGGCGCTCGGCAAGCGTTACGGCATGGCGCTTCAGTTGATCAATGTGCTACGCGATGCCGGCTCCGACCTCCGAGCGGGCAGATGTTATTTCCCGGAATACGAATTGAACTCTGCGCATCTGACTGGATCGCAGATTCTTTCCGAGCCAGAACGCTTTCAGCCGATTTACAGAGCGTGGCTGGAGAAAGCAAAGGCGGGGCTCGAATGCGGGATGCAATACTCGCGGGCGATTGAAAACCGGCGCGTGCGTACTGCAACAGTGCTGCCGGCATTAATCGGAGCGCGTACACTTTCTCTTTTAGCGAACGCTGGAGCGGCGGCTTTGCAATGCACAATAAAAGTTCCGCGCCACGAAGTCCGTGCGATGATTTTGTCGCTGGCCATCACACTAGCGTCGCGCAAATCGATCGACGCCAGTTGGAAGCGTGCGAATCAAAAAGACAGCGCGAGCATCGCATGTATCTAGCGTCGAACGGCGCCGTCTCATTGCGAGCCTGGAGCATCGCCCCAGGAATCTAGATCGCGATCCAAGGCAAGCGCTGAAAGTGCGTTTCAAACCAGCGGATAGTTGCCAATTTCAAACATATCCGCATTGCAACTGCTCGTTGAAATAAGCGACACGCGAATAATGGAGCGAAATACGTCGCAGTGAATCGCGCTTTCAGCGCTGGCGTTTTTTGTCCATCAACTCTGGGGCGGTGCCCCAGGCTAACCGATGAATCTGCTGCGCCGTTGGCGCTACATACAAATAGATCTCACAGAAAATAATTTCGTTGTCGCTCCGTGATCGGTCGGTCCAGATGCTCCAGCACTTCGAGCATGTCTTCCCAAACTTTGCGTTTTTCCGAAGGTGCTTGGTTCCGGAGCAAGTAAGCGGGATGATATGTGATCATGAGCGGGATGCCGTTGTAAGCGTGCCAGCGCCCGCGCAGTTCGCGCATCGTGCCTCGCATTCCAAGCAAGCCTTCCACCGCAACTGCGCCAAGCGCGACCAGGACTTTGGGTTGGATGACGTCGATCTGCTCGACCAGATAAGGGCGGCAGGTTTGCATCTCCGCCGGCGTCGGTGCGCGATTGCCAAAACTTCCTGACGGCATATCCGGCCGGCACTTGAGAATGTTCGCGATGTAAACGTCTTCGCGGGCGAAGTTCATCGCCTTAATGATTTTCGTCAGCAATTGTCCGGCGCGTCCGACAAATGGTTCCCCTTGATGATCCTCATCCATGCCCGGCGCTTCACCGATGAACATTAAGTCCGCGTCTGGATTTCCTACCCCGAAAACGGTTTGTGTGCGTGAGCAGGCGAGATGCGCGCATTTCGTGCAAGCGCACACGCGTTCGCGAATCGGCTCGAGTAATGCTGCTTTGCTCGGTGATGGGTGTAGCCGTCGCTCTGTGAGCGACGTGCGCGCTTCGCGCAGCGAAGCGGCTACAGGGTGTTCGGCGCGCAATCGCGCGAGCACACTCTTCGATGCGTTCGGAAAACGATCATTCGTCTCGCGGATC
>Ga0193733_1000438_pt1 | contig 13976 bp, 13 predicted proteins | sample U1s2metaG_FD_145076 | JGI IMG/M metagenome (GOLD analysis project Ga0193733, IMG submission 145076) | Soil microbial communities from a riparian zone of the East river system, Colorado, United States - U1s2 | ecosystem: Environmental > Terrestrial > Soil > Riparian zone | place: USA: East River...
GACCACGCGAACGCAATTATCGCCCTTCGTTGTTCCCAGCTCAGTGGCCGCTGGGAAGAATTCTGGGAACAACGCGCCGCTGGCTGATATCCGGCCGGTTTTTCACCTACAAATTTGTCGCACACCCTAAAGAAACTTTACGCAGAGACACAGAGTTCTAAGAGAGCATAATAGGGAACAGGCAAGAATGCCTGTTCTGCAAAAAGATTATCTCTTTGGGGGCAAGTACTTCTTCTCTACAGAGGCAACCACGACGTAGTTCGGATCGACCATCTCTGTGAGATGGATTTTGCCGACTTTGGAAAGCAGCTCGTAAGCATCGAGTTCGGAGAGGCCATAGTCGGCGTGTATCCAGGCTACCAGCTCGGTGAAGGCGATCCGCACGGCGTCGTCGACGGGACGATAGATGCCCGCGGCCATGATTTCTTTATCGTTTTCGAAGCGTGGCCAGCCCGTGCGCTTCCCTTTCACGAGGTCGAATTGCAGGCGAGCCTTCATGGGAACTTCTATGGCGCTGCCCGCAATTTCGCCGTCGCCCATGGCAGCGTGGCCATCGCCAAAGTAAAACAAGGCCCCGGCCACGTTTACGGGCAGATAGAGTGTATTTCCAACGGAAACTTCCGGAGCGTCCATGTTGCCGCCGAATTCCGCGGGCACGATGGAACTTCGCGCTTCCCCATTGGCGGGAGCGACACCGATGCAGCCAAGAAATGGATGAAGCGGGATTTTGACTTTGTAGTTGGAATCAAGGGCCTGAAACGTGGCCGTGTGGTCCGCGTGATCGATCGGGTAAAACCAGATTTTTTCCGGCAGCACTTCTTTTTCGAGCATCGGCGTGTAATGCGTGGCGTTGATGGCTCCGAATCCCGGTGAAAACGTGCCCACACCTTGCTTGCCATCGATCTGCAGATCGAGGATATGAACGACCAGCGTGTCGCCGGGTTCCGCACCTTCGATATAGAAAGGACCGGTGAGCGGGTTATCTCCTTTGACGAGCGCAAAGGTATCGCCAGGTTTTTGCAGCCCGTTGCCGAAGCAGTCCAGGGAGTTCGCATCGAGGATGTTGCCGGGTTTGAGTCGCGCAACGGCCGGGGCCGCACCGAAGAGATATTTCACTGTGTCGATGGTGGCGTGATATTGGACGATTTCAGATTTGGATGGCGCGGATGGAGACTGAGCTAAAGTCGAAAACGGCAAAACCAAACTAAGAGCAAGGAGATGGACACGCACGATAGTCCTCCGAGAAATAGGAAACGCAGTGCAACATACTCGTGACGCCGAGTCAATCCACACTCGGGTGAACTACGAGACGCCCGGCTGTCTGCTATCCTCTTCCCGTAGCCATGAATATGAGTCGACGAACACACTTGCGGATAGTTTCGCTGGCCCCGAGCGCGACCTCGATTTTGTACTCCATTGGCGCGAAGCGCGCCCTGGTCGGCGTGACCAAGTGGTGCGCCGATGTGGCATCGGTGGGCAAACTGCCGAAGCTTGGCGATTGCTGGCACATGGAATCTGTGGATGAAATTCTACGGTTGAACCCTACGTTGGTGATCGGTTCCATGCCGTACAAGCTGGAGACGGTCGCTAAACTCCTCGAACAGCCGTTCCCCTTTCTGGCAATGAACCCGCGGACGCTCGCTGATATCGAAGCGGACATTCGCTTGTTGGGCGGGATTACGCAAAAGGCGGCCGCCACGAAACGGTTGGTGAAAAACATGCGCCAGGCGTTTTCGGAAATCGAGAAGAAGTCGCGGCAATGCAAGCAACGGGTGCGCGTCTATTGCGAAGCGTGGCCGAATCCGCGAATCAGTTCGCCGCCCTGGGTAGCGGAATTGGTGAACATCTGCGGAGGCGAGATGGTTGTTCCTCCCGGCGAGAAGACGACCGAGGCGCAAGTAGCGGCGGCACGGCCTGAAGTGATTGTGCTAGCCTGGGCGGCGACGGGAACGAAAGCGGACGCGAAGCAGGCGTATAAAGTCACGGCGTGGAAAGATGTGCCGGCAATTCGAAACAGAAACGTTTACGTAATCAGCGATGAATTGCTGAACACGCCGGGGCCCCCGCTGGTCGAGGGCGCCCGCACACTCTACAAACTCTTATATTCCGCGAATGTAATGCGGGAACGGGCATGAGGACGGTCGTCGCGGCGGTGATTGAGCGCAGCGACCGGCGAGTGCTGATCGGCCAGCGCCGGAAAAACGACAGTTCCCCGCTAAAGTGGGAATTCCCAGGCGGCAAGGTCAAAGACGGCGAATCGCCAGAGGTTGCTCTCGCGCGGGAATTGCGGGAAGAACTCGGAGTGACGCTGGTGAGAAGCGTTGAGATTGGCCGCGTGCATCAGCGTTACGCGGGAACGCCCGATGAGCTGGAAATCCGCTTCTTTGCTGCGGCGATCGCGGAATCGGAGCTAGTGCCGCTCACGTTTGAGAAGATCGCCTGGGCCTTGCCAAAGGAGCTTGGAGAGTACGATTTTCTGGCAGCGAATCGCGAGCTCATCGCGCAATTGGCCACCGGACGGATCAAGCCAGCAGAAATCCTCGAAGGCGCAGAAAAAACCGGCGCGAGCCAAGGCCCGTCCGCGGATTGATTCGTCGTATCTCAAAGGACCGGCTCTAGGAGATCACCGGACTTGGCTTGTCGGTGTTAATGCCCAGATCCTTGATGGCTTTGTCGAGGACGGAACGCTCGACCTTGCCTTCCACGAAAAGTTCATGCAGCGCGGCCAGCGTAATGAAACGGGAATCGACTTCGAAGAACTCACGCAAGGAGGCGCGGCCTTCGCTGCGCCCGAAGCCATCGGTGCCGAGTGACGCCAGGCGCCGCGGCATCCATTTGCTGATCATATTGGGCAAGGTCTTCAAGTAGTCGGAAGCCGCGACCAGCACACCGGGAGCGTCCGCGAGGCATTTGGTCACGTACGGCACGCGCGCTTTTTCGCCCGGGTGCAACCGGTTCCAGCGCTCGGACTCAATACCGTCATTATAAAGTTCTTTGTAACTGGTCACGCTCCACACATCGGAGGCGACGCCGTACTTGGACTCGAGAATCTCCTGCGCGCGCAACACTTCGTTGAGAATCGCGCCACTTCCAAACAATTGCGCGCGCAGCTTCGCCTTCCCGTTTGCCGCGGGCCGGAAGCGGTACATCCCCCGCAGGATGCCGTCCTTCACGTCACCAGGCATCGGTGGCATGGCGTACGGCTCGTTCATCACCGTGATGTAGTAGAGCACGCTTTCGCCATCTTTATACATGCGGCGAATCCCGTCCTGGATAATGACCGCGATTTCATAGGCGAACGCGGGATCGTAGGCCTTTACGTTGGGAACCGGCAGCGCGAGGACGTGGCTGTTGCCGTCCTGGTGTTGCAGCCCTTCTCCCGCGAGAGTAGTGCGTCCCGAAGTTCCACCGAGGAGGAAACCTCGCATGCGCATGTCCGCAGCAGCCCAGATGAAATCCGCAATGCGCTGGAAGCCGAACATCGAGTAGTAAATGAAAAACGGAATGGTGTTGATCCCGTGCGTAGCATAAGCCGTGCCCGCGGCGATGCACGAGGCCATGGAACCCGCCTCGGTGATGCCCTCTTCGAGGATCTGTCCGTCTTTCGCTTCCTTATAGTAGAGCAGCGTATTTACATCGACGGGCTCGTAACGCTGGCCGACGCTGGAATAAATGCCGACGGTGCGGAAAAGCGATTCCATGCCGAAAGTGCGGGCTTCATCCGGAACGATCGGCACGATGAGTCTGCCGATCTCTGTATCCTTAAGCATCTTTCGAAGCATGCCCACAAACGCCATCGTCGTGGAAACTTCCCTGCCATCGCTGCCTTCGTGGAATTCCTTGAAGAGATCGTCGTGGTCGGCGACGAGAGGCTTCGAACGAACGCTGCGCTTGGGAACGTAGCCGCCCAGCGCTTCGCGCCGCGCACGAAGATACTGAATTTCGACACTGTCCTCGGCCGGCCGGTAGAACGGAACTTCGACGCAATCCACATCGTTCAGGGGAATGCCGAAGCGCGAGCGGAACTCGCGCAGCTCGTCTTCGTTGAGTTTCTTCTGCTGGTGCGTGACGTTCTTGCCTTCGCCCGCTTCACCGAGGCCGTAGCCCTTGATGGTGCGTGCGAGAATCACGGTCGGAGAGCCCTTGTGATCGACGGCCGCCTTGTAGGCGGCGTAAACCTTGCGCGGATCGTGCCCCCCGAGGCGCAGGCGGCGCAGCGCCTCGTCCGGAAGCGGCTCGACAAGCTGAAGCAATCGCGGATCACTGCCGAAGAAATGCTCGCGAACATAAGCGCCGGAGGAAACCACCAGCTTCTGATATTCGCCGTCCACCAATTCGCCCATGCGCTTCACCAACAGTCCTTCGGTGTCGCGTTCGAAAATCGGATCCCACTCGCTGCCCCACAAAACCTTGATGACGTTCCAGCGCGCGCCGCGGAACGCGGATTCGAGCTCCTGGATGATCTGTCCATTGCCGCGCACCGGGCCATCGAGGCGCTGCAAATTGCAGTTGACCACAAAGATCAGGTTGTCGAGCTTCTCGCGAGAAGCCAGAGTGATCGCTCCGAGGGATTCCGGTTCGTCGGTCTCGCCGTCACCCAGGAACGCCCACACCTTCGCGTCCGTGGCAGGCTTCATGCCGCGATCCTCGAGGTAGCGGTTGAAGCGCGCCTGATAAATGGCCATCAGCGGACAAAGGCCCATGGAAACCGTCGGGAACTCCCAGAAATCAGGCATCAGCCACGGATGCGGATAGGAAGAAAGCCCGCCTCCGGGCTTCAGCTCGCGGCGAAAATTTTCCAGCTTTTGCCCGCTGAGGCGGCCTTCCAGAAACGCGCGGGCGTACATCCCGGGCGAAGCGTGCCCTTGAAAATAAACCGTGTCGCCTTCGAATTCATCGCTGCGCGCGCGGAAAAAATGGTTGAACCCCACTTCATAGAGCGTTGCCGCCGAAGCATACGTGGAAATGTGACCGCCGATGTTGTGCTCGACGCGGTTCGCGCGCACCACCATGGCCAGCGCGTTCCAACGGATGAGGCTCTTGATGCGGCGCTCCAGTTCCTGGTCGCCGGGAAAAAGCGGCTGCAGGCGCACGGGAATCGTATTCGCGTAAGGAGTATTGGCGCTGAACGGCAGGTCGATGCCGTTGACCGTGGCGTGCGCGCGGAGGCGCTCGAGGATTTCCGCAGCGACTTCCGGTCCGCTGGATTCCAGAACGGAATCCAGCGACTCGAGCCATTCCTGAATCTCAACGTCTTCCATGCCGTGCGGCTGGGTCGATATTTCGTTGTCCATAACTTCGGCTGGTTCCTCTTCTTTCGACATTCCAAATGTCCCAAGACAAGCGCGGCGGACTTATGCCTTCGATAAGCAGAATAGAATACACCGCGGAGAGATTCTCTGCACGACCGGATGGAAGATTTCTTGGCAATGTTGAGAGGCTGCGGTTTACAGGCCCGCGTTCTCTCGGCCATCACAATGTGCGGCCGCCATCAAGGACAAGGACCTGGCCGGTAATGAATTTCGAATGCACGAGAAATAGTACAGCGTCGGCAATTTCGGAGGGCTTTCCGGAGCAGCGCAGCGGTGCGAGTTTGATGAAGTCCGTCTCCCACTCCGGCGGATCGCCGGGCATCGTAATCGTACCCGGGGCGATGGCGTTCACACGCACCTCCGGTGCCAGCGCTTTCGCCAGCACCTTCGTCAGCATCACCACACCGGCTTTCGAAACGGAGTGCGCCACGTATCCCGGCCACCCCAGCAAACCGCCGGTATCCGCAAAATTAATGATCGTCCCATTTGACCGCCGCAAGAGTGGCGCCGCTGCCTGCGCGCAGAAAAAAGGCGCTTTCAGGTTCGCATCGAGCGAAGCGTCCCAGACCTCTTCTGTAGTGGAGATGATGCTGGAAGGAAGAAAATTTGCCGCGCAGTTCACCAGAATATCCAGCCGCCCATATTGCTTCGCCGCTTCATCAAACAAACGATTGATGTCGGCAACTCTGGTCAGATCCGCCGCAATCGCCTTCCCTCGTCGCCCAAGTTTCTCGACCTCAGCGACAGCAGCCTGCGCATCCGCCACCGACGTACGGTAGTGAATGACAACGTCAGCGCCCTCTTCCGCCAGGCGCAGCGCCACCGCCCGCCCCAGCCGTTTCGCGGCCCCGGTCACAAGAGCCACATGCCCTTGCAACGACTCCCCTGACTTTCCGCCGTATTCCATCATCTTCGAACCTGAAACCGTAGCACATTCCCGTACGACAGGCGTTCTTGCCTGTCTTCTTTTTTCCTCTTCAGCCAACTTTCCAGAGGACAGGCAAGAATGCCTGTCCTACCCTACAATCACTAGATGCTGGAGGGCGAATGAACCTTGATCTATTGGCAATCGCCGCGCACCCCGACGACGTGGAGCTGACCTGCGGCGGCACGCTGCTAAAGATGGCGCAGCGTGGATACAAGACTGGAATCCTTGATTTGACCTCCGGAGAGATGGGAACACGGGGTACCCCGGAGATCCGGGCGAAAGAGGCGGGGCACGCGGCGAAATTGCTCGCCGTAAAGTGGCGCGGTACGCTCGGGGTGCCCGATTCGGACGTTCAGCCGAGTCGTCAACACAAATTGCGGCTCGCGGCCATGATCCGGCAACTCCGGCCGAAGACAGTCATCCTTCCTTACTGGGAAGCGCGGCATCCCGACCATTACCATGCCTCAGCTCTCGGTTACGAGGCGTGCTTCCTCGCAGGACTTAAACAACTGCCTATCCAAGGCGAAGCGTACCGCCCGTGCAAGATTCTTTATTCGAGCTCATACGCCGACGTGCGCCCGACGTTCGTCGTGGATATCACCGCGCAATACGCGCAGCGCCGCAAGGCCATCCTCGCCTTCGCGTCGCAATTCCGGCCCAGCAAGAGCGAAAAGAAAAACAATGTGCACCTGGCCATCGACCGGCTGGAGGCGGAGATGAATCAGTTGGCGCGGCACTATGGCCAGATGATCGGGGTCGATTACGGTGAGCCGTTCCTGCAAAAGGAACTCATGAAGGTCGATGACGTTGTAAAGATGGAAGTTCGGTCGATCTGATAGCTAGAACTTCTCGTCTTCCTGAGCGGGAGAAAACCCGGGAATATTCTGGGTGCTCCCGGCGCGATCTACCCGGACTCGGATCTGCGCCTCGCCCTCGGCGCCGGACTTGCGAAGGATGACCATGGTGTTCAGCGCCTCGGAGTACAGCCTGGTGACCAGGTAAATGTCGCCGGTACCGTCTTTCTTCCAAAGCTGGCCGATCTGGATCTTGGAGACACTCATAGGGGACCGGCTCTGACTGTAGAGTGAGCCGCGAAGTGTGTCAACTGCCTCCCGGGGCAGGAGGTACTCACTCGGTACGCCAGAGAGAGAGATACGACCCGAGGTAGTCCCCGCCAGCAATCAGCACTGGGGCCCCCTCTTACCTCGAACCTCTTGCGAATAGGAAACCTTCCCGGACTGTCTAACATCTTAGTAGCCATGCAAGCATGTTAGGAGCCTCCCCGGGGATTGCAGGTGTATAATCAAGAGAAGGCGGAGGTACACGATATGCAAGACATTCTGCGGCAGGCCCTGAAACTGGCGCTCCTTAGCGCGCTCGTAGCAGGTTCGGCCTTCGCTTCCCCCCAAAGTCAAGATCCCCCCAGCCAGGAACCCGCGAAGACGCCGCCGCCGGCCCAACCGCAGACCCAGCAACAAACCGGCTCCCAACCGGTCCAGCAGAAAGACACCGTTACTCCCAAGAATTCCAAGGAAGACGTCGAGGCCATCGGCAACCGCAACGTCGGAAAAGGCATGAACCTTTACTCGCTGGAGCGAGAAATCTCTCTTGGCAAGTCATTAGCCCAGGAAGTCGAGCGGTCCTCGAAGCTGATTGACGATCCAGTGGTCACCGAATACGTCAACCGCGTTGGTCAAAACCTGGTTCGCAATTCCGATGCGCGAGTTCCCTTCACCATCAAGGTGATCGATTCCGACGAAATCAACGCCTTCGCGCTGCCCGGCGGCTTCTTCTACGTGAACAGCGGCTTGATCCTGCACGCTATGGAAGAGTCGGAGCTTGCCGGTGTTATGGCCCACGAGATTTCCCACGTCACCGCCCGCCACGGCACCAAGAACGCCACCAAGGGCGAATTGATGCAGCTCGCCACCATCCCGCTGATTCTGCTGGGACCCGGCGGCTGGGCCGGCTACGGCATTTATCAGGGCCTGAACCTGGCGATTCCCGTGACCTATCTGAAGTTCAGCCGCGACGCCGAACGAGAAGCCGATTTCCTCGGCCTGCAGTACATGTATAAGGCTGGCTACGACCCGAACTCCTACGTCACTTTCTTCGAGCGCATCCAGGCCGATGAAAAGCGCCGCCCGGGCAGCATCCCCAAGGTTTTCTCCACGCATCCGCCGACGCCCGAGCGCATCGAAAACACGCAAAAAGAGATTGCGCGCATTCTGCCCGCCCGGCAGGAATACATCGTCACTACCTCCGAATTCGATTCCGTGAAGTCCCGCCTCCGCAACATCATGTTCACGCGCAAAGTGGGCGATAACGCCCCTGGCAAACCCACCCTGCGCACCAAAACCGAACAATCCAAGAAGCAGCCCACCGGCAACGATCCCAACAGCACCGACGACGACCGGCCAACTCTCAAGCGCCGCCCCGACTCTCAACCGTGACTTTGTAGTGGCGGGTCTTAAGACCCCTAATTCTATTAAGAGGGCGGCCAACGAGCCGCCCTCTTTGTTGTACGCCGTGCATGTTCGACAGCTTGCGGGTGCAAGTCCCGTCCCAACCTGATGGAGGTGAAGGGTAGCGAAGCGCAAGGGCGTCACCGTGAGGTGAGGTCTGAAGGAAGCGTGGAGCAAAGATGCGGGCTGATGGACAAGAATCGGATTTGAGGCCTACGGCGTCGGACGAGCGGGCATGTGATCGCGAAGTCCGTATCCATCAAGGACGCTGGTGGTAAATCCGGCGGTCGCGTATCGAAAGCAGTCGAGCTTATCGCGGGAGATCTGTTGTCTTGTCACGGATTCGTGACTGAGGGTGGAGTAATCCATCCTGATCCTGCAGCAGCAGTCAGCAGCGGGCGTAGTACTCACACGAGTGAGGAAGGCCCAAACAGTAAAAGTGAGTAGTAGAACGCCGAACTCATGGGTGGCACTGCGCCAGCCAATCAGCTCCGGCTGAGCTTACAGGTTCAGAAGACGGTGAAGCCGAAACGGAAACCTGCCGAGCGGCGAAGCCCCTGCGGCGAACGACGACTTGAACCTCACGGCCCTTGCGGGCTCAATTTACTGAACCGCCGTATGCGGACCCGCATGTCCTGGTGGTGTGGCAGGGGAGAGTGGGCGGCCACTCCCCCTATGCCGATTTTTATCAGAGAAAACTCTCGGGCGTTTTGTACGACCAAATTTTGGCTTGTCCGATGCCAGATTCCCAAAGAATTTCTCGCCTCAATTTCCGCTCACCACGCCCCGCCTGAATCCAAAATAATTCCAGCAACCAGCGCATTTTCCTCTAAACTTCGCCTTGGCTACGGTCCATCACTTTCCCCAAGTTCCTTAGTCAGGAGACGATGAAATGCTTCTCTTCCCCGTTTGTAAATCGCGTAGGACCGCCATCCTTTTCTTCTTCTGTTTTCTGCTTTCGTCGCCTCTTCGCGCCCAGTCCCCCGCCCACTACGAACCGACCCTCGAATCCCTCGACAAGCATCAGCTTCCTCAATGGTACGCCGACGCCAAACTCGGCATTTTCATTCATTGGGGTCTTTATTCCGTTCCCGGATGGGCGCCTCTCGTCCATCCCGAGCACGACTTCGCCTCGCAGGACTACATCAAGTACAACCCTTACGCGGAATGGTATTTGAACACCATGCGCCTCGATGGCTCACCCACGCAGGCCTACCATCGCGAGCATTATGGCGCCGATTATGACTATTACAATTTCGCCCCGACCTTCGACCGGGAAATTCAAGAGTGGAATCCCGACGCGATGGTCAAACTTTTTCACGATGCCGGCGCCAAATACGTCGTCCTCACCACCAAGCATCACGATGGCTTTACGCTGTGGCCCAGCTCGACGGCAAACCCTAAACTGCCGTCCGATCGCCAGCACGCCGCGCGCGATCTCGTCGGCGAACTCACCGCCTCCGTCAACAAGCAGGGTTTGCGTATGGGCCTCTACTATTCAGGCGGCTACGACTGGACATTTGTTTCTGGCCCGATCCGTGTTGCCGCCGACTATCAGGCCGTGAAGCCGCAAACCGACGCCTACGGAAAATATGCCGACGCCCTCATGCGCGAACTCATCCAGCGCTACCATCCCGCCGTCCTCTGGAACGACATCGACTATCCCAAGTCCGGCCATCCCCTCGACATCATGGCCGAATTCTACAACGCCGTCCCCGATGGCGTGATTGACGACCGCTTCGGCGTCAAACATTCCGATTTCCAATCGCCCGAATACGAAACCTTGGACAAGATCAGTCCCACCAAGTGGGAAGAGTGCCGCGGCCTGGGTCGCTCCTTCGGTTACAATCGCGCCGAAGGCGAAGCCGAAACCATCGCTCCCGCTGATCTGATTTACCTGCTGGTGGATATCGTCAGCAAAAACGGAAATCTCCTCCTCGACGTCGGCCCCGAAGCCAACGGCACCATTCCCCCCGTCCAGCTAACGCGCCTCCAAGCCCTCGGCGCATGGCTCCACCAAAACGGCGAAGCCATCTACGGTACTCACCCCTGGGAACGCGCCACCGGCGAAACCTCCGAAGGCCTCCATCTCCGCTTCACCCAAAAAGATTCCGCCGTCTACGCCACGATCCTCGGCCAACCGAAGTCCGCCACCATCACCATCAAGTCCTTCACCCCGAAACCCGGCACACAGATCTTCTTGCTCGGGGAACCCAAGCCCCTAGTCCGGTCCCAAGAATCCGACGCCGTGCGCATCACTCTCCCCGCCACTCTACCGGGAAAGTACGCCTACGTCCTGAAGTTTGCCGCGCCAAAATCCTGACGCGTAAGTTTATCGGGCGTGGCCCGGACGTTAAATCTTGAGAGTGCCCCACCCTCGTTTTTGTGAGGGTGGGGTCTTGGGGTTTCTTCGCTTTCTTCCTTCTCAAAACTACGTCAATCTCAATCAATTCGTCTCGGACAGGTGGGACGGGTGGCCCGGACGTAATCCGCTAGGCTATTTTGGGAGCCCCGTCCTCGGTTTTGGATGACGGGGCTTTTTCTTTGCTCCCTTCAGACGGGCCGCGCCACTAGGTGTCCACCGGATCGATCTCCCTCGCTTCGCCCTTTGTGTAAAGGAAAAACTGCTCCAAGGCAATCTTTGGGATGCCTCACCAGTCCGCTGTTCACCGCATTTGCGTGCATGTAGTCCAGCTTCTCTTTCTGGTTCTTGTGGCTGTATACGTTGAAATCGTAAAACCTCGGCTGCCAGAACTGCGGCAGATCAGCGATGAACCTCAGAAACACGAGTGGTAGTTGCGCCTTCGGCGTCCAGTACCTCTTCCTCATTCTGCGAGAGACTCGCTGCTTGAGCACTTGCAACACGGTCGAGGGCGTGCCTTTCTTCGGCTTGCTCATCAACACGTGCACATGATTCGGCATCACCACATATCCCACCAGGAGGAATCCGTACTCCTGCCGAACTCTGCCAAGTTCCTTCACGAAGAGATTTCGGGCCGACACCCTTCTAAGCAACGGCCGCCGCCGATAACAGCTAAACGTTACATAGTGGAGCTGGCCCTGACCATAGTAGCGCTTCAGTCCCTTCGGCATCGCACACCACCCCACGCCCTCAAAAACCGAGGACGGTGCACCCTCATCACACTACTCCACCGTGAATTGCAAAAGTGATATCCTCTCATTGCATGTCGCCGTCAAGAGAAAAGAATGCGATGCGCGACCGGGCCACCCGTCGCGTGTCGCGGCAGTGACGGTAGCGTCCGGTATAAGAGAAGAGCCAGAGCCTAGAGCCAACAACGCAAGGTCTTGCGGTACTTGCAAAGGGAGAGCAATCAATGATTCCACGACTTCCCGCACTCCTACTGTTTTCAATTATGGCTACTTGTACTTCGAGTGCGGTTCGACCGACGCACCCACCAAGCCAGGAGCCGTGCTCTCAAGAACATGAAGTTTGGGTGAGCCATATTTTGGAAAAAATGGAAGCCATTAAACCTGGCCTGACACGGGAGGAACTCCTCAAGGTTTTCAGGACGGAAGGTGGTCTATCAACTGGCTTGCACCGCACTTTCGTGAGCCGGGACTGTTCATACTTCAGAGTTGACGTTGACTTTGAGGCGGTTGGTCGGCCAAACCGCGACGGGGACGGACGGGTGACGGTGGTGGAAGACAAACGAGACATCATAATCAAGGCCTCGCGGCCGTATTTGCAATTCGGTATTGCCGATTAGGCGCTCGACACTAGACTTCCATGAGGCTGTGAGTGTCAAGTCGCCTTTTCTTGCTTCCCTGCGTGAGTCTGTTCCTGTTCAGCCGGGCCGCATCTGTCGGCGGGTGGCCCCGGACGATAAATCCGGATACGAATTCGGGTGCCCCACACGTCGGGGTTTACGTGCGCGGCTCTTGACTTTGCTTCTTTACGCAGAAGCCGCTCACCCCGCCGCTGCAACCATTCAACCCTCAATTTCAACCATCCCCTGCAAAACACTTACCAACTTAAGCGAGGCGTGTTATTCTCCTGCCGTGTTTGTTTTACCATCCTCGCCCGTTTACCCTGAGCCTCGAAGGGTTCGTCTCTCTCCAACTTGCGTCTCCTGCTTTTTTCCTCACTGACCACTGTGCACTGACCACTGCCCACTCTTGCTTTTAAGTCCTTCAGCTGCAACACTTACAAAAGACCGAGTGTGGGGGAGGAGGAGCTTCGGCAATGACTTTGGAACCTGCGACAATGAACAGCAGTGTTAAGAATATCTCTTCCAAAGACGGCGGGATACGGACCGCGGGGAACAAGGCATTTCGCGTCCCCGCTTTTCCATTACTGTCAACTTTCAACTGCCTCAGAGAGGGTACGAGCGATGGCGGTCGTCGGGTGCCGCGGCAATGCCCATGCGGCGAAGCTCATCCTGGTAATACTTCTTGTGGAGGACGTCCCACTCCTCGCTGCCTTCGAGGATTTCCTTTTTCTGCGAAGTGATTCGCTTGCGGACTTCCAGTTCGATCTTCTCTTCCTCTTTGAGCGTGGCGGTCAGAATCTGCACCACCTGCTGGCGAATGGTGTCGCGGTCGTCGACGAATTCCACTTCTTCGCTGGCGACAAGCACTTCGGTGATCTGGTGCGACAGCCGTACGATTTTTTCTCGCGTGAGGCGCATCGTTTCTCAAAATCCTCGTATGAATTCGACATTGCCTGCGTGAAGCCAAGGATGCAAGTACGGCACAGCCCGAAGCCTCAACTGCCGCTAGCAAAAAACCAGCTAGCCAAGAAACGTCCGACGGAGATTCGCCTAGCGAAGGATCAGCTTGCGGTCCCTCGCCAATTGTTGCTTCACCTTTTTATACATCTCCTGATAAGAGACGCTGGTCCGGCGCATCTCGTCCTGGTGGTCGATCAAAATCTGGCGCACTTCGTCGTTGAGCCGGTCCTCGACCGTGAGCTCTTCCAGCATGCGCAGGCGGACGCGGTTGGCCACGGCGGCGGCAGGTTTGGTTTCGATCTGCCCGCCTTCAACCAGGCGTTTCACAACTTCGGTAGCCATGTGCGCCACAAAATCTCGGAGCAGAAGCATTTCAGAGAGTTTCCCTTACCCAAGTGCAAGAGAGTGAGTTTACTGGCTGCGTGAATAAAGTGCAAGGAAGGGCCACCGCTGGGGTGTGCGACAAATTTGTAGGTGGATGTTGTGTTTTTCTTTTTTTGGGCTGATAATCTGAATGAGTATAGACATTCAGATAGGAGGCTCCGTGAACCAATCGCTGCACGATCTGGAGTTGCGCCGG
>Ga0193733_1000442_pt1 | contig 13919 bp, 17 predicted proteins | sample U1s2metaG_FD_145076 | JGI IMG/M metagenome (GOLD analysis project Ga0193733, IMG submission 145076) | Soil microbial communities from a riparian zone of the East river system, Colorado, United States - U1s2 | ecosystem: Environmental > Terrestrial > Soil > Riparian zone | place: USA: East River...
GCCAGTTCCAGTGCCTTCGTTCTTTACTCTGCTCGGTTCAACTCTCACCAGTTCCGGTCTCTTTCTGTCGAGGACGGGTTCACGCAAGTGGTCGTTGATTACTTGTTCCAGCTGGGCCATAAGCGATCTCAGGGTCTGGTCGCCGGCGTCCAACCTTTTGCGGAGCTCCGTGCTGACCGCTATCGCTTCTTGATACGCAGCCCCAGCGTCGACCAAGAGATGCACGTGTTCCATGAAGGCTGTAGCGGACCTGCTGAACTTGTTCATTGCCTCGGCATACATCGCCCAGGTGGGCACCGGCTGCGTGCCCATGCCGTCCTCCCTGTTCCACATCCCTTCACTCATTTGCCTTCCTCCATCCTCCGCGGCACAAGGGGCCGCAGAATACAAAATCACCAAAGCTTGGAAAGCATACCTGAAGGAAAGTAAGTGTCTACAAAAGTCAACTGATCCCTGTTAACTTTGTTGATTCCCGCTGCTCCATGCCGCGCCCAGCCAGCTCTTCCACTGATCGGGCTTCGCAGAGATAGGTGCGAGACTCTGCCGGGCGCATGACACCTTGGCCGAGGCTTTAACGGAGGCCGACGATTGCAATGTCACGGAAGGTTATGGATTCATTTGGGCGGTGTTCGGCGAGACACCGTTGCGTGGAGCGCGCTTCCACCGCTTAAGTTTCCCCCAACGCCGCGTGGGGTGGAACATGCTTGAATGACGCCAGTCGGAGTCAGGGCCAATTGTGTCTAACGCCGGATGCCGTTATTTCGGCCCGCCATTAGAGGCGGTTTGGAACGAATTATGACATCCACGAATTTAATGGCGATCATGGTCAAGAGAGCGTATGAGATCGTGTCGAGTGTTTTCATGCACTCGATTATCTGGGGAGGGCAGCCCAGAATATAGATCACCTTAGTACAAAGGCAAACGTCAGCTGGTCTAATCTGGTCTAATAAGGTTATGTGACGGTGAAATTTATGTGACGCAGGGGCAGATGAGGGCAGAATAGCGCGAATGGCGGTGCTTTTTGTAAGAAGAAGGTCACATAATTTGAGCCGGTGGTATTTGGGGAGTACGACACCGTGTAAGGCTTCGACAAGTCTGTGCAATGAGCCAGGTGGCCCCCGTTAGCACCGAACTCACGGGTCCTCAGACGGGATGCTTGACGTATTTGGCCAGGAGGTAGTCCATACCATCGCCGACGCCGTAGCCAAAGGCGTGACTGATTTGGCGCACACGGTCAAGTCGGGCGATCAGGCTGTCGCGGCCGCTGGCGGGTAGCGTGTCGGCCGACTTGAGGGCTTGGTCGAACATGCGCATCAGGGCGTCGAAAAATCCTTCCTCTTGATAACCGACATCCTGACAGTATCCGGCCGCTTGCTCGCAGTAGAAAACCAGCAGTTCGGTGAGTCCCGCGGGGTCGCCCACAGCCTTTTTGTAATGGGAGATGGCCTGCTTCGCTTTGGAGACGGACGTGTCCTGGTTGCGAAACGGGTCAGGCCAGAGCCAGCGATCGATGGTTTTCTTGTAGGGCTCCAACACGTCCTCGCCCAGGCCAAAGCGAGCGTGAAGGAACGCCTGGTTGTCTTTGTTTGCGGCGTATAGATGGTGCAGCAAGTCCAAGAGCGCGGTCCGGTCAAAGGCGGCCAGCTTGGCTTTGACATCGGTCCAGGTGGGTTGCGATTTCGGCTCACGTTTCGTCATAGGATTCTTCGAGGGCTGGCCTCATGCGTAACTCTCAAGGAGCTGCCCTAAGTCAGAAGCAGTAGCCTTGCGCCAGCCAGTAGTGCAGGTCACCGATCGCCTCGACAGTGGATTCGTCCGCGTCGGTGGCAGTTAGTTGGGAGAGTGGCACCGCGACATTGCGGCCGTGCCAGCGAATCAGCACCAGCATGTTGTGGGCACAGGAACCTTCCGGTGCCAGGCCGCGGACCTCGACCGTTTCCCCCTTGCGGAGCGGAGAGACTACTTTGGCGGCCATGCACCGAGCCGAGAAAGGAAACTGGATTTTGTTCTCCAGGTAGTAGTACCAGCCGAGAGCCTGTTCTTCTGGCCCATACGCATCGACGATAACTTCATTGTGGATTCGTTCTTCGCGGATGCGGTTCTTGCGCAGCTTGGGCACGTAGTGCTCGATTCGAAGGCTTGTCAAACTATCGATCCATCGTCTTGGGCGGGACTCCAATACTTGCTCCATTCGGGCAAGGTCCCCGGCTCAGGCGTCGGTGTACCTGCTCAAGACGGCTTCGATGCGGTCGCACAGTTGGTCTAACTGTTCTTGCAGAACCTTATTCTTGGCGTGGTTGGCTTCGGCCGCCACATCGCCTACAAGTTCATCGAGTTCGTCGAGGGTGAAGTGAAACACGGGGCGTTGCCCCGATTGCGGGATGACTCGTAGCCGGTTGGTTATCGATTCATCGGCGAAGGTGTGGGCAATGATCAAGTCACATTCGCGCTGGTTCAACTCCAGAGGAACAGTCGCATCTGCCTTGATGGGGATGCGCTGCCTTTGCGGTCTGATCGGCCTGATAAACGTCTTTGTCAGACGATTAGCGTTCGCCGACAGCTTCGGCGTTGAGGTGATCGAGCGCGGTGCCGCTTTGGGCCTGGAGCGAAACTTCTTGGCGAGTTCCTGGTTAACCTTCTCTACCGAAAACTCTTCAGCATCGAATGGTCCGCGCCACATCATCCTCTCTTCATGTTCCGCATGGTTTGGATCAAACATTGCTTCCAGGTAGTCGGCGTAACCCCCGATTCCTCCCACATCTTCTGGTGGGCAGCGCCGTTCGCCGGCGAGGCAGCGCGGATACGTCACGGCTGGTTCGGGCATAAGGGTAGCTTCCAGCAGCAGTTCATGCTCCCAATCGTCGCCGTAGTCGTACACATATGTGAAGGTGGTACCTACGCTCGGCACCACCGCGGCAAGGCGTATCCGCTTTGCGTCGACCAATCCCAACTCGTCAACACCGTCGGGATCGGGCGGTCCGTACTTCTTACTGCCAATCCGAAACATGTAGAGATGGTAGTTCTCCCAGCCCATGACCACTTGCAAGACGCGATGGAGTTGGGCCAGGGTATAGTCCCCAGTGACCTGAACACGGCGCCAGATCGGCGGGGCGATGCCGATTAAAGCCACTTTGAACTGGTAGATCGCCCCGCTTTGGGCCGCTCCCACGATTCCTCTCCTTAGCACTACAGTCCGCGCCACGGAGCATTCTTTCATTCACGCCATCGCTCCGCAAGCCTCGGCGGTTCGCCGTTACTGGAAATCCCCGACAATGGGCCGGGTTCAAGGAGACCCAGTGAATGATAGAAAGCATTTTCCAACTGAAATGGGTGGTGTCACGTCACCAACAAGCGCCTCTTCTCAAAGAGCGGGAACAGTTCTTAGCGCACTGCCAGCAGCAAGGAACGAGCCACAAGGCACTTCACAACATGGCCCCAGAGCTGATTGCCGTCATCCGATTCCTTCGGATGGAAGAACTCCGCGAAGTCAGCTTGGAAGAAATAAAGCTGGCTGCCGGAGCGTGGGCCGCGGAAGAGCGCTCGAATCCCAGAGCGCGGAGCTACACGAAGTCGGCCAGTTACTTCATTCGTTGCGAAGAAGTGGCTGCGCTTTCACGGAAAGTTGAAGATACCGTCTCCGCCACGCGCACGCTTTGCGAATGAACTCGACGATTTCGTGGCGTACATGGCGAGCGAGCAAGGGCTCTCGCCGATCGCCATACGATCCCATCGATGGAAGACATCGAAGTTCCTGGAATGGTTCGCGAATCGGCATCGGCTCTTGTCGTCGGCCACTTTGGATGATGTTGATGAGTTCCTTGCATTCAAAACCCGCTACGTTCGCGAGCTCATGAATGCCGACTATCCAGCGTTGCGGAGGAAGCGCATCGGCCCGCACACGATTCGCCACACCCCGCCACGCACCTTCTTCGTGCCGGAGTCGATATCAATACCATCCGCGCCTGGCTCGGCCACGCGTCGATTGAGACCACCAATGTCTACGCCGAAATAGATCTGGAAATGAAAGCGAAGGCCCTCGGGATGTGCCGAACCAAAGGAAAACGGAAGCACTGGCGCGATAACCCTGATCTGCTGGCTTTCCTGTCCCAACTCTAACCGACTTATGTGACGTTCGGCGACGCCAAAGGGCGTGCAAGATGCGGCAAAGCTGAACGTCACATAACTGCCATGCCAACATAACCAGGAATATAACCGTTTTTGGGTGCCCGTGGCCTCGCCCGTTCACGATGCGGCCAAGGGCTGTAGGCGACCTAGAATCGCGCACAGCAAAACGAAGCTTACGCTTGGTTATCTTCGCTGTGAGCGCACAAAAAAGACGAAAGAGATGGCTCTAAGAATGAATCGAAACAACTAGCTCTGCACAACGTTTCCCGCCATGGGAACATGGATGCATGAATGTCGGGTAGCGGCGGTTTCAAGCAACCGAGGTGGTCACAAAGGACTGGTATTCGGGGTGACTGCTGACGTATTCCTTCACAAAAGGACAGACCGCAACGACAGTCAATTCGTTCTGGCGCGCGTATTCCAATGCAGAACGAGCTAGCTTCGTGCCCAGGCCCAGGCCCTCAAGAGCCGGCGGAACGTCGGTGTGGGTCAAAAATAGTCGGTGGTTCTTGAATGTATATTCGAGCACGGAAAGGTGGCCGTCTATATCCATTTCGAAACGCTGGTTGGACGAGTTATGCACTACGGCTGCGCTCTCTGCATTACGGAAGTCGTGTTCGGCCATGACGTCTGCTCCCAACGATCTCTAGCTCAAGTACTATTGTGCGCTAAAAACCAGAAAATAATCCATTCCGTCCTTGACGAAATCATCCTGTTCCAGCAATTGATAGCCGGCTTCGTTCGCCTCTCGAATTACAATATCTCGGGCAACGCCATGGTTCTCGCCATCCCCGTTGCGATCAATCACGCCTATTTTGGCCCCGATGGTGAGAGACGGCCGCAGGTTTCGCAACAGTCTGATCGGCTCAGCCACCTCGTGATACGTCTTCAGCAGGAGCACTGCATCAACCATCGTTGGCAGCAGCGGGTTCTCGGGCTTGCCCAGTATCGGTGTGATATTGCGCAAGTTCTCTTTCCGGATTCGGGACTTGATGTAACGAATGGCATCGGGATTGATATCGACCGCATACACGGTGCCGGTATCTCCAACACGTTTCGCCGCTCGGACTGTGAACCAGCCGGACCCTGCTCCAATATCGGCCACCGTTTTGCCTGGGGTTATTCCTAAAATATCCATAACACGATTGATCTGCAGCCTTTCGTCTCTTCCTGGGGAGTCAAAGATTGAGAGGTCGCCGGTGTACGGTTTACTGGTTTTCCGATTCTCGGTCTGCTGTGTCGCCGCATTCTGCGACAGGGCCAGTTCACCATGGAATGGGAGGAGCAGGACAACAATCAAGCCGAGACGCTTTAACATGGTGCATCCGATTCTAATGCTTCTAATGCATCACCGGACGGCCAGGTTGTCGTGGCACGCCGTTGGAATCCTGGCTCGCAACTTTGGACTTCGTACGCTCCCCTGCGTTAACGAAATACTTCCAGACCTCCCAGCCTGGACCGACAGGTTTTACTGTCACCGCGAAACGCCGCACTGCCTGGTCACCCATGTGGCGGCACCGCGATACGGTTAATGGGCTCTATCCAAATCATCGATGGACAGGCGTCCTGATTTCCCTATGTCCTTATTTCCCTATTGACTTCCGCCTAACCTGGGTCCAGAATGCGTCGACTTCTCCCATCCCAAGTATCGGACCCTAACCCTGTGTTACATGGCTCCGGATATCGCTGAGTCACCTGCATTGCTGAGCACGCTCCGGGTGTGCAGGAAACGATGGTTTTCATCGTCAGATTTTGCGCCGGGGTGACCGCAAACCATTCGGACGACAGGATATGCCTGTTTTGTGTTGGCGTCAGCTATTCGTACTGTGTAGTTGCTAGTGTGGGCTCGCAAGAAAATTATGGTCGTTGGAGGGTTCGTCATGCGAAAGCGTTTGCTTTGGGGACTGATGGTGTTCTTGTCGGTCAGCGTTCTGGCGGGAGCGCAGGCGAATGGGAAATTACAGATCCACTTCATCGACGTTGGTCAGGGCGATGGAGCCTTGTTGATCTCTCCCCAGGGTGAGACGGTTCTTTTTGATGGAGGAGTTCTCAACAAATGCGACAAGCCGCTCTCTTACCTCCAGCAATTAGGTGTTACCAAGATCGACTATCTAGTGGTTAGCCACTACCATTCAGACCATATTGGGTGCACGCCCCAAGAGTTCCAGGAGTTCCCGCTTCAAAAGGACTCAATTGATCGTGGGTTTAATTACACGACAGGCGTTTACAACGATTACGTGACCGCGGTGGGGCAACATCGCGTCTCAGTGACCCATCCAGGCAAGGAGATTGCGCTGGATTCTTCTTCCCCGAATCCCGTGAAGATCAAGATTGTGGTGGTAGACGGAGTTCCGCTAAACGCCCCCCCGATTGCAACCGACAACGAGAACGATCTTAGTTTGGCGGCCCTGGTGAGCTTTGGCCGGTTCCGCGCGGAAATCGGAGGGGACCTCAGCGGAGTGGCGAACGTGAGGCACTTTGGCTCGACCACCATTGAATACAAAGATATTGAGTCTTCGGTTGCCCCGGATGTTGGGCCTATCGATGTGTACAAAGTGCACCATCACTGCAGTGCATTTAGTTCGAATCAGACATGGCTTTCCCAAGTTACGCCGACGGTTGCTATCGTTTCGGTGGGCGATGGCAACACCTACGGCCATCCCGCTCCCGAATGCGTACAAAGACTGCATGCAGCTGGTATCCAAAAGAGCTATTGGACAGAACACGGCGCCGGGAAAGTAAACCCTGAACCTGGACTGGATGTGGTTGGAGGCAACATCATTGTCGAAGTCCCTGTCCCGCCAGCCGACACGGTGTTCACGGTCGCTTATAACGACACCCAGTTGGACACTTACCCAGTACGGCAAGCAGCCAGTTCGTCGCCTGGTCCCGGAAACAACGGACCTCCAAATGTCCCGAATGGCCCGAAATACGCATGGAGCAAGAATTCGAAGGTTTATCACTACGCAAGCTGCTCGTATGTGACGAATATCAGCTCAAAGAATCTGCAAACAGGTTCTAGTCCGCCTCGGGGCAAAACGCTGCACCAGGGGTGCCCTGTGCGCCACCAGAATCCGGAAACGACTGATCCATCGGACCTACCTCAGTGAGCCGAAGCAAGGATCGTGAGGAGTGAGGTCTATGGGCCAGGGACGGAGGGCTGCTCGATCGCATCGATTGAGTCATAAGTTGGAATTCTTATGGTTACGCATCTGGCATTGGGACAGAGCGGGGCAGTACGAATTGAGTCGCGAAGAAAATGGAACGTGACGGATATTGAACTCGTTAAAGGGCAAACCTACTACTTCGAGGCAACCGGGGAGTGGCGGGACGCAGGAAGGAGATGCGGGCCGGACGGGTATCCTAGCCCGAACTGGATCTTGAGGTCGGCAGAACACTGCCGCCGTGTTCCTGGGGAGAGCTGGCTCTCGCTGATCGGTTCTCTAGCAGGCTGCTGAAAAACTCTTACGGTACCCTGAGCGACCACAATATATTGTGATTGCTCTTGGCCCGTGATCCAATATGTTGACGCAACAACCAACGAAAAATCGTTTTTCAGCAGCCTGCTAGACTGTAATCCCTTGACTGCATTTGTAATCGGTAAGTCCCAAACAATTGCTGTGATCGACACCGGCGTGCTTACGTGCTTCGCCAATGACGTTGCCTTTATGTATTGGAATAATAGCGGAAACTTGAATTTGCAGATCACCCGAGTACTGTAATCGGGTTGAGAGCTTGTCGCTTTCCAAAGATCTTACCCCGTGGCTGACTGGAGACCCATTTAGTCTACCCATTTTAGTCTGCCCGAAGGATAACCAGCAGATCGATCCTCGTTGCACGCCGAGGCGGGAAGTACAAATCGACGAGCGACACACATCCGAATATTAGCCTAACCCCTGCCAACGTGGTTGGGTCGGGCGCGCTGGCCATACACGAATCTTAATTTGAGCAGTCTCCTCCGGACTTGGCCACGACCCAAGCGGACGCGCCGTCTGGCCTGATGAATCGACGACCAGTCCGCACACGCCCCCCCACGGCTTCCATCACAGGCGAGCCGGCGAGAGGCCATAACACATGGTTGGTCGCAGATTCAAGATCTCGACGGTCGTCCTCGCGATCAAGTGGTTGACCTCGTCAGGGAGCGCCTGTTCACTCCTTCCATCGAGAACCGCCGCCAGGCTGGGCCGCGGACGCAGTCGGACATAGCGCGGAGCGGCTCCACCCGCCACCATCCGATACCAGAGAGTCTCACCCTGCAGTGTTGATTGCCCCGCGCTAAGGGCCGCCTCGAAAGCCTTTGCCGTCCCGGGCACGAGGTCCACGGTCGTGAGCTCAAGCCGAGCGGTCGGTTGCGGTTCACCCGTGCCCCGCGAGAGCGAAGGCAGGTACTCGTAGAGCGCGTTCCCCATATACTCGACGTGTGGCGCGACGTTGAGAACGTTGTCCCGCTCGTCATCCGCCGGGGCCACCGGGCCGTCCAGGCTCGCCGCCGAGTGTCCAAACGTCGCGTAAATGAACCACCGCTGTCGTTCACCGAACGTGACGTTCCAGCCGTACCAGACCCAACTATCCCCGGCCTGCTGGTGCCACGCGAGGTGTCGGATGTACCCGGCTTCGAACTCGACAGTGTGTCCGTCCAGGGGGCGCAAGATCGCGATGCGTGCATACGGACCTCGTCCGGTTTGAGCGACGAGGAGCGTGGGAAGCACTATGCCAACGATCCCAAGCCAACGATGTTTCATGATTCTTCCTCACCAGAACTGTAATCATACGAATCGCCAAACTCCCTTTTGCGCCAGGATTCAGACGATTTTCGCCAAATGTGCCCCGCACAGGCGAGGGGGATGAAACCATTCAGGAACTTCAGGTTTGGATTGCAGAAATATTCACCAGCAGCTCTCGCTCCCCATTCTTGCCGACCGCGTGGCGATGAGGGTGCGCAACTTCGAGCGCATGTTCACGCGAGAGCTGGGAGTTTCGCCGGCTCGGTAGGTTTTGCAGATACGTATTGAAGCTGCGCAACGGATGTTGGAGGGAACCAGAAAAGGACTGGACGAGATCGCCCGGCTTGTGGCTTCTCAAGTGCCGATGCAATGAGACGTGCTTTCATTTGCACTTTGCGAACCACCCCACTCAGCTGTCGCGGCCATCTGTCGTCGCCAACGCCTTCCAAATGATCGAAGCCGAGTTTACGGAGGCCCAGGCTCGAGACCACGGAATGTGTCGGATGGTTCCTGGCAATTTGTTTGAAAGCTATGTCATTGGAAGTTGAGCGATGATAACGAGCAGTACTGGTCCAGGAACTCCATGCGATCTTGGACGCCTGGCAACCAGCGGACGGCTGCCACAGTCTAGGGATACGCGAAGCCTCCCCCCTTCCCTGTGTGCGCCGTCGCACTCTGTCTGGCGATGAACACTGTCCGCAGGTGCCTTTGTGATACTTGTGTACAAAAGCCGCGCAGCACCCAGCACCCCTCGAAGCTGCGTAGCTGAACTCGGGGTCGAATCTTGGGGGAAGCGGCCCCGCGTTTTGTTTTTCCATTCCTAATGAAAGATAACGAAGAGAAGTGGACCTATGTGAGCCTGCGGCGAGAGAACAAACACTCCAAGGAACTCCTCCGCCGACCCAAGAAATCACTTGCCCTCTAGATGAAAAAGGGAGCCCTTCAGGAATCTATCCAGGCTCGACAATCCCCCCAACCCTAGCTGCATGTCACAAGCGCGAACTGAAGAGCGGTTGTCGTGCGTCCGGCGCGCCGGTGGCGAAGCTGTCTAGGGGCAAGCCCGTCGCGGATCCCTCGACGGCAACATGCCGGGCATTCCCATCCACAACGGGATTCTTCCAATCCGTTCAAGCAAATGACGTCGGGTTTTCTGACATTCATGCTCTGGATGCGTCCCCACTGCTCGTGGTTCTCGCCATATCCAGGGATCACCTTATTCCTCAGTGATTCGGCCGGTATTTTTCGCCGGACCGAAACGCCTTTACCGCTTTCCCTACCGATTCCTACAGCGTAAAGCTGATCGTATTTCAATTTTCGCTGACCTAATCTACGCCAGCATGAGTTAAGGCAAAGGAGGCGCATATGCTTTGGACAGTTTTCGTGATCTTGTTGGTTCTGTGGGCCCTCGGTCTGATTACCTCTTACACTTTGGGTGGATTCATCCACCTCCTACTGGTTCTGGCGCTAGTTGTGCTGATGATCAATCTCCTCGGAGGTCGTGCCCGCGCGATATGACGGCTGCGCTGAATCTGGACGAAAAGCTGGGATTGGACTTCATAGGTTCAAAGGAGTGGAAAAATGAAAATGAAATCGAGTGTTCTGGTGACAGTTGTTCTGGTTCCAGTATTGGCAATCGGCTTGGGTTGCTCGAGCCAGAGCGGTTCGCAAAATGGAGCCTACAAAGACAATGACTCGTACAAAGACAGTGTGAAACAGGCTCTTCAACAAAGTGAACTCCAAGACGTCACCGTCAATGAGGATCGTGACAAGAATACGATCACGCTCGGTGGCAAAGTCCACTCTGAGAAGGCCCGGCTCCAGGCCACCGAGGTGGCCAAGGCGGCAGCCGGTAACCGGACGATCGCCAATGAGATCAGTATCCAGCCCGTCGGGGTTGAATCCGAATCCAAAGACATTGCTTCCGACCTGGACAGCGCGATTGAGAAAAACTACAAAGCAGCTCTCACCGCAGGTGGGTTGGACAAAGAGCACGTCCGGTTCGACGCCAAGAATGGCGTGCTCACTCTCAAGGGGACAGTAAAAAATCGATCAGAACGCGCTCAAGCCCAGCAATTGGCGGAGGCGACTCCGAACGTTCGCCAGGTCTTGAATCAGATTGATGTGAAACGGTAAGAATATGGGAGCAGCGAAGCACAGTTGGCCATTATAACGATGCCGGTTCGAGCCGATTACCGCCGCGGTGATCGGCTCGACTACCTGTTTCTTGCTTTGAGAATTTCCGACCGCACGCGAGCGATTGCTTTCAGGTCCGCTACGAATGCCTGCATCTGTACCTTCCGCGATGCGGGGTCAGGTGCTCGTAGAATTGATGACGGGTGCACGGTCGCGAAGACGTAAGCGGCCAAGGGAGACTGGATCCGCTGCCCCCGTTGCCGGCTCACACTGAAGGCCTTCCCGAGAAGCGACTGGGCGGCAGTCGCACCCAAGCAAACCAAGACCTGGGGTCTCATCGTTCTGATTTCAGCGTCAAGCCAGGGGCGGCAAGCCTGAATCTCAGAATAGCGAGGCTTTTTGTGAATGCGCCGCTTTCCCCGTTCCGACGGGACCCACTTAAAGTGCTTCACAGCGTTGGTGACATAAATATCAACCGGGTCGATTCCGGCTTCGAGCAGAGCCTCACCTAGCAGGTTTCCCGCCGGTCCAACGAAAGGACGACCGGCCAGATCCTCCCGGTCTCCGGGCCGCTCACCTACTAACATGATCATGGCCTTCGGCGAGCCCTTTCCGAAGACCGTTTGGGTAGCGTTTTTCCAGAGATCACAAGCTTGGCAACCAGCTGCAGCGCGTCGCAGGCTGATGAGCGAAGACCTGCCTGTAGCTAAATTCGTGGCGCTGGTTTTATCTGGCGCGGACGCAGAAAATTTCTGTTGTTCCTTAGCCGAACCCTTCATTGAACTCTAGACTCCGAACTCCAAACCCCAAACCAAAGAATCTAGACCAGTTCGCGAACCTTGTCCGACAGGGCGGTCAGGGCGATTTTGTTCCGGTTGGGCTCACCGCGCGCCAGACTCTCGGCAAATTTCAATGCCTGGTCGGCCGTGATTTTGGCCGGCAAGGGTGGCTCGAGAGGATCCACGACAGCCTGGAGAATTGCTGGCCCGGACACTTTCAGAAACTCTTCCACCACGCGCCCGCAATCCGCCGGGTCTTCGGCAGTGAGACCCTCCCCCCCACAGGCACGGGCGAAGGCGGCAAAATCGATCGGGTGAAGTTCGACACCGTATTCCGGATTCCCCAGAAACACCATCTGCTCCCACTTGATCTGTCCCAGGGTGTTGTTTTTGACAATTACGATCTTGACCGGCAGTTGGTACTTCACTGCCGTCGCGAACTCGGCCATCAGCATGGAGAACCCACCGTCTCCCACGAAGGCGACGCATTGCCTGTCGGGGTGAGCGATTTGCGCGGCGATCGCGTAGGGCAGACCATTGGCCATGCTCGCGAGATTGCCGGACAGGCTATGCATCTGTCCTCGTTTCACCGGAATGTGGCGGGCCCACCAAGTGGCAATGGTGCCGCTATCACAGGACACAATTGCGTTTTCGCGCAGCCGTTGGCCGAGCTCGTGCGCGATCACCTGCGGCTTCATCGGCGTCTCGCGGCGAGTGGCACGACCCTCCATGATTTTCCGCCAGTTTTCCATTCCCTCTTGCGCCGATTCGAGAAACCTTCTGTTCTCCTTGCGGTTAAGCTTCGGCAGCAGTGCACGCAACACGCGACCGCTGTCTCCAACCAAACCCACTTCCACCGGAAATCGCAGGCCGATGCGTTTGGGGTCTAACTCGATCTGCACTCCTTTGGCCTCTCCAGGTTTAGGCAAGAATTCAAGGTAGGGGAACGAAGTGCCGACCATTAACAACGTGTCACAATTTTCCATCGCTTCCTGCGATGGTTTGGTGCCCAGCAGGCCCGTGGTTCCGGTCGTAAAGGGGCTGTCATCGGGAACTGCGCCTTTGCCCAACAATGCTTTTATGATGGGAGCGGCTAAGAGCTCAGCAGCTTGCTCAAGTTCGGCGGTGGCATTAAGCGCGCCGCGACCGGCGAGAATCGCAACCTTCTTCCCCGCGTTAAGAATTTCGGCTGCGGCGTCGAGATCGCGAGGGTCCGCGAACATGGCGCCGTCGGCTTCCGCCCGAGACGTATGATGGGGAATGTTACGCTTGGATCGTTGCCGGTTCTTTACTTCCATGTCCTGGAAGTCGACGGGAATCGTCACGTGGCTTACCGTCCGGTAAGCCAGTGCAGTCCGCACCGCTAAATCAATCACGTTCTCGACGTGAGTAGGCCCCATGATCCGTTCGTTGTAGACCGCCACGTCCATGTACAAGCGATCGAGCGCCACGTCCTGCTGGGTGTAGGTTCCAATCAGATCATGGAACTGCAATGCGGTTAGAGCGAGAACCGGCTGGCCATCCATTTTGGCGTCATATAGGCCATTCAGCATGTGAATGCCGCCTGGACCCGACGTGGCCAAACAAACACCCAACTTGCCCGTGAATTTCGCATAGCCGCAAGCCATGAAAGCGGCCGACTCCTCATGTCTCACCTGGACGAAACGAATCTTGTCACGGCGCGTACGAAGTGCTTCCATGATTCCGTTGATGCCGTCTCCCGGCAATCCGAAGATGACCTCAACGCCCCAGTCCATCAGAGTTTCAACGAGAACGTCCGCGGCAGTCATAACCCGCTCCATTTCTGCCGTGTGGCAAGAAAGAGGCGATCGCCACGGCTAGCTTTGTGGCTCCCACCACCCGTTACCCCCACGCCATCCATTCCAAAGCACGTTTTTCCAAAAATAGAAGGCTGAGCAGATGGTGTGATATCGGGTGTAGACGGTAGGGGTACAAAGAAGACCCTCTACTGTCTGCCGAGCGGTCTGGTCCGTCGCTGGTTCGGCCGGCCTGCTCCCAAGTCCAACCTCGAGCAGGCTGTACAAGTGGTCTATTAGCCGCATCTCCGACTTCGGCCGAATGATCCGGCCAGGTCCACCGTCGTAACGTCGTTTCAAGCTCTTAGCACTCATCAGGTTTCAATCTCGGCACGGCAACT
>Ga0193733_1000443_pt1 | contig 13919 bp, 5 predicted proteins | sample U1s2metaG_FD_145076 | JGI IMG/M metagenome (GOLD analysis project Ga0193733, IMG submission 145076) | Soil microbial communities from a riparian zone of the East river system, Colorado, United States - U1s2 | ecosystem: Environmental > Terrestrial > Soil > Riparian zone | place: USA: East River...
CGGAATCCCCGGCAGTCTGGCACGAATCGCCTCGAAAGCCCCGGTGACGCGGCTGCGTACCAACGGGCCAGCCTCGTCAATGTCCAGTCCCAGCGCCCACCGTACCTTGCCGCCCCAGGTCCGCTTGGCATACTCGGCCAGACATTCGCCGGCTTCAAAGCCCACCCGATAGTTGTTTACCCCGAAGAAAGTCGCGTGAGGATGAGGTATGTCCACCGCAATCAGCGGGATACCTGCGGCATCGATTTTATCCGCAAGCACCGGGGCGACATGCTGATCAATCTGGAATTCAATAACCAGATCCACCCGGTTGCGCACGAACTCATCCGCGTTGCCCAAAGCCGTCGGACCGTCATAACGATTGTCGAGCACAACCAGATCGACGCCGGCGGCAGAGGAGGCGGCCTTCAGACTGTCCGTGACTGCCTCCGAAAAAGGCATCTCCGCCGATTGACTGCCGAAACCGAATCGGGCCTTCTTGGGGCGTGCGACCAGTCGGTAAAGCCCGTCTTGCGACTGCGCCAGATACCCACGATGCACGAAGGTTTTCAGGATGCGATAGACGGTCGTCTTCGAAATGCTGGTGCGCTGGTAGATGACTTCGAGCGCCAGCGGACCCTTCTCGTTCTGCAGCAGCTCAAGGATGTCGAGCGCTTTCGAGAGCACCGGGATCAGATACAGCCGCTTGGGAGCTGAGCGTGTCAATGGGCTTGGGCCTCGTCGGTAACCACGATCAATGTCTGAAGACTATAACTTGGACTTCTACTTTCGCCTATAGCGAACCGGCCTGCGACCCTTTCCGGCTGACCGGCAACCCAATGTTTCTAAATGCAACCCCACGCGATAACCGCGCCCCGTTGTCAAAAACGGGCCGTTGCTGAGATTCAATAGAGAAATAAGTTCACTATTTTCTTGACAAGCGTTAGTGACCGTCGCTAAAGTGCGCGCAGTCTAGGGCAGGATTCTTACGCGCTCGCTCGCGTATACCTGTCCGGTCCACGTCGATCGCACAAGTGCCAAGAGGTACAGGAGGAATGCGACCATGAGAGTCCACAGTCTGGTGGTTGGTTTGTTCGCTATATTGTCGGCGGGCTTGCTCTACGGGCAAGGGGGCGCGAACGGCACCATCCTTGGAACCGTGACCGATAATTCCGGAGCGGTCGTGGGCAACGCGAAAGTCGATGTAACCAACGTCGCCACCGGTGTAGCCACTCATACCGAGACTAGCGCCAACGGAGACTTCACGACCCCATACCTCACGCCAGGAACCTATAGCGTTACGGTCCAGGCCCCTGGTTTCCAAAAAGCCGTAGCCGACAACATTACGCTCGCGGTGGCGCAACAGGCCCGGGTGAACATCAACATGAAGCCTGGCGCGGTAACAGAAACCGTCGAGGTTCAGGCCAATGCCGTGTCGCTCGATACCGATAGCGCGGCAGTCTCGCAACTGGTCAGTCAGCAACAGGTGGAGCAGTTACCTCTCAACGGGCGCAACTTTCTGAACTTGTTGTTCATTGGTGCGGGCGCCGTGCAGACCACCGGAGAGCAAGGGCAGATGCGACAGGGAGAAGGAAACGCCATCAGTATCAATGGCGGCCGGCCCACCTCCAACAACTACACCTTGGACGGACTGGTCAACACTGACACCGCACTGAACACTCCGGCTGTCATTCTGTCGCAGGACGCGATCCAGGAATTCAAGGTGCAGAGCGAAACCTACTCTGCCGAATATGGGTTCAGCGCCAATCAGGTCAACATCGTAAGCAAGAGCGGCACCAACCAGTTGCACGGTGCCGCATTCGAATTTTTGCGAAACGATGCTTTTGACGCCAAGGCTCCCTTTCAATCGCAAATTCCCCAGCTGCGGCAAAATCAGTTCGGCTTCGTTGTGGGCGGTCCGATCTATATTCCGAAAGTGTACGATGGCCGCAACAAGACCTTCTTTCTGGTCAACTACGAAGGCTGGCGAATTCGCAACGGCATCAATCAGGACACTTTTAATGTTCCGGATCCCGCTTGGCTGAGCGGTGATTTTTCGGCCTCGGGACTGACTCCGGTTACGGCTGGTTGCGTTCCCAGCGCCACCACGTTCTGTATGCCCGTCGACCCAGCCACCGGAGCACCCTTCCCGGGCAACATCATTCCGAGCAGCAGCTTTTCCCGCCTCGCACAAGTGGCAATCGGGGCCGGGCTTTTCCCTGCACCCAATTGTCTTGCTGTTGATTGTCGCGGAAATTATCGACTGGCTACCGCCCTGCCCAACACGGTCAATCAGCAGACCTACAAGCTTGACCAACAACTGGGCCGCTTTGGCTCAATGTTCTTCCGCTATACCACCGCGCATTACGAGAACCAGAATATTAACGGTTCGGTCTCGCTTCCGTTCGGAATCGGTACCTTCGATGAGAAAGGCGAGAGCTGGATGATTTCGCACACCATTCCTCTCACCCACAACATAGTGAATAACTTCCGCTTTGGACGCCTGGAGGCGATCTCGGTACAAGGCGGAATTGCCGCCCCTGATTCAGACATCACGGCGCTCGGTCTCACGGGTGTGTTCACGGATTTGCCCACCTATGCGCGTATGTATCCGGGCCTTGGGTTTCAGGGGATCAACTCGACCGCCTTTGGCAGTCAGGGCAATGACGTCACCACCAGTGACATACCGACTTGGGAATTTGCCGATTCGCTTTCCATGACTCATGGGAAGCACACCGTCGCGGTGGGCTTCGACTATCGCCGCTGGGTGCAGAAGCGGAACCTCTCTAACGATTTCCTGGGCCAATTCAACTTTAATAACGACACCATCCTCTCGAACGGCGGCGGTTGTCCCAACGGAACCGGGGACTGCGGAACGGGCAATTCCGTTGCTGATTTTTTGCTCGGTTACTATCACGATGCGAGCACATTTCAGCCTGGACCGTTCAGTCCGGCGGGAGTCGCAGGCAACTTGAACCAGTTTCACTTCCAATATTTTGCGCCGTACATTCAGGATGACTGGAAGGTGACCAATCGCCTCACCCTGAATCTGGGACTGCGCTGGGACTACCGTACCGTGCCCTTCGAGCAGGACAACAAGATGTTCTGGTTTGATCGCGCGAATTCTGGAGGCGGACTGTGCTACGCCGACAAAAGCCTGGGCACTGCGGACATCACAGGACTGGGTGGACCCATTGCGCCCGACGGCAACGGCTTCTACCGGAATTGCGGGCGAAACAATCCCGCCGCTGCGTCGAAAAAGCCATTTGCTCCCAGGATTGGCTTTGCCTATCGGCTGACTGACAAAACTGTGGTTCGTGGTGGCTACGGCATCTTCTTCGATTCCGCCGAGACCCGCGAAATTGACAATTCAGGCGATATCTATCCGTTTATAGTCCGCGCTTCCACCAATCCGAACGTGGATACCACTTTACCCAAGTTAACCGATAACATGTTTCCTGCGGTCCCACTTCATCAGGTCACTCCGGCGGCGGATGGCAGCCAGTTCTTCGCCGTTATCATCTCTGAATTTCCGCACAACCCCTACGTCCAGCAGTGGTCCCTATCTGTTCAACGTGAACTGGCCCGGAACACCACCCTGGAAGTCAACTACGTTGGCAATAAGGGAACGCATACGCTCAACCGAACCAACATCGGCCAAGGTTTTGCACCTCCGAACCCTACTTTATGTGATCCATCCACGGGCGGGGATCCCACGAACGTTGTAGCGCTCTGCCCGGCAGCCAGCCGGAGGCCATTCGCTAACATCACGTCCGCGAATGGTTTCCTCGACAGCCAATGGAATGGTTATTCCAGCTATAACGCTGGAAACGTAAAACTTGAACGTCGCTCGAGTTCTATCGCGCTGGTTGCGGTCTATACCTGGGCGAAGAGTCTGGACGACAAATCCGCGGCCGCCGGGGTTGGTTCCACCAACGCGTTCGCGGGACACATGAACGAAAACAATCAGGCTCTCGACTACGGCCGTTCCGATTTTGATGTCAACCACCGCTTTGTCACCAGTGTCGTTTACCAGTTGCCCGTCGGCAGGGGCAAGCGTTTCGGCGGGAACATGAACCGGGCGGCGGATTTGGCGATTGGCGGATGGCAAATCACCGGAATCACGACCTTCCAGAAGGGATTCCCATACTCCGTACTCGCCGCTGACAAGCTCGGGCTGCTTACCACCTTCACGCAGAGGGCCAACCTGGTCCCGGGCTGCGATCCCAACAGCGGATTCCACAAGAGCATCAACCAGTTTTTCAATACGGCATGCTTCGTCCAGCCTCTCGCGGGGCAATTTGGCAACAGCGGACGCGACATCCTGCGAGGACCGGGAATCAACAACTGGGATATGGGCATCGGTAAAGACTTCAAATTTACCGAACGGGTTGCCTTCCAGTTCCGTGCTGAAGCCTTCAACGTCTTCAACCACGCTCAATATGGATACGATCCCAACACTGCTACCTCGATCAACGCACCGGTGGACAACAACCCCAACGACGCAGCGTACGGCAAGGTTATTGCCGCTCGCCCGGGCCGCATCATTCAACTCGGGGGCAAGATAGTCTTCTAAGCTCGGGTAATTTTGTTTCGAGATCCGCCAGGCCGGTTCCGGTTTGGCGGATTTTTTTGTTGAGGTAAACTCGCGTGTGATGGTCCGCTTTTTCAGAATTCGCTGGTTAATCGGGTTGGCGTTGGTGTCCGGCTGCGGGTTTCACTCGCCGGCCCAGTCCACCGACCCGGTGGAGAAGTACTCTGAGCAGGGCCAGAGGGCCCTGGCACAGGGCAAATACGCCGAAGCGGAGGTCGCCTTCGAAAAACTGAGGGAATTGGAACCAGGGGTGGCGGAGGTGCATGCCAACCTGGGTGCCATCTATTTCCAGGAGAGGAAGTTCGACTCCGCAGTTTCCGCGCTGCGCCAGGCCCTGAAGCTCAAGCCGGCCCTGCCGAAGACCAGCGCACTGTTGGCGATGTCACTGTCCGAGCTTGGCCGATACACCGAAGCTTTGCCCGGCCTGGAAAAAGGCTTTCGCCAGGCCACCGACCCTCCCCTCAAACGGATGTGCGGTCTGCAACTGCTGCGGGCCTACAGCGGCCTGCGGCGCGACAGCAAGGCGGCGGAGGTGGCGTTGGAGCTGAACCGGCTCTATCCCGACGATCCTGAGGTGCTGTACCACACTGCGCGAATCTTCGGGAGCGTGGCCTTCCTGAACATGCAAAAGCTGGCCCAGGTGGCTCCAGCATCGGTGTGGAGGCATCAGGCCGAAGCGGAGGCCTATGAGAGTCAGGGATCGAACGATGCTGCCATCAGCGAATACCGTCAGGTGCTCTCTGTCGATGCCCAGCGGCCGGGCATTCACTATCGTCTGGGTCGCACCTTGCTGGCGCGCTCCCGGCAAAGCAATACGCCGGAGGACGTAACCGCGGCGTCGAAAGAGTTCGAGCAGGAGCTGGAACTAGAACCCGGCAATGCCAACGCCGCGTATGAACTAGGAGAAATCCATCGCAACGCGGGAGAATTCGATCAAGCAGGGAAATTCTTCGAGCTCGCGCTGCGATACTATCCCGACTTCGAGGAGGCCCATCTGGGCTTGGCTGCAGTCCTCATGTCGCTCCAGAAACCCGAACTGGCGCTTCCTCATCTGCAGAAGGCGGTCTCGTTGAGGGTTGGAAACGAGGTAGCCTGGTATCGGCTTTCGCAAGTTCAGGGAATGATGGGGCACGACGCCGAGCAGAAAAAGGCATTCGCAGAATTCCAGCGCCTGCGTACCCAGAAATCAAGTCAGCAGGAAGCAGCAAAACAGATCTTTTCACCCCAGGACGTAACCCAGCAGCCCCTCGACTCGAATGCGCCGCAGTAGCGAGAGGCACGCACCATGTAAGGGCTGGCGCCCCCTCCGGCGGCAGCCCGGGATTCGGTAGCAGCACAAACGCCGAACCTGGGCGAGCCCGCAGTTCGCCCGCTCCGACCATAGCTTCCGCTCAGCGAAGTCGAAGCGGGCGCCGCCTGGCCTAGGTGTGACGTGGGGGCATCGATGTGCCCCTAAGGCTTCGGCCAGCCCAAGCTGGGCACGACCCCGACGCCTTCCTTCACTGTGAGCAAACGGTTCACGCCCGCCTCCGGCACCGTCTGCCAATCGCCATTCGGCCAGCGAATCTTTACCTCTGTATTGCCAGCCTGCCCCAGCCCAAAGTGAAGCCGGAGATCATTACATGACAAAAAACTCGATTGACTCTGCACTTCCTGAGTCTGCGTCGAGTCGCCCGCCTTAACTACGACGCGCGAGCCGATCGCGCTGCGGTTGGACTTTGTCCCAATCAGTTTCACCTTGAGCCAGGAATGGTTGCTGGTAACATCATTTCTAAGCAGCGACGGCGCCTCATTCAGATTGACGATGAGCACGTCAAGATCGCCGTCATTATCGAAATCACCGAAGGCGCAGCCGCGGCTGTTATGTGGTTCCTGAATTGCGGGTCCAGCCTGATCGGTTAGCTCTTCGAATTTCCCCTGCCCCAGATTGCGGAATAGCATCCTCGGGTCTTTCGCGGGAAATTCGGGGTGGCGTATCCCAATCTCAGGAAAAGTGTGTCCGGCCACCACCAGCAGATCGGGCAAGCCGCTATTGTCAAGGTCCACCATCCCAGCGCCCCAGCATACGAAGCGATTTTCTACAGCCAAGCCCGCCCTCGGGCTCGCTTCTTCGAAATTAGCCTTGCCCAGATTTCGATAGAGGTCGGGAGTATCACCTTCAAAATTCGTTTTGAAGATGTCGAGGCGGCCATCGAGATCATAATCGCCCACCGCGGCGCCCATGCCGGCTTGCTCCTGGCCATCCTCGCCGTACGCCACGCCGCGAATCGCGCCCTCTTCCCGGAAAGTTCCGTCATGATTGTTCATGAACAGCAGGCTTGGGGTGGAGTCGCAGGCCACATAAATATCCGGCCAGCCGTCATCGTCAAGATCGGCTGCGATGGCAGTGAGCCCGTAGCTCTTGTTGGCAGCGCCAATTCCACTGGCTAGGCTGACGTCGGTAAAGGTTCCGTCTCCTTTATTACGGTAAAGGCTGTGTTGGCCATGAGGAAACCCGCGCGGGCCACAGGTTACGGGCACTCCCAGCCAGCGGCAGTTGGCTGTCTGGCCCGGCTTGGGGGCGGTCGGCAAATCGAAATCAAGATAGTTCGAGACAAACAGGTCGAGGTTGCCGTCGCGGTTGTAGTCCAGGAAAGTGCATCCCGTGCCCCAGCGCCGGGCCGCTTGCGTCAGGCCGGCAGCCTGCGTCACGTCGGTAAAAGTTCCATCGCCATTGTTGCGATAGAGGACGTTCTGTCCCCAGTAGGTGACGAACAGATCGTCGAATCCGTCGTTGTTGTAGTCGCCCACGCATACTCCACAGGCCCAGCCTGTTTTCGACAGTCCCGCATGCTGGGTAACATCGGTGAACGTGCCGTCGCGGTTGTTCTTGAAGAGGCGATTGCTGACTCCAGACGGAGCGTTCGAGAAGCGAGTGCCAGAGAGCAGAAAAACGTCGAGCCAGCCGTCATTGTCGAAGTCGAGAAACGCGCAACCACAGCCGAGCGTTTCGACAATATATTCCTTGTGATCGCTGTCGCCGTATAGCGTGACCGATCGCAAGCCCGCCAAGGCGGCTACATCGGTGAAGCGTGCATTGAAGGGACGCCCCGACGGTTTTCCCCTGGGCTGGGCAGCGGCCTTATGCGCCGTGACACCCTGACCAAGACAAGCGGTGGCGGTAGCGCCAAACAGCCCGGCAAGAAAGACTCGTCGTGAAGTTGCCATGCGAGAGCAGTTCGCCAGTCCATGGGAGGAGCCTTCTTTCATGCTGGCGAACCGCTCGCCGGGTCGTAGAGGCAATGGCGCACGATGCTTGGCCACCTCAGGATGTTGGACGACATTTAGGGAAGCGTGACCACCGCCACCGAGAGTCCGTTGAGTCTGACCGTGTCGCTCGCCAACTTGGCCGAGGCCGGCGGATCAAACGCCGTAGTCTGGTCCACGTAGTCTTCCTGGCCCCCGGCTGCGCCAGGAATCAGGACATCGAACGAACGGTCACGTTTGTTGACCAGCAGAATACGCCGCTTGCCATCAGGTTTCACTACCACGAGTGAATAAAGATGCGGAGACACGGCCGACGCAAATGGCTCCGTTTCCACCATCTTGTCGCCCGGACCAAAGTTGTCGTGCAGCAGTTTCAACACCCAAACGCGTGCGTTCGGCTTACCTGTATTCCAGTCCACCATTGAAACGCTGGGAAATTGCGTTGGATAGCCTACCAGTTGCGACTCGCCGGCCACATCCACACCCATGCGAGTCAGCTCGCCGAAGATGTAGGCGTACATCGCGCAGGTCAGGTTCCAGTAAGAGTTCGGAATCGGCTGCGTCACGTGGCCAGGCTTGTCTTGCGTCAGGTCATCCGCAGAGATGGCGCCGATCTCGTCAATGGTTGTTTTTGTTTCCGGGGAAAGTCTCTTCCGGATGGTCTCGATATAACGCACTGTGTTAAGAAAGCCGTCCGCCTGCGCAAAGAAAGTGTACTGCTGCACTGCCGGGGTTTGGTCGGGGGTGGGAATGGCGTAGAAATGGTAGGAAATGAAATCCAGCGGGATGCCGCGCTTGTGATTCTTGTGATTGAGAAAATACTCGAACTGCTCCGGGTTCTGCGATGGAGCGGCTAGGGCCAGCCCCACGAACTTGGTTTCGGGAGCCACGCGCCGGATCGCCGTCACCACCGAGTCATAAACTCGGGTGTAAAGCTCAGGCGACATATGGTGCTCGAACTCGATTTCGTTCAGCACCTCCCAATACGGAATGGAGTAGTGATAGCCGGACTCATGGCGCTTGCCGGCTTCGTCGGTAAATCCCCCCTGCGTGTACCATGAGAAAAGGCGGCCATAGTAGTCGCCCACCTCTTTCATTGTGGGATCGCGGAATTCTGTGCCTTGGGTGTAGTCCCATACCGGTTGGTCGGGATCGGCGGGGTAGGTCACCGGCTTGTCGGTCTTAAACATCCACGCCGGAATGGTACTGAAATTCAGAATTACGGAGTGGCCCTTGGTGGCCTCCAGAAAATCGATGCTCATGGGATCGATCAGAGAAAAGTCCCACGAGGTCTTGCCGTCCGCCGGCGGTTCAAGTTCCGCAATGCCCAGCCGGGGATAGGGCAGCCAGGGAACATAGCGGACATAGTCGGCCTGCAGATCATGCAGGGTCTTGAAGACATTGTCGTGGATCGGCGTCCCGCGCCGCAGCGGCGGGTTCACCACCACCTGCAGGGTCGCGGTTGTCTTTGAGACCCCAGTAACTTTGTCCCAGTGGACTGAGACTTTCGCGGGCTGGTCGTTACCTTTATCTTTGTCTTCGTTCTCGGCAAAAGAAGTTGAGCCTGCCATGAGGCAGAAAAGCGTTGCCAGCAAGAACGGTTGCCGGTAGGGTCGACGCATGCGAATCCTCCGTCTGCGAGTACGCAGCATTGTGCTGATATGGTGGTTAAGATTCAATAGGAAAATAAGCTTACTATTGACAACAACCGATGCAGGGTACTACAGTTCAGCCCTTTGGAGCGAGCCCGATTCGCGCCGAGCCAGATTCGCCACTGCCAGCGTCCGTCCTGGAAATAAATAATGGATAAGCCAAGATCACACCCCGAGTTGAAGATTGGGCTTTTTGGCATCGGACTGGAAGCGTATTGGCCGCAGTTTTCAGGCCTGGAAGATCGTCTGAAGGGGTACGCCGGGCAGGTGGCCCAGAAGCTCGAACACGCCGGCGCCCGGGTGGTGAATCTGGGCCTGATCGACACTCCCGAAAAGGCCCTGGCTGCTGGACATGAGTTCCGGCGGGCCGACGTCGACCTCATTTTCTTGCACGTCACCACCTACGCGCTGTCTTCGACCGTGCTTCCGGTCGTACGGCGGGCCAAGGTTCCCGTAATCATCCTGAATCTCTCCCCCTCGGCGGCCATTGATTACGACTGGTTCAACGGCCTGGGCGACCGGACAAAAATGACGGGTGAATGGCTGGCCTATTGTCAGTCTTGTCCGGTGCCTGAAATCGCGAATGTTTTCAACCGCTGCAGGATTCCCTTTTTCCAGGTAACCGGCATGCTCGAAAATGACCCGGTCGCCTGGAATGAGATCTCGGAATGGGTGGAAGCCGCGCGGGTTGCCCACATCATGGAGCACAACCGCCTGGGCGTGATGGGGCACTACTACGGGGGAATGCTCGACATCTACTCCGATCTCACGCAGCAAAGCGCTTATTTCGGGGGACATATCGAAGTGGTGGAGGTTGATGAACTGGCAGCCTTGCGGCGACAGGTGTCCGGCCCTGAAACAAAGCAACGGGTGGCAGACTTCCGCGAGAGCTTCGACGTCCAGCCCGACTGCCCGGCCCAGGAACTGGACCGCGCTGCCCGAACCTCTGTGGCGTTAGATCGGTTGGTCGAGATTCACCAGTTGGGGTCTCTGGCGTACTACTACCAGGGTACCGGGAGCGCGGAAAATGAGGACGCCATCAGCTCTATCATCCTCGGTACTAGCCTGTTGACCGCGCGCGGTGTTCCCGTAGCCGGGGAATATGAAATCAAGAATGCTCAGGCCATGAAAATTATGGACAGCTTCGGCGCGGGCGGCTCTTTCACCGAATATTACGCCGCCGATTTCGATAACGACATACTGCTGATGGGACACGACGGCCCTGGCCACATTGCCATCGCCCAAGGCAAGACCAAGGTTCGTCCGCTGCAGGTGTATCACGGCAAAGTAGGGCGGGGATTGTCGGTGGAAATGTCCGTCAAGCACGGTCCGGTGACGTTACTCTCGGTGCTACAAACCGTCGATGGAAAATTGCAGCTGCTGACGGCTGAAGGCGAGTCCGTGACCGGCCCGGTTCTCGAGATCGGAAACACCAATAGCCGTTACCGGTTTTCGCTTGGCGCCAGAAATTTTATGAACGAATGGAACGTGCACGGCCCCGCGCATCACTGCGCCGTAGGTGTGGGACACGTCGCGGGCAAGCTGAAAAAGCTCGCTTGCTTAACCGGTATCGAATTCATTCGGGTGTGCTGAAGGCTGGTTCGTGCCTCCTGAGGCCGTATCCCTGCCGCCCACCATTGGTTGCCGAAAACACTGGGACGGCGTGCTTTTGCCGTAGGCCGACTCGGCTATTTCCTTTCGGATGCTGGCATGCCAGGCTTCGCGGCCAGAATGGCTTGCCAGTTAAGAATCGCATTCCACACCAGGCGGTGATCGCCTCGGTTAAGATCGCGATGCAAGGGATTGAAGTTGAAAGCCACTACATGTCCCAGTCCAACCGGCATATCAAGGATTGCCGGGCGCCCGATTAGGCGACCTTCTCCCCAGGCCTGACCACTTACGACGAACGGCGCTCCATCGCGATCACCCCACTCCATGATGACGCTGCTGCGATCCTCCGGTCCGTCGAGGCAAGTCGTGCAGTAGGCCATACGGAGCCAGCGGCGGGGCGAGTCGTAAAGCGGAAAGTTCTGGCGAAAGACATGAGTGCTCGCCGGATAGCCGTAGGCTAGCGGAGAATCCGGCCGGTCGAAACTTACCCGCACGTGTGCGCCCGGCGTGCGCGTGGAGGCCTGCTGCGCCGCGGCGGCAGCGTCCGCTCCGCCGCCCTGAGTGCTGCGCGGCACGCCGCCCGAGGAACGCCGAACCCCGCGCACGATCCCCGCCTCCAGAGGAAGCATCGAGCCACTGCCCAGGGTCACGAGCAGGCCTCCTTCTTCGACGAAGTGCTGAAGCTGAGCCAGACCTTCCCATCCGATGCCTCCGGTGATGTCATCCGATTCCGCGGGTCGGCCGAAACTGGGCGTCTGCGGAGTCGCTTTGTACGGCATCGGCCCCCAGTTCTTGGGCAAACCCTGAATCTGCTCCGCGAGTTCCAGGTCCACGTGGCCGTACACCAGGACGTCAACCCGATCGCGCAACCCGCCCGCGCGCACATCTTCATCGCGAAGGTAGGTATAAGGGACCTTGCGTTGGTCGAGCGAGTAGCGAATCCAGCCGATTGAATCAGTATCGGCCCAGGGAACCCACAGGCCGATGCGTGCGGCGCGAGCTTCATGCCGATGTACGTCGGGTGCCGCTGCGACGCTCAAGAAGTCGAGGCCCAGGTCGGCCGCCACGGCTCGAACCGCTTCGGCTAACCCATCTTGGGCAGGCAGAATCCACGATCCCGCGGGGAAGTTGTTGCCGCCGGCCGTAAACTCATGCTCGGCAATTTCGATGCCAAATTTAGCCAGCCGGTAACGGGCTGCAAGCAGCCCTTCCTGGCCCGTATCTTTCAGCAACCAAACTGGACCAGTTCCCGCCACAGTGCCCGCCGTATGTGGTTCATCGGTCACAGGTGCAAGAGAGGCCGAGCGCACCATGGGGTCTGCCGTGGGGATCGCTTTCAACCGGTAGTGTGCGGGCAACTCCCAGGACACGTCGTCATAGGGCTCGCTGCCGTCTCTCGGGTAATGCTGCGGAGTGAGCAGATCCACTGCATAGTTGCGATAGGGCTGGTCGAGACGTACAACAAAGGTGCCTGCGGGATAATCGCCTTCCTTCAGCTTCAAGGTTCCCCGGGCGCGACTCACCTCGACGTGCTGACCGAGCAGCCGGCCGACCATCTGTTCGACTCGCCTCGGATCGCCTTGTCCGTCGGGAATCAGGAATGCGTAGGGTGGCTGGTTCAGGCCTTTCTGCCAGGAATCCCAACCCTTCTTGTAAAAATTGTGGAGCATCGCTTTTGCGTTCAGCGCGCAGTGATCGAGCGCGGCCAGCGCGGCGGTCTCCTGATAATTAAGATTGTCGCGGGCCGACCAGCTCAATTCTCCGCTGGGTGGCGGAAGGGGCCGATACCACTCCATTGTGGCCTCGGACGGCGGTACGACGCGGCGCAAGGTTTCGGCGGTGCCGTTGCCCCACGTCTCGTAGCCGCGGCCGATGCTGTTGTGATTCATGGCGACCGAATCAAGGTAGAGGTGGGCGAACGCTTCGCCGAAATTCCAGGTCGATACTCCCGGCATGCCCATGGCGGTCAAGGCCTGCACTTCGTGAAAGCTCAATTCCAGAAACTCGGTGTAGGTGATGGGATCAATGTTCGGGTTGTAAGGCCCGGTACCGTTCCAGGTCATCAGCATGGGTTCGCCCTCATGCAGATCATGTACAACGGTCGGGTGCCAGTCGTGAAACATCCGATGTACGGCTTTGGTCGTCTCGTGGGTCTGCTGATGCGTGTCGCGATTGATATCGACAAATGTGTACTTCGACCAGTACGGAGGCGACTGGCGAGGTAGCGTCGCCCGATCAGTTTTGCCTTTCAGATAGCGGTAGAACCACTCCACCATCTTGTCGCGCCCGTCGGGATTGGAGACGGGATTGATCAAAACCACCAGTTGCTCGCGGATGCGACGGACCATTGGTTGTTCTGAAACCGCGAGACGATAGGCCATCTCCAGCATCGCCTCCGTGGAGCCAGTTTCATCCGAGTGCAAGACAGCGTTGAAATAATAGATGGGACGGGCAGTCGGAATCAGCCTGTCGGCGGCGGCCGGATCCGTGCGCCGCGGGTCGGACAGAGCCGCAGTCGCACTCTTCAGCCGGTCCAGCTCGCGTATGCCAGCTTCATCGGCCACCGCGAGCATTAGAATCTCCCGCCCTTCTTCGCTGCGGCCGATGGTGAAAACGCGCACCCGGGGTGAACTGGATGCCAACGCACGGCAGTAGGCGTAAGCCTTGGCGCTGTCCACCAGCTCGCCGGGCGCGCCGGCGATGCGCCCCAGGAAACCAAGCGGAGAAGGCACGGTCGCTGACTTGGGCAGGTAGGACACCCAGGGCGAGAGAAAACGCCGGTCGCCGGTGGCCGCCGCGATCGCCTCAACGGAACCGGACTCAGGCTCATCGGGAGC
>Ga0193733_1000444_pt1 | contig 13914 bp, 12 predicted proteins | sample U1s2metaG_FD_145076 | JGI IMG/M metagenome (GOLD analysis project Ga0193733, IMG submission 145076) | Soil microbial communities from a riparian zone of the East river system, Colorado, United States - U1s2 | ecosystem: Environmental > Terrestrial > Soil > Riparian zone | place: USA: East River...
GCCGGCGTCGGCGGGTTATCCTTCAATAGAGTCGCCAAGAGTTTGAAGTAGGCCGCCGCGTCCATCTTCATAACTTGCTCTGTCGTCGAAGTCTTCATGTCGATGTCGGGATCGACCTTGCCCTTGGGTGGGGTGTAGTCCTTGCCGTATGCGCTCAGCGGAACCAAGGAAATCTTGTCCTGGAAAGCATGCACCTTCTCGTAATCCTGCGCCGTGCCGGTGGTATAGGTACGTCCGATGATCCAGACCAGGTTGGTGGCCGATTTGTACTGGGTGACACCCGTGGGCAATTTACCCTTCCAGTTCGGGCCGGTGATGGCGTAAGTCTGGGCCTTGGTTCCGGTCGTGCGAGTGCCTGGGGCCTGAAACACATCGCTCCAGCCGTCCAGCATCGGCATCATGAAGTAGCGGCCCTCGGCGTCTGGGATCTTGAGAATGTATGGTTCCTTGGCGAGGTCCAGCCAGGCTGGGGAATACAGAGTATCGGCGTTGGCACCCGGGATGTCGCGGTATGTCACAGGCGGAAATTTCCGGGCATGTGCGAATTGCCCCATCGGGGCACGCAACCCTTCCGGGGCGGCTGTGTTGGTTGTCACGCGCCGTGTCATTTCCAAGGTAACCAGCGGATAGCCGTAGATGTAAACCGCCGTGGCGATCTCGGCCGCCTGCTCTTTGCTAAGCTTGGGTTGGTCTTGGGCTATGCCTGCCTCTGCTAGCATTGCGACCAGGCTAAGAGCCAGTAGCATTCGGCTATTCGTCATTGTCTTCATTAGGTTGTATTGATCCGCTAATCAGTCTTCGATCGTTGCTGCGACTTCTCCTGCATCTTCCACACTTTTCTTGTCGGCTTCGCTTAGATTTGAAGGCTTCGTGTCGATGGTCACTTTTACGATCTTGCCGGTGAACTTGTTTTCTCCCGCCTTGTAATCGTTGGATACCATCGTTTCATTATCCACACCTACGTCGGCGCCTTCATCGGCTGAAAACGCAAACGGTTGTGTTTTGGGAATGTACCCTTCTGCTACTTTTTGTCCGTCCAGATAGAGCGCGCACTTGCCGCCCGAGCCAGGTTTTGGCGCATCGATTATGAATTCGTACTTGATCTCATGCTTGCCTGGCAACAGAGCCGTTTGCCCGCTGATATTGGTCCGTTCGACTCCAAAGTAATTGTACTCGTGATGGACCCTGCCATCCTTCATGTAAAGCACCCAGCCGCCGAACGCGCCGGCCTGGGCAATGATCACGCCGCTCGTATTAGCGTCCTTCAGTTCGACCGGCGCGGTGATGGTATAGGAGCGGTTCTTTACGTTGATGAACGCGTTTTCCGTCATACCAGTCATCCCCGGATAAACCGTCAGGGAGGTGCGACCGGCCATCAGGTCGGGTCTCCCGGCTATCGCCGCGTTAAAACGCTCCGACCTGCGATCATCGATCGGCAGCACATGATTCTTGATCGCTTCCTTGGTGAAAAGAGCCTGAAGTTCTTTCAGTTTTGCCGGGTTCTTGGATGCCAGGTCGTTGGCTTCGCTGTAATCCTCGGCTACATGATAAAGTTCCCACGTATCCTTGGAGAGCGGCGGAAGCGGTACCATCAGCCAGGGAATGGAATGTCGAGTGCAAGCTACCCAACCGTCATTGTAGATCCCCCGATTGCCAAACATCTCGAAGTATTGAGTGGTGTGCCTCTCCTTGGCTTTGGGATTGTCAAAGGTGTAAAGCATCGATGTCCCATCGAAAGGCCGCTGCACCGTTCCATCCACGCTCTTGGGGAATGGCAAACCGGCCGCTTCAAGAACAGTCGGTGCGATATCGGTCACGTAGGTAAACTGCGAACGGATCTCACCTTTAGCTTTAATCCGTGCCGGCCAATGAATCACGACACCATTTGTAGTTCCGCCGTAATGGGACGCAATCTGCTTGGTCCACTGGAACGGAGCATCGCCGGCCCAAGCCCAGCCTATCGCATAATGCGGAAACGTATTTGGGCTTCCCCAGTCATCGATATGACTCATCATTTGAGAAGCAGTGCCAATAATGCCATTCAACGCCATCATCTCGTTATAGGCGCCTTCGGGCCCGCCTTCCGCGCTGGCGCCATTATCGCCCACGATGTAAATGAACAGGGTATTATCCAGCACGCCCGCCTCCTGCAGAGCATCGACCAGGCGTCCTACTTGTTCGTCAGTGTGCTCGGCGAAACCAGCGAACGTCTCCATTTGCCGCGCCTCAAGTTTTTTCTGGTCCGAAGTCTGGGAATCCCAGGAAGGAATTTCCTTGGGTCGCTTGGTTAGCTCGGCGTTCGCCGGGATGACGCCCATTTGTTTCTGTCGCGCGAACGTTTCATCGCGGAGCGCATCCCAACCCTGATCAAACTTGCCCTTGTAGCGCTCAATATATTCCTTGGGCACGTGATGCGGCGCGTGCAGAGCGCCCGTCGCGAAGTAGACAAAGAAAGGCTTGTCCGGCGTTAACGCGTGTTGCGCCTGCATCCATGCGAACGGTGAAATGATAACCGGGCTCATGCGGCGGCTCTACCCGGATGGTTCCATCAAAAAGAGCGGGCGCCCACTGATTGGTCTCGCCACCGATGAAACCGTAGAACTTATCGAAGCCGGAATGAGTGGGCCAACGATCAAGCGGTCCGGAAACGGAGACCTCCCATGGCGGCGTTTCGTGATACTTGCCAAAGGCGGCGGTACTGTATCCATTTAGCCGCAACATCTCCGCCACCGGGGCGACACTTTGCGGACGGATTCCGGTATTGCCGGGAAAGGCGGTAGCGAGTTCCATGATCGCGCCCGCGTTGTTCACGTGGTGATTGCGACCCGTTAGCAGCGCGGTGCGAGTTGGCGAACAGAGCGCGGTCGTATGAAAATCGTTATAGCGCAGGCCGTCTGCTGCCAGTTGATCCAGCCGTGGCATCTTACACGGGCCGCCAAACGCGCTTGGTTGTCCGAAGCCGATGTCATCGAGCAAAACGACGACGACGTTCGGCGCGCCTTTGGGAGCCTTAACTTCAAAGCGCGGCGGCGCTTTGGCATTACGAGCGTCAAGTTCCGTGATGGTTGGCGGCTGAGGCTCGGGAACCGGCAACACGGTCCGATTAATCTGTTGCCCCGTGAGCGACAGCGGCAGCAAGCCCGACGCAACGACCAGCAAATGTATCGCTGGCGAATTCTTCCTTACAATTTCTGATTTCATCGTGGGTTGGATTGTCCCTTTCAGTTTTACTTACTCTCTCAAAATGCCCGACCATGGCTCATCTCGCTCTCGATGTCATGTCGTGCCTCCGGGCGGGAGAAACTTCGGGACGCCGGATGTAATTTTCTATAGGACTTTAGGGCTATCTCCGGATCAAGTTTGGATGCGCGAATCGCTCTCCACACTGACGGTGACCGCGATGGCGACTACGCAGGCCCATTAGAGATTAGCGGCGGACGGCGTTTGTTTGCATGGCCGTCCGGATAATCGCGGCGCGGACATCGCCACAGCAAAAACGAATGCGACGACACGCACCGTGCGTCCGCACCGGTTACGAGGCCGGGGCGGGACGAAAGTCTTGTTGAGGATGCGCAGGCTTTCTGCTTTCATCACCATTCGCGTCTTCGATCATCTCATGAAATTCCTGAAAATCCTCGCTCTCTCCGTCGCTCTGCTCACCACCGTGCAGGCGGTGCAAAAGCCGTCGGCTCATACTAAAGGCAAACCGACCGGAAAACCCACCGGTCAACTCAAGCCGGGCGAGTATTGGTGGAAACCGCAGCTCTCGCCAAGCGGTCCGCTCATGGTGCTTGTGAGCATCCCACAGCAGACTATGCACGTTTATCGCAACGGCATCCTCATTGGCCGTTCAACCGTGAGCACCGGCTCAAAGGGCCACGCCACGCCGGGCGGCGTCTTCACCATCCTCGAGAAAAAGCCGGAGCACTACTCGAAGAAATACAACAACGCGCCAATGCCAAACATGCAGCGCCTGACGTGGACTGGCATTGCCATGCACTCGGGCAATCTGCCCGGTTACCCAGCCAGCCACGGCTGCATTCGCCTGCCGTACGATTTCTCGCAACTGCTTTTCAGTGAGACGTCAAAGGGCGGCACCGTCGTGGTGGGTGATGGCAAAACGCCCGTGCCGCATCTCGCGTCGAATCCCGGACTGATGCTCGCGCCCAAAGATTTTACGCCGGAGATGCTGCGCCCTCTCGCGCATAATGATTATGACTGGAAGCCGGAGCGCAGTTCGAGCGGACCGATCACCATCGTCGTCAGCGCTGCCGATCGCGCGCTTTACGTCTATCGCAATGGCAATCCCATCGGGCGCGCCGCCGTCGAAATCGACGGACGCGGATCGCTCGGGGACCACGTCTTCTCGCTGCTCGAAGGCACGACCGACCGGGAAAGCTCGCTTGCGCCGGGCCGCGCGGCGCGCCGGTGGATGAGCGTGACGAGCAGTGGCCCCAGCGTTCCTGCCGAGAAGATCGCGGCGCGCCTCCGGGTCAATCCGGAGTTTGCACAGAAGGTCTACGACACCATCGAACCAGGCACGACTGTCATCATTACCGATCAACCGGTTGTGCGGAGCCGCGGCAAGGCCGCGATTCTCGAGGGCTGAGGGCCTCCTAGTGCGCTGAAGTCTCCTGTTTGCAACCTCAGGTTGCCTCTCCGAATCACAGGAGCGCATTGAGCAGATGCGCGGTTTTCGCGATACCTACGCTTAGCTGAGAATATGACGCGAAGTCCTACACATCTCGCCGGGCAAACCAGCCATTACAACGTCAGTGGTTGCACAAGCTGGAACTGCATCTTGGTTCCCGGGGTAACAGTTAACGTGCCGGCGGTATGTCCAAACTGCGCCTGTCGCCCTGTCCTCGGTGAGCTACCCGGCTGGAAGCTGTTCGTCTTTACCGCGACATTGCGTCCGTTTACAGAAATCGACGTGAGCTCCAGCGTGAGTGGCTGGGTTTTGCGCGGGTTAGCGCGAGACGACTTAATTTTTCCGAACGCCTTCGTCCCAGCTTTCAACAGAGCCGTTCCTTTAACGGCGACGTCCTGGTCGAGCTTTGCTGCAAAGGTTCTACCGACTGGATCCTGTGAAGAGATGGAACTGGCGGTGCTTAGGTTGAGCGTTGTTCCCGCGGGAATCGTAGCGGCGTTCAAAGACGAAGCCGCAACGCAAGCGCAGGTTATAGCGATAACTGCAATCAATTTTTTTCGGATCATATTGGTTTGAATGGTTGATATTTCAGGTTCTAACAGAAGAAAGGAGAGGAAAGGGTTACCGCGGAGTTTCGTACGGCGGCTCGTCTGTTGCGATCGGGGTCGTTTGCATAGGCTGATTGATCATTTGGAAAATAATAGCTGCGACAATAGCGGCAGCGAATTCGGCGAGCAGATAAATCCAGATATTGCCCCAACTCGAAATGCCAAGAACGCAGATCCCGAAAGCAACCGCGGGATTAAATGCGCCGCCTGAAATGTCACCCACGGCGAACGCTCCGGTCATTACAGTCATGCCGATGGCCAGGCCATAGAATGAATTTCCTGAGGTCCCTTCCGCCGTCGCCGTGTTCAACACGACATAGACAAGCGCGAATGTAAAAAGAAATTCCGCAAGCAATGCCGGGCCAACGTGTGGGCTGATCGGAGTGACAGGAGCACCGGCTCGGAGACATTTGATCACGATCACAGCAGCGAGCGCCGCTGCGACAAACTGTGCAATCCAGTACGGCACAACATCGGCAGGGTTTAATTTGCCGCGAATCAGCATGCCTACTGTAACAGCCGGATTGTAGTGCGCTCCCGAGATGTGGCCGCCGGCGAAAACCATCACCATGAGCGCGGCGCCAATGGCGAGCGGCGCGATGACGCCCGCGCCGGCCCCGATTCCGGTGCAACCAATCGTCAGGACGAGAAAGAAAGTTCCGATGAATTCGGCGATATACTTGTTCATAGGCTAATTTGTTAACCGATAGAGCGTGCAAAAAGCAAGACGCCTCAACAATGGGACTTTGGTCTTATCCTTCTTACGGCGGTTTTCCCGTGTGGGAATAGAGCTTTAGCCTAAATACCTCTTGGGTGAGGACAACGCGGAGGGACCTAAGGGGTGAAAAGGAATCGAGATTCGCTGGGCCTCTCGGTTTTTACTTCCACCTTCCCCAGTTTGGTTGTACGATTTAAATGTATTGCGACGCTCACAGCTGGGCGTGCCGCAGCGTCGCGTTACCTGACGCGATGAAAAACGACGGCGTTTCTGCAAACATCGCGGATAACGATCACCGTGCGATGAGCGCCGCGTCTGAGCATAGCGTCACCGAACTGGCGACGTCGCTTGCCAGGATGCATGCCACACTCGAGTCCACCACCGATGCGATTGTTGTCACGGACGAAACGAACCGGGTGAGGGAATTCAACGAGAAGTACGTCAAGCTCTGGGGAATTCCGCCTCACATGATGGTGTCTGCCAACGCTACCGAACTGTGGGATTACATCAGTCCGCAATTGAAAGATCCGGCCAATTATTTGGCATGCGTCCAGGAAATGGTCACCTCGTCTGCGATGGAAACTTTCGATGTCCTGGAATTAAAGGACGGCCGCGTTTTCGAGAGCAATTCGGCAATTCAACTGGTTGACCAGCGAAGCGTCGGTCGTGTGTGGAGCTTTCGCGACATCACGCGGCGCAAGCGTGCGGAGAATGCGCTCGCCAATGAGAAAAGAGTGTTGGAGAAGATCGCATCCGGCGCGCCACTCGCGACGGTGCTGGATGTACTGGTGCGTGGCGTCGAAGCACAATCATGTGATGGAATGATATGCACAGTGCTAATATTCGACGAGGAGGCGCAATGCCTGCGCCACGGAGCAGCGCCCAATCTGCCGGCGGAATACAATCAGTTTGTCGACGGCATAGGCATCGGTCCGCGCATGGGCTCATGTGGAAGCGCCGCTTACAAACGCGAGCCAGTGTTTGCAACGAGCGTCGCCACCGATGCTCACTGGGCCGACTACGTCGAGCTGGCTGCCAGGTTTGGAATCGGCGCCTGCTGTTCGACGCCGGTTTTCTCCAGTGAGGGAATACTGCTGGGTACCGTCGCCATGTACTATCATCATCCGCACGAACCGAGTGCGCACGACCGCGAATTGATTCGCATGGCTACGCATCTGGCTGGTATCGTTATCGAACGAGCGCGCGCGGTGGAGCAACTGCGCGTTGCCAAGGTTTCGGCCGAACAACGCGCGCAGGAGATAACACAGGCATACGACACCCTGCGCACGACGCAGGAAGCGTTGAATGCCGAGCTGGCGGGCGCGTTGCATTATGTGCTTTCCCTTTTGCCACCACCGATAACGGAGCAACGGGTTTCAGCCGACTGGTGCATGACCACTTCCGCGCACCTTGGCGGCGATGGCCTCGGTTATCATTGGATGGATCCAGAGCGGTTCGCCTTTTATCTGCTCGACGTCTCTGGTCACGGCGTGAAATCCGCTTTGCTGGCGGTTTCAATCCTCGACACGCTGCGCACGTGCGGGCTGGCAGATACGGATTGGAACGATCCTAGTGCCGTGCTTCGCGCACTCAACCGTGTTTACTTCTCGCAATCGCACGACCGGCTGTATTTCACGATCTGGTACGGCATCGCGGACGTGGTAAACTGTGTGCTCCGCTACGCTGGCGGTGGCCATCCTCCCGCTGTTGTCCGTGCCACGCGAAGTGGCAACTTCAAATTGGCGGCCAGCGGTCCGCCTGTCGGTTGCTTCGCGAATGCCAACTATCTGACTGTGGAGATACCTTTAGGGTTTCCGGCCGACATATATCTTTTTTCCGACGGCGTGTTCGAAACCCGTCGGCATCTGGATGGCGACCCTCTCAATCGTCTGCTGGACTTTCTTGTCGCACCAAGTAACGGCCAGGGCCGAAGTGTCGCCGAGATTCGTAATCGCACGCTTGAACACCTTCAAGGCACGCCGCCGCCCGACGATTGTTCGGTCTTGAAAGTGTCGCTCGCCTCGAATTATACCTAATCCGAGTGGGACTAGAGTCCCAGGGCGGCTCTGGTACGGCAAGCCGAACGCAATCGCTAACGCAATCGGCTACGCGAATTTCTACAGCCGTTCACATGATGTTGTGATCCGCGTCTACGATGAAGCGGACACAAGTCGAGACGCACGAGCAGCGGGACGAGGTTAAGGAGCAGTATTGGTTTTGCTCGGATCGCCTCACTCAATACCTTTCCGGCTTGCTGTTGCTGGGGCTCGTTGCTAAAGAACTTTCGATGACCGAGACAAGCTCAGCGATGGCGGAAGATATCGTCTGGCGCGGCACATCGTCGCAATGGAAAAATTTCGGCTTCTATCTTTTGTGTGGTCTTTTTTGCTGGCTCATTGTGCCCATTGGTTTCGCGGTGGCGCGGTATCTTCAAACGAAATGCAAAATTTTCGAGCTGACGACTCAGCGCGTCAAAGTCACGTCCGGCGTTTTTAGCAAAGTTACCGACACGCTCGAGTTGTATCGGGTAAAGGATATCGAAACGCGGCAGCCGTTTCTTTCGCGATTGGTTGGCATTGAGAATGTGCAGATGAATACATCGGACGCGTCGTCCCCAATTGTTTTAGTCGACGCTGTGCCTTCGAGCGTTGGACTCGCGGACAAATTACGCAATCAGGTCGAGATCATTCGCCAGCAAAAACGGGTGCGTGAGATCGATATCGAGTAGGGATGCGCTAGGTGCGTTTTTGCGCTCTAAACGCGACCAAATGATGCTCTGGAACTGGCTGAGCAAATCTTGTCGGTTTGTTGGAGTGCGTATGTCTTCGTAAGTAGATGCTTGCATCAACGCGACGATTTCGGAAGACCGCGATGGCGAACAGGAATCGCTCACTGTGAACCGCTGGAAGCGCTGGCTGCCGGGGCTGCAAATGCTGAGGGAATACCAAGCCGCCTGGTTTGCCCACGATCTGATGGCTGGGCTGGTGCTGACTACGATGCTGGTGCCAGTCGGTATTGCCTATGCGCTGGCTTCGGGCGTCCCCGGAATCTATGGCTTATATGCCACGATCGTGCCCTTGCTCGCCTACGCGCTCTTTGGTCCCAGCCGCATCCTGGTGCTGGGGCCAGATTCGTCTCTCGCCCCCGTGGTTCTTGCGGTCGTGTTCCCTCTCTCGGGTGGCGATCCCATGCGTGCGGTAGCCCTCGCGAGCATGATGGCGGTGGTGTCGGGCTTGGTGTGCATCCTGATAGGTATTTCGCGCCTGGGGTTCGTCACGGAGCTTCTCTCCAAGCCGATCCGCTACGGCTACATGAATGGCATCGCGCTTACAGTGCTAATCAGCCAGCTGCCGAAGCTCTTCGGCTTCTCGATCGATGGCGTCGGCCCAGTGCGCGACCTTATACGTATCGCCGAACGCATCCTTGGCGGACAGGCGAACTGGACGTCATTCGCAGTTGGCGCCAGCACGCTTGCCGCAATCCTTTTGCTCAAGCCCTACAAGCGCATCCCGGGCCTTCTGCTCGCGGTCGTCGCCGCGACTATCGTGGTCGGTATACTGAACCTCGACGCTGCCGCCGGCGTTAAGGTTCTCGGCCCGCTGCCGCAAGGACTCCCATCGTTTGCTTTGCCGATGATCAGTTATGCTGACCTCGGCAAGGTGATCATCGGTGGCTGTGCTGTCGCCATGGTGGCGTTCGCAGACACGAGCGTCTTGTCGCGGACGTACGCGGCCAAGACCCAAACGCCGGTGGATCCGAATCAGGAAATGATCGGCCTTGGCGCTGCCAATCTCGCCGCCGGCCTTTTTCAAGGATTCCCGATCAGCAGCAGCTCATCACGCACACCGGTCGCCGAAGCTGCCGGCGCGAAGACGCAGCTCACCGGAGTGGTGGGCGCGATCGCTGTCGCGCTCCTTCTGGTGTTCGCGCCCAACTTGCTAAGGGATCTGCCCAGCAGCGCGCTCGCTGCGGTCGTGATCGCCGCGGCCATCGGCTTGTTTGAATTTGCGGACCTGCGTCGCATCTTCCGCATCCAGCCATGGGAGTTCTGGCTGTCCATGGTGTGCTTCGTCGGTGTTGCGGCATTTGGCGTGATTCCCGGCATCGGCATCGCGATCGTGATCGCGGTCATGGAGTTCCTGTGGGACGGCTGGCGGCCACACTACGCAGTGCTCGGCCGAGTCGACGGTGTTCGGGGCTACCACGACACCAAGCGCTATCCTGCTGCGCGCCGCGTGCCCGGCCTGGTGCTGTTTCGTTGGGACGCACCTCTCTTCTTCGCCAACGCCGAGCTCTTCCACCAGCGCGTGCTCGAGGCCATTGCACAATCGCCGACTCCGGTGCGGCGAATCATCGTCACCGCCGAGCCCGTCACCGACGTTGACGTGACTTCGGGTGACATGCTTGCCGAGCTAGAGCACAGCCTCACCGAATCCGGCGTCGAGCTGCGGTTCGCCGAGATGAAAGATCCGGTCAAGGACAAGCTGAAACGCTTCGAACTATTCGATCGCTTCGGCGCCGCAAACTTCTATCCGACGATAGGCAGTGCCGTGGATGCCTATCTCGAAGAGCACGCGATCGGCTGGAAGCCTTGAGAACGTGTCGGTGAAACGAAATAGCCAATCATAAGGCTTTCCATTTCCGTTCTCTTCATCCTCACAACGGAAGCATCGCCGTCCGTACGAGCGCAAAGAGGAACACGGCAACGGCGAAGATGAAAGCCAGTGAACGCACGCGCTGTTGCTCGAACTTTCCTGACGCGCTGGCGAAGAAAAGCACCGTGGCAAACAAAACAGTGTTCGCGAGATACTGACCGGAAATGTTGCCTGCGCTTCGCGCTGTCGTTAGCGTACTTGCAGCCTTCGCGGTCGCGTCCGCAGCTTCGCGCGTGCCCCGCGGTTCGTAGAGCTTTGGCACAAATGGATGCGGATCAGCGTTCGAATTTTCAAAAGGTCTTTGCGCCAGCCATGCATCGTAAGCCTTGCGCACATCGGGAGGAAAACGTTCTACGTAAAAGTTCGCCAGCTGCTCATTGCCCGCCTGTTTCGCGGCGAGCACTTCCATAAACATCGCAGTGTGAATCGTGGCCTGCTGCATTCCTTGCACGCTCAGCAGACCCGCCCTGCGCTCGAGCGCGTTAAACTCATTCATTAATCGATTGCTTTGGCGCGTCCAAGCCGCCGATTGATACGAACACCAGGCCGTGCCGACCGTTGTTAGCGCCATCAGCAAGGCGGTCACAGGCTCGACCCACTTTTGCGTTCCCCGCGGCTCTTGGTTTGACGCGGCTGGCAGCTCGGATTGCCTTTTCATGCCCTCAGACTTGGCTCATTTTTATCCACGCGTTGCAAAAATTTTCTGCTCAGCACAGCGAAGAAAAATGCGATGGATAGCCCTACCATTAGACTGCCGGTGAGTGCCTCAAGCGGTCCGAACATTCGCCACTCTTTTGGCAGGAGGAGGTCGCCATAACCGAGCGTCGCGTACGTAACACCGGAAAAGTAGAAGGAGGATTCGACATCTGGCAGACATCCCTCCCACCAGAAAAACAAAGCCCAGACGGCAATCTCGACTATGTGAACGAGAATGAGCCACCATGCGATGCGAATCAGCAGCCATGTGATTGGCCAGAAGCGTGTCTCGGGCAGCACGCGGTAGTGCAATACGTGGCTCAACACTATTGCCAGGCCAGCAGCGTGAATCGTAACCGTGGTCGCGACCAGGCACGAGGCAATTATAACGTCCCGGATCATTGCGGCGCCAATGTTTGTACTTGGTCACGATTTTTCTGAAAATCCTCGACCGCGTCGGCAACGCTCTTGAAGCGGTTAATTCCACCCAATTTGGCGTCAACACCTTCGTTGCGAAGCCGGTCACGCACGGACGATCGCGCTTCAACCGCTTGAAATTGGAGACCTTTACTAATCATTTCGTTTGACAAATCACCAAGAGCTTGCGCGCTTTGGAGATCGACACGGGGCGCGGCTGAAAGATCCAGCACGATCAGTTTGGGTAGAGTTGGCTCGGCGTTTATCCGGTCGAGGATTGTCCTGCACACGTGGTCCACATTGAAATACACGAGGCCCGATTCGGGTCGAAAAATCAGTACCCCGGGAATCAATTCGTTGTCCGGATGCCGTTGACGATCTGAGAAGCGCCGACTTCCCGGAATGCGGCCGAGGAACGCGACGTGGGGGCGGGACGCGGCTCTCAGCAGCTGCACAAGCGAAATCACGGCGCCGATCATCACGCCACGCAGAAGTCCAGACCCGAGCACGCCTAACAACGCCGCCATAGCTACCACGAACTCAGCGCGATCGGCACGCCAGAAATGTTTAAGTGCTGTTAACTTGAAGAGGCCCGTTACTGCCATGAGCACAATGGCTGCGAGAACGGGCTGCGGTAGATAACGCAATACACCGGAAACGAATAACACGATTAGCAGCGTAAGCAGGGCAGCGATGAATCCAGACATCGGCGTGCGCGCCCCGCCGCTTTCGTTCACAAGCGACTGTGACATCCCACCGCTAACGGGAAAACCGTGACCCAACCCGGCCATGACGTTTGCGCCAGCTATACCAAGCAGTTCCTGGTTAGCGTCGAAGCGATAGCCGTGCTTGACCGCGAACATGCGGCCAAGAGCCGCAGTCTCAACCATGCCAAGAAGAAAACAGCCAAGCGCAAGAGGCAGCAGGTCGTTGAGGTCCGAGAGATGTACCGCTGGAAGCCCGAATGGCGGCAGTCCCTGTGGCACCTGGCCCAACAGTTTCACGCCCAGCCTGCCTAGATCCATGCTCGCAGCCGCGACAATCCCAGCAATGACAACGAACAGCGCGACCGGTTTGTTCTTTAGAAATCGTTTGCCTAACAGTAAGACTGCCAATGCGCCGAGGCCGAGCAGGAGCGACGCCGTGTTTGTTTCTGGTAAATGCGAAAAGAAATAACCGGAGCGTTCCCAAAAATCGCCATGCGATCCTTTGAACCCGAAGAACTTCGGCAACTGCGTGCTGGCTATAAACAGAGCGATACCGCACTTGAACCCCACGAGGACACTTTCAGAAATGAAGTTCACGATCACCCCCGCCTTAGCCAGCCATGCGATGAAACTCAGCACGCCAACAATTAACGCCGTGCACGACGCCAGAGCCCAAAACCGAGTGGGGTCGCCTCCAGCGAGATCACCGAGTGATGCTCCTACGAGCACTGAGATAGCCGACGTAACTGTGATAGCAGTGTGCCGTGAGCTGCAAACCAACCAGAAAACAAGTCCAGAGAAGAGGCAGGCATACAGGCCTGCTTCCGGCGGAAGATTAGCTAGCGAAGCATCCGCCAGGCCAGCTGGCATGAGGTAGGCGGCAAGGGTAACACCCGCGACTACGTCCGCCCGCAGCCAGGTACGTCGGTAAGCTCGCAACCAACTACGGACTGGAAATATGTTATACAACCGGCTCGTCGCTGGTGACGCTTCGCTTGTCGGTCGCAAACTGGCGGCAGTCTCCTTCGTTGCGGCCGTTTCCTCGCCCATACTGTCGAGTCACTTCAGCCGCGACGCTTTTTGCGGCGGCGTTCCGTATATCCCACTGCCCACTCGCGAGCGGCTTCCAACGGATTTCCGCTTTTCTGACGTTCTATCCAAGCTTTGAGTCCTGCCTCATCAATAGGCAGGTCGAGCACCTGAGGCCGGCCGAGCAATCTCCCGAACGTCTCCATAATTTGTGCCGTGGTGGAAAAAACAATCTCATCCATGGCTTCTGGCTTGCCCTGGCAGGCGTAGGCATTGAAATCGACCCAGCGTCCATCCGGACGGAGCACGAACATCCGTTCTTTAGGTAACGGATCGCTTGGCGACACGCCCGTTTGAGTGATCAAATAAGGACCGCGTTCGCCACTGGAGCCAAGGTTTAGGATGTGTGCATCTCGATAGTTATTGGTGATCG
>Ga0193733_1000446_pt1 | contig 13828 bp, 9 predicted proteins | sample U1s2metaG_FD_145076 | JGI IMG/M metagenome (GOLD analysis project Ga0193733, IMG submission 145076) | Soil microbial communities from a riparian zone of the East river system, Colorado, United States - U1s2 | ecosystem: Environmental > Terrestrial > Soil > Riparian zone | place: USA: East River...
CTCCGTGCAGGAAAACCGCGGGGATCCCGTCCGGATCGCCGCACTCCTCCCAGTACATCGAGTGCACGGCATCCAGGCGCAGCATGCCGCTTGCGCGCGGCTCGATTTCGGGGAAAAGACCGGGGGCCACCAAACTCGCAAGCTCGCCCATCCGAGGTCCGCTACGGGATCAGGATCGTTGACCCTGTCGTCTTGCGCGCTTCGAGGTCGCGCTGTGCCTGAGCGGCATCCTTGAGCGCATAACGGCGGTTCACTTCGATCTTCACTTTTCCCGAGAGCACGACGTCGAACAGGTCTTTGGCGGTAGCGACCAGGTCGTCGCGCTTGGACGTGTGGGTCACCAGCGTCGGACGCGTGACGTAGAGCGATCCCTTTTGCGAAAGCACCGCAAGCTCGAATGGGGGTACTGCCCCCGACGAATTGCCGAAGCTGACCATCAATCCGCGCGGCTGCAGGCAGTCGAGCGACCCGGTGAAGGTGTCTTTTCCGACCGAGTCGTACACGACCGGCACGCCCTTGCCGCCGGTGAGCGCCTTGACGCGCTCGACAAAGTTCTCCTTGCGGTAGTTGATGCAGTGGTCGGCGCCGTGCGCCTTGGCGAGCGCGCATTTCTCCTCCGAACCGGCGGTGCCGATCACCGTTGCGCCGAGCGCCTTCAACCACTGGACCGCAATCAGTCCGACTCCGCCCGCAGTCGCGTGGAACAGAATGGTCTCGCCCGATTGAACCTTGTAGGTGCGCCTCAGCAGATACTGGGCGGTCATGCCTTTCAGCATCATCGCCGCTGCGGTTTCGAAGGAAATACCCTCCGGCAGGACGACCAGGCGGTCGGCCGGCATGGTGCGCACCTCCGAATAGGCGCCGGGTGCGCCCCCGGCATAAGCAACGCGATCGCCCGCTTTGACCTGCGTGACCCCCGTCCCTACGGCCTCCACCACGCCGGCGCCTTCGTTGCCCATCCCCGACGGAAGAGGGATCTTGTACAGTCCGGAGCGCTGGTAGACGTCGACAAAATTGAGTCCGCAAGCCTTGTGGCGCACCCGCGCCTCGCCCGGCCCGGGGTCCCCGACCTGGACGTCTTCCCATTTCAGAACTTCGGGCCCGCCTTGTTGTTGGATTCGAATCGCTTTGGGCATTGCTTCTCCTCAGTCAATGATATGTGCCATGGTCACCTGGCGGCTATCGGGCGCAGGGACTATTTTTTCGACGGATCTTCGCGGCCGGCCGGTTCTGAAGTGCCCGGGGGCACGCTTCCCGCAGCGTTTTGCATCGCGGCAAAGCCGGCTTTCTGCATTTCCAGACCCTGAATGGTCATGCGCAGAACGTTGAGATTCATGTTGAGCCAGTTCTCCACCGATTTCAGCTCTGCAATACGCCTTTCGATCTCATCCGGGATGAGCGTAGGGGTCATCAGCCCCGCCAGCGGCAGGCCCATCGGACCCCAAAGGTTTTTGAGGAATTCGAACGGATCGGGAGGCTGGTTCATGAGCGCAGGGCCACGATGAGGGATATTTCAAGTTTATTGTCGGGGACCCAAAAACTCCAGCACCTCGGGGCGGCGCGCCATGGTGTCCTGATAGCCCAGATCGATCAGCGCCCGGCAGTACCCCTTCTCGAAGAGCAGATAGCTCGCGAGGTTCGATCCGTTGCGGTTCATTGCGCCGATGCTCCGCAGGGGAAAGCGCACCGTCCATGGCAGCTCGTGTACGTGGCGAACGACCATGCGCTCGATCGGCTGGCTGGGCGAGATCACCAGCACCTTGATCTGCCGCAGCGGTAGCCCCGCTTCCCGAAGCTTCTCGGGAGCGATGAGGCTGATGGTGCGGTTGATTCTCTGCACGAGCTCGATATCGACGTTGAGGCTGTCCAGAAAAATACTGTTCAGGGCATGGCCGGCGATCTGCGCGACCGAAGGATACAGATTTCCGCGGACCCGAGGGGGCTCGGAGTGCCCGTGCGGCTGGCTGGTGCCCACCACCAGCACCCGGTCGGCACCCAGGTGCAGCGCGGGGCTGATCGGCGCGATCTGACGCATCGACCCGTCGCCGAAATATTCGCGGTTGATTTTCACCGCGGGGAATATGAAGGGCAGAGCCGACGAAGCCATCAGATGCTCGACGCGGATCGGCATCGCGGCGCCGACGCGCTGGGTGCGCTCCCACGCTTCGGTGTCGGGCCCCCCCTGGTAGAAGGAGACGCTTTGTCCGGAAGAGTACCCGGAGCACGTGATCGAGATCGCGTACAGACAGCCGTTGTCGATGTTCTCCTGGATGCGACCGAAGTCGAGGCTTCGGGACAACACATCGGCGAGAGGGCTGTTGTCGAGCAGCGAGACCGGGCTGGTGCGCGACCTCAGCAGCAGCGCGGCGAGCCAGCGCGCCCCCACGCGGGCGATCCCGATCGGATCGGTACGGTAAACGTGATGAACGTGAAAGTTCTCCCAAACCTCCAGCAGCCGCTCGACGGCAGCGTCGAAATTGTCGGCGAACACCGCGAGCGTCGCAGCGTTGATCGCGCCTGCCGAGGTGCCGCACACAATGGGAAACGGATTCTTCTCGGGCCGCGGCAGCAGTTCCCTCACCGCCTTCAGCACGCCGACCTGATAGGCTGCCCGGGCTCCGCCTCCCGTCAGAACGAGTCCTGCCTTGGACTTGATGGATTCGGGGTTCAAAGCCATAAGCGGGAGGTGTTCGGAAGTCGGCGGCGACTGGATGGAGTTTTTCAGCTTCGGCGTGTCCGGGACTGTTTTTCCTCGCCGAAGGCGTTGGCGTCCACCACGGTGAGCGCGGTCATGTTGACGATGCGCCTGACAGTCGCCGAAGAAGTGAGGATGTGCACCGGGCGCGCCGCGCCGAGCAGGATCGGCCCAATGGTGATGCCGTCGCCCGCAGCGGTTTTCAGCAGATTGAAAGCGATATTGGCGGCGTCCAGAGTCGGCATGATCAGAAGATTCGCCTTCTCCTTCAAGTGCGAGCGCGGGAAATTTGCGAGCCGCAGCTCGGCGTTGAGGGCCGCGTCACCGTGCATCTCGCCTTCGATTTCGAGCTCCGGAGCGAGCGAGCTGATCAGCTCCAGCGCCCTGCGCATCTTCTGCGCGGAAGGGGCATCGCTCGTCCCGAAACTCGAGTGCGAGAGCAGCGCCGCCCTGGGGACCACGCCGAATCGGCGGATCGCCTCTGCGGCAAGCACGGTCATTTCCGCGAGCTGCTCGGCGGTAGGGTCGAGATTGACGTAGGTGTCGCAGATGAAAACCGTGCGCTTGGGCAGCATGAGCGCGTTCATCGCATAGAAATGCCTCGCGCCGACCCGCAAGCCGATGACCTGGTCGATGTACTGCAGGTGCAATCCGTACGTGCCGTAGGTGCCGCAGATCATTCCCTCTGCGTCGCCGCGGTGGATCATCATCGCGCCGATCAGCGTATGGCGGCGGCGCATTTCCATCTGCGCGTACTGCTGCGAAACCCCGCGCCTCTCGGTGAGGCGGTGGTACTCCGTCCAATAATCGCGGTAGCGGGGGTCGGATTCGGGGTTCACGAGCTCGAAATCCGTCCCCGGCCGGATGCGCAAGCCGTGGCGTTCGATGCGCCGCTCGACCACGGCGGGTCTTCCCACCAGGATCAGCCTGGCGAGGCCCTCGTCCACCACCACCTGAGCCGCACGCAGCATGCGCTCGTCCTCTCCCTCGGCGAACACGATCCGACGCCGTGGACCTTCCTTCGCCGCATTGAAGATCGGCTTCATGATGAGGCCCGAGTGATACACGAATTGCAGGAGTTGGTTGTTGTAGGCGTCGAAATCGACGATCGGACGCGTGGCGACGCCGGAGTCCATGGCGGCCCTCGCCACCGCCGGCGCGATTTTTACGATCAGGCGCGGGTCGAAGGGCCTGGGGATCAGGTACTCGGGGCCGAACTTTAGGACTTGCTCGCCGTAGGCGGCAGCCACGATCTCCGACTGCTCCGCCATCGCAAGATCGGCAATGGCGTGGACCGCGGAGAGCTTCATGGGCTCGTTGATGGCGGTCGCTCCGACGTCGAGCGCACCGCGAAAGATGAATGGAAAGCACAGGACGTTGTTCACCTGATTCGGGAAATCCGACCGCCCCGTCGCTATGATCGCGTCGGGACGGACGTTCTTCGCGACATCGGGGAGGATTTCCGGTTCGGGGTTGGCAAGCGCGAGGATCAGCGGCTTGTCGGCCATTTGCGCCACCATCTCCGCTTTGAGAACCCCGCCGGCCGAAAGGCCGAGAAACACGTCTGCGTCCGGCATGATCTCGGCGAGTGTTCGCGCCGATGTCTTGCGCGCATAGCGGGCCTTGTTCGGGTCCATTTCCTCCTTTCGACCCTGGTACACGACGCCTTTGATATCCGACACCCAAATGTTTTCCGGCTTCAACCCCAGGCTCACGAGCAGATCGAGACATGCAAGCGCGGCGGCACCCGCGCCCGAGCAGACGAGCTTCGCCTTTGCAATGTCCTTGCCCACGACGCGCAATCCGTTCAGCACCGCAGCGCCGACGATGATGGCGGTGCCGTGCTGGTCGTCGTGGAACACCGGGATTTTCATGCGCTCGCGCAGCCTCCTCTCGATGAGGAAGCATTCCGGAGCTTTGATGTCCTCGAGGTTGATTCCGCCGAAAGTGGGTTCCAGGGCCGCGATGACATCAAAGCTCTTGTCGGGATCGCGCTCATCCACTTCGATATCGAAGCAATCGATTCCGGCGAATTTCTTGAAGAGCACCGACTTGCCTTCCATCACCGGCTTGGCTGCGAGCGGCCCGATCGCCCCGAGTCCGAGCACCGCGGTTCCGTTGGTGACCACACCGATGAGGTTTCCGCGCGAAGTCAGCTTGCGTGCCTCCGCGGGGTCGCGCATGATCTCCTCGCAGGCCGCTGCCACCCCGGGCGTGTACGCAAGGGCGAGATCGCGCTGGTTCAGCAAACCCTTGGTGGGAGTGACCGAGATCTTTCCCGGCGGTTGCCGGAGGTGATACTCCAGAGCGCTCCTGCGCAGGATTTCATCCATGGGAAATTCGCGACTTGAAGTTCTTATGGTGCTTGGCCGCATGATAGCCGAATTTCGCCGCGGCGCCTCGCATCCCCGTCGATGTTCCGCGTTCGACTTCGGACGCGGTGCGGCATAATGTGCCGATGCGAAACGCGAATTTGATACTCGCGGCCCGCATGGCCGATATCGAAGCATTCCATGTGATGGACGTGCAGAACCGCGCCCACGAGCTGGAAGCTGCGGGACACCGCATCGTCCACATGGAAATCGGCCAGCCGGACTTTGGGGCGCCGCCTCTGGTTGCACAGGCGGCGATAGAGGCGATCCGAGAGCGTCGTCTGGGTTACACGGCTTCGCTCGGCATTCCTGAGCTGCGCCAGGCCATTTCCGACTACTATCGCGAACGGCTTGGCGTGACGGTGCCTTCTTCGCGGATCGTGGTCACCGCCGGGGCATCGGGTGCCTTTCTGCTCACTCTCGGCACGCTCGTCGACCCCGGCGACGAGGTGCTGATGCCCGACCCCTGCTATCCCTGCAACCGGCACTTCGTTCGCATGTTCGAAGGCCGTCCCCGCGCGATTCCCGTCGATGAAAACCAGCACTACCAACTTGCCGACGCCGATATCCGCTTGCGCTGGAGCCCGGCAACGCGCGGCGTGCTGCTCGCTTCACCTTCCAATCCGACCGGCACCACGATCCCGCGCGACGAGCTGCGGGCGATTATCGCTTCGGTACGACGGATGCGTGGCTTCGTAGTGGTAGACGAGATCTATCAGGGACTGGTCTACGACGGTGAGGCGTCTACCGTGCTCGAGCTGGACGATGACGTGTTCGTCGTCAACAGCTTTTCCAAGTATTTCAACATGACCGGCTGGAGGCTGGGCTGGATCGTCGCTCCCGAGACCCACGTGCGGGAGATCGAAAAGCTCGCCCAGAACGCATTCATTTGTCCCTCCGCCCCCGCGCAGTACGCGGCGCTCGCGGCGTTTCGGCCGGAAACGCTTGCGGTGCTGGAGGAGCGCAGGCAGGAGTTCCGCCGCCGTCGCGATTTCATGGTTCCCGCACTCCGCGAGCTGGGATTTCGCATCCCCGTGATGCCCCAGGGAGCCTTTTACATCTACGCCGGATGCGAGGGTTTCTCCGAGGACAGCACCCAATTCGCATTGCGGGTGCTGGAGGAAGCGGGCGTTGCAATTACGCCGGGGCTCGACTTCGGCGCGAACCACCCGGAGCGCCACGTGCGCTTTGCGTACACGCGCTCGCTTGAGGATCTCGAGGAAGGTATCGAGAGGATCGCGCGGATGCTGGGATGCCCACGCCGTTCGGCTCAGGCCTGATCCCTGACTTACACCGAGCTGCGCACCCCCGGGCGACCGAATTGGCGTACGGCCTGCTGCAACCGCTCCTTTTCGGCAAAGACTTTCTGCGCGTATTGGCTCGAAGGATCCGCCAATGCCCCGTTATAGAACTGCAGGCCCGCCTCAAGGCTGCCGGTGCGGCGAACATATTCCTTGAGAATGCGCGCTCCCAAAGCGATGTTGATCATCGGATCGAGTACCGCTTCTTCTCCACCGTGTTCCAGCAGCTTGTCGAGGTGATGTCTGGGAATCACCTGCATCAGACCTTTGGCGCCCATCAGGCTTTCGGCCACCGGATTGAAGCGAGACTCGACCGCCATCACCGCGAGAATCAGTAGGGGATCCAGGCCCACCTGCCGACCGGCATCGTAGGCAGCGCCCACAAACTGCTCGGTGACATCCGGCGCGATCCGGTATTTACGGGAAACGTAATTGGCTAGGGCGCGGTATTTCTGGGTGTCGGTATCGTCCGCTCTGTCGAGCAGTGAGACCGCTCCGTCGTAACGGATCGAACCGACCGCGGTGGAGCGGCTGGCGTGCTCGTCGAAGAACAAGGTTTTCCCGCGCACGAGAATGAGCACCACGGCCGCCAGCCCGATGAGGGCTAGACCATGATGAAGTACCGTCGCCACTCTTCCAAACCGATCCAGCAAGTCTTGCTTTGTCCAGGTGGTGTTCATTGCACCTACCCCCGTTCTTTTGCTTCTGAAAATGCCGCTAAAGCTTGGTAGCCCCGACCCCGCCCCGGAAGACCTGTAAACGCTTTTGTCTGTTTTTCGATCAGAACAAGAATTGCTGCAAAGCAGCAATTACATCGAAAATAGGCACTTAACCTCAGTCAAGCGGTAAGACCCAAATGATCAAGCAACTGCTGAGCCCGATCCTCCTCTTCTGTGGCTGAATGGCCGCGGTTCAGTCCGGGGCACAAAGGCCCCCGGACCGACCGCAGTTCACTCCCAACCCACTTAGGGCCTGGAACCCGTCGGAAAGGGCCACGCGGCTGCGGGGTTCAGGGCGGTTTTTGCCCCTCCTAGCGTCGCCGCTGCCGAAGGGGCTGTGGCCGCCGATCCCGCCATTGTTGCTGCCGGCGTTGCGGCTTTCCTGGCCGCCCTTCCTCTGGGTCTCGCCTTCTTTCGGGCAGATTTTTTCTTGGCCGCTTTTTTTGCGGATTTCTTCAACGACTTCCTTTTCCCTTTCTTTCTTGCTGCTTTCCTCTTTTTCTTTTTCTTTGCCGCTTTCTTGCCTTTTCTCTTCTTTGCCATGACTGCCTCCATCAAGAGTTATGAAACAACGAACCCGCCCGTTGGGGCGCGGGCTATTCAACCTCCGGGGCAAGCCCCGGTGAATTGAATTCCTTTCTTGCCCTGCTGATTCGATCGAAGCTGCAGGGGGTCTAGTCCCAACTGAGCGCACCTCCGGTTTGGTACTCGATAACCCGAGTTTCGAAAAAATTCCGCTCCTTCTTAAGATCGGTCATCTCGCTCATCCAAGGAAACGGATTGCTTGCGCCGGCAAACATCACATCCACGCCGATCTGCTGGCAACGGCGATTGGCGATGTAGCGCAGGTACTCCTTGAACATCGGAGCGTTTAGGCCTAGGACGCCGCGCGGCATGGTGTCCTCGGCATAGCGATATTCGAGCTCGACCGCTTTCCTGATGAGACCCTGGATCTCCTCGCGAAACTCGGGAGTCCACAGGTGAGGGTTCTCCATCTTGATCTGGTTGATAAGGTCGATGCCGAAATTGCAATGCATCGACTCGTCGCGCAGGATGTACTGATATTGCTCAGCCGAGCCTGTCATCTTGTTCTGACGGCCCAGCGCCAGAATCTGGGTGAAACCGACGTAGAAGAACAGACCTTCCATCACGCACGCGAACACGATGAGGCTGCGCAGCAGTTTTTGGTCGGCCTCGGGCGTGCCGGTCCGGAAGGTCGGGTCGGTCAGGATGTCGATGAAGGGGATGAGGAACTCGTCCTTGTCCCGGATGCTCGGGATCTCGTGGTAGGCGTTGAATACCTCGCCCTCGTCCAGACGCAAGCTCTCGACGATGTACTGGTAGGCGTGGGTATGGATGGCCTCCTCGAACGCCTGCCGCAAGAGGTATTGCCGGCATTCCGGCGCGGTGATATGGCGATAGGTACCGAGAACGATATTGTTCGCCGCGAGTGAATCGGCCGTCACGAAGAAGCCCAGATTGCGCTTGACCACGCGTCGCTCGTCCTCCGTCAGCCCGTTCGCGTCTTTCCACAGGGCGATGTCGCGGCTCATGTTGATTTCCTGCGGCATCCAGTGATTGGCGCAGGCGGCGAGGTATTTCTCCCACGCCCATTTGTACTTGAACGGCACGAGCTGATTGACGTCGGCGCGCGCGTTGATGATTTGCTTGTCCTCGACGCGCACGCGGCGGTGGCTGTTGCCGGAAGAATAGCGCTCCCCCGAAAGCCCGGCCGGTGCCGGCGGCGACGGCACCGGCCCGCTTACCGACTGCAGGTTGAGGCCTGGAATCGTCTCGGCCCCGATGTCATCAAAAGAAAGCATTTTCTCTCTCCCTGTTCTGGTGCTTGCTAGCGCTCACTGGCAGGATTCGCAATCCGGATCGTCTATCTTGCAGAACTTGATTTCCGGCTCACCCGATGGTCGCGGAGCGGTCGCGCCCGCGGCGGGCATTCCTTCTCCGGCGGGAACAGCGTTCAGTTTGCCGGCTCTAACGGTCGATTTCTCGGCGTGCGTCGCGCCCATCGAGCGCAGGTAGTAAGTGGTCTTCAGGCCCCGCTGCCAGGCAAGCTTGTAGCTTTCGTCCAGCTTCCTGCCGGAAGCCTGCCCGATGTAGATGTTGAGCGACTGGGACTGGTCGATCCATTTCTGCCGCCGCGCGCCGGCTTCGACGACCCACACGGGTTCGACTTCGAACGCGGTGGCGTAGAGGCGACGCAAATCAGACGGTATGCGATCGATGCGGGCTAGGTTGCCGTCGAAGTACTTGAGATCGGCGACCATGACTTCGTCCCAGAGGCCGAGCTTCTTCAGATCGGCGACGAGATATTCGTTGACGATGGTGAACTCGCCAGACAGGTTCGACTTCACGAACAGGTTCTGAAAGGTCGGCTCGATCGAGGCGGAAACCCCGATGATGTTGGCGATCGTCGCGGTCGGAGCGATGGCAAGGCAGTTGGAGTTGCGCATGCCGTGGCGCTTGATGCGCTCGCGCAGGGCCTTCCAATTCATCGATTCCGACATGTCGATATCGACGTATCCTCCGCGCTCCTCGCGCAGCAGGTTCAGCGTGTCCTGCGGCATGATGTCCCGATCCCACAGTGATCCTTTGTAGGACGCGTAACGCCCGCGTTCCTCGGCTAGCTCGGTGGAGGCCCAATAAGAAAAATAGGCGATTGCCTCCATGGATCGATCGGCGAATTCCACGGCTTCTTGCGATGCGTAGGGGATTCGCAGCAGCTGCAGGCAGTCCTGGAAACCCATGATGCCCAAGCCCACCGGCCGGTGTTTCATGTTGGAATCGCGCGCCTTTCTCACGGCGTAGTAATTGATGTCGATGACGTTGTCCAGCATCCGCATCGCCGTGGCAACGGTCTTCTTGAGTTTTTCGTGGTCGAGCCTGAGAGTCCCGCCTACGAGTTTCATGTGCGCGACCATGTTGATCGAGCCGAGATTGCACACCGCGATTTCGTCGCAATTGGTATTGAGGGTTATCTCGGTGCACAAGTTGGAGCTGTGTACGACGCCGACGTGCTGCTGTGGCGAACGCAAATTGCAGGGATCCTTGAAAGTGATCCACGGATGCCCGGTCTCGAAGAGCATCGACAGCATCTTGCGCCAGAGCTGCGTCGCGGGAATCCTCTTGCACAGCTTCAGCTCGCCCTTGGCGACTCTTTCCTCGTACCGGACATAGGCCTCTTCGAACGCACGCCCGTACTTGTCGTGCAGGTCCGGTACGTCGGAGGGACTGAACAGCGTCCACTCGCCGTTCTCCATCACGCGTTTCATGAACAAGTCCGGGATCCAGTTTGCCGTGTTCATGTCGTGAGTACGGCGCCGGTCGTCGCCGGTGTTCTTGCGCAGCTCGAGAAACTCTTCGATGTCCAGGTGCCAGGTTTCAAGATAGGAACACACTGCCCCTTTGCGCTTCCCCCCTTGGTTGACCGCCACCGCGGTGTCGTTTACGACCTTAAGGAAAGGCACAACTCCCTGGGACTTGCCGTTGGTCCCCTTTATGTGGGAACCCAGGGCCCGCACCGGGGTCCAGTCGTTGCCAAGCCCTCCGGCATACTTGGCAAGCAACGCGTTTTCCTTGATCGCTTCGTAGATACCTTCCAGGTCGTCCGACACCGTCGTGAGATAGCACGATGAAAGCTGCGAACGCATCGTGCCGGAATTGAACAACGTCGGCGTCGAGCTCATGAAGTCGAACGAGGACAATGCGTTGTAGAACTCGATCGCGCGCGTCTCGCGGTCGATCTCGTTCAAAGCCAAGCCCATCGCCACGCGCATGAAAAACGCTTGCGGCAGTTCGATGCGCGCGTCCTGGATATGCAGGAAATACCGGTCATAGAGCGTTTGCAGGCCGAGGTAACCGAACTTGAGGTCGCGCGATGCGTCCAGGGCAGCGCCGAGCCTCTTCAAGTCGAAATTGGCCAAGCGCTCATCGAGAAGCTCCGCGCGTATGCCGCGCGTGACGAATCCGGTGAAGTATTCGGCATAGCGCTTCTTCATCTCCGCCTGCAGAACCTCCTCACTCAGAACCTCCCGCCGGATGGTGTGAAGCAGCAGCCGCGCGGTGACGTAGCTGTAGGCCGGATCTTTCTCGATCAGTGCGCGTGCCGAGAGCACCGCGGACTTTCGCACCTCGTCGGCGGGCACACCGTCATAGATGTTCTTCAGGGTTTCGGCGAGGATCAGCTTGGGATCCACCACCTCGCCCAGGCCCTCGCAAGCCGACGCGATCAGCTCCTCGATGCGAGCCAGATCAAGCGGGCGCCGCACGCCGTCCTCGACCGTATGGAGTTGCGGTTGGGGTGCCGGTTTCCTTTGGGCCGCTTCGTGGGCGCGCGCCTCGGAACGCTTTTCCCGGTACAGGACATAGGCGCGCGCCACTTCGTGCTCGCCCGAACGCATCAACGCGAGCTCGACTTGGTCCTGGACGTCTTCTATATGGAAGGTCCCGCCGGCCGGCTGGCGGCGCACGAGTGCGCTCACTACCGCGTCGGTCAGCGCGGCAACAAGCTCCCTGATCCGCGCCGAAGCGGCGCTCTGCCCGCCTTCGACGGCCAGAAACGCCTTGGTCACCGCGACGGAGATCTTGCCGGGCTCGAAACCCACTACCCCACCGTTGCGGCGGATGACCTTGTGCTGAGAAAATGCGGGCGACGCCGCAACGCTGACGTCAGCGAGAGAGGTCGAGCCGGGAATCGACTGTGGAGTCGTTACGTCAGCCGCGATCTGCATATCGTCTCCTCTACTCTTTTTTGTGCGCTGCCCGGCGGGTATGAGGGCGGCGAAACCGAGGCCTGGGGTACTTCCCCTTCCGACCACAATATATAGTACCTTGGCAGGAGTGTGCTACCAATTCTAGTGTGATGTCAAGATACAAGCGAAGTTTGCTCAAGCGCCTTCGGAGCATTGCAGCATCGAACGGAAAGCGTCGGCGGCCAGAAACGCCGCAGAGCCGAACGGACTAACGCAGGAAAATCGGCGGCGAGCGGGGCTATTGAATTCGGGCCAGCGACGCCCGGAAATGCCCCCAGTCGAAGGCCGGCCCGGGGTCGGTCTTGCGGCCTGGTGCGATGTCGATGTGTCCAACTACATCGACAATAGGATACCGCCGGCGCAGAGCCACGAGGAGTTCCGCCAGGCGCGAGTATTGCGGATCGGAGTAGGCTCGGTCGTCTGCCCCTTCGAGTTCCACGCCCACGGAGAAATCGTTACAGCGCTCGCGCCCCCGCCAGCTTGAGGAGCCTGCGTGCCAGGCTCGCTTCGCGCAGGGCACCAGCTGGATCAGTTCGCCCTCACGCCGGACAAGGAAATGCGCCGATACCTTCAGATCACGAAGGGTTTCGTAGTAGGGGTGTGCGGCCAAATCGAGTGTGCCGGTGAATAGCCGCACGATGGCTTCACCGCCGAACTGACCCGGCGGGAGGCTGATATTGTGCACGACCAGCAACCTGACCGCCTCGTCCGCCGGGCGCTCGTCGCAATTCGGCGAGGGAACCTGCAGTGCCCCGGCGAGCACCCCTTCCTCGTCGAGGGGACCGAGCTCCACCTACCGGATTCCCAAGCGTTCCATGCGGTAGCGCAACGCCCTGAACGTGATTCCCAGGAGCTTGGCTGCGGCGGTGCGGTTGAAGCGGGTTTTCTCGAGGGCCTCGAGGATCGCCTCCCTTTCGATACGGTCCAGGTATTCCGGCAGCGGCCATTTGGCGTTGGGGGCTCCCGGTTCGCGAGCGACCGAAGTCGGCGGAGCGAGCTGCAGGTCGTCGGGCTGGATTTCCTCGAGCGCGGCGAGTGCGATGGCCCGCTCCAGAATGTTCTCCAGTTCGCGGGTATTGCCGGGAAAATCGTAACCCGCGAGAGCCTTCTTCGCCCGTTCGGAAAGCCGCATGGACCGTTTGCCGTCCGGACCGGAAAGGCGCCGCAGAATCGCATCCGCGAGCACCGGAATATCCTCGCGGCACTCCCGCAGCGGGGGCATTTTCAGCTCGATGACCGCCAAGCGGTAGTACAGATCCTGCCGAAATTTCCCCGACTCGACACAGGCAGCCAGATTCTGGTGCGTAGCGCAGATGATGCGAACGTCGACCGCGTCCTCCGAGGTCGCCCCGACTTTGCGCACAGTCTTCTCCTGGATCGCGCGAAGCAGCTTGACCTGCATCGCGAGCGGCAGGTCGGCGACTTCGTCCAGGAACAGGGTGCCGGTGCTGGCGGCCTGGAAAAATCCGTCGCGGTCGCCTTCGGCACCCGTGAAAGCGCCCTTCTTGTAGCCAAAGAACTCACTCTCCATCAGGTTCTCGGGGATCGCGCCACAGTTGACCGGCACGAAGGCCCTCTCGCGCCGCGACCCCTTGCCGTGAATGAGACGAGCGGCGAGCTCTTTTCCGCTCCCGGACTCGCCTGTAAGGTAGATTGGCGCCTGGCTGCGCGCGAGCTTTTCGATCTTCGAGCGCACCTGCTCGATCCCCGGGCTTGAGCCAAGGAGCTGGGGTTCCCCCGATTTGGCTGTCGCGGTTTTCTGGGGCAGGGACAGCGCGGACTTGACCAACGTGCGCAGCTGATCGAGGGACAGGGGCTTGGTCAGGTAATCGAAAGCGCCGGCCTTGAGGGCCGCGACGGCGTTTTCGGTGCTGCCGAACGCGGTGATCACCGCCACGGGCAAGTCCGCGCATTGAACGCCGATGAAACGCACGAGCTCCAGCCCGTCACCGTCTGGCAAGCGCATGTCGGTAAG
>Ga0193733_1000447_pt1 | contig 13820 bp, 14 predicted proteins | sample U1s2metaG_FD_145076 | JGI IMG/M metagenome (GOLD analysis project Ga0193733, IMG submission 145076) | Soil microbial communities from a riparian zone of the East river system, Colorado, United States - U1s2 | ecosystem: Environmental > Terrestrial > Soil > Riparian zone | place: USA: East River...
CTCGCTCCTGGACCCGCTCATCTTCCGGCACGTAATCGACGACTACGCGACGCGCTTCCGGGAATACAAGACGTCGACGTTCATCAAAGGCGCGGGAACGCTGTTGCTCATGGCGATGGGTGTTGCCTTCGTGTCGCGCGTCGCCAAGAACTTCCAGGACTACTACGTCAATGTGATCGTCCAGAGAGTCGGCGCCGAGATGTACTCGGACGGCATCAGACACTCCCTGGAGCTGCCGTACTCTGTCTTCGAAGATCAGCGTAGCGGTGAGACGCTCGGCAAGCTCCAGAAGGTGCGGTCCGACGTCGAAAAGTTCATCTCCCTCTCGATCAATCTCATCTTCACGACGCTTGTCGGCGTCGTGTTCGTCATCTTCTACGCGTTTTCGGTGAACTGGATCATCGTGCCAGCGTTTCTGGCGACGGTCCCATTGCTCGGCATATTGAGCTGGACGTTGAGCGGACGCGTGAAGACCATTCAGAAGGTGATCGTGGCCGAGACGACGGCACTGGCCGGGTCGACTACCGAATCGCTCCGGAACATCGAGCTCGTGAAGAGCCTGGGTCTCGCGGATCAGGAAGTGGTGCGGCTCAACGCGACGACGGAGAAGATCCTCAAGCTCGAGCTGAAGAAGGTGAAGTACATCCGGAGCCTGAGCTTCATTCAGGGCACGTCGGTCAACCTGCTGCGCACCTGCATCCTGTTCATGATGCTCTATCTGATCTTCACCCAGAAGATCACGGTCGGCCAGTTCTTCTCGCTCCTGTTCTATTCGTTCTTCATCTTCGGGCCGATGCAGGAGCTGGGCAACATCATCAACGTTTACCGCGAGACCGAGGTGTCACTCGGCAACTTCCGAAAGATTCTGGAAACTCCAAAGGACCCAAAGCCAGTGTCTCCCGTTCCGGTGACGGATACGCGGAGGCTGGAATTCGCGAACGTCGGCTTCATGCACCAAAGCGCGAACACTCCCGCGCTCACCGACATTTCGTTCGAAGTGAACCGCGGCGAGACGATTGCATTCGTAGGGCCGTCCGGCGCCGGAAAAACGACGTTGGTGAAACTGCTGGTCGGTCTCTATCAGCCCAAGCAGGGGCATATCCTGTACAACGGAGTAGATAGCACCGCGATCGATCTCGACCGCCTTCGCGAGCGCATAGGCCTCGTCACACAGGACGCGCAGCTCTTCTCCGGAACGATCCGCGAGAACCTCAAATTCGTGAACCCTCACGCGACCGACGAGGAGTGTCTCGACGTACTGCACAAGGCAGCGGCGAACGCTCTTCTGGCGCGAGCTGACAAAGGCCTCGATACACTGATTGGCGAGGGCGGCGTCAAAGTGTCAGGTGGAGAAAAGCAGCGCCTCTCGATCGCGCGCGCACTGCTTCGTAACCCCCACCTGCTGGTCTTCGACGAAGCGACATCATCGCTGGACTCGCTCACCGAGGAGGAGATCAGCCGCACGATGCGCGAGGTTGCCACCTCGCGCGAGGTGATCACTATCCTCATTGCGCACCGGCTGTCCACTGTGATGCACGCCGACCGCATCTACGTCCTCGAGCGCGGCAAGATAGTCGAGGTCGGTCAACACGAGGATCTGCTGGAAAGAACCGGCCTCTACTACGCGATGTGGCGCCAGCAGGTTGGTGAGCGGCGCGCGACTCCGCAGCTACCCTCGGCCCGACCCGCTCTGCTCACGTCGGCCTGACGCGATACTCTCCACCATTGACCCTACCCCTCATGGCAGACGACGACTCCGGCAAACTGAAAAAGGGAAACTTCATGCAGGCGCAGGAATCAATTCGCACGGAGGCCGAGCGTCTGATGGCGCGGCGGGATCTTCCGCCTGAAGTGAAGGCCGGCCTCGACCGCATCATTGCCCTCACCCGCGGCAAGTTCGACCTCGGCGGCGACATCGAGTAACCGCAGCCCTCGCCGAATCACCGCTGAGGGCACGTAGGCGAGCCTAAGTCGTAGTTTCCGGGGCTCCGGGGTTTCCAACCCCGGAGCCCCGAGTGGCATCTTATCCTCGGCTGAAATGAAGACGAGCGCGGTGGTATCGGACACTATCGGACCTATCCCGTCCACGATTGGTGAAGAGAAGGCTGCAGCGCTGGACTCCATTTGGCGCGCGCAGTCGGGAGACGTCGACGCCTTCGAGCAGCTCTATCGTGAGCACGCGGGACGGATCTACGCGCTGTGTCTGCGGCTCAAGGCTGGAGACAGCTCCGACGCAACCGAGCTGATGCAGGACGTCTTCGTTCGAGCGTGGAGGAGGCTCTCGACATTTCGAGGAGACTGCGCGTTCTCGTCATGGCTTCATCGCCTGGCCGTCAATACGATGCTCGAGAACGCGAGGAGCGACAGCAGGAGAACCGCGAGAGTGCTGCCGATGGACGATACGTCGCGTCTGGCGGGCGCGGCACGGTCGAGTGGCATTGACTTGAAGATGGACCTGGAGGACGCAATCGCCTCCCTGCCGAAGGGAGCGAGGCTCGCGTTCGTGTTGCACGACATCGAGGGATATCAGCACCAGGAGATCGCGGAACAACTGAGCGTCTCCGTTGGAACGATCAAGGCGCAGCTGCACCGTGCGCGCAGGCTTTTGAGAGAGAGGTTGGAGAGATGACACACGAAGTCATCAAACATCTACTGGACGATTACGTCACCGGCGAGCTGACGGAAGACGCGCGTGGCCCAGTGGCTGATCATATCGCCGTGTGCGCGATCTGCGGCGCGGAAGTCGAGAGTCTGAAAGCCATCCTCGCGCGAGCGGCGGATCTACCCAGATCCGTTGATCCGCCGCCTGAGGCGTGGCTGAACATCCGCGCTGCGATCGAGCGTGATAAGGAGGCGGTCGCCGCAAACCGCGGAACCTCAGAGAAGTTTTGGCGACGGCCGTACATGCTGGCGGCCGCGGTGGTTCTGGCTGCTGTACTGTCCTCCGGTGGGACCGCGCTCTACCTCAATTCGCGCGCGGATTCTTCGCGCGTTACCGCGAGCAATACCGGGAGCGGAGCTACGCCAGCCACGTTCGTCGCCTTCACGATCGAAGAGAACACCTATCTGCGGAATGTCGCCGTCCTGCAGGATCTCCTGGATCAGCAGGAAGCGTCGCTGGCCCCGGAAACCGTTGCGCAGCTCAAGGCGAGCCTCCGCACGATAGACGAAGCGATTCTCGAAGCGCGAAGCGCGCTCGCGCGCGACCCGGCGAACAAGATGCTGATCGAGATGCTGTCGGGAACCTATCGACAGAAGATGGATCTGATGCGCCGGACGGCGGAGATGACGCGTGGGAGCTGAGCTTCGCGTAGGAAACGATCGCGGCCGAGGGCGGGCCACGTTGAGCCGTGCCTGTATCATGGGAGCTGCCGCGATCGTGTTCGCGTCGTCGCCGGTCATCGCCCAGAAAAAGGTCGAGCGCAAGATTCCGCTCGGGATGGAAGGCGCGCTTCGGATCGTCAACATGGTCGGCAGCGTGGTAGTCCACGGCTGGGACAAGGACACCGTTCTGGTCCGTGGCACACTCGGCGCCGGCGACAATTTTTTCATGGGCGGCGGCTACACTGGTGCAAAGATGTTCGTGGAATCGGTGAACGATCGCGACCCCAAGCCCGCGCGACTCGAGGTCTGGGTGCCGGCACGAGTTCGGCTGTGGGTAAAAACGGCCACTGCAAATATCGATGTCAGCGGGGTCAATGGCGGGCTCGATCTATACGTCGTGAGCGGAACGATCGACGTTACCGGGGATCCGCACGAGCTGAATGCCGAGGCGATCGACGGCGATATCCACATCACCGGCTCACCGCCTTGGGTCAGGGCCAAGAGCGCGTCCGGAACGATCGTCTTCCAGGGTGCTAGCTCCGATGCCGCGTTTTCCACCGTGAGCGGAGCGGTGAAAGTCGGGGGTGGAGTCTTTGAGCGCACCAAGGTCGAAACCGTAACCGGAAACATCAACTTCTCGGGCCGGCTGGACAGGAGCGGGGCGTTCGATTTCGATACTCACAGTGGAACCATCGATATAGCGATTCCGGACAAGACGGCCGCGTCATTCTCCGTCGTTACCATCGCGGGAAGCATCACCAACAACGTCTCCAGGAACAGTCCGATACCCGGCCGGTTTGGTCGCGGAGCGGAGCTGACGATGGATGCGAGCGGCGGTGGGGCAAAGGTCTCCGTGCGGACGTTCAAGGGACCGGTCATTCTGCGGAGAACGAAATAGCGGAGCCGTTAAACCCTGAGGACACGAGCGGCATCGTAGAAGCGCTGACGAGTTCGAAGCGCTCAACAAACTTCGGACGCCGGCAAAACTTCTTCAGGAGATTCCCATGAAACGCACGCTGCTTCGCTCCTTTGCGCTCGTTGCCGCGCTAACGCTCACCGCTTTCAGCACGGCGCTGGCCGGACCACCGTGGATTGCGATCGAGTACCCCGCCAATCCATTTGACCGCACCTCGCGGGATGCCTTTCTGACCGTGCGTACCTACCATCACGGCGACCTGATGGCGAAGACGGTAACGGGAACGGCCGAGGGAGTGGTGAATGGAAACCGACAGAGCATGACGCTCGACATCCGTCCCGGATCCCAGGCGGGGATGTACGTGGTGCGCTGGCAGCGTCCGGCCGTCGGCAGATGGGTGCTTGTCATCAACAGTGGAATGCAGGGCATAACTGATGCGACGGCCGTGGTCGATATCAGTCCGACTGGAACTGTCGCAAGCGTCACTGTCCCAACACGCGCAATCGGAAATGGATGGATCTCGCCGCGGCCGGTCGCGGCAGCGGAGATCGATGGATTGCTCCAGGGTCGAGCGTTGGCTAGCGTCGGTACGCAGTACAACGCGAATCGCTAAGCGCTTGAAAACAGGAAGGCCTGATGATTCCGTCAGGCCTTCTGCTTCCGCCCTCTCGCTGCTGCCCTTTCGCTACTGCCCTCTGAGGTTGTTGAGATTCCGCTGAAGCTCCGCTGTTCTCTTCCCGGAGTAATCAGCCAGGCAGCGAGCGCGCGCTTTCGCCCACAGCTTTCCATTCTCGCTGGGGGTCTGTCCAGTGCAATCATTGTCGCGCTGGTTGATCCACTCCCGCTGGGACTGCTGGAACCGATCCTGGAGATCGGACCCACCTGATTTCCCGGCCTGGGCTATCAGCTCCTGGTAGGTCCTGTTCAGATCCGCGTCATTCGAGGCTATCGAGCGATTCAGGCAGGAGCGCTGATTGACCGCTGTCGGCGAGTCGCATGGATCGCGAGTGGGCCTCTGCGAGGCGGCCGCGGGCGAGAGATCGGTTGAAACGGTAGTCGGTGCCGGCGCGTCGTTGGCCTTTGTCGGAACCGGTATTCTCGGTCCCGACGTCAACACCTCGCTTCCGTTTGGAGCTGGACGCGGGGCGACTTTGGTATCCGCCGGTCGATTCTGAGCCGCTTCCCCGGTAGCGGGAACGGTCCCGCCGCTTGTTCTCACGGTGTTGAGGCTATTGTCCAGCGCCGATGCCGCGGCTGTGTTCCTGTTCGCCTCGGCGAGATCGTGCATCAGCATCGTATCCTGCCCGATGCTGGCGACCTCATTCGCCTTAGTCTCCTTGCGGCAGGCGAGACCGCCCGCCAACATGGCGAGGCAAATTGCAGCTAACAGACGGGATTTCGCTTTCATAATGTTCGCCAAGAGGGAAAACCATCATCTATTCGGGCAGACAGCATGCCACGCGCGAGGCGGATTTGCCACGAAACAGATGCAGTTGACCCGTCACCAATGCAGATTTCCAGGTCAGTTACACGCGATGCCAAGGATGGAAGATGGACAGAGAACTGCCGGAGCTCAACACCGTGATCAGAACATTCGCCAATGAAGGCGAGGCGCACGTAGCACAGGCGGTGCTCGACGCCAACGGGATCGACTCCAACCTCATTCGCGACGACGCCGGCGGGATGATGCCGTGGCTCCAATGGCTTCATCCGATTCGCCTGGTAGTGCGGGAAGCGGACAGCATCGAGGCCGTTGAGCTCCTGGATACGCCACCCGGACCCTCACTCAGTCCGTAACTCGAGCTACGCGGCCACGCGGCAGGAACATTAGCTTACGCGCCATGCTTTCATACTTTCTTCCCGGAAACAAGCTGCGCAGGCGCCAGCTGTTCACCTCCGGGCTCAACCTCCTGGCGCTTGCCGGCGGCCTCGTTCCACTCCAGGCCCAAACAAGCTCACGACCGGCCGACGCTGTCTATCTCGCCAGGGCAAAACGGATTCTCAGCCAGACGCCGCTCATCGATGGGCACAATGATCTGCCCTGGCGAATTCGGGAAGATTCAATAGCGCGCGGAAATGTCGATGCCTACGATCTCCGCAGGCGCACTCCCGGCCATACGGATCTCGACCGACTCAGGAAAGGCATGATCGGGGCGCAGTTCTGGTCTGTTTACACGCCAGGTGAGTATCGCGACTCCGGATACGCGAGGGTGCAGCTCGAGCAGATCGAAATCGCGCGCAGATTCATCGCGAAATACCCGGACCGGCTCGCGCTCGCCCTCAGCGCCAACGACATCCGACGCGACTTCAAGCAGGGCAAGATCGGCTCCCTGCTCGGACTGGAGGGTGGTCACGCTATCGAGAACTCGCTCGGCGCGTTGCGCGCGTACTACGACCTCGGCGTCCGCTATATGACGCTAACGCACAATGTGACGCTCGACTGGGCCGATGCGGCTCTCGACTCCGCCAGGCACAATGGGCTTACTCCGTTCGGCGACAGCGTCGTGCGCGAGATGAACAGGCTCGGCATGCTGGTGGATCTGTCACACGTCTCGGCCGGAACGATGAGTGCGGCGCTAAACGTGAGCCAGGCGCCCGTGATATTCTCGCATTCGGGAGCACGCGCGCTCGTCGATGTCCCGCGCAACGTACCGGACTCGATTCTTCGGCGGGTGACCGCGAACGGGGGAATCGTGATGGTCCCGTTCGTCACCGGATTCGTTTCGCCCGCCGTACTGCTTTACGATCAGTCCACTCGTCCGATGATGAAAGATCTGCAGGCGAAGTACGGCAACGATACCGCCGGGATCACGCGAGAGATAAAACAGTGGCGGGCGGCGCATCCCGAGCCGCGTGCAACTCTATCGCAGGTGGCCGATCAGATCGAGTACGTGCGCAAAGTCGCGGGCGTCGATCACGTCGGCATTGGGAGCGACTTCGACGGAATAACCGAGGTGGTGGAGGGGCTCGAGGACGTGTCCAAGTTTCCGGCGCTGTTCGCGGAGCTGGCTCGACGCGGCTGGTCCGATAGCGATCTACGGAAGCTCGCCGGGGAGAATTTCTTAAGGGTATTCGCGCAGGCTGAAGGTGTTTCCAAACGGATGCAAAGAGAGAATCCATTTTAACTTGCAGCTGAAGACTACCTGCCAAGGGCTATGAGAGGGCGTAGTTGATGGCCTCGGGCTACTTCATTTTCGCGTGAACGCGAGATGGGCTCAAGGATTATGCGCCCGTAGCCATCAACTGTGCTTCTGACAGCCCCTGGCAGGTAGTCTTCAGTTTGTTTTATCTGTCCGCGTGCGCCGCTACCCCGCCCGATCTGAGAAAATCCGCAAATTCGTGGGGCAGTTCACTTTCACGAATTGCGCGCGCGGCTTCGTCCGTGTCGTACGCCACGCGAACGAACTCGACTCGCAACTCCGATCCCTCGGTCGTCAGCAGCACGTAGCCCGCACGCGGATCTCCGTCCTTGGGCCGGCCAACGCTCCCCGCGTTGACGAACTGGACTCCCTCGACCACCCGATGCCACGGCTTATGAGTATGGCCGAAGCAAATCACATCCTGGGGTCGTGAACCGAGATCCTTCGCCATCTTCTCGAGAAATGCATCCGATCTGTCTTCGGTGACATAGACCGTGTTCAGCGTCTGATTGCCGTGCACGAGAGTGATAGTCGGGCCTGACACGTGGCCGCCGAACGGTCGAATATCCAGGCGAAAGGGAAGGGTCCCCAGATACTTCTTCGTCTCCGGCGTGACGTGCGACCGGGTCCATTCGAACGAGATGTGCGAGAGCTCCTCGTCGTGCGGGGTATCGGCTCGGCATCCGCAGTGTTTGTAGTCGGTCGCAACGGTCGAATCGTAATTACCGGAAATGCCGGGAATCGCCCGCTCGCGGATGAGAGCTACAACCTCATTCGGCCACGGTGCGTAGCCGGTGAGATCACCGAGATGGTAGATCGCATCCACGTTCGCTCGGTCATGGATGTCGCCGAGGACGGCCCGTAGCGCGGGAAGATTTGCGTGGATGTCGGAGATCAGCGCGAATCGCTTCATCAGACGCAGTCTTCACCGCAGCAGTCAGGGCCGCAAGCGTCGGGGCCACAGCATTCGGCGACTGGCTTCGTCGCGCGCACGAACGCGCTCATGAATGCTCCATCGATCTGCGACGCGAATTCGTTGGCATCAAGACCGGTTCCACCCAGAAAGGCCGTCGCATCCTCGGCCTTGTAAACTCTGGTTGGCTCAATTGACGCTTTCTTGAATCCGACTTCCTGCAGCAGATCCAGGAATTCCCGTTCCTCGAGCGCGCCAGCGACGCAGCCGATCCAAAGCTCCATGTTCGTCCTCACCGCGGCGGGAACATCGCCACGCACGACGACATCGGACACCGCGAATCTGCCGCCCGGCCTGAGTACCCGAAAGGCTTCCTTCAGCACCTTACGCTTATCCGCTGAGAGGTTGATCACGCAGTTGGAGATGATGACATCGACTGATGCGTCGGGCAGCGGAATCTGCTCGATCTCTCCCTTCAGGAACTCGACGTTCTCCGCGCCCGCTCGGCGCTTGTTCTCGTTGGCGAGCGCCAACATCTCGTCAGTCATGTCGAGCCCGTAAGCCTTGCCAGTCGGACCGACGCGCTTGGCCGACAGAAGCACATCGATGCCGCCGCCGGATCCGAGGTCGAGAACGGTCTCACCCTCCTTCAGTGCGGCGAGCGCGGTTGGATTTCCGCAGCCGAGTGATGCGAGCACCGCTTCAACGGGGATGCCGGCCTTCTGCTTCTCATCGTAGAGATCGGAAGTGATTGGGTCCCACGCTTCTGTCGTTGCTCCACAGCAGGCGCTTGATCCGCAACATGGTGCGGCGGTGGTGCCTTCGCTGACGCGGAGCGCGGCCTGGCCGTACTTCTCTTTTACGGTGGATTTGAGAGTTGAATCAGGTGCTGTCACATGACCTCCAACAATATTTGTTGATGCGTAGGTGAAAAAAAATCAGGCGCAGCACGATTCGGAGCGGCTAAGAGCGTGCGGTTTCAGGCCTGAGACCAGGGTCTCGGCTTCTTCGAACGCCTCGGGATCCAGCTCGTAGTAAACCCAGCGTCCGTCCTTCCGGTCCCGGACGATTCCAGCGTCCTTCAGCACGCGGAGATGGAACGACAACCGCGACTGAGCGGCGTCAAGCGTGTCGGTCAGCTCGCAGACGCACCGCTCGCCTTTGCGGAGCAGCTCGATGATCTCGAGTCTGGTCTCGTCGGAGAGGGCGTGGAAGAGCTCGATCGCACGCTCGGTCCTGGAATGGGTTGCCACGGCCATAGTTTTAATATATCAACAAAAGTTGTTGCGTCAACAGGCGACTGCACGTGAAGACTACCGGCAAGGTGCCGTGGGCGTGACCGCTCGTGGCTACGGGCCAGCTCCGAGCCTGATTATGATCAGCTCGCAGCCCCGAGCTGGCCCGCCGATCGCCCTCGGCCGGTAGTCATCAGTGTTAGTTAATCAGGGGTTGACGTCCACCCCTCGTGGGCGAAGCGCGACCCCGAGAGCGGTGAGAGCAAACGCTAGCGCTACGATCGAGATGTATAGGGAGGCACGGGAGACCTTGATCGGGCGCAGCGTAGTGTCAGTGATGAGCGTCGACGATACTGGAGTCTTCGAAGCAGTGTCGGGACTGATCCACTGCACTATCTCCCCACCGGCGTAGGTCTGGTACGTCGGCCAGGTGAGCGAAGTGCTGTCTTTCGGATTCACCGCGACGAAAGGGAATTCGACGAACCGCTCTTTCGGTAGGACTCCAGTCCATACCGCGCCGGTGATGCGCTGGGCGGAATCCGTCAGCACCTGGAGCTTCCAGCCCGGAACATCTCCAAACGAGACAACGCGCAAGCCGTTTGGAAAGTGCAGCTCGACCCTGAGAGTTGGAACGTCGCGCTCGTTCGGAACCCTAAGGACGTATTTCTCGTACGCGCCCGGAGTCGACGTCTTTGGGAAGACCACCGCGTGCGCCAGCGCGATGGACGGCACAATCAGCACGGCAAGAAAAATGAACGTCCGCACCATTCGCTGCTTTGAGGCAAAGCTCTTCGACGATCTGGTCATTGGGGAATTCCTGTTGCTGCGGATGCCGCGGACTGCGGAATCGGTGGAGTCGGCTCGTATGCAAGGAAGCCGCCGATGAGGATTATCATCGTCAAGACCGCGACTTCTACTCTCACGGAGCGGGACAGTTTCTTTGGTCCGTCCGTCGCGTCCAGTCTGGGAAGCAAACCAAATCGGTTGTATGCACCGAGTCCGACGAGGATCGCGAGCCCTGTCATCTTGGCAAGCACGAGGCGTCCGTAGGGCGAGCCAGTCAGATCAGCCGGAGTGTTGAGAAAGAAAAACGTCTGCAACAGACCCGAGAGACCAATCACAATGACCGAGACGAGTGCGACGGAAGAGACGCGGCTGGCTTCGATTCGGCAGGCGGGTTCGTCACAACGGGATAGCCACGTCAGCCACACCAAGCCGCCGATCCATAACGAGCCTGCGACCAGGTGCAGCATCTTGGCGGGAATCGTCCAGTAAGGATCGATGGCCGCCGGATGCCCAATTGCGCCACTCACGAGCAGACATGCGCCACCCAGAATGAGCGCGGGTGTAGTGCGACGCGCGAGAGCTATCGCCCAGAGCGTAAGAAGCGCGAGTATCGTTCGAAGAAGCTCGACGCGCCCGATCGTCGAATCCAGCATCGATCCGATGAAGTCGCTACTTAGGCTACCAGTCGGCGAAACGTGATCGAGCCACGCGATCATGTGCGCGATCAGCAAGATCGCACCGATCGTGATTGCACGCACGATCACCTTTGGGGGAGCGAGGTTGCGGCGCTCGCGCGAAGTCACTACAAAAAAAAGTACTCCGAGCCCTGTCATCATCGCGCCGAGTCCGAGTCCGCGGAACAACGCAGCAAGGACGGGAACTTGTTTATCCTCAGCCGCCGCTACTGACGAAGGAACAGCGCCAGAGTCGGCCGCCGTCGAATCGTGCGAAAGCTTCGTCGGCGGCGTGAACGGCGGCGACGTAACTGCACCGGAGCGCGTAGTGTCACTCACTCCTTCAATTGAGAAGCCGAAGCTTCCGCCGACGGGATGGCCGTCGGCGGACAGAACACGCCAGGAAACCTTGTAGGTCCCGCCTGCCAGTTGACCTGGAATGCGACCGACAAGTGTGTGTACATCGTGCGGATCGTTGGCAACCTGAAGCTGGGTGCCGCTCCCACCGGGACGGATGAGCGTGATCTGGCTCAGCTCCGGGACGATCTGCTCGCTGAAGACGAGGCGAATCGTCTCGGGCGGCTTCGCGAGATGACTGTTCGCCGCTGGTGTCGAGCGGAGAAGGCTCGCGTGCAGCAACACCATGGTGGCGGCGTGCGCGACTGCCGCACACACCGCGAGACTGAGAGCAATCGCCGCCGCTCTGAGCAAGCCGCGATGATCGAGCGACATGCGAGCGATCAAGGAGTCCAGCGCAGGCCCGCGTAGAACGATCGGCCGTCGGCGGGTTCGTAGTACTGGCCCGCGGCATTGTCGACCTGCACGGATTGCGAGAAGCGGCGGTTAGCCAGGTTCTGACCAGCCGCGAACAACGTCATTCCGTATGGTGTTGCCCAGTCGGCGCGAAGCGACACGTTGGTCCATCCATCATTCCTGACCGTGTTCTGGCTGTCGAGAAAATAGGACTGTGGAATCCACTCCACAGTCGGAGCGAGTGTGAAACCTGAAGGATGCGTGTACTTGATCTCCGTCGACAATACCTGGCGCGGAGCGCCCGGGATGTCGTTGCCCTTGTACTTGGGATCTTCGACAAATGTATAGTGCGCCAGGGTGTATGACGTGCGCAGCGACAAATGGTCCGCGACGTCACCGCGCACGAACACCGCGCCCGGCAGCTGATAGCTCAATCCTGCTTCGAGCCCGGTATGTCGTGTCTTCGGCGCGTTGCGATAGGTCGGAACAGTAAACGGCGCACCCGGGAAGGGCTGCACATTGATGTTCAATATCTCGTTTCTGAGCTCGATGTCGTATGTCGAGAAGTCCCAGCTCAATCCGATCTGCTTGCCGCGCGCGCCAAGCTCATATTGCCAGGCACTCTGGCCGGCAAGCGGAATGTAGCCCGGAACGGTCAGGCTGTTCAGCTCGAGAAGGAGCGGCGGCTCGTAGCTGCGACTCGCGTTTCCAAAAATCTGGGCGACACCGGAGCGAACCGAGTAGATGAATCCGACTTTGGGACTCACCGGATTGTACGTGCGCTTGTCCGACTGGTCTCCGTCCGAGAGGAAGAAATCCTTTGTCTCCCGACTGGCACGGTCTGCCCGTATTCCAACCACCGCGGAAAGCTGTGATGTGAGGGAAAGCACATCCTCGGCGTAGAGGGCGAAGTTCTTGGCATGATCGTGCTGGTTTTTTGTCAACGCACCGTGCTCGCCCATATTGTTCACGTACTGTTGGTTGAGCAATGACTCGTACGCCGGCTGGAATCCCAGCGTGAGCCTGTTGTTCAGCGCTCCCAGATCCCCGGTGTTCTCATAGCGAACCTCGGCCCCGTAATCGTGACTGATCTGCGAGATCACCTGAAAGATCGGGTGATCGATATCCCGATACTGCATGTAGGGGCTGATCTCGAGGCGCTGATTCGGCGAAAGCTGCGTGCGGAGCTGAAGGCCAATATGATGGAGGTCGTAATCCCGCCCCCAGCGATTCGTGACGTTGCCGGGATCAGCCGCCTGTGGATTGCTCTCGAATGTGGAGCGTGTAAGTGATCCCGGGAGCTCCTCCTTCACGTGCGCGAAGAAGTAGAACGCCCGAGCATCGGTGTTGTCGGAGAGGCGATAGCCCGCGTGCAGATTGACTCTGTCCCGCTGCTGCGCCGACCACTGGCGGTACCCATCGAGCGAGGTGCGGCCATAACTCGCGTAATAGTCGGAGGCGCCACGCGTTCCTCCGGATTCCAGCTGTGTCTTGTAGAAGCCGAAGCTGCCACCTTCTCCGAAGAGCGATACCGGACTCGAGCTGTAGCCCGTTTTGGTGTCGAGATTGATTGCTCCACCCATCGTCGAGCCGCCGTAGCGAAGCGCATTTCCGCCTTTGTAAACCTCGATCGCCTCCGTCGTCAGCATTTCGAGTGATTCGAAATCGGTAAATCCATCGGCGTTGCGATATGGCATTCCGTTCACGAGGAGATTCACTCCGCGCGCGTGGAAGTTGTCGCGCAATCCAGAGCCGCGAATCGAGATCTGACTCTCGTCAGCCGCGCCGAACCGGGGCTGGATATAGACCCCCGGAACGAACTGCAGCACGTCCTTGAGATTCGCCTGACGGGTGGAACGAATCTGCGGAGCGTCGATCATCGCCACCGCCCCCGGAATTTTCGCCAGCTGCTCCCGTGTCTCCGCAAGGTCGGTTTTGGTTCCGATAACGGTTACACCGGCAAGCGTGGCGATCTTGTCGGCGAGCCTGATGGTGATCTGTGTTGCCGCGTCCGTGGCCACGACAACGGAGTCGGCCGACTCCATGTATCCTGATCGGCGCACGTGAAGGATATGATTT
>Ga0193733_1000448_pt1 | contig 13818 bp, 12 predicted proteins | sample U1s2metaG_FD_145076 | JGI IMG/M metagenome (GOLD analysis project Ga0193733, IMG submission 145076) | Soil microbial communities from a riparian zone of the East river system, Colorado, United States - U1s2 | ecosystem: Environmental > Terrestrial > Soil > Riparian zone | place: USA: East River...
GGCTCAACGAACGTCCGAGAAAGACTCTAGCCTTCGAAACTCCAGCCGAGCGGTATCATCGCTGTGTTGCATCGATTCATTGAATCCGCAACCCGAAGCGGTCATTCGTCGGCTGCCAATCCTGGACCTTGGTTCGAACTCTGGTCGGGGAGCAACCCCTACGGGATAGCCGGCCCCGGTGCAATTAATTGACATGGCTCTGTGCGCTGGCGCACGGAGACTGCTGCGGCAAGCGCGCAATATCCGAGCGTCGGAGGCCCGCCTGTTCCCTCCTGTCGCACCTGCGCAAACCACGGGCATTTTTACAAGAATATCAAAGGAGCGAAGAGCCATGACTACACCGATCCCTACCATAGGTTCAATGGCCGCCGCGCTGGCCATCCTGTTCATGCAGGCGGCCATTGCCGCCGATCCGGCAATGCCGCCGATGGGCGCAAAAGGGGCTGCTCTGTCTGCCGCCGACCAGAAAATGATCAAGAGCGCGATGCTAGCTGCACCGAAAAAAGTGAGTGCGGCGGCTACGATCATCGCCATGGGCGCGGATGGCCAGATGCGCACATTGCGCAAAGGCACGAACGGATTCACATGCATGCCAGACAATCCGGCGACGCCCGGTCCCGACCCCATGTGCATGGACAAGGCCGCCTGGGACTGGGCAGGTGCATGGATGGGACATAAGACGCCTGCCAGCGGCAAAGTCGGTTTCATGTACATGCTTTCGGGAGGAACCGACGCCAGTAACACTGATCCCTATGCGACCAAACCCAGCGCCGAAAATCACTGGATCAAGACTGGACCACACATCATGATCGTGGGCGCCGAAGCCAGCTTTTATGACATGTATCCAAAGAACGCGGACCCTGACACGTCGGTCCCTTATGTCATGTGGGCGGGGACCCCGTACCAGCACCTGATGGTCCCGGTCAAGTGAATGTGAGCCGCCACAAGGGATGCCGGGCGGCTGATCGGCCAAGGAGGCTCGCTAGACCGGGCGAAGGGGCGAATCGGAAATTTGAACACCCGGGAGTCAAGCGGGACTCGAACTAATGAGGCTATCGTTTGATATGGCCTCTCGTAGTGGGGGCGCCGATCCGCGCAGCGACGGCGCGGCGATCGGTTATAGACGGACACCCACTAGATCTTGTCCGGAAAGCGGATGATGAATCCGTCGCGGTTGGGCATCTTTACCTGCGGCAGCGTCCTCGCGTCCATCACGTCGTTCTCGCCGATGATCTTGTTGAGCCAGAGGAGATAAGCGGTCGCCGCATAGACCTCGTCGCCAGTCAGCGTCCGCGGCTGACTGAACGGCATCGCCCGCCGGACGAAGTCGAAAACGATCGTCGAATAGCCAAAGAAATTGCCGATGGTCTTGGGCGTTTCGATGCCGCTGGTGAGCGGTGCGCCGCCGAACAGCGGCGCAGGGGCGAGAGGACTCCCTTTTCCGCCTTCACCGTGGCACGCTGAGCATTTCTCGGCGAAGACGCGGGCGCCCTGGACCGCCGTCCCGCTGCCGGGCGGCAAGCCGGTGCCGTCTGGCATCACGGCGATGTCCCAGGCCTTGATGTCCGCCTCGGAGATCGGTTTTCCGAGTCGGGGCGTCTGGGCGAGCGCAGCGCCCGAGCCTAAGACGAGCGCGAGGACAAAGGCGAGGACCAGCTTAAGCGTAGACATGTTTGATCTCCCCATCGCTGCCGATCCCCCAGCTCGTGATGCTGTTGTAGTGCTGGTTGGGGAACGCGAGAAGATTCGTAACCGGCTTCTTGGTCTCGCCCCGCACGGCCACGAACTCGGCGCGAGTCGGTTGCGCGTTGCCGGCTTCGTCCCAGGCGCGACTTTGCAGGACCGCGGGACCGCCATTCCAGCGCCAGGGCGCTCGGAAGCGGGCAAAAGCCTTGGAGTGCACCGGCTCCTGGAGCGCCGCCTGCGCCCACGTCTTCCCGCCATCGGCCGAAACCATGACCCGTGAGATGCGGCCGTTGCCGGAATAGGCGATGCCGGAAATCTCATAGTAGCCCGGCCCGTTCATTTTGAGTCCGAACGAGGGGTGGGTGATAAAGGATTTAACCTCCTGCAGGAAGTGGAACCGGTACGCCTTTCCATCCGGTAGGAGCTGTGAATAGATCTTACCCTCGTAATAGCTCATGGCCGGCCCTTCGGTGAGCTTCAACCGTCGCAGGAACTTGACGTTCATGTTGCCTTGATAGCCGGGCAGCAGCAGGCGCATCGGGTAGCCGTTGCCGGGCATCAGCCGCTCGCCGTTCTGGTAGAGCCCGATCATCGCGTCGTCCAGCGCTTTTTTCACCGGCACACTACGGTGCAAGGCCAAGGCGTCCCCGCCTTCGGCGATGACCCATTTCGCCTTCGGATCGAAGCCCGCTTCGTCGAGCAGCGTGGAAAGCCGCACCCCAGTCCACTCGGAGCAGGACACCAGGCCGTGCAGCGCCTGCGCTGTCGCCTGGACCGGCTGGTTGGAGAACATCGGGGCGCTGTTGCCGCTGCACTCGACGAAAGCCATGCGCGATTCCATCGGGTAGCGCGACAGCGACTCGACCGTAAAGACAAGCGGCTGCCTGACCAGGCCATGGATCACCAGGCGGTGCTTTTCCGGGTCGATATCCGGGAGGCCGGAGTGGTTGATGCTGAAGTGCATGCTGTTCGGCGTGATCGTGCCGTTCAGCAGATGGTGCGGCGTGCGCGCGTGCGAGTTGCGCAGCTCGTTGTTGGGGTTGCTGAGCGTCCGCACGACGTGTTTCTCGAATCGCGACGGCGTCTGCAGTGGCGGCGTCACAGCGCCCATCCCCAGGCTCCACGGATCGTCCTTGAGCGGCTCGGCTGCCGCGGATCTGGCGACCGTATAGCCCGTCACAGCCGCGGCGAACGCGGCGCCGCCGCGCAAGAAAGCACGGCGGCCAAGTAGCCCATTTCCCGCAATCACCTCCAGCCTTTCCAACTCCTGCCTTGCTCGAATGTTTGGCGTTGTTTCCATGGCCGGCCTCCTTGAGCGAGTCCCTAGGGACGGATATTCTGCTCCTAAAATTTCCTGATGCATGCGCAGATTCGGCCTGCACTTAGCATCCTAGCCTTTGGCGCCGACGCGTTCATGAGGCTCATTGGGTCTCACTAGAGGAAGGGCTTTGGGCTCAGCTCAACAGTGGGGGCAGTAGGGTGCCGAGGTTTTCGCCTTGAATCATGGGGATGAGGTGGATCGGACCGCGCAAGAGCTGGCTTACGCCGCGTTTTCAAATGGGAGCACGAAGGCATTAGCAGTTGCGGCGAATCCCCTTCGGGTCGCAAGTCGAAGTCGGACAGCGGCTGGTTTCGACCCCTCTCGGTCGGTGAGGACCGTCCGCTTCCGGGAGACGAATTCGCCGCGCCGGTTGCGACACCTACGTCGCCGACCAGCTCGAACCGGTCGCTCAAAACCCGGCATCGGACCCATAGGGACGTTGGACAAGCGCCTCTAGTTGTTGAACGTTGTGATAAGCCACATAATATGACAGTTGACATATACCGCTCCAACTGCTAGCTTAGGTCCATGAGCAGAACTATCGCAGCCAAGAGTGACCGCACCCGGCGCCGCATACTGGGTGCCGCGGCCACTGCGTTTCGTGAGCGTGGCGTGGATCAGGTCGGGGTTCGCGACGTCATGAAGCGCGCGGGCCTGACTCGGGGCGGGTTCTACTTTCACTTCGCCGACAAGGATGCCCTGCTCGCCGAAGCCATACGCGAGGCGGCGCAGAGCAACGCTGCGACCCACGCCAGCTGGGCCGACGGCGCTCCGGAGGGGCGGAAGCTTCAGGCCTTCGTCGAGAGTTATCTCAGCGAGGAACACCGTGATCAACCGGAGCTGGGGTGCGTCGTTGCTGCATTGGGCGGTGAGATCGGCCGGGCCAACGCGAAGCAGCGCAAAGCCTTCACCGAAGGGATCGACGTCACCCTTGAGCGGATCGCGGGCTATCTGTCTGGCGCGACCCCAGCCGAGCGGCGGGCGAGCGCAGAACTGCTGATGTCTTCGATGGCCGGCGTGTTGATGGTTTCGAGGGTCCTTTCCGATCGCACCCGCAGCGACGCACTGCTCTTCGCCGCCCGGCAATTCTTCTCCAAGAGCTTCGGCGGAGGGTGACGGACATGTCCCGCTTTCCTCGTGCCACAGAATATGACACTCGTCCTATTATAAGGAGCGTGCTATGAGCTACGTCGCCGTCAGGTTGTTGTTCGGTGGTCGCGCCAAGCTGTTTGGCTTGGCCCTCCCGATCGTGCTGGCCGTGCCGTTTGCCTTGGTCGCTTGCGGCGAAGTGGCGCCAGCCGATCCTCGCACCGAGGCGCCACTGGTCCGCGCCGCCGTCGTCCAGGAGGCCGTCCCTGCGTCGCGTTCCTTTACCGGCACCGTAGCCGCCCGGGTGCAGAGCGACCTGGGGTTTCGGGTCTCCGGCAAGGTGCTGGCCCGGCTTGTGGATGCCGGGCAAACCGTCAAGCGCGGCCAGCCGCTCATGCGCATCGACCCCGTCGACTTGAAGCTTGCTGCGGTTGCACTGGAGGAAGCGGTCGCGGCGGCGCGCGCGCGGGCGCTGCAGGCTGCAGGGGATGAAGCCCGCTACCGCGACCTGCTTGGCACGGGCGCAGTTTCGGCTTCGGCCCATGACCAGATAAAGGCCGCGGCCGATGCCGCCAAAGCCCAGCTCAGTGCTGCGGAAGCCCAAGCCGACGTTGCTCGCAACGCGAGCCGCTATACGGAGCTGGTGGCCGATGCGGATGGAATCGTCATGGAAACGCTGGCCGAGGCCGGCCAGGTCGTCAACGCCGGACAGCCCGTGGTTCGCCTCGCCCACGCCGGGCGTCGCGAGGCAGTTGTCCAGTTGCCGGAGACCCTGCGTCCTGCGCTCGGCTCGGTCGTACAGGCCACACTCTTTAGCAAGGGAGCCGTCAGCGTTCCGGCCAAACTCCGGCAGCTCTCGGATATGGCAGACCGACTCACGCGCACTTTCGAGGCGCGATATGTGCTGGAGGGGGAGCTGGCCAACGCGCCGTTGGGCACCACCGTCACGATTCGGATTACGGATACTTTCACTTCCGGCTTACGCGTGCCCATTGGCTCCTTGTTCGATTCTGGCAAGGGGCCGGGCGTGTGGGTGATCAATGGCCAGCCGGCGAAGGTTTCCTGGCGGCCCGTCGCAGTCCAGGGCATCAATGACGATGCCGCACGTGTCGCGGGTCAGATCACGCCGGGTGACCGTATAGTCGCGCTCGGCGCGCATCTGCTGCGCGAAGGCGAGCAAGTTCGCATGGCCAGCGACGTCGCAACCGCCGCGGCCGCGGCCGCGGGAGCCGGCCCGTGAGCGAAGGCCGCTTCAACCTGTCGGCGCTCGCCGTACGCGAGCGCGCCGTCACCTTGTTCCTGGTTGGCTTTATCTCGCTGGCAGGTCTTGTTTCGTTCTTCGAATTGGGCCGGGCGGAAGATCCGGCCTTCACGATCAAGGTGATGACCGTCATCACCGCCTGGCCCGGGGCCACCGCTCAGGAAATGCAGGACCAGGTCGCAGAGAAGATCGAAAAGCGCATGCAGGAACTGCGCTGGTACGACCGCACCGAGACCTATTCAAGACCCGGTCTGGCCTTCACGACCTTGAGCTTGCTCGACACCACGCCGCCTTCGGCAGTGCAGGAGGAGTTCTACCAGGCCCGCAAGAAAGTCAGCGACGAGGCGCGACACCTTCCGCCTGGCGTGATCGGGCCGATGGTCAACGACGAGTACGCGGATGTCACCTTTGCGCTGTTCGCGCTCAAGGCCAAGGGTGAACCGCAGCGCCAGCTGGTACGCGACGCGGAAACGCTGCGCCAGCGGCTGCTGCACGTGCCGGGCGTGAAGAAGGTGAACATCGTCGGTGAGCAGGCCGAGCGCATCTATGTTGAGTTCTCGCATGAGCGACTGGCGACGCTGGGCGTCAGCCCGCTGGACGTGTTCGCCGCGCTCAACGGCCAGAATGCCCTGACGCCGGCGGGCTCCGTCGAAACCAAGGGACCACAGGTGTTCGTGCGCCTGGACGGTGCCTTCGACGAATTGCAGAAGATCCGCGACACGCCGGTGGTTGCACAGGGCCGCACTCTGAAGCTGTCGGACATCGCCACGGTCGAGCGTGGCTATGAAGACCCGGCGACTTTCATGATTCGCAACGGCGGCGAACCCGCGCTGCTGCTGGGCATCGTCATGCGCGACGGCTGGAACGGGCTCGACCTTGGCAAGGCGCTGGATAGCGAGGTCGCTGCGATCAATGCCGAGCTGCCGCTGGGAATGGGCCTGACAAAGGTCACCGACCAGGCCGTCAACATCAGCACGGCGGTAGATGAATTCATGGTCAAGTTCTTCTTCGCCCTGCTGGTGGTCATGCTGGTGAGCTTCGTGAGCATGGGCTGGCGCGTGGGACTCGTGGTGGCTGCCGCCGTGCCGCTGACGCTCGCGGTGGTCTTCACGGTAATGGCAGCGACCGGCAAGAACTTCGACCGCATCACCTTGGGGTCTCTGGTCCTCGCGCTGGGCCTGCTCGTGGACGACGCGATCATCGCCATCGAAATGATGGTGGTGAAGATGGAAGAGGGTTTCAGCCGCGTCGCCGCCTCAGCCTATGCCTGGAGCCATACCGCCGCGCCGATGCTCTCGGGCACTCTGGTCACGGCCGTCGGCTTCATGCCGAACGGCTTTGCCCGATCCACGGCCGGCGAATACACCAGCAACATGTTCTGGATCGTCGGCATCGCACTGATCGCGTCGTGGGTTGTCGCGGTGGTGTTCACTCCCTACTTCGGGGTCAAGCTGCTGCCCGACTTCAAGAAGGTCGAAGGCGGCCACGCGGCGATCTACGACACGCCGCGCTACAACCGCTTCCGCCAAGTGCTGACGCGCGTCATCGCACGCAAGTGGCTGGTCGTGGGGTCGGTGGTCGGTCTTTTCGTCGTTGCCCTGCTGGGCATGGGGCTCGTGAAGAAGCAGTTCTTTCCGATCTCCGACCGCCCTGAGGTGCTGGTCGAAGTGCAGATGCCCTATGGCACGTCGATCGTGCAGACCAGCGCCGCCACGGCGAAGGTGGAAGCCTGGCTGGCCAAACAGAAGGAAGCCAGGATCGTCACGGCCTACGTCGGCCAAGGTGCACCCCGCTTCTATTTCTCTATGGGACCCGAGCTGCCCGATCCCGCGTTTGCCAAGGTCGTGGTGCGCACGGACAACCAGGACGAACGCGAGGCGCTGAAGCACCGCCTGCGACAGGCGATCGCCGATGGCCTTGCCTCTGAGGCGCGCGTGCGTGTAGCCCAGCTCGTTTTTGGCCCGTATTCGCCGTTTCCGGTCGCCTACCGCGTCACCGGCCCGGACCCCGACAAGCTGCGCGGAATCGCGGCTGAAGTGCATCAGGTCATGGATGCCAGTCCGATGATGCGCACGGTCAACACCGACTGGGGGACGCGCACACCCACGCTGCACTTCAGCTTGCAACAGGACCGGTTGCAGGCCGTGGGGCTGACCTCCAGCACGGTAGCGCAGCAACTGCAATTCCTGCTGAGCGGCGTGCCCGTCACCACCGTGCGCGAGGACATTCGCACCGTGCAGGTCGTCGCCCGCTCGGCTGGCGACCTTCGGCTCGACCCGGCCAGGATCGCTGACTTCACCCTGGCTGGCGCCAACGGGCAGCGCATCCCGCTGTCGCAGGTGGGCAACGTCGGCGTGCGCATGGAGGAGCCGATCATGCGCCGGCGCGACCGCATGCCGACGATCACCGTGCGCGGTGATATCGCCGAGGGCTTGCAGCCACCGGATGTGTCAGCCGCCATTACCGAGCAGCTTCAGCCCATCATGGCCAAGCTGCCGGGCGGCTACCGCATCGAGCAAGCAGGGTCGATCGAGGAATCGGGCAAGGCGTCCAAAGCGATATTGCCGCTGTTGCCGATCATGCTGGCCATCACCCTGCTCATCATCATCCTGCAGGTGCGCTCGATCTCCGCAATGGTCATGGTGTTCCTGACCAGCCCGCTGGGTCTGATCGGTGTAGTGCCTACCTTGATCCTTTTCCAGCAGCCGTTCGGCATCAACGCGCTGGTCGGCCTGATCGCGCTGTCGGGGATCCTGATGCGAAACACGCTGATCCTGATCGGGCAGATCCATCACAACGAACAGGCGGGACTAGATCCGCTCCACGCGGTCGTCGAGGCAACCGTGCAGCGTGCACGACCGGTGATTTTGACGGCCTTGGCCGCGATCCTCGCCTTCATCCCGCTCACGCATTCGGTGTTCTGGGGGACGCTCGCTTACACGCTCATCGGCGGCACCCTCGCCGGAACGATTCTGACGCTGGTGTTCCTGCCGGCCATGTACTCCATCTGGTTCAGGATCGGGCTCGGTGACGTGGCGCCATTCGGGCGGCTGGATAAGGCATCTACCTGGGCTCCACTCGCAGACACAAACAAAGCGCCGCTGCAGGCCCCGGCGAGCCGCTGATTTCTCCCATTCCAAAGGAACCGCTATGTCCAACTCAACCGTTGTCGTCGTTACCGGCGTGTCATCGGGCATCGGACGCTTCGCCGCAGCCAAGTTTGCCGACCGGGATTGCCAGGTGTTCGGCACAGTCCGCGACCTCACGAAAGCAACCCCATTGCCTGGCGTCGAGCTCGTCGGGATGGATGTCCGCGACGACGCTTCCGTTCAGCGCGGAATCCGGTCCATCGTCGCCCAGACGGGCCGCATCGACGTGCTCGTCAACAACGCGGGCGTGAACCTGATCGGTGCGGTGGAGGAAACAGCGATCGCAGAGGCCGCGTCCCTGTTCGATACCAATGTATTCGGCATCCTGCGCACGACGCAGGCAGTGCTCCCGCACATGCGAGCACAGGGTAGTGGAAGGATCGTCAACGTCAGCTCGGTGCTCGGCTTCCTTCCGGCTCCGTACATGGGACTCTATTCGGCTTCCAAGCATGCCGTGGAGGGACTGTCGGAAACTCTGGACCATGAGGTACGCCAGTTCGGCATCCGCGTAACGCTGGTCGAGCCGGCCTATACCAAGACCAAGCTCGAAGCCAATTCGCCGCAGGCAGGTTCAAAAATCGCAGCCTATGACCGCGAACGTAACCTCATAGCGCGCTCTCTCGCCGGCAGCGTCAACGGCGCCCCTGAACCCGATGCCGTGGCAAGCACGATCGTCGACGCAGCGCTTCGCACTTGGCGCATGCGTCGTACTCCGGCCGGGCAGGCATCCCTCTTGAGCAAGCTGCGCCGTTTCATGCCCGCTGGCCCGGTCGACGCAAGACAGAGGAACGCACTTGGACTGGCTTGAACCCAGTTCAGTAGGAGGCTCCCATGACGCAGCAAGCAAAACTCAATGGCGAAGATCTGTATCTCGACGATCTTCAGGTCGGGCAACGGTTCGCTACTGGATCGCATGTCATGTCAGAAAGCGAAATCAAGGCGTTCGCGGCCCAATTCGATCCGCAACCCTTTCATCTCGACGATGCTGCAGCGAAGCCCAGCATATTTCGCGGGCTCGCTGCGAGCGGCTGGCACACGGCTGCTGTCACCATGCGCTTGCTGGTGGAAAGTGGGCCGCGCATCGCCGGCGGACTTATCGGGGTACATGGCCACATCACGTGGCTGCAGCCGACGCGACCTGGCGATGTGCTCACTGTCGAAAGTGAAGTACTCGAAGTAACGCCCTCGTCGGCCAAGCCGGATCGCGGTCACGTCACGATGCGCAGCAGTACCCGGAATCAGCGCGACGAAGTCGTGCAGGTCATGTCCTTCAAGCTCTTGGCGACGCGTCGGCACGCGCCAGGAATCCCTGACGGCTCAAAGACCATCGACGGCGCTCTGCGTAGCCCTCCTGCTGCTGTAGCACTCGTCGACGACGCCACTACCCACAGGAGTCAAGAATGAGCGAGACCAGTACGAGCGCTCGGAGTACCGTCCCCGGCTTCTGGACAAGGCTGGTTCTCGCGATGGAGGCGATGGGCGAGTCCTACGAAGAGCGGCTCGAGCAGCGAGTCAGCCGGCTAGAGGCTGAGGTAGCGCGTCTTTCGGAAAAGTCGGAAGAAGCGCGCGGAGGACTGGCTCTTCGTTCAGGTCACGTGAAATGAAGCCCCGAATGATCGTGAAAGCTGTGAGCAACGCTCGGACACACGCTGCACTTGTTGCCAGCCTGTTGAGCGGCTGCGCCGTAGGACCCGATTACATCCGGCCCGACGTGCCCATGCCGGAGCGGTTCCAGGGCCAAGCCGCAGTTGATCACCGGGAGGGGGCCGCCAGTGCGGACCTCGCCGCATGGTGGACGGGTTTCGGCGATCCGCAGCTGGCTCGGTTCGTATCGCTAGCGCTGGAACGAAACCTTGATCTCGCGCAGGCATCGGCGCGGGTGGCTCAAGGGCGCGCCGGGATTGGTGCGGCAAATGCCGCATTGCTGCCCTCGGGCAATGTCACCGGCCAGGCTGCCAGAGCCTACCAATCCGTCGAAACCCCCTTGGGGAAAGTATTGAACTCGACGCCCGGGTTCGACCGCTACGGCAATGCCTACGAGGCCAATCTCGGCGCGACCTGGGAACTGGACCTGTTCGGGGGTCTGCGCCGTGGACGGGAAGCGGCACTTGCCGAGTACCAGGCGTCGGAAGCCGGCGCAGTCGCTACGCGACTGGGCGTGGCGGCGCTGACCGCCGACATCTATATCAGTATCCGCGGACTGCAAACACGTCTGAACGTCGCGCAACGGCAAGTGCAGACGCAGCAGGAACTGCTCTCAACCATCAGCCAGCTGCATAGCAAGGGGTTGGCGGCCGAACTTCAGGTGTGGCAAGCCGAAGGTGCACTCGCCCAGGTTCGGGCATCCGTACCGGTTCTCGAGACGGGTCTGGACGCGGCAATGAACGCTCTGGATGTGATGCTGGGCTCGCCGCCTGGGACGCATCGGACGGAGCTTGCTGAGGCTGGCCTTATCCCGAGCGCCCCGAAGATCACAGCTACCGGATCACCGGGTGAGCTGCTCAGGCGCCGACCCGATCTGATCGTGGCGGAGCGGCGCTTGGCCGCATCGAACGCGCGTATCGGTGTCGCCATTGCCGAGTTCTACCCCAAGCTCTCGCTGAGCGGGCTGATCGGCAGCGCGACGGTGTCCGGAGGCAACCTATTCACTAGCGGCGCCGGCCAAGCTGCCGGCGTGCTGGGTCTGCGCTGGCGTCTCTTCGATTTTGGTCGCATCAACGCGCAGATCGACCTGGCCAAGGGCCAGGAGGCCGAAATGTTGGCTGCTTATCGACTGGCTGTGCTACGTGCCACGGAGGACGTCGAGAACGCCTTTTCGGCCTTGGTCAGGCGCGAGGAGCAGGCCGGAGTACTGGCCCAGGCGGTGGCCTCGCTCGATCGCGCGCGAGGAGCTTCGTTTGCGGCATACCAAAAAGGTGTTGTCAGCCTGATCGAGGTCTTGCAGGCCGACGAAAACCTGCTACGTGCCTCCGATGCGCGAGCACAGGCGCAGGCGGAATCGGCACGCGCAGCGGTCGCTGCCTTCAGGGCACTCGGCGGCGGCTGGCAACACTACGACACTGTAGCAATCGCGCCGTGACCCCACAGCATGCAAGGTTCCTTGAGGGAGCGATCGCGCCGCAACTGGTCCGCCTGTCCCTGCCGGTACTTGCGGTTCTGGCCCTGCAGACGCTCGTTGGTATCGCGGAGACGTACTTCGTCAGCCGGCTCGGCATCGACGCTGTCGCCGGGGTTGCCATCGTGTTCCCGGTCTTCATGTTGATGACCATGATGTCCAACGGCGGCATCGGCGGCGGCGTTTCCGCTGCGGTGGCGCGGGCGATGGGGGCCGGGCGTGTGCGGGACGCGGATGCGCTGGTCACCCATGCGGTGGTGATAGGCGTCGTCTTCGGCGCCGCCTTCACCGCAGCCGTCTGGTGGCTAGGGCCGCAGCTGTTTGCGTTGTTGGGCGCCGAAAACGACGCACTCGCCAACGCGCTGCTGTACGCCAACGTGCTGTTCACGGCAGCGATTCCCGGCTGGATCGCCAATCTGCTTGGCGCGGCGTTGCGTGGCGCCGGGAATGTGCGCGTGCCGGCGATCGTGACTGCGGCTGGTTCGATCGTGACTCTGGCGCTGTCCCCGCTGTTGATCTTCGGCTGGGGCGTCGTGCCAGGCCTGGGAGTGGCAGGCGCCGGCATCGCGCTCATCATCTTCAACGTCGGGTCGCTGATTGCCCTCTTGCTGTATCTGCGTTCGAGCGGCGCCCCGATCCGTCTGCACGCGGCGCCACTCGAGCGGCGTCATTTCATGGACATTCTGCGTGTCGGCGTCGTCTCGGCGATCGGCGCACTCGTGATGAACCTGACCGTCGTCGTCATCACCGGCCTGGTCGGTCAGTTCGGCCGCGACGCGATCGCGGGGTTCGGTCTGGCCTCACGCCTGGACTACATTCTGATTCCGATCTTGTTCGCGCTCGGCACTGCGGCGGTCACCATGGTCGGCACCAATACTGGTGCCGGTCGCCATGAACGGGCTCGCAGCGTCGCCTGGACCGCGGCCGCCTTGTCAATGATCGCCACCGGAGCGATCGGCTTTACCGCGACGCTATGGCCGGAAGCGTGGGTCGGCCTGTTTACAAACGAGCCGAAGGTGATTGCGGCGGGCTCCGCTTACCTGGTCCGGGTGGCTCCTTTCTACGTCTTCACCGGGTTGGGCATGGCGCTGTTCTTCGCTAGCCAAGGCGCAGGCCGCATGCTCTGGCCGTTTGCGGCTGGGATCCTGCGCCTATTCATCGTAGGCGCGGTGGCGGGATATTGGGTCATGGGCATGAAAGGATCAATGACCGGCCTGTTCTGGATCGTGGCGTTTAGCCAGGCCATCTTCGGGGGCATCAATGCCATCGGCTTCGCTACCGGTCGCGGTTGGGGCCGAGTCCCTCCGTCGCGCAGCGTCGAGCCCGTCACGAGCCTGCCGAAAGCGTGAAGAACGCACTGGTCACGCGCTTAACAGACCGGTCCAGCTCGCAGGAGCCACTGGTGAAGCGAGATCGTGGGGCAACACGGCGCCGCATCATCGAACAGACAGCTGCGCTGCTCAACATGAGGGGCTACTTGCGCACATCGATGGCCGAGATAACGAAGGCTGCCGGTGTCACGAAAGTCGCCATCTATCATCACTTCTCGTCGCGCGAGGACCTCGTGCTCGAAACGTTTTACCACGTCGTCGCCATCGTCAAGACACAGGTTGAAAGCGTGCTGAGGCGCGAGCCGGCGGCGACAGAGAAGCTCATCGGACTGATCGGGATATTCAAGGACGTTCTCGTAGATGACGCACTGAAGAGCGGCTGTCTGATCGTGAACCTGGCCGTTGAGGCCAGCGTTGGAGAGAAGAAGCTTCGATCGGCCATCGACAAGGCGATCGCCGATCTTACGCACGTGTTCGAGGACGTCATCCGCGCCGGCATGCAGACCGGCGAGTTCGAGCCTGGCGATGCTCGCAGCTTGGCCGCCTACTTCGTGGCATCCCTCGAGGGTGGAATCGGGCTAGCCGTCTACTGTCATCGAGCGATCTATCTGGCTGTTGTTGCCAGCTCGCTCGAAAACCACGCGCGCAATGGCCTTCGACAGCACGTCTCGCGTATGGAGGTTGGTTGACGCCTCTCCCCTTTCTTTAACCGATTTGCTCGGGCAACGCGCGGTAGAGCGTCCGCTTATGGCTGCGGATTCAACCGATCAGCGCAACATTCTATGCTCTAGCGAGAGAGGAGGATGTTGCAAATGGAATACAGACCGAGGATCTACTATACGGAAGCTCAGAAGGCGTTGATGTGG
>Ga0193733_1000452_pt1 | contig 13755 bp, 13 predicted proteins | sample U1s2metaG_FD_145076 | JGI IMG/M metagenome (GOLD analysis project Ga0193733, IMG submission 145076) | Soil microbial communities from a riparian zone of the East river system, Colorado, United States - U1s2 | ecosystem: Environmental > Terrestrial > Soil > Riparian zone | place: USA: East River...
CGGGCGCGGGCGGCACGCTCGCAGCGGGCATGGTCGCGCGCGCCGCGCCCGACGGCGCGACCCTGCTCTCGGTTTCCTCCGCGCACGCCATCGCGCCCATCCTCTATTCGAACCTGAGCTACGACACGCTGAAGGACCTCGCGGGCATCACGCTCTCCGCGGCCTCGAAGTACGTGCTCGTCGTGTCGCCTTCGCTCGGCATCAAGTCGGTGAAGGAGCTGATCGCGCACGCGCGTGCGAAGCCCGGGAGCCTCAACTTCTCTTCCGCGGGCGTGGGCAGCGGCACGCACTTCGCCGGAGAGATGTTCAAGGCGATGGCGGCGATCGACGTGGTGCACGTTCCCTTCAAGGGCATCCCCGAGGCGCTTACCGAGACCCTGACCGGGCGCGTGCAATTCTTCATGGCGCCGATCGCGAACGCGGTGGGCCAGGTGAAGGAGGGCAAGCTCGTGGGCCTGGGCGTATCGTCGGCGGAGCGCGACCCGCTCCTGCCCGAGGTACCTACCGTTGCGGAGGCCGGCGTGCCGGGCTACGAGGCTATCCTATGGTTCGGGCTGCTCACCTCGTCCGCTGTCCCGCGACCGATCGTGACGAAGCTCAACCGCGAGATCGTGCGCATCCTCTCCGGGCCCGACGCGAAGCAGCGCTGGACCCCGATAGGCCTGCAGCCGCAGCCGACAACGCCGGAAGGGTTCGACAAGCTGATCCGCGACGACGTGGCGACGTTTACGAAGATTGCGAAAGGGGCGAATATAAAAGCCGAATAGTGTTTTAACCCCGTCAGCGCCGCCAGCGCGTTTACCGACATTGAAACGGCGTGACGCCGGATGAAAAGGGGTTAAACAATGATGCTTCATCGACGGACGAGTATTGAGGCCGTGTTGCTTGCGATTTCACTCGGCTGCACCGCGGCAATTGCGCAGGACGCATCCCGCATCACCTCCGTGACGCTTTATCCGGGCAGCGCGACGGTCGAGCGCACCGCGCGGGTCGTGCCGGGCATGACGCGGCTGGAAATCTGCGGGCTGCCGGCGAATTTCGATCCGCAGACGGTGCGCGTGGAAGCGGATCCGGGTGTCTATATAGGCGAAGTCTCCACGAAGGACCAGAGCCGCACGGCCGCTGCGAACGCGCGCGAGTCCGCGATCGAAGACAAAATCCAGGCGCTCAAAGACCGGCAGGCCGTGCTCGAGGTCGATGCCAGGTCAGCGCAGATGGCGGCCGATTACATTTCACGCCTGGGCGCGCCCTCCTCGGGAACGGAGAAGCCCGCGCCCGCGCTCAACGGAAAATCGGTCGCCGAAGTGATCGAGGCGGTCCGCCGCGGCGGCAGCGACGCCTTCGGCAGGATCCAGAAGGTGCAGGTGCAAAAGCGTGAGCTGGACAAGGAGATCCGCGCGCTCGAACGCGATCTCGCGAGGCTGAAGAGCGGCGCTAAGGACGTGCGCACGATCGCGGTCGGCGTTTCCGCCGCGCGGCCGGGCGAGGTGAAAGTGTCCTACCAGGTGAACGGCGCCGGATGGCGGCCCGCGTACCGCGCGGGCCTGGATTCGGTGGGATCGAAAGTGCTGCTCGAGCGGCAGGGCGCCATCTCGCAGGTGACGGGTGAGGACTGGACGAACGTCAAACTGAAACTTTCTACGGGCCAGCCGCGGCTTTCTCCTCAGGGAGCCGAGCCGCGTCCGTGGAAGTTGTCGTTGTATAGCCCGAGCGTCGGCGCTGTGTCGGAGCTTTCAGTCGGTCGCGCAGCCGCGGCGCCCGCTGCACTGCTGCGCCAGAGAGCCGACGAGCCCAAGCAGGAACCGCCGCTCGAAGTGCAGACCGCGTTCGCCACCGAGTTCGAAGTGCCCGGCGCGGTGAGCCTGCCCTCCGACGGCCGCAAGCTGACCGTGTCGCTCGCGAAGCTCTCGCTCCCCGTGAAAATGCGCCTGCGCGTGGTGCCGAGGCTGGACGCGGCGGCGGTCGTCACCGCGGAGGCCGAGCGTCCCGAAGGCGTGTGGCTCGCTGGAGAGATTCAGCTCTACCGCGATGGCAACTACGTCGGCGCGACGAGCTGGAATCCGCAGGCCTCCAGCGCACTCGTTCTGCCTTTCGGTCGCGACAGCCTGGTGCGCGTGAAGGTCGATCGCGCGAAGGACCGGAACGGCAGGGGCGGGATCATCGAGCGCCGCAATGAGCGCGAGGTGAGCGATCTTTTCACGCTGACGAGCTTTCACAAGACGCCGGTCGAGCTCCTGGTGCTGGAAGCCTCGCCCGTCTCGACCAACGACCAGATCAAGGTCGAGGCCAAGTTCGATCCGAAGCCCACGGACGAAAACTGGGAAGAGCGGCAGGGCGTGGTCGCCTGGGCGCGCGCTATCGCGCCGAATCAGACGCTGAAATTCAGCGTGGGCTATGCGATCAGCTATCCGAAGGACGGGGCGGTAACCGGATTGCCGTAATCTGCCGGCCTTGTAAGTTTGATACCATGACCTCCCGGGTCGGGCCGCCCGAACAAAGGAGGATACGATGTTCCGGACAATCCGCTCTTTAGTTTTGCTGCTGCTCCTGCTTCCCTTCTCCGCCCGCGCGGGAGTGACTTGCGCGGACGTGCTTAAGGCTCTCGGGAGCCGTCTCGCGGACCCGGACTGCTTCCAGAGCACGGATCTCACCACCGCCAATCCGCTGACGACACCGGCCGACAACTCGCTGCCGGGGCTGCCCCGATTCGCCTTCATTCCCACCACCGACCGCGACGTGATCGCTCCGAGCGCGGGCAAGCGACCCCCGATCACCAAAGCGGTGCCGGGCCTGCAGCTCAACGCGCGCATCGCTTCGGACCCGACCGGCCAGGCACGATTTCTCCTGCGGCTCCCGAACGACTGGAACGGCCGGCTAGTGGTCGCCGGCGCCTCAGGCACGCGCAGCGAGTTCAACGGCGATTTCGCATGGAGCGATTACGTCGTGCAGAAGGGCTATGCGTATGCCTCGCAGAACAAGGGCGTGCTCAACCTGCAGTTCACCACCGCCGCGGACCCGCTTGCCTGCCGGCTCAACCCGGCTTCGGCCCTGTACGCGCATTTCTACGACAACGATCCCGGCCAGCCTTTCACGCGCTGGGCGGAATTCATGATCAAGGCGGCGGAGCTCGCGCGGGACGGCGTGAAGGCGGGCTACGGCCGCTCGCCGCGCTTCACCTACGCGGTGGGCACCTCGAACGGCGGTTACCAAGTGCGCCGCGCGGTCGAGCTGGCGCCTGAGCTCTTCGACGGCGGCGTCGATTGGGAAGGCACCTTCGTCGATGAGCATGCCCCCAACCTCCTCACCGATTTGCCGCCGGCAATTCTCAACTTCCCCGACTATGTGGCTTCCAAGTTCGATCCCGCCAGCACCGCGGCCAAGAACATCCGAGGCGCCGGCTATCCGCCCGACATCATCGCCGAGCCGCTGACGATGTGGAATCGATACTCGAACTCGTTCTGGGAGGTGACCCAGTGCCAGTGGCAGAAGCGGCTCGATCCCGACTACCTTACCTACGAGAGCGGCACCGGAACCTACAACTACGTGAGCCGACTTTCGTCCTCGGATGTCGGCGCGCAGTTCGCCGCCTTCGCCACGACGGGGAAGATCCGGCGCCCGCTCATTACCGTCGCCGGCACGATGGACGCATTGCTGCCGATCGACCACCACGCGCGCGCGTACGCGCGCAAGGTCGCCGGTGCGTCAAAGCACAAGCGGGGCGAGGACGAGCGGGACGACGACCGGCCCGCGTATCGCCTCTACGAAATCCAGAACGGCAACCATATCGAAACGTACCAGGATTTTTATCCGCAGCTCGAGCTGATCGAGCCGCATGCGCAGCGCGCTTTCGACCTGCTCGTGAACCAGGTCGAGCACAACGTACCGCTGCCGCCCGACCAGTGCGTTCCGCGCGCGGGGAGCATCGCCGCCTCACCGGCGCAGGCCGGACATTGCGCGAGCCTGTTCGCGCCCTGAAGCGCCTTATTCAACGCGGCCCGCCCGGCAGCTTCGCGCGCAGATCGCGGAGCTCCGCTTCGAGATCGTGGACGCGCTCGAGCAGGGTGACCGCCAGGGCCACGCCGTGCGGATCGAGGTCGAAGTCCTTGCGCAAGCGGCGCGCGCTCCGCGCGACGATCAGCCGGTCCGCGCTGAAGGTCCAATGTTGCGCGTCTGAATCGATCGGCGCGAGCACGCCGTAATCCACGAGCTCACGCAACTCCCTTTCGGACAGCCCCGAAAGCTCGCAGAGTTCTTCGAGCAGGAGCTCATGCTGCTCGTGCAGCCACATCGCTCGTTCGATTTTCATTTCGCAGCCTCCTGCTCGAAATGTCCGCGCGGGTTGAAGGTCGAGGCCTCGGCAAGCTCCTTGAACAACGCACGCTCGCGCTCGCTCGCCACGGTCGGCACGACGATCTGGACGATCGCGAAGAGATCGCCCGCTCCGGCATGCGGTTTGGGCAGACCGCGCCCGGCGAGCCGCAGTTGCCGGCCGGCATGCGTTCCCGGCGGGACCTTGAGGCGCACCGATCCGCCGAGCGTGGGCACTTGGACGCTCGTGCCGAGCACGGCTTCCCACGGCGCGAGCGGAAGATCGAGGAAGAGATCGTGGCCGCTCACGCGAAAGAGCCGATGCGGATGCAACGCGATATTGAGATACAGGTCGCCGTCGCGTCCGCCGTTCAGCCCCTTGCCTCCCTTGCCGGGCAGGCGCAGGCGCTGGCCGTCGGTGGCGCCCTTGGGAATGCGCGCTTTGAAGGCGCGCCGCACGCGGCGCGGGAAACCGCTCTCGTCGTACTCGGGGACGCTCAGCTCCAGGTCCACCTCGGTGCCGCGGTAGGCTTCTTCCAGCGTGATGTGCGCCGTGACCTCGTAGTCCTCCCCGGGCACTGGAACCTTGCCGCCGCCCCGTCTGGCGCGGTGCATCCCGCCCGCCAGGCCGGCGAACAGATCCCCCAGATCGATATCGTCGAACGAGAACGAGCCCCCGCCGAATTGCTGCTCCCATCCCGGAGGCGGCCGGAACTCCTGTCCGGGACGATGGCTGCCCAGCTGATCGTAGGCGGCGCGTTTTTCCGGATCCCTCAGAGTTTCATAGGCTTCGCCGAGCTCTTTGAACTTCTCCTCGGCATCGCGTTCCTTGGAAACGTCCGGATGATACTTTCGCGCGAGCTTCCGGTACGCGTTCTTGATCTCCTCGGTGCTGGCCTTGCGGTCGACGCCCATCACGCCGTAGTAGTCTTTGTATTTCATCCGGGCTCTGGGCCGCTTCCGCCGCCCGGCTTTTCTCTAGCGCAGGCGTCCCTTGTTCGACTTGGGTTGGGGCGCCTGAAAAACGTAGCCCTTTTCTCTGGCGTCGGCCAGGCACCCCTCGTAATTCTTGTACGCCTTGTGCGATTCCGAGACGACCGTCCGGTCCGCGGAAATCTGCTGCCACCTCCAGGCATGAGTGGGGTCGCTGTAGAAGCGCCAAATGATGTTCATCTGCAAGAATTCTCCCTGGTGCGACCGCGAGCGGTTACAACGCCTTCAGATTCTCGGCCGAGGTCTTGCCGTTCTTGCCCGTGACCAGCTCGTATCCGACCTTCTGGCCTTCGTTCAAGGTGGACAGTCCGGCCTTCTCCACCGCCGAGACATGCACGAACACGTCCTTCGAACCATCGTCTGCCTGAATGAAACCAAAACCCTTCGATGCGTTGAACCACTTCACTTTTCCGGTTGGCACAAGACTCTCCTGGCGAAAGATATGGATTGAGTGCTCGCCCGAGCCGTTACTTTGGCCCGGAACGACGGAAGATAGTTTAGTCCAATTCGCCGTTGCTGCGCTCACCGGCGCGTGCCTGCCGTTATACTCGTCCCGTTGCAAAAGGAACCCCGGCGCACTGCGCCGCAACACCCGCTCAAGGAGGATGTCATGAAACGCCTGCTTTTTGGCCTGATACTGCTTGCATCACCCGCGTTGGCACAGGATGCGGTGCCGCAGATTCCGTTCGACGGGTCGGACCCCCTGAAGCCGCCGAAGGACCTGTACCTCGGCGAAGTCACCGGCGTCGCGGTGAATTCGAAGGGTCACGTCTTCGTGCTGTCGCGCGGCAACACCACGGGCCCGGCCTACGCTGCCGCAGCGGCGCAACTGCTCGAGTTCGCGCCCGACGGCACGTTCGTTCGCGAGATCGGCAAGAACCTGTACGCCTGGTCGTTCGGCCATACCGTGCGCGTGGACTCGAGCGACAACATCTGGATCACGGACAAGGGATCGGACATGGTGGTCAAGTTCAACCCCCGGGGCCGCGTTGCGATGGTGTTCGGGCGCAAGCAGGAGGCATCGGACAGGGAAACGGCGCCGCTCGAGCGCCCCAATCCGCCGCTGCCTCATGAAGACGGGCGCTTCAGGCAGGTGACCGACGTCGCATTCGACGCGGCCGGAAACGCCTACATCAGCGACGGATACATCAATTCGCGCGTCGCCAAGGTGGACAGGAACGGCAGGTGGCTCAAGTCGTGGGGGAGCAAGGGCGCGAAGCCGGGCGAGTTCAACACGCCGCACTCGATCGCCGCCGATGCGAAGGGCAACATCTACGTGGCGGACCGCGGCAACCGGCGCATCCAGGTGTTCGACGGCGAGGGGACATTCCAGCGCGAGTTCACGATCGACGTGCCGTACGACACGAAGGCACGCCCGGCGATCGGCAACCTTCCGGATCTGGCGAAGATCGAGGCGGGGGGCGGGCCGAAGACGATGATGCCCGGCGCGCCGTGGGCGGTGTGCATCACGCCCGGACCGAAACAGGTGCTGTACGCCTCCGACGCGTTTCCGGGCCGCGTGTTCAAGCTGTCCCTGGACGGAAAAGTGCTCGGCGTGCTCGGCGAATCCGGGAAGCAGTTGAAGCAGTTCGGCTGGGTCCACGAGATCGCCTGCCCTTCGGAGAACGTGCTCTACGTCGCGGAGCTGCTCAACTGGCGCGTGCAGAAGCTGGTACTGCACCCGGAGAAATAGCGGTGGGGCAGAAGCTTCCTCCATCGGCCGCCGCGGCACGTGCGGAGTCGATCTAACGAAACCTCATCCAGCATCTATCGACTGGAGCGATCGTTCTTATCGATAAATATAGGCTACCGCGGTGAGCGACGGAACGATATCTTCCGAGCGTGTTTTTCGGCTTTAGCTGTCGTAGGCTTTTCTCGCCGTCACGCGCGATCCGCGCGACGGCGCTCTTCTTTTTTTTCCTGCTCGGGTCCGCGGCCGCGGCCGCGGAGGACGCCGCGCAGCCTGCGCCCGAGTACGTGAAATTCGGTTTGCTGCGCGAACGCGATCTCACGCCTTTCGGTTTTCTGCGCCTGGACATGCGTCCCGCGCACGCCGTCTGGGCTCCGCCGGGCAGCTGGGGCGTCGAAGTCCTTCTCGGCTACCAGAATACCTGGGCGATGAGCCCGAACGTCGAGCAATACCTCAAGTCGCTGCCCGGGCGCCGCCGCCTCGGACCCGCGGATGTCGCTGCGATCCGCGCCTTGCCCGGCGAGGCCTATCTCGTCGATCTCGAGCTCGGACTGGTCGACGTAACCCTGCATCGGAAGCTGGCCGATCATTGGAGCGTCAACGCCACCTTCAGCGCCGTGAACTACAGCGGCGGTTTCATGGACGGCGCGATCGAAAGCTTCCACAAGACTTTCGGCTTAGACTCGTACGGCCGGTCTGCAGTCGAGCGCAACACCGTCAACGTCATCCTCAATCTCAAGAATGCGCAGACGGTGTTCCTGAACGCTCACCTGGACGGCGGGCTGCTCGATCCCACCTTCGGCCTGCGTTATTCGGTCGCGGCGGCGCCCTCGCCCTGGAATCTCGTGCTGGAAGGCGCCGTGAAGGTCCCGATAGACGGGCAGCGGGAATTTCTGTCGACCGGCCATACCGACGTCGGTCTGCAGGCGACGCTGCAGCGCTTCGCCGGACGCCACGCGGCTTACCTGAGCGCGGCCGCGGTGCGCACCAAAGGCAGCGTCCTCACGGCGACCGACCGGACGCAGATCGTGCCCACCTATATCTTCGGCTATGAATACAGCGTCAGCCAGAAGACCAATATCGTCGCTCAATACTACGTAAGCCCGAGCGTGTTCACGCACGAGGACACCGATCTGGAAGGGCTGCTCAAGACCAAGTATCAGATCTCGATCGGCGTGCGCCATCGCGTCGACGCGTCGGTATGGACGTTCGCGATCACGGAAAACATGCGCAACTTCGACAATACGCCCGATATCGGCTTCCAGATCGGCTGGGCCTACAGCCCGGCGTTCATGCGCTGATCGTTACCGCCCGCCCGCTGGCGGCTCATGGTCGTGTCCTTCAGTGATGCCCCAGCGTAGTCTCGCCTGGTGGAGCTTTATGCCATGGGTATCCCTTGGTACTGAGTTTGTAGGCGTACTCATACAACTGCTTCATATACGCGGTATCGAATTGCTCATTGTGTGGATAGTTAAAGTCCGATCCGATGTACGCAAGGTTGAAATCTGCTCCGTCCTGCCGCGCAGTCAGGTAGAGCCGGTTCAAATCGCTGACTCCCTGCGTCTGAATCAGCACACTGATGGCCCGTCCGCCGATGCTCAAAGTGCGGCGCTTTATATCGGACCACCCCGGCTCCAGTCTCCCGTTGCGAATGACATATGCATGGAGCTCGCGTCGATAAGGTTTTCCGGTAACTTTGTATAGCTCTATCAGACTGCGAGATGGGTAAAGGAATACCTGAGTAATTACGCCACCGTCCACGTGCATTTCCTGAAAATGCTTGCCGTCAACCTCCACATCGATCATGACGGGTGAGACCGCGCCGGGAATACTCATCGAGGCGATCATGATCTTGCGAAAGAGGTCGAGCGCACCTGGTGCTTCGCTGGATGCGATAGCGCCCATGTTCCAAGTTACCGGCCGCCCGGAATCAAGGTCGGTGGTGCCGATCTGCAGGACTCGTCCTTTGGCGTATTCCGTGGCTACTGCCGCGAGAACCGCCGCCGTGACGTACTTCGCAACGAGCCGCGACAGAGGCTGGCTGTCCGCCATGCCGTCACTGGCAAGACCCGTCAGCACGTTGCGAGTATGAAAAACGTCTTCCGGTCCGACCGAGGTGGCGATACTCCGGATGACGTCGTCGTAGCGGGATCCCAGAAAGGCGAAGGGGGCGACCAGGGCGCCCGTGCTAATGCCCGTGACGACCCTGAACTCGGGTCGATTCCCATGTGCGGTCCATCCCGCTAACAGTCCCGCTGCGAATGCACCGGAGTCGCCGCCGCCCGAGATTGCCAGCAGATTTGCGGGTGGCAGGGGATCGGTCGGTTTCTGGGCCTTGGTGAGAGCTTCCCTCTCGCGCATGTCGTCCTTAATCACGTCCTGGATGAACGGAGTGAGGTCGCGGTCTAGCCAACGGCGTGAATTGGGGATACCCGGTACGACAGCTCTTTCCGTCAACTCCGGCGGGACCGCGTCAAGGCGTGGAAGCGATCCGCAAGCTTGCAGCAACACGCTGACGACAAGGGCTGATGCAAGCGGTGCGAATGGAGATGATTTCAAGATGGCCCCTACCCAGCTGCGGGGGCCCGCGGTCTGCGCCTCGTTTTGGCAGGCCTTGCACGCGGCGCAATATTTGATTTGAGACGTTCAATCAGCCAGCGCCCGGCGGGGCCGGGCGGCCGGTCGGTCCGGAACACGGCCGACATCGCCATGACGAGCATGCCCTCGGGGATGTCCTCGAGCCGGATTTTCACCAACGATCCCTTGGCCAGATCGGCCTTGATCATGCCCACCGGCATGCCGCCCCAGCCCAAGCCTGCGCGCAAGAAGGCGTGCTTCGCGCCGAGATCGGCGAGCCGCCAGGTGTTGGGAGAAAGAACGCCGAAGTCTTTCCCCTGCGACAGCTCCGAACGGTCCGTGAGGACGAGCTGTCTGTATTTCGCGAGGACACGCGTCGGAACCGGGCTTCTGAATAACGCCAAAGGATGCGTGGGGGACGCGACAAAAGCCATTCCCACGCTGAGCAGTTGTTCCCGTGTGAGCTCCGCAGGGGCGGTGGGCAGAGTGCCCATCACCCCGAAGGCGCAGCGATCCTCGATCACGGGCTGCAAAACGGCACCCAGCGCTTCGACATACAGTCTGAGCGGTACCGCTGGGAATTCCTCTTGAAACGCCGCCACGGCGGTAGTGAGCCGGTCAAGGGGGAACATCACATCCACCACGACGCTCAGCTGTGGCTCGAGACCCTCCGACAGGCCCTTCGCGCGGGCCTTGAAAACGTCCATCCCGCCGACTACCGCACGCGCTTCTGCAAGAAGCGCCACACCTTCCCTGGTCAAGACTGGTGAGCGGCGCGACCGATCGAACAATTTGACGCCGAGCTGCGTCTCCAGATTCGCAAGCGTTTGACTGACCACCGACTGCGCTCGTCGCAGCCGGCGTCCGCCCGCGGAGAAGCTTCCTTCATCGGCCGCCGCGATAAATGTGCGGAGTTGATCGAGCGAAACGCCGTCAAGCATCTATCGACATGAACGATGGTTTGTATCTAGAAATATAGGCTACCACGATGGGCAACGGAACGATATGTTTCGGACATATGCAGAACAGCATCGCCATTCAGGGCCCGTCCAAGGTCAGAATCATCGGCGCCTGGGTCGCTCAGGGGCTTCTCGCCGCGGCCTTTGTTGCCGCTGGCGGCGCCAAGCTGGCGGGTGTGCCGGTGATGATTCAAATCTTCGACCAGATCGGCTTCGGGCAGTGGTTCCGCATCGTTACGGGTGTCGTCGAAGTTGTTGGTGCCGTAGCGTTGCTCATTCCGGGTTTTGCAGTGGTCGGCGCAGCATGGCTCGGCGCGACGATGTTCTTTGCGGTCCTGACTCACCTCGTCATGCTGCACAGCAGTCCGGCGCCGGCCCTCGTTCTGCTCGCGCTCAATGTTCTGGTGGTCTGGCTGCGACGCGATCAACTCGCGTCGACGATGGCCATGTTCCGCCGAGCCATGTCGCGACAACGTTAGCTTCAACAAGAACCCCGCGCTTCACTCTCTTGGGAATTCGTAAATGCCAATGCTCAACATAAACGGACGGGATCTGAGCGTTGATGCGGCGGAGGACACGCCGCTGCTGTGGGTGCTGCGCGACCATCTCGGTCTGACTGGAACCAAGTTCGGATGCGGCATCGCGTTCTGCGGCGCCTGCACGGTGCACATCGACGGCAAAGCGGTGCGGTCCTGCTCATTTCCGCTGAGCGCCGCCGTGGGACATGCGATCACCACGATCGAGGGCATCGGTGCCACGCCGATCGGGGCGAAACTTCAGGCCGCGTGGGTCTCGGCCCAAGTGCCGCAGTGCGGCTACTGCCAGTCGGGAATGATCATGGCGGCCGCGGGGCTGCTCAACGCGTCGCCCAGTCCCAGCGACGCGGACATCTCGCAGGGCATCACGAACATCTGCCGCTGCGGCACCTATACGCGCGTTCGTGCTGCGATCCACCAGGCTGCGAAAGCATGAGCATGGACTCGCAATTCCAGTCAGGCAGACGGCGGTTCATCGGTGGCACAGCAGCAGGCGCTTTCATGGTGGCCATGCCATGGCCCCGCCAGCCTTTTGCTGCAGAGGCTGGTCGTGAAGCTGAGTTCACCACGGCGTGGCTGCGAATCGGAGCGGACAACAGAGTCACGGTCATCACGCCGACGGCCGAGATCGGCCAGGGCACGAGCACCGGGCATTGCCAGATCGTCGCGGATGAGCTGGGCGCGAACTGGAACGATATTGGTTTCGAGCTCGCCCCCGTCGCCGACGTCTATAAGAATCCGCTTTTCGGAATGCAGGCAACTGGCGCGAGCGTCGGTCTTTGGAGTTTCATGCCGATACTTCGCAATGCGGCCGCAGCCGCCCGCACCAACCTGGTTGCGGCCGCCGCCAGGCAATGGGGCGTTGAACCCGGAAGCTGCATCGCGAGGAACGGTGAGGTCGTCCATCCTGCGAGCGGCCGCTCGGTCACTTTTGGCGCCGTGGCGGCCGATGCCGCCCGGCTGCCGCTGCCGCAAGCTCCAATCCTGAAGGACCCGAAGGACTTCACCCTCATGGGACGGCCGGTCCCTCGACTCGATATTCCGGCCAAGACGCGCGGCGAGGCGATTTACTCCATCGATTTCAAGATGCCCGGCATGCTCTACGCCGCGGTGATGGCATGTCCGGTATTTGGCGGCAAAGTCGTCCGCGTAGACGATAAGGCGGCGCGCGCTATGCCGGGCGTCCGCGCTGTGCTGCCGATTCCCGCTGGCGTTGCCGTGGTCGCCGAGCATTTCTGGCAAGCGCAGACGGCGCTGCAGAAACTGGACGTCACTTGGGACTTCGGCTCCAATGCTACGTTGGACAGCTCAGAGCTGAGAAAGACGTTCCGCAGCGCTCTCAAACGCCGCGGGGCCGAGCTCGCACCGAAGGGCGATGTCGATGCCGCCTCGAAAGGAGCGCACAAGGTCCTCACGGCCACGTATGAATGGCCGTTCCTCGCGCACGCAACGATGGAGCCCATGACGGCCAACGCGTCCTACCGCGATGGAAAATGCGATGCGTGGGTCGGCACTCAGCGGCCGGATTTGTTCCGCGACGAGCTTGCAAAGGTATTGGGACTGGCGCCGCAAGATGTGACCGTGCACAACCTCTATGCGGGCGGCGGTTTTGGCAGGCGCCAGCATACGGACAGCGTCATCCAGGCCGCCCTCCTTTCGAAGGCGCTCCAAACGCCCGTCAAGGTGATCTGGACTCGCCCGGAAGATATGCAGCACGGTCATTACCGGCCTGCGGGCGCAGCTTACGTAAGAGGTGCCCTTGACAAGAAAGGCAAGCTCATCGCCTTTGAAAACCGGATCGCTACCGGGTCTCCGCAGAAGGTGCAGTACGCGGCGACTATGACGGACGGCATCGACGTCGCGAGCACGGCCTCGGCCGTGCCGCCGTACGAAATCCCGAACCGGCGAATCGTCTACAACCTGACCGAGGTCGCCGTCCCGATTGGGATGTGGCGCTCGGTGGGCGCGTCGCACAACGCGTTTGTCGTCGAGACGTTCGTGGACGAGCTGGCCGCTGCTGCCGGCAAGGATCCATTGGAGTTCCGCCGCGCCATGCTTGCCGCGCAATCGCGCGAGCGGAAAGTGTTGGATCTCGTTGCCGCGAAGGCCGGATGGGGCAGGCCGCTGCCGAAAGGACACTTCCAGGGCATCGCCCTCGACCATAAACCGCGGGCTTCCATCGTCGGAATGGTCGCTGAAATCTCGCTGAGTGCCAAAGACGAGCTGATCGTGCATCGGATCGTGTGCGTGGCGGACCCTGGGCAGGTCGTGAATCCCAACGCCTGTATGGCGCAGTACCAGGGCGCCATCATCTGGGGTCTCACGGCCGCGCTGTATGGGGAGATTTCCGTGAAAGGCGGCCGTGTCGCGCAGAGCAACTTCCACGACTACCGGATGGTCACGATGGCCGACGTTCCGTCGATCGAGGTGGAAATTCACCTAAGCGGCGCGGACCACGAAGGCACTGGAGAGAGCACCGCGGGTGCCGTGGCGCCGTCACTGGCGAATGCCATCTTTGCGGCTACGGGCAAGAGGCTGCGGGCTCTGCCGTTATCGCTTTCACGGCGTGGCGGCGTTTGATCCAAAACGAATATGCCCAATTCGAAACGGAGGGAACACTCATGAACAGGCCACTCGCCAAAGCCGCTGCCGAAGCCCGCGCTCGCCGCGTCGTCCACCGTACGCGCGGAAA
>Ga0193733_1000455_pt1 | contig 13702 bp, 12 predicted proteins | sample U1s2metaG_FD_145076 | JGI IMG/M metagenome (GOLD analysis project Ga0193733, IMG submission 145076) | Soil microbial communities from a riparian zone of the East river system, Colorado, United States - U1s2 | ecosystem: Environmental > Terrestrial > Soil > Riparian zone | place: USA: East River...
CCCGAAACGTGACGACCGGTTCAGGCATCGAACAGCGGCTCGCAGCGAACCTCGGTGGTGACGGAGTTCGCGATAAAACACTCATCGTGCGCGCGGTGGTGCAGCTGCAGGATGTCCGCGCGCGCGGGCAGCCGCTCGCCCGAGAACGCGACGCGCGGGCGCAGCGTGACGCGCACCATGGCGGTCCTGCCGGCGGCGTTCTTGCCCATCACCCCAAGGGCATCGTCGCTGTAATCGTCGACGCGCCAGCCGCCGCCGGCGGCCAGCGACAGGAACCACAGCATGTGGCAGCTCGAGAGCGCCGCGACCAGCGCCTCTTCCGGATCGACCGCTGCCTCGACCGACAACGGCACCCGCACCACCTGCGGCGAGGAAGACGCGGGCACCTCGAGGCCGCCATCGAAGCGCCACGAGTGCGCGCGGCTGTAGCGGTTGTCGGTGAACGCGGCGGCGCCGCGCGCCCAATGGATACTGGCCCGGTGCTCGTGCCCTGGCAATCGCTTTACCTCCGTGCTTCTGTCCGTGGGATTGTACGATAGCGAGGTGAGTTCCTCCGAGCTGCAGCCGCGCCGCGACCTGACGCTGACGCACGCCACCTCCCTCGTGGTCGGTATCACCATCGGTACGGGCATTTTCCTGAAGTCCGCCGCCATGGCCCAGGCGGTGGGTACGCCGGTGCTGGTGCTGGCGGCGTGGGTGGCGGCCGGGATCGTGGCCATGTTCGGCGCACTGTGCTTCGCGGAGCTCGGCGCGCTGCTCCCGGATGCCGGCGGCGAGTACGTGTATCTGCGCGCCGCCTTCGGCGAGGTCCCCGGCTTCCTGTACGCCTGCAACAGCTTCGTGCTCGGCGGGGCGAGCATCGCCGCGTACGGCGCCGCGGTCGCCATCTTCGTCTCCGACATCCATACCTTCGATAAACAGTGGTTCGTGCACAGCGTGCACCTGTTCGGCGCCGACTACGGGTTGCAGTTCGGGACGCGCCAGCTGATCGCGATTGCCGTGATCGGCGTGTTCGCTGCCGTCAACTGCGCCGGTGTCATGTTGGGCGGGCGCGTGCAGACGGTGCTGGCGGTCGCCAAGGTGGCGGCGATCATCGCGGTCGCTGGCGGGGTGTTCGCGTTCGGGGACGCGCACGACTGGTCGAACCTGGCGACGCCTGCCGGCGGCGTGAACGGCGGCCTCGCCGGCTTCGGTGCCGCGATGTTCGCGGCCTTGTGGGCGTACAGCGGCTGGCAGTACCTGCCCATGGCGGCGAGCGAGGTCCAGGATCCGCAACGCAACCTGCCACGCGCCATCATCGGCGGATCGCTGGTGGTGCTCGCGATCTACTTAGCTGTCAACACCGCGTACCTGTACGCGCTGCCGTTCTGGCAGGTCGCGAGCGCCAACTCCACCGCCTACCCGGAAGCGCCCTCGGTCGCCGCGCGCGCGGTGCAGACGTTCCTCGGCACCCGCGCCGCGCCGGTCGCGGCGCTGATATTCCTGATCTCCACCGTCGGCTCGCTCAATGGCACCATCCTCGCGCGGGCGCGCGTCTCCTACGCCTCGGCGCGCGACGGGCTGTTCTTTGCCGGCTTCGGCCGCCTGAGCCCGCGCACGCGGGTGCCGGTCACCTCGCTGGTGCTGCTGTGCATCTGGGCAGCGCTGCTGGCTGTCTCGGGCACCTTCGATCAGCTCACCAACATGGCGGTGATGTCGTACGCGCTGTTCTGGATTCCGGTGATGCTCGCGGTGCTGGTGCTGCGCCGCAGGCTGCCGCACGCAACGCGGCCCTATCGCCTGCCGGGCTATCCGTTCGTGCCGCTGGTGTTCGTGCTGGTCATGGTGTGGATCGTGATCAGCGCGCTGATCACGACTCCGAAGGAATCCATCGCGACGCTGGTGTTGATCCTGCTCGGACTGCCACTGTACCCGCTGTTCCGCAAGCGCCGCGTAACACCAGCCGCTGCGGTCACTCCGACTCCAGCTCCCAGAGCGTGAGCGGCGCACCGCGCCGCAGCCAGAACCCCAGGCCCGCCTCGCGAAACTGGCGCCGCAGCTGCGAGCGGTACCAGTGCGCGCTGCGCAGGTAAACGTCGGAATCGGTGCGCCGCGGATCGCAGTTGTGCTCGAAGTCGACGCGCGTGAGGGCGCTGAAGTACAGCACGCCGCGGCACAGCCGCCCGAAACTGGCGAGCGCACACCGCGCCGCCGCCGCATCGAGGTACTGCAGCACGTCGTAACAGATCACCAGGTCAAATGGAGCTGGGGTGCGGTACGCCTCGATCCGACCGCGCTTCCAGCCATAGCGCTTGCACAGGTACTCGCTGCTCTCCAGTGCCACGTAGTGCGCCCGCGGCAGCAGGCGCCGCAGCGGCGTGCGCAGCATGCCGGTGCCACAGCCCGCTTCCAGGATGCGCCGTACCGGGAGCCCCACGTGCTCGGTGAGCGCGGCGATGAGGCGCGCCCGCGCCTGCATTTCGCGGCGCGTGGCGACCGCGGTGCGCGGATCGAAGTAGTAGCGCTGGTAGTACTCGCGGCCGAAACGCATCGCTAGTCCGCGATTTTCCCCGGGAATACGCGGCCCGTCATCGCCCCGAGCCGCGCCCGGCGTCACGAGCGCCTCATGGTCGCAGCTCCCTCGCGCGCGAGCGCATCGATGAGTGCTGAATGGCTGCTGAACAGGTTGTAGTGGGTGAGCTCCTCGGGCTGGTTGTTCATGTGATCTTCCGGATGTGTATGCTTGAACCCAAGCCCGCGCGTTGGTCAGTAATATGTTCCCGCACCCGCGCGTGAACAATAGGAGGGTTGCTTGGTGAAACCCATTGCCGTCCGGCTCGCAGTCGCAAGCGTGCTTTTGAGCGCCGCGCTGTCGGGCTGCATCGTGGCGCCCGCGCCCGGCTACTACGGGGATGTTGCCGTGACCGAGATGGCCCCACCTCCGCCGCAGTACGAGGTGGTCGGTGTCGCGCCCGCCCCGGGCTACATCTGGATCGGCGGCGCCTGGTTCTGGGAAGGCGGGCGACACCTCTGGCATCCCGGCCACTGGGAAGCCCCGCGACCGGGCTACCGCTGGGTGCCTCACACCTGGCGACGTGATGGCAACCGCTGGCACATGCAGGGCGGTCGCTGGGAGCGGGAGGAGCGGGAGCGCCGCTAGATATCGGGCCGCCACGAGGGCGGCGGGCGGTGCGCATTTGCACTCGGCGTCTCCCGCGCTGCACACTTCGCCGTTCCGGTGCCGACCGGTCAAGCACGAGGAGCGGATCCATGAGGCGGACAGCGTGGAGGGTGGGCGTCGGGCTCGCGGCGACGGCTGTGGCCACGACGGCGCTGCTGGCGTCGCAATCGCCCGCCGCCAAGGCCCCGGCTGACAGTGCCTCGGGCAGGTTCACGCTCGCCAGCACGGATATCTCCGCCGGCGGCAGGATCGCCGACAGCCAAGTGTTCAACGGCTTCGGGTGCAAGGGCGGCAACGTCTCGCCGGCGCTGTCCTGGAGCAATCCCCCCGCCGGCACCAAGAGCTTCGCGCTGCTGATGCACGATCCGGATGCGCCGACCGGCAGTGGCTGGTGGCACTGGGTCGTCTACAACATCCCCGCCAGCGTGAGTTCGCTTCCCGCCGGCGCCGGCGACCCGCAGAAAAACGGGCTGCCCGCAGGTGCCGCGCAGGGGCGCAGCGACTTTGGCACTCCCGGATACGGCGGGCCGTGTCCACCGCCCGGCAAGCCGCATCGCTACTACTTGCGCCTCTACGCGCTGAAGGTGGCAAAGCTCGAGGTGCCGGCCGATGCAACCGCCGCCTATATCGGGTTCATGGTGCGCACACAGTCCCTGGCGAAGGCCGAGCTCATGGGTTTGTATGGCCGCTAGGAGCCCGCGCGAACGGCGGCCGGCCATATGGCCGTGGCTGCTGATGCCGGCGATCGTGCTGGTCGTGTTTTATGCCCTCTCCAGGGTACACCAGCACCCGAGAGCCCCTGTGGCGGCACCGCCGCCGCCGCCGGCGAGCGCGCCCGGCAGGAGCTGAGCGCTCGTGCCACCCCCCCGGACGCGGATGCGTGCCGCCGAACGCGCGCCGCGAGTCGGCTTCGTCAGCCTCGGCTGCCCCAAGGCGCTGGTGGACTCGGAGCGCATCCTCACGCACCTGCGCGCCGAAGGCTACGAGGTCGCACCGACCTACGAAGCCGCCGACATCGTCGTGGTCAACACCTGCGGCTTCATCGACGCGGCAGTGGATGAATCACTCGATGCGATCGGGGAAGCGCTCGAGCACAACGGCCGCGTGATCGTGACCGGGTGCCTGGGCGCGAGGCCGCAGCGCATCCTGGAGCGCCATCCGCGCGTGCTGAAGGTCACCGGTCCGCACGCCTACGAAGACGTGGTGGGCGCGGTGCACGAGCACCTGCCGCCGCGGCATGATCCGTTCTTTGATCTGCTGCCGCCCCAGGGAGTGCGGCTCACGCCGCGGCATTACGCGTATCTGAAGGTCGCCGAAGGGTGCAACAACAAGTGCAGCTTCTGCATCATCCCGGCCATGCGCGGCCGCCTTGCGAGCCGTCGCATCGACGATGTACTGCGCGAGGCGGAGCGCCTCGTCGCGGCCGGCGTGAAGGAGCTGCTGGTGATCTCGCAGGACACCAGCGCCTACGGCTCAGACATCCGCTATGCGCCCGGCGCGTGGCGCGGCGCGAGTTACCAGACACGCTTCATCGACCTCGCCCGCGGCCTGGCGGAGCTGGGAGCCTGGGTGCGCCTGCACTACGTCTATCCCTACCCGCATGTCGACGAGGTGATCCCGCTGATGGCCGCGCGGCGCGTGCTGCCGTATCTCGACGTCCCGTTCCAGCACGGCAGTCCCGCCGTGCTCAAGCGCATGCGGCGCCCCGCGCACTCGCAAGACACCCTGAAGCGCATCCGCGCCTGGCGCGCGCAGTGCCCGGATCTCACCATCCGCAGCACCTTCATCGTGGGTTTCCCCGGCGAGACGGACAGCGAGTTCGCGCAGCTTCTCGCGTGGCTGGATGAGGCGCAGCTCGATCGGGTCGGCTGCTTCAAGTACTCGCCGGTGGAGGGCGCCGCGGCCAATGCGCTCCCTGACCACGTAGCGCCGCAGCTGCAGGAGGAGCGCTACGCGCGCTTCATGGAGCGTGCCGCGGCGATCAGCAGGCGGCGGCTGGCGCAGCGGGTCGGCAGGCACATGCGGGTACTGGTGGATGCGGTGGCCGACGGCACGGCTACGGCGCGCAGCGAAGCGGACGCGCCGCAGATCGATGGCGTGGTGCGGATCGAAGATGCCGGGAGCGTGCGCGCCGGCGACTGGGCCGAGGTGCGGATCGTGGCCGCGGATGACTACGATCTCACCGGCCGCCTCGCTTAGATCGCGCGAGGCGGGTAAGCGCAGTCAGAGCAACTGACTACATGCCGAGGGATTTCATGATCTCGGCGGCTTTGTCCTTCACGGCCTCAGCCTTGCTCACGGCCGTCGTGAAGTCACCCGAGGCGGAAGCGTTCGAGGCATCACTCCACATCGACTTGAGCGAATCCACGCCCGACTTGGCCGAGGCGAGGCCGTCCTTGGTGACGCCCTTGGGCAGGTGGTGTGACTTGGACAAGGCAGTGATGCGGCTCTGGATCGCCTCGACCATCCTGGGCACCTCGGCGCTGAGTGGACCCCAGGCGTCTTTCGCCTTGGCGAGAGCCGCCTCGGCATCGGCTTTCTTGGCTTCCGCCGCGTCCTTCAGGGAGCTGATCGCGGAGTTGAGGGTCGGCGCGCCCGTCAGCACGGTCTTGTAGTCGCCCTTGGTGAGACTGTCCTTGAGCGCCGCGAGCTGCGAATCGACCGCCTGCAGCTGATCCGGGACGTACTTCTGCGCGTCGTCACGTACGGCGGCCAGCGCCGTTTCCGCGCCCGCGACCGCCTGCTCGGCTGGCGCCTTCTGGTTCGCACAACCGACAACGAGCACGGCCGCCAGCGTGGCCACCAGCCAGACAGATTGCTTCTTCATTGTTGAGATCCTCTCGTGCCGGGGGAACGGCCGCGTGTGCTGTGTAATATGTAAAGAGTAACACGAAGCGCCCACCGCGCCACCTTGGGAGGATGCGCTGTCGCGCTCGCGTCTCAAGTCGTAAGTAGTTGATTTGGACTGACACCTTGGCCCCGCACGGCATCGTCCACGCTCGGATAGTCGAGCGCCGTCGTGGGCAGGTGCGCGAGCTTCGCGCGCAGCAGCGCCTCGCGCGCCCATTCCTTCAACCGCGCCAGGCGGAACTCGCCGCCGCGCGCGCTGAGCCAGGAACAGTACTCCTCGAGCGCCTCGAGCGCGGTGCTGTCAAGGTCCGGTGATTCCTCGAGGCTGAAGACCACGAGTCGCGTGTCCGGTGCGGTGAGCACCCGCTGCCGCGCCTGCGCCAGCAGCGGCTCGGCGTTGGCGAAGAACAGCGGCGCCTCGGGCCGCAGCACCAGCACGCCGGGCACGGTCACGGCGTTTGGAAATCTCTCGACGCTGACGTAATCATGCGCGCCGACCCGGCCGAGCACCGACAGGCGCGGACTCGCGAGCGACTTCAGGAGCAGGGCGAGACTGAACGCGATCGCCGCCAGCAATCCGTTCAACACGCCGAAGATCATCACCGCCAGCACCGCCGCCACGACCACCAGCCGATCCCGCTGCCAGCGGAAATAGTCCCTGAACACGCTGATGCGCAGCGACTTGCTCACCGCGTGGATGACGATCGCCGCCAGCACCGGCTCCGGGATGCGCTCGATCCACCTGAGGAACGGCAGCACCAGCACCAGCACGATGCCTGCCGCGAACAGACCGGCGAAACGCGACTGTGCCCCGGCAGCGGCGTTTGCTGCGGTGCCGGAGTAGCCTGCACCGACCGGCGTGCCCTGGAACAGGCCGGACACGATGTTGGCGGCGGCGAGCGCGAGCAGGTCGCGGTTCGGCTGCACCTCCTCGTCGTGCCTGAGTGCGAAAGTGCGGATCGAGCCGTAGGACTCGGCGTACAGGATGAACATCAGTGCGAACGCGAATTCGGTCAGCGGCAGCCAGCCTGTGCCGGAGGGCGGCACGAACGCCGGCAAGGCAAGCGCGAGATGAATCGGCCCGGTGAGCGCCACGGCGTGAGCTGCGAGCCACGGGGATGCGAGGATGCTCGCGAGGATCACCCCCAGCGCGCCGGGCACGCGCGCCACGCGCTCGAGCCCGAACAGCCCGGCGAGTGCGATGAGGCCACAACCCAGGCTCGGCGGCTGCCATGCTGCGGTGCCGCGCACCATCTCGGCAACCAGCGGGAAGAAATCGGCCGTTTGGGTGTGCATGCCCACCAGGTGCGGCCATTGCTTGACCGCGATCACCAGCGCGAGGCCAAAGGCGTAGCCGCGCAGTACCGGGCGCGCGATGAGGTTCGACATCGTGCCCAGGCGTAAAGACCCTGCCAGCGCGAAGGCGATGCCGGCGCCGACCACCAGGGTCGCAGCGAGCGCCACGCGCTGGGCGGGATCCCCGCCGCCGAGAGTGAGCGTGGCGGAGGCCAGCACGGCGGCAGACGAGGAGGTCGCGGTGACGATGGCAAAGCGGCTGCGCCCGATGAGGCCGTAGCACACCAGTCCGGCGAACAGGGCGATCACGCCCGCCTGGGGGGGCAGGTTGGCAACCCCCGAGTAGGCCACCGCTTCGGGCAACAGCAGACCCGCGATCGACAGCCCGGCGAACAGGTCCGCTCTGGAAACCCTTGTTGTCACTTGCCGGATATCTTAACTTGTGACAATGGACGGTCGCCCCTCCCTGGTGCGCGAGCTGGCGCATGAGCTGCGCGACGCGCTCAGTCCGATTCGCGCTGCGATCGACCTGTTACGGCTGCGCAACTTCGACGCCGAGGTCAGCAGGCGCATGGCGGAGAAAGTCGACCGGGGGCTCGACTGCGCACTCGCCGCGGTTGATGCCTTTGTTGCCGCCGATCAATGCGAGAACGGCACACTGTCCGTCGCCGTGGCGCCCACTTCCCTGGAACAGATCGTGGAGGCCGCGCGCGCCACGCTCGCGCCGCTGCTCGCGGGGCGCTCGCAGCGCTGTGAGTTCGCGCCGTCAAACTCCGGTGTCGAGGCGATGGCCGATGCCGCAAAGTCCCTGCAGGTCATCAGCGCGATGCTGGAGCAGGCGAGCGCGGTTGCGCCGCCGCGCTCGGTGATCGAAGTGCGGGCGGCTGCCGGAGATTCGGGGCCGCAGATCCGCGTGCGCTTTTCCATCGAAACGCCGGACTCAGTTGGCGAGAGCTGGTTCGAGAGCTACGGCGGACGCGCCCGGGGAAGCCGTATGGCGCTGCGCACGGCGCGCCATGTCATGGCGCTGCAGCGAGGAAGTCTGGATCTCAAGCAGCGCTCCCCTGGCGCAGCCGAGCTGGTGGCTGCGTTCGCGCCTGTCGGCGCCGCGGGTGTGTCCGGGCGTTCCGGTGGCGCGCGTCCAGCCCCGGCGAGCGCGCAGGGTCCGGCCGCGACGGGCCCCGAGCCATCGCGCACCCGCATTCTCATCGTCGAGGACAGCACTGAAGTACGGGTCATCTACCGCGAAGCGCTGGCGGCACTCGGTTACACGGTGACGGAAGCCGGCAACGCGGAAGAAGCGCTACGCACGACGGTCAACGCCGTGCCCGATGTGGCCTTGATCGACATTCATCTGCCCGGGATGAACGGCTACCGGCTCGCCCAGGCGCTGAAGGCGCGGGCGCGCTCCGGCGTGCGGCTGGTGATGTTGAGCGGTATGACCCTGGATGACACGACTCTGCGCCTGTCGCGCACCGCCGGCTTCGACGATTGCATCGACAAGGCGGCAGGTCCGAAAGCCCTGCACGCGCTGCTGCAGGCGCCACGCGCCTCGCACGCCTCCGCGGCTATTCGACCGTGACGCTCTTCGCGAGGTTGCGCGGCTGATCGACGTCGGTGCCCCTGAGGATCGCGACGTGGTAGGCGAGCAGTTGCAGCGGGATGGTGTACACCACCGGGGCCTGCACGTACGTGACATGCCGCGGCATCTCGATGACCGTGACGCCGTCACTCGAGCGGATGCCCGACTCGGGATCGGCGAACACGATGAGCTCGCCGCCGCGCGCGCGTACTTCCATGAGATTTGATTTGAGCTTCTCCAGCAGGTCGTTGTTGGGCGCGACCGCCACCACCGGCATGTCGGCGTCCACCAGCGCCAGCGGCCCGTGCTTGAGCTCCCCTGCGGGGTAGCCTTCGGCGTGAATGTAGGAAATCTCCTTGAGTTTCAGCGCGCCCTCCATGGCGATGGGGTACAGCGCTCCGCGCCCGAGGAACAGCGCGTGGTGCTTGTCGGCGAAGCGCTCCGCCAGGCGTTGAATGACCGCATCGAGCTCGAGTGTCTTCTCGACCAGCCCCGGCAGCTCGATCAGGCGCGTGACGAGGCCGCGCTCGCGCTCGGCGTCCGCGCCCTGGTGCCGCGCGAGCGCGATCACCAGCATGCCGAGTGCGGCGAGCTGCGTCGTGAACGCCTTGGTGGAGGCCACGCCGATCTCAGGTCCCGCGCGCGTCAGCATGACGAGCTCCGACTCGCGCACCAGTGAGCTCTCCGGAACGTTGCAGATGGCGAGCGAGGAGAGGTAGCCGGACTGCCGGGCGAGGCGCAGCGCGGCCAGCGTGTCCGCGGTCTCCCCGGATTGGGAGATGGTGACGAACAGCGAATTCACCGGCACCAGGGGGTTGCGATAGCGGTACTCGCTGGCGATGTCCACCGTGCAGGGAACCTTGCAGACCTCTTCGATGAAGTAGCGCGCGACCGAGGCGGCGTGAAAGCTGGTACCACACGCCACGATGTGCACGTTCTGGGTGCGCCTGAACACCTCGGTGGCGGCCGGGCCGAACGCCGCTTCCAGCAGGCGCCCGTTCGCGACCCGCTCCTGCAGGGTGTTGGCGATCGCGCGCGGCTGCTCGTGGATCTCCTTCAGCATGAAGTGCCGGTACGGCCCCCGCTCGGCGGCATCCGCCGACAGCTCACTCTCGTGCACCGGACGTTCCACGGTGCTGCCGTTGCGATCGATGATGTGCACGGCCTGGCGCCGCACCTCGGCGACGTCGCCCTCCTCGAGGAAAATGAAGCGCCGCGTGACCGGCAGCAGCGCAGCCACGTCCGAGGCCACGAAATTCTCATCAACCCCCAGCCCGACCACGACCGGGCAACCCTCGCGCGCCAGAACCAGCCGTTCGGGCTCGTGCTCGCTGACCACTACCAGGGCGTAGGCGCCCTCGAGCTCCGCCACCGTGCCCCGCACCGCCTTGAACAGATCCGGCACGCTCTGCAGGTGGTAGTGGATGCGGTGCGCGATGACCTCGGTGTCCGTTTCAGAGGAGAAGCGATAGCCGCGGCGCTCCAGATCGGCGCGCAGCGCATCGTGGTTCTCGATGATGCCGTTGTGCACGATGGCGAGCCCATCGCGCGAGATGTGGGGGTGGGCGTTGCGCTCGCTCGGTACCCCGTGAGTGGCCCAGCGTGTGTGGGCGATGCCGATCCTGCCCGCGGTGGGTGTCTGCGCGAGCGCCTCATCGAGCATGTGCACTTTCCCGACGGTGCGCAGGCGCGTCAGGTGCTTCGAGCCGTTGAGGACGGCAAGGCCCGCCGAATCGTAGCCGCGGTATTCGAGCCGCCGCAGACCCTCCATCAGGATGGGGACGACATCGCGCTCGGCGATCGCTCCAACGATTCCGCACATGGGTGCCTCGGCCGGTAGGCTCGATTCGCATTTTGCCTGAAACGGGCGGAAAACGCTGATTTCACCCACCCAAGCCGTGGTCAAGGTCGCGCCCGGGCCGGGGGCAACCATTGGCCGCACGTGGCCGTGAGGCGGCCGCGCTACTTCTTGTTCTTCACCGGCCGGCGCCAGCCCTCGACGGTCGTCTGCCGCGCACGGGCCACGGTGAGCTTGCCCGCCGGCACCGCGTGCGTCACGGTGGAGCCGGCGGCAATGGTGGCACCCGCGCCCACCGTGATGGGCGCGACCAGCACGCTGTTGGAGCCGGTGTGCACGTCGTCTTCGATGAGAGTGGCGTGCTTGTTGGCGCCGTCGTAGTTGGCGACGATGGTGCCGGCGCCCAGGTTGACGCGCTCGCCGACGCGCGCATCGCCCACGTAGGCGAGGTGGTTCGCTTTTGAGCCGGCGCCCAGCTGCGAGTTCTTCACCTCGACGAAGTTGCCGATGTGCACCCCGCTCCCCAGCGTGGCGGCCGGCCGGAAGCGCGCGAACGGCCCGATGTTGCAGCCGGGACCGATGAGCGCGCCGTCGATCACGCAATGCGGGAACACCTCGGTGTCGGCGCCGATCTCGCTGTTGCGGATCACGCAGCCCGCCCCCAGGCGCACCCGGTCGCCGAGCACCACCTTGCCCTCGAGCACCACGTTGACGTCGATGAACACGTCCGTGCCGTGGGTCACGCAGCCGCGCACGTCGAGGCGCGCGGGATCGGCGAGCGTGACGCCGGCGAGCAGCAGCTCGCGCGCGCACCGAGCGCGCCATACCGCTTCCAGCTCCGCAAGTTGCGTCGGGTCGTTCACCCCCAGCACTTCGCTGATCCGTGGCGCGATGAGTGGCTGGACCGCGATCTTCTCCTTCACCGCCATGGCGATGACGTCGGTGAGGTAGTACTCGCCCTGCGAGTTGTCCGGCTTCACTCGAGCGAGCCAGCCTCGCAGGAGCTGCGCCGGGCAGGCGAGGACGCCAGTGTTGCATTCGCGGATCGCGAGCTCGCGCCGCGTCGCGTCCTGCTGCTCGACGATCCGCTGTACCAGTCCGCGGGCGCTGCGCACGATGCGGCCGTACCCGGCCGGATCGTCCGCCCTCATGGTGAGCAGACTCAGGCGCCGCGGCCCCGCGAGTGTCAGCAGCTCAGCGAGCTGGGCACGACCGATGAGCGGCACGTCTCCATAGAGCACCAGCACCAGGTGTCCGTCGGGGATGTGTTGCATCGCCTGCAGGACGGCGTGCCCGGTCCCCAAGCGCTCGGCCTGCAGCGTCCAGGAGACCGGCTCGTCCTGCAGTGCCGCGCGTACCCGTTCGCCCCCGTGTCCGTACACCACCTGGATGGCGCTCGGCCCGAGCGTGCGCGCCGTGTCGATCACGTGCTTGAGGAGCGGACGGCCGGCGAGCGGCTGCAGCACTTTGGGAAGCGCCGATTTCATGCGCTTGCCCTCCCCGGCCGCCAGGATCACGACCGACAGCGGGGCCGGGAAGGCTGTGCGCGCGGCCCCGGTGCGGCGCGCATCGCGGCTGCCGCGCTTCGAGGGTCGGGGCCCGCTGCTGCGCATGGGCGGAATTGTACTCACCGTTCTACGGTAAATGAGCGTTGATCGTGCCCCGGGCGACCCACCGGCAACTCGGCTAGTTTCCTGCGCATGAGGGCCCCCACGTAGAGCTGGGGGTTGGAATGCACCTCGTGCTCGGCGTCCTCGCGGCGCGCCAGCAGAGCGGCGGCCTTCTGGAACGCCTCCTCCAGAGAACTGCTGCTGGTAAGCGAGTCCTTGAGGAAGGCCTCGCCGAACCAGGTGAGGTCACGGTCGTCCTCGCAGCCGAAGGAGGTGTGCGTCGCATCGGCTGCGGTAATGATCGCCGTGGTGTCGCTCTTGAGCTCGTCGAGAAAGACGCCCGCGTAGCAGGCCGACACCACCACAATGCGCCAGCGGATCTCGGAATCATCGAGCGCCTGGCGTAGATCCGCAGGGGCGAGCTGCGAGAGCGGCAGCGAGCCGTTCTCGACCTCCAGGCCGTCCCGCGAGCCGTGCGAGGTGAGAAACAGCACCAGCACATCATCATCCGGATGCATGCGCGAGCCGAGCCCCTTGAGCGTCTGGGCGAGTCCCGAAACGCTCGCCAGCGGATACGAATCGCGGTCGTCCACGTCGTTCACGAGCAGGACCGAGCGCTCCCCGGAACCGAAGCGCTCGGCGAACACGTGGCTGGCAAACAGCGCCTCGCGCCTGAACACCGCTTGGCTGCCGACGCCGGCGAAACCGACGAAGTAGGCACCCGTCTTGCCGGCTGGCGCGCTCTGTATGCGCGCGACCGCAGCAAGGATCTGCGCCGGCTGATCGTAGAAGAGTGCTTCCACCTGGTCGGCGTCATCCGTGTCCCGGGCCTGCTCCGGCTCCTCGGCCACCCACAGACGCGTGTCGAAGTTCAGGAACCCCATCACCCAGGGCGAAGCGAGCACCAGCACCAGAGCGATGAGCACGGCGCGGGTGCGCACCGCACCGTACGCCGCGCCCAACACCCGCATGCACAGGAACGCCATATAAATGAGTGCCACGATCAGCGCCGTGAGCGGCCGCGCCTGCACCAGCGTGCGGTCGCTCGCCAGCCAGAAGATCGTGAGCACGAACGGTGAGACAGCGAGCGCCGGCACCAGCAGCGCGCGGGTATCGGCCGCGCGGCTGTGCGCGCGCGCCACGACGGCGCAGGCGCCGAGCGCGAGCAGCAGATAGCAGGCCCAGCCAAACAGCCCGTCGAGGGCCAGCGGTGCATGCGCCTCGGCATGCAGGGCGTCGAGCCCGACCCAGACGGCGAGGTTCACGATCAGCAGCGTGACCAGCTGGTCGAAGTTGACGACGAAGCGCGGCGGCCAGCATCGCCGCAACGCCAGCAGCGCAAGCCCGCCGCGCAGGTTGCGTGCCAGGCCTGCGAGCAGCCGGGGCGGCGCCGCGGCGGGCGCTGC
>Ga0193733_1000456_pt1 | contig 13694 bp, 12 predicted proteins | sample U1s2metaG_FD_145076 | JGI IMG/M metagenome (GOLD analysis project Ga0193733, IMG submission 145076) | Soil microbial communities from a riparian zone of the East river system, Colorado, United States - U1s2 | ecosystem: Environmental > Terrestrial > Soil > Riparian zone | place: USA: East River...
ATTAAGGCGGGCAGCCCGGCCAGTCCTATTTGGTAGTTTTTTTTCATGCGCGGGGAGTGGATCAGTCGGGCTTCGCGCCCGTCTCGCGCACGACCTTTCCCCACTTCGCGATCTCGGCCTTCACGTATTCGGCGGTTTGGTCCAGCGAGCCGCCGACGGGATCGAAGCCGTTCGCTTCCAGCCGCTCGAGCAAATCGGCGCTTTGCAGCGCCCGGTTGACCGACTCGTTGAGCTTGTGGACGACGGCGGAAGGAGTCCCGGCAGGGAAAAAAATTCCCACCCAGGTGTAGTCTTGCAGGCCGGGAAAGCCCGCTTCGGCAAAAGTAGGCACGTCGGGAAGCGAAGGGACGCGTCTTGCGCTCGAGACGGCCAATGCGCGCAACCTTCCGCTCTTGATGTGCGGCAGCGGACCGGAAATCGCCATCGAGCCGATCGCAGGCTCCCCGCTTACCACCGCGGTGACCGCCGGTCCTGCGCCGCGGAAATGGATGGGGGTCATGCCGAGCTTGGCGACGACGTTGAAGAGGTTTTCGCCGGTGAGGTGCGGCGTCGTGCCGCTGCCCGGCGAGGCAAAGGCCGTTTTCGTCGTCCTGGCGAGACTCAGCAGTTCGGCGAGAGTCTTGGCCGGATGGTTCGCGTTCACGAAGATCAGGTTGGGCTGCGACGCGACGATCACGGTCGGAATGAAATCGCGCTCGGCGCTGTAACCGGCGTCGGGAAACAGGCTCACGTTGACGGCAAACGCGGATGAAGTGATCAGCGCGGTATAGCCGTCCGGCGCCGATTTCGCGACCGCCGCCGTGCCGATGTTGCCACCCGCTCCGGCCCGGTTGTCGATGATGATCTGCTGGCCGAGGGGCTCGGCCAGTTTCTGCCCGAGCAGCCTTCCAATGATATCGACGGGCCCTCCCGGCGCGAACGGAGCGATGAAGCGAATCGGTTTACCGGGCCAGGCCTGTCCTGAGCCCGGCGAAGTGGCCTGCGCGTTGCAGAGCCCGGCGAGCGCCCACGCAGCGCAGAACGCCAGAGCGCGGATGGCGATTCCCATGCAGATCTCCTTCGGTGGCGCGGCAATCTTATCACCGTCGCTCGACCGTCAACTCGCGGTGCGATAAAGTAGCGCCTCGCTGTTTTTCCCGTCTACTTCGACAATCCCAAAGGAAGCTCTATGCCAGGCCGCAAACTCACCCGACAGGACCTTCGCGAGGCCGCAGAAAAATACAAGAACTGGGGCAAGTGGGGGCCTGCCGACGAAATCGGCACGCTCAACTACACGCGGCCCGAAGACATCGTCGCTGCGGCGCGGCTGGTGAAGAAGGGGAAGGTGATCTCTCTCGCGCTCAATTTCGACAACAACGGTCCTCAAGGCGCGAAGAGCAAGTACCCGGCGATGGGCCGCATCAATCCGGTGCATACAATGCTGCGCACGGGCACCGACGCCTATTCCGGCGTGCTCGACCACAGGGGCATCCGCGCCGCGGACGACATGGTGGTCATGCCGCTGCAGTGCGGAACGCAATGGGACGGTCTGGGCCATGTCTTCTACGAGAACTCCATGTGGAACGGCTACGACTGCCGCGAGGTCACGTCCAACGGCGCGCAGAAATGCGGGATCGAGAAGACCAAGGCGAGAATGGTCGGCCGCGGAGTGTTCCTCGACGTGCCGCGCGCTTTGGGAAAGAAATACCTGGACGACGGCTACGCGATCACGTGCGCCGACCTCGACAAGACGGCGGAGATGCAGGGCGTGAAGATGAAGCGCGGCGATTTCGTCGTCGTACGCACCGGGCAGATGGAAGCGAAGCTCGACGCCGGGAGCTGGGACGGCTACCCGGGCGGGGACGCGCCGGGATTCGCGTTCGAGACGCTCGAATGGATCCAGCGCACCGAGCTCGCCGCGCTCGCAAGCGACACCTGGGGCTGCGAAGTGCGGCCGAACGAAACCGAGCCCGGCATCAACCAGCCCTGGCACTGGATCACGATCCCGATGATGGGCATGACCATGGGCGAGATCTTCTATGTGAAGGAACTCGCCGAAGATTGCGCCGCCGACAAGGTGTACGAGTTTCTGTTCGTCGGACCGGCGATTCCGATTACCGGTGCCGTCGGTTCGCCTACAAATCCCCTGGCGATCAAGTAGCCATGGCAAAAATCACCGGCGCTCAATGCCTCGCGGACATGTTGCAAGGCTACGGCGTCACGCACGTCTTCATGGTCCCGGCAGTGCTGCGCAGGACCTTCGCCGAGATGGAGCGCCGAACGAAAATCAAGCGCATCCACACCCACGGCGAAAAATCCGCCGCTTACATGGCCGACGGCTACGCGCGCGCCTCGGGCAGACCGGGCATCTGCATGGCGCAGGTGATCGGCGCGCTCAATCTCGCGGCGGGCCTGCGCGACGCGCACCTCGCGCACTCGCCGGTGATCGCCTTCACCGGCGGGCGCGATCCCAAGACCAAGTTCCGCAGGGTCTACCAGGAAGTGGACGACGTGCCGGCCTTCGAGCCCGTGACCAAGTTCAACGCTACGGTCGACGCGGTCGAGCGCTTTCCCGACATGGTGCGCCAGGCGTTTCGCGTCGCAGTCTCGGGGACGCCCGGGCCGGTGCATCTTCAGTTTCGCGGCAACGAAGGGCAGGTGGACGCCGAAGAAGCCGACATGGAGCCGCTCGTCGAGCAGCAATTCGCGCGCGTGCCGCCGTTTCGCCCCGAGCCGGAGGACGGAAGCGTGCGGGCCGCGCTCAGGATCCTCCAGGACGCCGAGCGGCCCGTCATCGTCGCGGGGGGCGGCGTGCGCGCATCGGGTGCGGCCAGGGAATTGATTGCCCTTGCGGAAAGGCTGGCGATTCCCGTCGCGACCTCGCTCAACGGCAAGGATTCCATTCCCGGAGTCCATCCGCTTTCGGTCGGCGTCGTGGGAACGTATTCGCGCGAGAGCGCGAACCGCGTCGTCGGGCAGGCGGACCTCGTATGCTTCATCGGCACTGAGACCGGGGGAATGACGACGCATTTCTGGGCGGTTCCGAAGATCGGGATCCCCGCCATCCAGATCGACGTCGACCCGGAGGCGCTCGGGCGCAATTACCCCCTCAAGGCATCCGTGCTCGGAGACATCAAGGTAACCCTCGCGCGCATGCTCGAGAGTGCCGACGGCAAGACCGCGGCTAAGCGAAAGCCCTGGCTCGAGAAGTCGCGCGCGATCTGCGCCGAGTGGTATTCGAAGTACCGCCCGATGCTCGAATCGGAGGCCGTTCCCATCCGGCCGGAGCGCATGTGCGGCGAGCTGACGAAGAACCTGCCGGAAGACGCGATCGTCGTCGTCGACACCGGGCACGCGGGCATGTGGATGGGAGGGATGTACGATCTGCGCGCGCCCACCCAGAGCTACATGAGGAGCGCCGGGCATCTCGGCTGGGCGTTCCCGGCGGGACTCGGAGCGAAATGCGGGGCTCCGGAGCGGCCCGTCGTCGTGTTCACCGGCGACGCCGGCCTCTGGTACCACATCGGCGAAATCGAAACGGCGGTCCGGTGGAAGATCAACTCGGTCACCGTCGTGAACAACAACGCGAGCGGCAACCAGTCCAAGCGCGGCTTCGACCGCGTCTACGGCGGGCAGCAAACGGAGCAGGCGCGCGAGCTCTGGACCTACAGGCCGGTCAACTTCGCGCGCATCGCCGAGGAGATCGGCGCGCTCGGCATCCGCGTGGAGAAACCGGGCGAGCTCGCGCCGGCGCTCCTGCGCGCGCTCAAAGCCGATCGCCCCGCCATCGTGGACGTCGTAACCGACATCGATGCCCTGGCTCCCACTGCGGTCACCTAGATGCTAAAATTCGCGCGTTCAAGCGGCATTCAGCACGAATTCCAAGAGTGAAGGGGCGTTAGCTCAGCTGGTAGAGCAGCGGACTCTTAATCCGTTGGTCGTAGGTTCGATCCCTACACGCCCTACCAAACCTCATGGAACCGCGGCGGCGCCCCCGGAGCGCCGTGCGGGAAGGCTGCGCCTCGACACCAGACCGGAGATCCACTTCACCGATCGGCGCGCCCGCTCGGCCACCATGGGCAGCGGCAGCTGGCGGTAGTCGTCGTTGAAGACCTCGAAGCTGTAGTCCCCTCGATAGCCCATTTCGTCCAGGGTGCGGACCATCTCCGCAACCTGCGCGCTGTGCACGCCTTCGCCGGGAAAAACCCGGTAGTGCCGCGCGGTTTCGATACGGTCGTCGGGGGAGCGGATTTCCTCCCACATGAAGTCGGACAGCTGCACCAGGAACACCTTGGCAGGGTCGATCTCCTGCAGCGCGTCGAGGCGCGTTTCGTTGGCGAAGATGTGAAACGAATCCAGCGCGAGGCCCAGGTTGGCGCGGTCGGCGCTTTGCACGAGCTCGGCGGCTTGCGGAAATTCGTTCACGTGCCGGCCCCACGACAGGGCTTCGTAAGCGATGCGGATATTCAAGGGCACGGCCAGCATCGCGAGTTTTTGCAGGTCTTTTGTCAGCGATTCCGGGTCGCCCGCCGCGTGCGCCGAAGTCGACGAGCAGGCAAGCAGCACCTCCGAGCCGAGCGCGCGGCACATGCGCAGCATCGCCTTCGCCACGTCGACCTTGTAGGCGTGCAGGTGCCCCGACAGGCCCTCGAAATCGCGCAGCACCTGGAATCCGGTGACGCGCAAGCCGCTTGCGCGCACCGCCGCGACCGCAGCGTCCTCGCCTCCGGGATGTCCGACGAGGTCGGGCGCGGAGAGCATGACCTGGGTGAAGCCCGCGCCCTGGATCGCGCGCAGCTTCGCTTCCAGCGGGCCGGCTAGCGTGATCGTGTCCATGCCGAAGTTGTCGAGGTTCATGGCTTCAGGTGGCTCACGACCAGTTCGAAATTGACCCCGCCTAGATAGACCTGCGTCAGCGCGCCCTTTTGGCTGGGTTGCACGATCCCGTGGTCCGCGAACGCGATTCCGCGTTCCTGCAGAGCCCGCGTAGCCGCCGGTATGTCGCGTGCGCCAAGGCCGAGACGCACCAAGCCTTCGTCCCAGTGGATCTCTTCCGACCCGGGCGGCGGCTCGATCAGCTGCAGATAGAACTTGCGGCAGGGGCTTTCGAGCAGTGTGCCTCTCGGCAGAATGCCGAAATACTTGCCCTGCGGCAGCACCGAAAAGCCGAACAGGCTTCGATAGAAGTCCAGCCAATCGGCGGTGCGGTCGACGAGGATGGCCTGCACCACGCCGAAGTAGTGCAGGCCGGCGATCGCGGGCGGCCGCGGATCGGTACCCGCCAGCGGCACGAAATCGACGTCGTAAATCGAGAAATCCCCGTGCCGGTCGACGAAGTAAATGAGGCTGTCGCCCACGCCGTGGATTCCCGGGATGTTGAGCTCCATGGCGGAAGCCCGCGTGGGCATATCCCAGGCGCCGAGGTCGAGCGCATGCCGATGCGCGTAGGCGGCATCGCGCACCCGCAGCGCGATCGCCGCAAGTGCGGGCGTGCTCCCGGGCGAGGACAGTCCCGGCAGCGCATCCGGATGCGCATTGACGATCAGGTTCATCGAACCCTGGCGGTACAGCAGCACTTCGCGCGAACGGTGCCGCGCGACGGCGCAGAACCCCATTTGCTGGAGCAGGGTGCCGAACTCCTGCGGCTGAGAAGTTGCGTACTCGATGAACTCGATTCCGTCGAGCCCGAGCGGGTTGCTCGGCTCGGTGACGGGCTCATGAACCGTCATGGATTTCTCCTGGGACGCAAGATTCGGCTTCAGGGTAGCATTTGTGCTGAGAGGGAGGGAGGTTGGGCGACTTTCTGCAGCTCGTCGTTTCCGGCACGGCAACGGGCGCAATCTATGCCCTTGCCGCGCTCGGATTCACGCTGCTCTGGCAGGCCTCCGGAACCATCAACTTCGCCCAGGGCGAGTTCGTGATGCTACCGGCCTTTGCGATGCTCCTGTTGCTCGCCGGCGGTGCGCCCTTGTGGCTTGCCTTCGTGTTCGCCTGCTTGGCTTCGATGCTGGTGCTCGGCGTCGGCTTCAAGCTCCTGGTGGTCGATCCATTGATCCGGCACGGCGTCATCCCGCTGGTGATCGCCACCCTGGGCCTGGCCATCGGCCTGAAGAACATGGTGAAGGCTGCCTACAGCGCCGAAGCGCATCCGTTTCCCTACCTCTTTCCCGATACCCTGCTGTCGGTCGGCACGCTCCGGGTTTCCTCGTTCGACATCGGAACGCTGCTCCTGGCAGGCCTGATCGTGTTCGGCCTGCAGTCATTCCTCAATCGCACCATGACCGGCCGGGCGATGCAGGCCGTGGCGCAGAACACCGAGGCCGCGGCGGTGCTCGGGATCAACGTGAAGCGGATGATCCTCTACGTGTTCCTGTTGAACGCGCTGCTGGGGGCGGTCGCCGCGATGCTCGTGACGCCGACCTATCTCGCCAAGTTCGACATGGGCGACACCATCGGCCTGAAGGCGTTCTACGCCGCGATCATCGGCGGGTTCAATCAGACGCGCGGCGCGCTGCTCGGCGGAGTGCTGGTCGGCATTCTCGAGAACCTGATGGGGGCGTACGTGTCGCCCACCTACAAGGAAGGCGTGGCGCTGATGCTGTTCCTCGTTGTCATCCTGTTCCGCCCCGAGGGCCTGCTCGGCAAAGCCGAGGAACGCAAAGTATGAGCGCAACGCAGAGGGTCGGCCTCGCCGCGGTTCTCATAGCGCTCGCACTTGCGCCCACGGCGCTGAAGAACTACGGGACCTACCTGCTGACGCTATGGTGCGTATACGTGATGGCCGCCATGGGTCTCAACCTCACGGTCGGCTACGCCGGCCTGATCTCGCTCGGGCACGCGGCGTTCCTGGGAATCGGGGCCTACGCCGCCGCAATACTGATGAAAGCGGGCGTGGCCTTCGGGTTCGTTCTGCCCGCCGCGGCGCTGCTGTGCTTCGCGGTCGGGCTCGCGCTCGGCTTCCCGGCGCTGCGCGTCCGGCACCACTACCTCGCCTTCGCCACGCTCGGCTTCAACGTGCTCGTCTATCTCGTCCTCCGCAACGAGGAGTGGCTCACAGGAGGCACCTTCGGGATCTCCGGGATCCGGAGGCCGACTCTCTTCGGGCTGTCGCTCGACGGTTCGGCCGCCTTTTTCTATTTCACCTACGCGGCGACGATCGCGCTGGCGCTCCTATTTGCCTGGCTGATCCGCTCGCCCTGGGGCCGGGCGTTCGCCGCGCTGCGCGACAATCCGATCCGCGCCGAGAGCCTCGGCGTCAACATCGTCGCCTACACGCTGCTCGCGTTCGCGATCGGCGCGGCCTGCGCCGGGATCGCCGGAGCCTACTTCGCCGCGCTGGTGCAGTTCATCGATCCGTCACCGTTCCACCTCACCGCGTCGCTGATGATGTTGCTGATGGTGATCGTCGGCGGGTCCGGTCGGTTTTTCGGGCCGATGCTCGGCGCCGCGCTGGTCGTCCTGCTGCCTGAATGGCTGCGCTTCATGAAAGACTGGTACCTGGTCGTCTTCGGGCTGTCGGTGGTCGCGCTGATGATCTGGCTGCCGGGAGGCCTGCTGTCGATCCCGGACCGCATCAGGCTGCGCTCGGCGCTGCGGGGAGCGGTCAAATGACGCCGTTTCTCCACGTCGAGCTCTGCACCAAGCATTACGGCGCGATCCGCGCGGTCGACGGCGTGAGCTTCTCGGTCGGACCGGGCGAGATCGTCGGTGTGATCGGCCCGAACGGCAGCGGCAAGACCACGCTCTTCAACAGCATCCTCGGGCAGATCCGGCCGACTTCGGGGAGGATGGAATTCTGCGGCGAGGATATCACCGGCATGTCGCCGCTCCAGCTGAGCCGCCGCGGCATCGGCCGCACCTTCCAGACGCTGCAGGTTTTCGGCAAGCTCTCGGTGCGGGACAACCTGATCGTCGCCTCGCAGGAGTTCAGGGGGACGCTGCCAGGACGGCTGTTCGCCGCGCCCGATGCCGGGCTGGGCCGCCACGCCGACGAAATGATCGAGCGGTTCCGCCTGCAGCATGTCGCCCGGCTGCCCGCGGGAAGCCTTTCCTACGGCCAGCAGAAGCTGGTCGACATCGCCATGGCGTTCATGCCTTCGCCGCGCTTGGTGCTTCTCGACGAGCCCTGCGCCGGCGTGAATCCCGCGATGGTCGAGCAGCTGCGCGAGCTGCTGTTGGAGGTGAACCGCACGCAAGGGGGCAGCTTCATCGTCATCGAGCACAACATGGACTTCATCATGCGGCTGTGCCCGCGCGTGATCTGCATGGTCGAGGGCAAGGTGCTCGTCGAGGGCAAGCCCGAGCAGGTGCAGGCGAATTCCGCCGTGCTGGAGGCCTACCTTGGGAGCTAACGCGGCGGGCCGGCTGATCGAGTTCGAGAACGTGGTCGCTGGCTACTCGCCGACGTTGACGATCCTGAACGAGCTCAGTCTCGACGCCTGCGCGGGCGAGATCACGCTGCTGATCGGCCCCAACGGCGCCGGCAAGTCGACGGTGCTGAAGGCGCTGTTCGGGCTGCTCACTCCCCGCGCGGGCGAAATCCGGTTCGGGGGCAGGCGGGTCTCCGGCACGGCGCCGCGCGGCATGATCGATCGCGGTCTCGCCTTCGTCCCGCAGGGCCGGAATCTGTTCCCGTCGCTCTCGGTGCTGCACAACCTGGAGCTGGGCGGCATCACGCTGCCGAGCCGGAAGCTGCTGCGCGAGCGCATCGCAGAGATCCTCGATCTGTTTCCGCCCGTCCGCGAGCGCCTCGGCAACCAGGCCTCAACGCTCTCCGGCGGCGAGCAGAAGCAGCTCGAGATCGGTCGGGCGCTCCTGCTCAAGCCGCGCGTCCTCCTGATCGACGAGCCCTCGATCGGCCTGTCACCGAAGATCAGCCAGGAGGTGTTCCAGCTGCTGCGCAGGCTCGCGGACACAGGCACGACCGTGCTGATGGTGGAGCAGAATGTGCGCAGCGCGCTCAAGTACGCGGACCGCGCGCTGGTGCTCGAGATGGGGCGGCTCGCACTGGATCGCCCCGCGGGCGAGCTCCTCGAAGACCCGAACCTGAATCGCTTGTTCCTGGGCGGGGCCGTAGCCCGGACCGGCCGCGCGGTGGCGTCGTGATCGACGGTGACACGCTCCTATTCGCGACGCCGGGAGACCCGGTGGCGCAGGTCCGGCTTCCTCAGGTCATGGAAGTGGTTTTCGCCAAGCTGGGCGTCAACGCCGTCTGGGTGCCCATGCACGTGGATCACGAGGGCCTGCGCATCGTGCTGCAGGCCCTGCGCACCATGCGCAATTTTCGTGGCATCACGGTCGCGATTCCCCACAAGCCGACCGTCGCCACTATGCTCGATCGGCTCTCCCCGCGCGCGCAGGCCGCCGGCGCGGTAAACCTGGTGCGCCTGGATCCCGACGGCAAGCTCTACGGCGACATCGTCGACGGTGCCGGCTTCGTGCGCGGGCTGGAGTTGTGCGGCCATTCGGTCGAGGGCGTCACGGCATGGTTGGTCGGCGCGGGCGGCGGCGGCTCGGCCATTGCGACCGCCCTGGCCGAAGCCGGCGCGCAGCGGCTGCATGTGACTGAGACGGACGCAGTGCGGGCGGCAGGCCTCATCGAGCGCCTCCGGCGGCATTACCCGAAGATGGCGGCAGACATCGTCACCGCGCCGCCCACGTTCTTGGACTACGCGATCAACGCGACGCCCTGGGGGCTGCGGCCCGACGACCCCTTGCCCTTCGAACCGTCGCTGCTTCCGGCAAAAACCGTGGTGTGCGACATCATCATGAAACCGAAGGAAACGCGCCTGCTGAAGGCGGCGCACGCGCGTGGGATGCGAGTACACCACGGGCATCACATGGTAGACGCGCAGGTCCCGATGTATTTGGAATTCTTCGGCATTCCGTTCCCCGACGAGCGGAGCATCATCGAGTTGTCGAGCCATACCTGATGATCGAGTTATTGTGGACGACGGGCGGCAATGCAGTAGAGTACGACGGTGAATTAGGTACCAAACCCGATCAGGTTACCGATCATCAAACGGAGGAGTTCATGAACAGAACTTATTTTCTTTCTGCGGCCATCTGGATTATGACCGCTGCGCTACCGTCTCTCGCCCAGCAGGCTCCGGTCCTGATCGTGGGACTGGTCGAGCTGTCAGGGACCGGAGCCACCTCGGGGACGAATTTCGACAACGGCGTCAAGCTCGCGGTGAAGGAAATCAACGCCATAGGCGGCATCCTCGGGCGGAAGATCGAGTACACGAGCAGCGACACGCAGTCGGCGCCACAGACGGCGAAAGCCCTGGCCCAAAAAGCGGTCGATGATGGGGCCTACATCGTGATGGGTCCGGTATTTTCCGGGTCGATCCTCGTCAGCATGGCCGAGACGCGACGCGCCGGGATTCCGAATTTCACCGGCGGCGAGTCAGCCGCCATTACTCAGCAGGGCAACCCTTACATCTTTCGCACGTCGTTCACACAGGCGACGGCCATGCCCAAAGTGGCACGCTACATCAAGGACACCATCAAGGCCAAAACAATCGCCATCGTGTGGGTGAACAACGACTTTGGGAAGGGCGGGCGCGATACGGTCATGAAAGCGCTCGAAGCGCAGGGCATCAAGATTGCGGCGGATATCTCGACCGATCCCGGCCAGGTCGACTTTTCGAGCCCCGTGCTCAAAGTCAAACAGTCGAACGCCGACGCCGTGTTCGTGTATACCAATGAGGAGGAATCGGCGCGGGCGTTGCGCGAGCTGAAGAAGCAGGGCTATGACAAGCCGATCGTGGGCGAAACCACGCTCACCAGCCAGAAGGTCATCGAGATGGCGGGTGAGGCTGCAAATGGCGCCGTCGCGCACGTCGGGCTGAGCGCGGATGCGCCGCAGCCGACGATCAAGGCTTTCGATGGGCGCTTCCAGAAGGAATACAAATACAAGACGGACCACAATGGATTGAAGGGCTACAGCGCGATGTATATCGTCAAGGCGGTGACCGAAAAGATCGGCAAGTTCGACCCCAAGGCGTTTGCCGCCGCGATGCACGGCGCGACGCTATCCGCGAAGGACTACCCTGGCGTGCTGCTCGATGTAACGTTCGATCAGAACGGCGACCTCGATCGGGAGAGCTTCATGACCAAGGTCGTGAACGGCAGGCAGCAAATCATCGCTACCTTGCCGGCGGCATCGGCAAAATAGGGCCGGGTCCTCTGATGGGGCTCTCGGCGAAGGAGGCTCGCGTGCGAGAATCACGCGCCGCTTTCTCGTACGCGGGGAAACATCCAGGAGGAACACGATGATCTTCGATCTGCGCATCTACTCGCTCCACCCGGGCCGGCTGCCCGCCTGGCTGAAGATGTACGAACAGCACGGACATCCGACCCAAGTCAAGCACTGCGGCGAACCGGTGTTCTTCGCGGTCACCGAAGTGGGCCCGCTCAACCAGGTGGTACACGTGTGGCGCTACGAAAGCCAGGCCGACCGCGAGAGAAAGCGCGACGCCCTGATGAACGATCCCGTGTTCCAGGACTACCTGAGGCGCAGCGCCGAGATGGGCGCGCACCAGCACCAGGAATCGAGGATCCTCAAGTCCACCTCGTTCTCGCCGCTGTAGCGCGCGGCAGCGCCGGTCACCGCAGACTGGCAGGGGACGAGCTTGCTTGCCCACGCGTTAGCAAGTAACATTGGCCTCCTCCGGTCGCAAAAAGCGCCGCCGGCATTCGCAATGCCGGAATTTCAAAAAAGGTTCGCGTGGGTACAGGTTGGCAATTGGTGGAAGGCGTCGCAGCGCTGCTGCTCTCGATCGCCGTCACGTACTGGCTCTTCGTTTCTCCCTCCCGCGGGAAGCGCGAGCGGCAGCGCCTCGCTCGCGAGCTGCAGGATCCCCGCCGCCCGTAGCTCCTTGTCTTCCCGAAGTCCGGGAAGCGCGTTAACTCCCTGTAGTCCGAAAGCGCAGCGCGCGAGCGCATGCCTTAGAATTTTTCTATGCTGTATCAATGAAGTATCACGTTATCTTAAAGTAATTTATAGCCCACCTGTATACTGAGCTCGGAGCGCCCGAGGCGCGAGTCTTGGAATAGTTCCCCGGAAAAAGACTCTGCGCCTTCGAGGGAATAGGCCCTAGTAATTGAAAACTAAGTCTTTTCACCGCCGCTACGAGGCGGTAGTATTACGCGCAATCAGGCGCTGCGAAGTGAGGAACGGCAGCCTGGCGCTGGAGGGAACCTGTTTTGAAGCCGACTGATATCGGTGCACCCGAATATTTCCACAAAGTCGTAGATTGCCAGTGGGCCTGCCCGGCCCATACTCCAGTCCCCGAATACATCCGCTTGATCGCCGCAGGGCGTTACGACGACGCCTACATGGTCAACTGGCACTCCAACGTTTTTCCCGGAATACTCGGGCGCACCTGCGATCGCCCTTGCGAGCCCGCCTGCAGGCGGGGGCGTGTCGAGGAAAATAACGGCGCGAAGCCCGAACCCGTGGCGATCTGCCGCCTGAAGCGCGTCGCCGCCGACAACAAGGGCGACGTCAAGGCGAGGATGCCGAAGGCCGCCGCGAAAAAAAACGGCAAGCGCATCGCGTGCATCGGCGCCGGTCCCGCGTCGCTCACCGTCGCGCGCGACCTCGCGCCCCTCGGCTACCACGTCACCGTCTTCGACCAGGACCCGCGCGCGGGCGGAATGATCTGGTCGCAGATCCCGCGATTCCGCCTGCCGATGGAAGTGATCGACGAGGAGGTGGGCTACATCCTCGATCTCGGAGTCGAATTCAGGGGCGGCACGAAGATCGCGAGCATGAAGAAGCTGCTTGCGGAGAGCTACGACGCGATCTTCGTCGGCTCGGGCGCGCCGCGCGGGCGCGATCTCGACATTCCCGGGCGCAAGGAAGCGGCGAAGAACATCCACATCGGCATCGACTGGCTGTCCTCCGTTTCCTTCGGCCACACCGACAAGATCGGCAAGCGCGTGATCGTGCTGGGCGGGGGCAATACCGCCATGGACTGCTGCCGGTCCTCGAAGCGCCTCGGCGGCGAGGACGTGAAAGTCATCGTGCGCTCGGGCTTCGAGGAGATGAAGGCCTCGCCCTGGGAGAAAGAGGACGCCCAGCACGAGGGCATTCCCATCCTCAACTATCTCGTCCCCAAGACCTTCGAGCACGACAACGGCAGGCTCACCGGCATGACTTTCGAGAAAGTGAAGGCGGTGCGCGACGAGAAAGGGAGACGCAGCCTCCTTCCCACGGGAGAGCCGGATTCGCGCTTCGAGTGCGACGACGTTCTGGTCGCGGTCGGACAGGAGAACGCTTTCCCCTGGATCGAGCGCGACGCCGGAATCCAGTTCGACCAGCACGGCATGCCGGTCGTCGACAAAGTCACGATGCAATCCACACAGCCGAAAGTCTTCTTCGGCGGCGACTCGGCATTCGGACCCAAGAACATCATCTGGGCCGTGGCGCACGGCCACGACGCCGCGATCTCGATCGACAAGCTCCTGAACGGGGAGGACATCCGCGAGCGTCCGTCGCCGATCGTGAACCTCTCGAGCCAGAAGATGGGCATCCACGAGTGGAGCTACGACAACGCGATCTCGCCCGACGAGCGCTACAAGGTTCCCTGGAAGGACAAGGCGATCACGCTGAAGAACATCAAGGTCGAGGTCGAGCTCGGCTTCGACCCGATGACCGGCTTCAAGGAAGCGCAGCGGTGCCTGAAATGCGACGTGCAGACGGTGTT
>Ga0193733_1000457_pt1 | contig 13678 bp, 6 predicted proteins | sample U1s2metaG_FD_145076 | JGI IMG/M metagenome (GOLD analysis project Ga0193733, IMG submission 145076) | Soil microbial communities from a riparian zone of the East river system, Colorado, United States - U1s2 | ecosystem: Environmental > Terrestrial > Soil > Riparian zone | place: USA: East River...
CCTTGAGATGCTGGCACAAAGGAAATCTGTTACCGAGGTCGCTATCGCAGTCGGCTACGACAGTGTAAGTGCCTTCATTGAAATGTTTCGGACGATGCTGGGAACCACACCACAGACATACTTTCGAGGCAGGCAAAAACCCGGACACGAGTAGAACCGAAAGTTTCGAGCCGGCGAACCCAAATACGGGTGGTGCGTGGACGGAGCACTGCATGCAGGCAATGCGCATTTTCGTCTTCACCAGGTCCGCTACAATTCCAGCGTAGCCGCTCTATGCGCCATTTGATGCCGATCGTTACGCCGCGCCTGATCTTGCGTCCGCCAACGCTTGGCGATTTGGATTCGATCCAGACCGCCAAGGAGGAAGCGTGGTCCGATTTGCAGCGTTGGATGTCCTGGGCCTTCGACAACCAACGGTCGCGGCATGCGATGGAAGATTCTATTCGACGAGTGATGGATTACCAGAATCAAGCAGGAATCGCATTGGCTGAATTCCATCGGATCAACGGGGATTTCGTCGTTCGAACCGCATTGGATCTTACCGATGAGCAAGACGTCTATGAGACAGGGTACTGGGTGGCGCCTAAATACGCCCGACAGGGCGTGGCGACGGAGGCGGCAAACGCAGCTATTCGGTACGCGTTGGGCCACCTTGGCGCGAAGGCAATCAGCATCGGCCACTTCGACGGAAACGAGCCCAGCAGGCGCATCGTGGAGAAATTGGGATTCCAGAAGGTAGGCGTTGAAAATAAAGCGGCGACACGTTGCCTCGATGGCACGAAACTCGATCGTCATGAATACATGTTGACAAGCCCCGATGCACTACCCGAACTTGACGTTGCGTGGGGTTGAGACCATCCGGCTTATTGCGTCTCAGGCGAGTCCCATCAGACTATGATCTTCCTCCTCTTCGCAGGGCCGTCCCCCTCGCTGGCTAACCGATTCGGCCTTCGGCGCAGCCAGCTCCTGTTCCACTTCGGTTGCTCCCATCCTCTCGTTCGATCGTAATGCGATTTTCTTTCTGATCGACGGAAGACTTACTCCTGCAGTGGTTCTTGGAAGAACGGGAGAACAATTAGACTTGTGCGGAATATTCCAGTCAAGCCACCAATGACAGGTGACGCGCCTCTTCTACCCGCGTCGGAGATGTGGCCATTTCTCGACGCCCTCGCCGGTTGACCCTGGTTGACGTTAGGAGTCTCGAGGCCATTGACTCTACTCCGGAACATGAGAATAATTGCGCGTCTGCTATGTGAGACGGTCAGTGGTGCAGCCTATCAGTCATTCACAGCAGGTAGTCGCACCTTCTGGGGATTGCACCCACTTGAGATCTAATGGCACGGGGTCAGACCTGCTCCAGCCATTGTTCGCGACCTGGCCTGCACCCTCGCGAAGGGTTACCAGTTGATTCGCGGGCAAGCTCTTGTGAATTTCATGCAGACCGGCAGGCCAGAATACTTCTATATCAACCGCGGTGACCGATCCCAGGCCAAAATGTAACCGGGGATCATTGCACGAGTAGTAGCTGGACTGACTGACGACAGCTTGCGCCTGTTTCTTACCACCATAATGGGCAATCACTCGAGCACCGATCGCGCTTCGGTTGGATTTTACGCCCTCCAGTTTCACTTTAATCCAATGCTGCTTGGGGTCAACGTCATTTCGCAGCAGCGACGGCGGCGCATTCATATTGGCGATCAGCACGTCAATGTCGCCATCGTTGTCGAAGTCGCCGAAGGCACATCCGCGGCTGCTATGCGGAGTCGTGATTCCCGGTCCGGCCTGCGTGGTGAGTTCTTCAAAAGTTCCATCCCCAAGATTGCGAAACAAGACTCGTGGTGTCTTGTAGGGATATTGCGGGAACCTTCTCTCAACCTCCGGATAGACGTTCCCGGTCACGATGAAAATGTCGGGGCAGCCATCGTTGTCTATATCTACAACGCCTGTGCCCCAACTCGTGTAATGAGTCTCTACGCCAACCCGCGCCGAGCGCGTGACCTCCTCGAAAGTGCCCTTTCCATCGTTTCGATAGAATCCCGGAGTGTCACCGATGAAGTGCGTCTTGAAAAGGTCGAGATGGCCATCCAGGTTGTAATCGCCGATGCCGACACCCATCCCGGCTTGTTCCATGCCATCGTCGCTGAGGGCCACACCCCGCATCACTCCTTCTTCGCGAAAGGTCCCGTCACGATTGTTTATGAACAGGAGGCTGGGCGTGGAATCACAAGCGACGAAAATGTCGATCCATCCGTCTTCGTCGAAGTCGGCCGTCACCACAGTCATGCCGTAGGTGTCAGTCGCGGTGGCAATTCCTGATTGCCTGGTGACATCGGTAAAGGTCCCATCGCCATTATTGTGATACAGGACGTTTTTGCCAGTCGGCAATCCGCGCGGGCCGCAGTTGACCGGAACACCCTTCCAGGTGCAAGTGGTGTTCTGCCCGGGCACTGGGGCGTGCTCCAAATCGAAACGGATGTAGTTGGAGACGAATAGATCGAGATGGCCGTCCCGGTCGTAGTCGAAAAAGGCACAGCCGGCGCCCCAGCGGGGTGGACCTTCCTGCCAGAGCCCGGCCTTCTTGGTCACATCGGTGAACGTCCCATTTCCATTGTTGCGATAGAGCCGATTCTGTCCGAAGTAGGTGCAGAAGATGTCCTCGAAGCCGTCGTTGTTGTAGTCGGCGATGCACACTCCGCTGGCCCAACCTGCCGCTCTCAGGCCGACCTTGTCGGTAACGTCGGTGAATGTGCCATCGCGATTGTTCTTGTAGAGCCGATTTGTCGCTTCGGGCGGATCTCCCTCCAGGCGGGTTCCTGAAAGCAAAAAGATGTCCATCCAGCCATCGTTGTCGTAATCAATGAAGGCGCAACCGCAACCGTTGGCCTCCAGAATGTATTTCTTGCGTTCAACCCCGCCATAGATGACCGGGGAACCCAGGCCAGCCGCTTCCGCGACGTCCGTCAAGCGCGCCGGGAACGGGCGTTGCGAGGGCGCCGGAGCCGCTTGGGGCTTCACATCGCGCGACGCCACGCCTTGTTGAGAACTCGCCGTTTGAGCAGCTGCACAAAGCGAGAACAAGACAAAGGAGCGACGTGTGATCGTCATTACCAGCGGTCACCCCTGACGCTCGACTGCCCCGACGCGCGGCCCAACTCCGCTATGAAGCCGGCAGAGATGTCTCCGGCATTATTCCGTTTGCCGCCCATATTCGAGAAGACCAACATACCCGCCAGCCGAACTGGAATCCTGATGTTCGCCCTCAATCGCTCTTGTCGATCACGTCTTCTCACGTGTGGGCGGAAGTGGGACGCGGATCGAAACCGCTTTGCCTTCAAACTCGACGGTGGCGTCGGCCCTCGGCGCAGATGTGATTCCGACTCCATGTGCATCGGTAACGCGCACGATGTGAAAAGTCCTGTGCCCCAGCATTCCTGGGAAACTCCCGCGACGACCGCCGATCGTTAGTGTCTCAGACTTGTCGTCCCAATGCATGGGAATGATCGAATGGGCCCCGTGCTCATACTCGTAATTGTCGCCTTGATCTTCGTACAGGCTGAAGTCGCCGTTGGCTCCGGCATAGAGCCGCAGTTCAACGGGATCCGCTTTAGCTGATGCCGATTCCACTCGCGGACCGAAAGCAACAATTGAGCCGGACCTGGCGAAAATAGGCATTCGGTCGAGTGGAGCTTCTGCGGTGATGGTCTGCCCGCCCTTCGCGAGTTTGCCCGTCCAGAAGTCCACCCAGTCGCTGCCGGCGGGAAGATAAAGGGTTCGCTGTGTCGCCCCTTTTATGGTTACGGGATTGATCAGCAATGAGGGGCCAAACATAAACTGGTCCGAGATGCCTCGCGCGCTCGCATCGGAGGAAAACTCCAGCGGCAGCGCCCGCATGAGCGTATCGCCGTTGCTGGTGACGCCCCAAGCAGCAGAATAGATGTACGGCAGCAAACGATATCGCAATTCATCGTACTGCGTGAGGATGTCTTCTACCTGCGGGCCGTAGTTCCAAATCTCAGCATTAGAAACATATCCATGAATCCGGAAAATTGGACAGAATGCGCCATATTGAAACCAGCGAATCAGCAGCTCGTGGTATGCGTCCGATGTGTATTGATCCTTTGGCCGAAAGAAACCGCCGATATCAGTCGTCCAATACGGCATTCCGGACATGCTAAAACTCAGGCCCGCGGGAATCTGGCGCTGAAGTGTAATCCAGTCGCCCGTGATGTCCCCTGACCACGAACTGGCCGCATTCCTCTGTTGTCCGGCAAAAGCCGAACGGGTCAGAATCACCACGCGCTTCCGATCTGTGGTTGCGCGCTGACCTTCGTAGATGGCCTTGGTGACGTATAGCGGATAGGCATTACGCACTGACTCTCCGCTTCCCAGAAACGTCTGTCTGCCCTTGAGCACGTCAAACTCCGGCTCTGACGCGTCCATCCACCAGCCATCCATCCCGACCCGGAAAATTCCTTTATTGAGTTCCGACCAGTACGTAGTTTGAGCCGCGGGATTAAAGAAGTCCGTCCAGACTTCCCCCGGAATGATAAAACCTTGAGCCTTCATCCGCTTGTAAACGTCAGTATCTTCCCCAAATCTTGACCACACCGAGATCAGCATGTGCAGGTCCTCGGAATGCAGCTGATCCATCATGTCCTTGGGTTGCGGATAATACTGCTCGTCGAACTTCATTGCGCTCCATCCGTATTTGCCCCAGTATTGCCAGTCCTGCACCAATGCGTCGACCGGAATTTTTCGCTTCCGGAATTCGGCGGCGATATCGAGAATTTCCTGCTGGCTGTGATACCGCTCCCGACACTGCCAGTAGCCGTAGGCCCACTTTGGAAACAGTGGCGCTTCACCGCTTAGCTGACGGTAATCAGCAATGACACGATTCAACTCAGGGCCATAGAAGAAGTAGTAGTCGACCGCCTGCCCCACTTCGGAACGGAATGTAGTGGTGTCCTGGGGAGGCCTGACCGCCAGTTGAACGCCACTAGGGCCGCCTTTCGCGGAGACTTCGTATTCCTTGTTGGCTTCCAGTTCCAGGTAGCCCGAAGCCGATGTTGCAAGCCACATGTTGTTCAGATCGATGACGTGCTGCCCGTTGACTTCAACCACGAGGTGATCTCTGTTATCGCTACTGAGGAGGAAGCCGTAAACGCCTTTTGCGCCGGTGGTAAATTTGCCCTTCCCGGTCGTTGGATCGATGGCTACGGTTTGGTCGGCCGGGTTGAAGTCAGTCAGTGAAGGATTGTTCCACAAGATTCCATATCCCTTGCTGGACAGCAGAAAAGGAATCGAAATGTTCGTGTTCGCCTGGTGAAGCCGAATTGGGACGCCACGAACATTGAAAATGCCTTCCTGGTGCTGTCCTAAACCGTACTGGGCCTCGTCGGAGGGCGAAAGAAAACTCTGCTGCACTTGCCAGGTCTTCATTTCCGCTACGGACGGTACGTCAAAGGTTTTGCCTCCCTCCGTTGGTTCGGCCAACACGGCCTTTCCGTCTCTGGAGAAGAAACTCACTGCGCCCGTCGCGGCATTGACCGAGATTGTGATTGCCGCAGTGGAGAGCCTGGTCTCCTTCTTCCCCACTTTGACCTGAAGGTTGTTAGCCCGGCACGTTTGAGTGACGATAGGGACCTTGGGACTGGGAATTTCCGAGGTCGGACTGGCCACGACGTGTATGACGCGATCGCCACAGGCCTCAATCCGCATGGTCCCGGCCGCGGTTTGGAAGGTGACGCGGTTCGCATCTGTGTGCGATGCCCTAATGGCGAATTGAGGCTCATTCGCGGCCGATGCTACCGTCGCAATCACGAACAATAGAACAATGCCGCGCTTATGAGTCATTTTGACTGGCTCCATTGACGTATTTTCGTCCTCGGTGCAGAAACTATCGGCAAACGCTGTCGCGGTCCTCGACACGCGTATGCAAGCCTGTGTTGAGAGTCGCGTTTATTGAGAATCGCCGTTGTTCTCGCCTTGCTGCATTGCGACCGCCGCCCGGGTTAAACCTTCCCGTCGTAGTCGATCTGACTCTGCAAAGGCTTGTTTGGCTGAATCGCGATCCCCGACCTTCAAATAGAGCCGGGCAATCTGATAGTGGAGACGTCCATCCTTGTCGTCAGCGAGCCCGAGCTTTGACTCTGTGATCGCTTCCTGCGTTCGGTTTGTCTCGGCGTACACCCTTCCGAGCAGAGCATGCACGTGCGGAACCAACTCCGGTTTCGTGCTCAGGCCTTTTTTCAGGTACGGCTCCGCCCCGGCAAAATCGTGCTGAATGGAAAGAATTTCCCCCATGACTGCGTTGAACTCTGGATCGTCGGGATTCTTCGTCAACGCAGCCTGCGTCACCCGCAAGGCCTCATCCAGATCTGAATTGGCAAGCAGCGTCAAAGACAAACCGAACAGGGCACCCGTATCTTCCGCGTTCAGAGCCAGCGCCTTTCGGTATTCCCGCTCTGCATCCGGGAAATACTTTTTTTGGCGGTAGACGTCCCCCAGCAAGACGTAAAACTTCGGCGAATTGGAATCGATTTGGCTGGCCCGCGCCAGAGCGTTGGTCGCGAGCTTCTGTGCGGATCTGGTTTCCCAGTACAAGCCCTCGCCTTCTGTCGCAGCATTTACCGCCAGCTTCTGCGCCGCCATAGCTGCGGGTTGAAAGTTGGCGCTTGAGTACGCACAGAACGCTAGCCGTTGCAGGTCCTTGGTTGGAAGCAGTGGAAGTCGAGAAGCAAGAAGATTTGTACATTCCCCGTACCTTCCGCTGGCGTACAACTCTACGGCGTTGCCGGCCGGGGCCTTGCCGCCTGAGACTGGACTGACAACATCCCCGCCCAGGTCCTGCGACATGTTCGCCAATCTTTCAGTCGCGATACCGTTCCGAAACAGTTCCAAGACTTCCTGGGAAACATCATGAGTGGCTTGCCGTTCTTCCAAAACCCGCTGCAGGTCGGCAAGTTTCAGCCGAGGCAGTCCGGAGTTGAACAATGCGGCGTTCACTCGAAGAAAGTTAGCGTCAGCCCTCCAAACCTCACCAATTTCCTTCACGCCCTCTGGAACGGCACCTCGTTCAACATGCAATCGGGCCATACCCAGCTTCGCCATCAGCGAACCGGGATTCGAGGCAAATTCAGCGTTCAGCTCGCGTTGCGCGCCCGGAAGATCATGCTGAATCAGCAGGACGAAGCCGTAAGCGGCATGCGTGCCTGCCGGAAATGCCGGAAACGTCAGCGCTTTCTTGTATGCGTCAGCCGCTTGAATGAACGCCCCCTGCTCGGCGAAGGTATCAGCGACAAGCGTCTCGAAATATGCTGAATCCCTATGCCGCACCAGAAGAATACGGGAATCGGCTTCGACCTGTTGCAAACAGCTCACTCCAAGATGGAACCAGCCGTCTGCGCTTTTCGGATCGAGTTGGACCACGCGCGAATATGACCCTGTAGCCAAGCGCGTCTTACCGACTCCTGTATAAGCATGCCCAAGAGCTAATCGTGCTTGAATATCTGTGGCGTTAAGAAGAACGGCTCGTTTGAGATACGGAATCGCCTCATTGAACCGTTTCAATCTCACATAATCGAGTCCAAGGAAAAGGTTTGGAACAAACAAGCCAGGCTTCAGACGAATCGCTTGGTTGAAAGCGTCGATGGCTTGTTGGTCCTTGCCGAGCTGGTAGTACATCAACCCGAGATTCGCCTTGAGTTCGGGAATTTCCGGATGGATCCCGACTGCCTTCCGGTAGAATTCGGCGGCCGATTCAAAATCACTCCTGGCCTGGGCTTGTTGCGCCGAGGCCAGGAGAGACTCAAACTGATCGGGTTGTTGCGGGGCTGCAACCCCCGGTAAGACAAACATCAGCCAGTAACAGACTATAGTCACAACCCTGATTGTTCGCCCACGTATCACCAGTAAAGCTTGAGAGCTGCCTGCATCAGCCTTGGCGTCCATGATTGAGTAATGGTCCCGAATCCACCTCCGATGAATGTGTTCGGGCTGTAGAAGTTGGTGTGATTGAAAGCGTTAAACATATCTAGCCGGAACTGGAGTCGTACGCTTTCTTTAATGGGAAAGTACTTTTGAATACTTAAGTCAAAGTTTTTGTAGTTGGGTGCGCGTAGATCGGAAAAGTATCGCGGAGCATTCCCTAGAGTCCAGGCCGGGGCCGTCGCGAAGGCCGCCGTGTTGAACCAAGCATTGGGGCCTGGGTTTGCGATGTGGTAGTCACCAATGACATTCACATGCTGGCCCACGCCAAAATTGTTGTTGTTACTTCCCGTAACCGTGAGAGGAAAGCCTTGTTTCAGGGTCAGTGTCCCAGAGGTCTGCCAGCCGCCGATGACTTGGTTCAACACACCATTCACCCCAGGAGCGAACTTCCTGCCCCTGCCCACCGGAAGCTCGTACACATAGCTGAGAACGAAGCTATGAGGAGTGTCGGTTGCATCGACCGATTTCTCTGCGGCCAGGTTGTAGACGTTGCGGATATTTTCCGAGAAGTTGGCGGAAGCGGACGCCCAGTTTTCGGGTCCGCCCACGTTGTCGAGGAACTTCGAGAAGGTGTAGGACGCCAACAGGGTGAGTCCCTGCGACACCCGGTGCGTGTAGTTTACGTCCAAGGCGTTGTAACTCGAACCGCCCGCTGGATCTTGGTTTTCGGTAATGTCGCAGAATTCCGGATGCGGCCGAAGCAGCTGCCCCTGAGCAACGGTCGGCTGATCAAGACTGCAACCGCTCGCAGTGATATGGCCAAAGAATGGGTTGGGGACTTGATTCAGCAAGGCGTTACCCATCGAAAAATACTTGGGATCCAGCTGATTCAAATTGAGGCCGCTCGCAACCACGTGCACTCCATGGTTGCCTACGTAGGTCACGTCGATTACGTCGTTCGACGTCGGCGCATACTGGATTCCGTACGTCCATTGTTGGGAATAATAGGTCTTGCGGTCGCGTGAGACAGCAGTTACGGATTGTCCCACATTGGTTAAACCGCCCAATGAACTTCCACTGACGGGAACAAGCCCACCCGAAAACGCGGTGCTCAAGGTATTTGCCGGAGTCAAGCCGCCGTCGTTCGAAGCTACGTAAGGAGTATCAGAGCTAAATCCGGGCGCTGGACCAGTCCCGCGATAGCTGGGTGGATAGAAAATGCCATAGCCACCCCGCATCACGATCTTCGGCATTATTTGATAAGCGAATCCGATTCGGGGGGCGAAGTTCTTGTAGTTTGTATTGGTCAGCCCTCGGCTGCCTGACGAGGCGAATACGAGTTCGCCGAGATAATTTTGGCCGACCGCGGCGCTGATGGGATTGACTGCGCTGTAGTTAAAAGACGCCTCCCGGTTATAGCGGTCAGTTACCGGGCGCTGGACTTCCCAGCGAAGGCCAAGATTCACAGTGAGTTTTCGCGTCGCCTTCCAGTCGTCCTGCAGATACACTCCGTGGAACCAGGTGCGGCTTACTTGCGAAATGGCAATACCCGTGTTCCCATTGGCCGGCACCCCCACCAGCATGGAGGCGGCCGCGTCGCCGGTTCCCGACGTAGGAGCTTTAGGATCCGGCCCGGCAGTGAACAGCGTGTCGAAGTTAAACGGCGTAAAGTGGAAGCGCCCGCCGTTTTCGTCCGTTGCCACCGCCATATATCCGAAGGAGAGTTGGTGCGCCCCCCGCACCTTCACAAAATCGATGGATCCGCTGGCGGCGGACCGCGGAAATGCACCCTGCCCCGCCCCTGCCACCGGCCCTTGTGGCAGGTAGTTGGTCAGGCTGACAATCGGGAATTGCGGTGAGTAAATGTCTATGAAACCCGGCAACCCAAGGGACGAGGCCTTGAAGCCGTTGCTTTGAACGTCGTTGCCCTCCACCCACTTCATCCCGCCCACATTTATGCTCATGGTGAAAGTGGGAGTGAAAACCTGGCTCACACCGGCAGCGACATTCCAGCGGTTATTGGGGTTTCTCTGTCCCGGACCAGCAGGATTGTTGGCGCCGAAGAAAGTAGCCTCTTCGTCTTTGTATTCCTTCTTGTGGGAAAATCGTCCGTAGAGCCGGGTCTTGTCGCTGAAGTTATGGTCAACGCGGCCGCTGAACTCGTCCGAATAGTCCGCCAGAAGGCCAATGGCACTCCAGTTGTTCGTCAACGCACCGTTGAGCGGGGTGGGATAAAAATTAATCAGCTTTTGGCCAATAGAATTGATGAGCGACGCACCCGTAAGGGGGGAGATGTATGTCGCCAGATTGTTCCCCGGGACAGGGTCGCGAATGAAGCCACCGCCGAAGGGGCGAGTGCTGAACGGGTCATAAATCTGGCCGCTCAGAATCGGCCTACCGAGAGCGTCGGTCCCAATTTGCGGCCCCAATAGCGCCGAGAAATCTCCGGTGCGGAAAGCCGGAGTTGGCACGGTACCCGCGTAGTTTCCGGCATTATGGTCCCTGTGACCCTCGTAATTGAAGAAGAAAAATGTCTTGTCTCGCTGCTTGTAGATGCCCGGGATGTACACAGGGCCTCCCAAGGCAACACCAAACTGATTGCGATGCGAAATCGGTTTCGAGAGCCCGTTCAGGTTATTGAAATAATTGTTCGCGTCGAGGGCCGCATTGCGCAAATAATCGTATACGTCGCCGTGCAACTGGCTGCCTCCGGACTTAGTCACAACGTTGATCACGTTTCCCGTGCTCCAGCCATATTGCGCCGAGAACGTGTTCTGCTGAACCTTGAACTCCTGCACGTTGTCAGGCGAGGGAACGTAGATAACTCCGCCCCAGCCTTCACTCGCGTCCCAAGCGCCGTCCAGGAGAAATGCCGTCGTTCCAAAGTACCCGCCGCCAAAATTAAAGAACGAGACGTCCTGGTCGGCGGAGCCTTGCTGTCCGCCCGAGGAAATGGTTTGCCTTTGCGACAAATTGTTGACCGATGAGTTCAACTCCACAAAGTTGAAAACGTTCCGCAGATTGAGCGGCAACTCCGTCACTTGTTTTTGAGAAATTTCGGCGCCGATGTTGGCGTTATCCACCTGCAGAAGAGGGGCCGTCGACACTACCTCGATTTGCTCGACCGATCCTATGGTCAGAGTGATGCTCTGGTTGGCAGACTGGCCAACTTCCAGTGTGATTCCGGTTTGCTTGGAGGTCTTGAAACCTGCCGCCTCCACCATCAGCGTATAGGTTCCAGCTGGCAGAAGCGCGAAGGAGAAATTGCCTTCGGTATCGGTAGTAAATGCCCTCGTGATTCCCTTCTCTGGGTTGTTTAACGTGACTTTGGCGTTGGGTACCCGTGCTCCGGTGGAGTCCGAGACCGAACCTGAAAAGGAGGCCGTGGAAGCAAGCGTCTGACCATGCACATCGGGCAGAGCAACGGTGATCGAGAGGCTGGCTACCGCCAGGAACAGAAGAACAGAAAATTTCCGAAATTTGGGCATCGACGAGGCCCTCCTTGAATCGCCAACCTCTCAGTTAGCGATACCTGTATCGAATTCGCGCATTTTAGTATTAGTGTACTAGTGCTTGTCAAGCAATTTCTTCCGCTGTACCTGTCACGGCGCCTGTAATCGATAACTTGAGCGGCCTTTGAGGCAGGCTTCAGCCGGCGGCCGGACTTGCTTTTTTCCCTTACGTGGGTTTGCGCCAGAGTTTCGCGCGTGGCGATCCTACAGGAGATTCATGAATCGTTGGCGTTCGTCCTGCACCCTGTGTGCTTCACGGCATTTCCCTTGAAATAAAGCAATCAATTTTGGACCGGAACGTTAGGACACGGCGCACACGTGTTAAGGCCACTTGATGACCGGCTCTGCGACTCGCTATTGCATTCTTTCGGCGGCAGCCCGCTAGCCGCGCGTTTGCCAGCAGCGCCCTCTCTAAGCCGACGGGGCGCCAGGTTCGTAGAGCATCGAAGTACTAGATTCGATTGAATGGCGCATACTTCGCGCGAGGATCCATTGCACTGATCTTCTACCGCATCGAGCAACGCTCTGAATGCCACATTCGCAACCTCGACATACGACATCTGTACGGTAGTCAGGGGCGGAGTTGCGAACTGCGCGATCTGATTGTCATCAAATCCAACTACCGACAGATCCCGCGGAACATCCAGGCCGAGTTCGAACGCTCCCCGCATTACACCGATTGCCGTCACGTCATTCGAACACAGCACCGCCGATGGCCGATCAGGCAGAGTAGCCAGCACTGACAAGGCCTTCATGCCGGCTTCTAGCGTGTTGTCTCCCTCCACGAGCAGTTGCGGAGGTATTTCCAAACCAATTTCCTTCATGCATTCCTGAAAGGCCATTGTTCGCGCTACGGCAGTTCTCAAACGCGCCGGCCCGGCGATCAAGGCGATGCGCACGTGTCCGAGAGCCGCCAGGTGCTGCACAGCCTGTCGAACACCGTGCATGTGGTCAATGCAAACGGTCTTTAGAAGCGGTTCCGGAGACTCTTTGTCGAGCACGACAATGGGCAGGTTTCGGCCTCTGAAAACCTCGATCAGCGAGATTTCTTTCTCAAAACTGAAGATTGCTAACCCTTCGACCCGGCGCTCGATCATGCGCCGCACAGCGACCTCCATCTGACACAGGTCGCGTGCGATTGAACTCAGAAATATCTCGTAATTGTGCTCGAATCCCAAGTTCTCAAAGGTCTGCACAATCTCAGGAAGAAAAGGCCCGACGGTGTCCGACACCATCAGGCCGAAAATACGGCTACGTCCCGAAACCAGCGCCCGGGCATAAGTGTTTGGATAGTAGCCTACCTCCTCAATCACCTTCCGCACTCGCCTCGCCAGAGACGGGTCTACATTGGGCGCACAATTGATCGTTCGCGAAACGGTCGCGATTGAGACGTTAGCGCGCTTGGCGATTTCGTGCAGGGTCATTCGCGCCTTCCGATCGCTGCAGTTCGCCGGTACAGTAACCGATACACCATGGGACAATTGTCCACCGCCAAACAGATTCGGGATCACAAATTCGGGATTCGGATCTCAGCGTGAGGCACGGTCAAACGTCACACGGAGCGCGTAAGCATACTTCGTCGAGCTTTCGGCGGGTAGTTGCACGTGCAGGCCGTCGGCACTCTGTTCGAATCGTAGTTTTGCATTGCTGCCCACTAAGGCGACGGATTGGACCAGTTCACTACCCACCGTCTTGGCGAGCGAACGAATCACCGCTTCCCCGCTTGTTGGCCAAGCAAGTCCGATGGCATAAATCCCGTTGCTCTTGGTTGTAAAACGAAAATCTTCGGCAGTGTACTTTGCGGTATCAGTGTCGTGAAACGACCCAGCCGCCACTTTCGTGGGTCCTTCTCCGTACGTCCTCCACGGGCGAGTACCGTAGATGGCTTCTCCATTGATACTCAGCCAGGCACCGACGTCAAGCAGCACTCGCTGCACCTCGTCCGGTATCGTGCCGTCAGATCGCGGGCCAATGTTCAAAAGCAAATTGCCGTTCTTGCTGACGATATCAATGAGCTGATCAATCACAAATTCCGGCGATTTAAAAGTATCGTCCTTGATGTAGCCCCAAGACTTATTGCTCACGGACGTATCGGTCTGCCAATACAGAGGGCGAATGTCGCCGAGTTGGCCACGCTCCAAGTCTAGGACGGCGGAATGTTCCTGCATGGCGTAGTCCTTGTAGTTGATGACGCCGACATGATCGCCGTATTTCTGAGAGCGGTTGTAATAGAAGGC
>Ga0193733_1000459_pt1 | contig 13629 bp, 13 predicted proteins | sample U1s2metaG_FD_145076 | JGI IMG/M metagenome (GOLD analysis project Ga0193733, IMG submission 145076) | Soil microbial communities from a riparian zone of the East river system, Colorado, United States - U1s2 | ecosystem: Environmental > Terrestrial > Soil > Riparian zone | place: USA: East River...
CCATGTTGCCAATCTGAGAATTAATATCGTTGCAGATTCTATCGAGAACTTCCAAAAGGGGCGTACGGGCGGGAATCGATTGAAGAAGCTGTTCTTCAGCTCTCAGTAAATACTGGATTTTGTCGTCAGAACTACGACGCAGCCTGAGTATTTGTGACCTATCACGTGAGGGCGAATCATATTTATCCATCGGTGCCCTTCCTTTTGGAGGCCGCGTTCTTATGAAATTGACGCTCCCGATTTACGACGACTCGAGATTCAAATGTGGCAAGAACAACTAAGAGACGCGGGCAGCTTTTGCCTGCCAGCGTTTCCTGGCATAAAGAGCCTTGTCCGCTGCGTGGAGTAGGGTTCCGATGGTATCGGCATCCTTTGGATAACTGACAACTCCCACGCTAACGAAAAGCCTTGGCTCTTCTGCATCTTTTGTAACGAGACCGCAAATCCGGTCTCCTACCATTGTCGCGGCAGCTATGCCGGTCTCCGGCAGGACCAGAGCAAACTCGTCCCCGCCTTGCCGCGCTGCGGTGTCTACGGACCGGCTGCAGTCTGCCAAGATGTGCGCCAGCCTGCGGAGCGCCCGGTCTCCCGCTAGATGACCATATCGGTCGTTGATTTTTTTCAATCCATCGAGGTCCAGCAATACCAGAGAGAATTCCCGCTTGGTGCGTTGGGATCGGCAGATCTCTGCATGCAGCTCTTCGAAAAGACGGCGGTGATTGGCCAAGCCGGTCAGTGAATCGCTCGATGCCTGGTGGCGCAGTTGCTCCTCTAGCGTCCGCTGCTCCGTGATATCAACAGCGATGATTTCATGGCCAACACAATCTCCGCGTTCGTCATAGATACCGCGTCCGCTCAGCTTGACTTTCAGAGTCGTGCCGTTTTTCCGCTTCCACTCGACCTCGATAGGGTTGATTCGCATGGTCTCGGAGGAGCGCTCCGTCAATGCTGAGCCCGTACCGAGATCAAAGACGCCGTCAGAGGGATGATTGGCCGCCAGGAGTTCTTCTTTGGTTGCGTATCCAAGCATGGTTACCAGGGCCTGGTTGACGTTGAGAAACTTTCCTTGAGCATCGCACCGGCATACTCCGTAGGCGGGGTTGTCCACCAGCGCGAGATACAACGATTGCGAATGCTTCAAGGCCTTTCCGGCCTCTTCCAGCTCCGCGCGCAGCTTCTTTTCGTTCAGGGCGCGGCGAACGGCCATGGGCAATTGCGCGATATGTTCCCCCTCAACGTAATCGAAGGCGCCATGAGCGGTTAATTCCGCGATGGATTCTTTTCCCTTGGAGGTGGTCACGAAGAGAAGGGGAACCTCCTCCACCGTCTGACGAAGGGATTGCAAGCCCTGCGATCCTTTCCAACTGGGGCTGGGGTACTCGGCGACGACGACATCATAAGACTGGGAGCGGAGCTGTTCCGCACACTGTGCTAGGTTCAAAGCGATATCGGCGCTGACGATGAATTGCGCTTTCTTGAGTTCTTGCAAACAGCACTCTACCGTCTCTGCGTCGCGGTGGATGAAAAGAATGTGGAGAGGACGGAATCTCTGAGAATCCGTGCCCTCAGTTATCGGAACAGACCGGATCTTGCTCTGAGTCAGGCTCGACATCGAAACACTCACCCGGAACCACCGAAGCCGTCCATGCATGATCTAGGAGCGGCTAGGAAGTGGCCCCCTTCATGGCCATCCTATGTAGTTAAGAAAGCAGCGTCTGTCACGTTTGAGACAGTTGCGCTATTATTGATCTCACATTAAATAATGCAATGATTAGCGCAAAAAAAGGGGGAGCTCTGATTGCAAGATGCAGCCCCGCAGTTTCGCTGGTGAATTTCGGATACCGATAATCGAACGGATGATGTCTTCCATCAACTCGTCGACATCCTTGGGGCAACTATTGGTGAGTTCCCGCTTGGCTAGAGACCAAACTCCTTCATCGGGGTTGAGTTCCGGGGCGTAGGAGGGAAAATGCTTGATCCTGAGACGCGGGTGTTGACCGAGGAGCTTCTGGAGTGGTTCCCCCTGATGGGTGGAGGAATTGTCCAGTAGAACAATGACGGGGCCGCGTAGCTGCCGCAGTAACTCACGCAGAAACACACAGACCTCTTCCTGTGCGATGTTGTCATAAAAGAGCAGGTAGTAGAGGCCCAGATGGTGTCGCTTGGGGCTCAGCGAAATTCCTGAGATGACAGAGATTTTGTCCCGGCGCCCCTGGCGATGACGGTGGAGGGGAGTGCAGCCCCGGGGCGCCCAAGTCTTAACCACCAGGGGAGCCAACAAAAAGCCCGATTCGTCCGCAAAAACTAGGTGGGCGCCCAGCCGCGCGGCGTTTTTGTTACCCGCGGCCAGTCTTTCCGCCTCCAGCGCTCGATGGCCTTTTCGTTCCGCTCCAATGCACGTCCTTCGGGCTTCTGGTGTGTCCACCCGAGCCGATGCAGGAGTTGACCAGCAGTGTTGAAATGGCACGGCACGTGGAAGCTCCTTTGAATCACTTCCGCCACTCGCTTGGTGGTCCACAATTCTGTGCGGTAGCCATTGGCAACGGCTCCTTGAAGCAAGATCCGGACCAGCCGACGCTCTTGGCGTCGCGTCAGTCTTCTCGGACGACCCGGAGAGAATCGCACCTGGCCATGACGGAACTGGCAGCACAACCGATACGCCGAGCAACTTCGTTCAAGGAAAATTTCGCGCCAAGCAGTTTCAGTGCGCGCCTGCGCCGATCCGAGAGCAGCTCGGCCGAACCCTTTGGTCGCATGGGGACCTCCTATTGTCAGGAGGCTTCATTATTGCATTATTTTATGTGATGTCGATAGGCACTTGCGAGAAAGCTGAGGCAATTGGGAATCCCCGTGTTCAAACCGAGGCCTCAGCAGCCTTCCCTATGACACAAGATTGCTTGGCAATTGGTGTGTCGCATCACGCGTAGTGAACAGGGGAAAGGTCCCCTGTGACCTGCCTAGCGATTCCTCGCGACCTGCACAGCGCCAAATCCTAACTCCGCTTTCAAATGTGCGGTCTTATCTAATTGCCCGAAATGAAATCTCAGTCTTGAACTTTGGAAGGCTCTACGCTTTATTTTGGCGGTGCGTCGTGCAGGACGACAGTCAGAAGGGAATTGTGGACCTGGAGTCCGCCATTGTAACGAACGAAGCCCAGTTTCCTGAATTTATTCATGAAGAGATTGACCCGCTGGCGCGTCGTGCCGACCATTTCCGCCAGCATCTCCTGGGATATCTTTGGGAGTTCTCTCTGAGGGTGTTCTTGCTTCCCGTATCGGGCAAGCAAAAGAAGAGCGCGCGCGAGCCTCTTCTCGGTCGAGTTGAATAGTTGATCGATCAAGGCCTCCTCGATGCGCATGTTTCGTGTCAGCACGAAATTGATGAAGAGATCGGATAACTCAGGCTGCTCGTGAAGCACCTTTGCCATTTCACTCTTGTCAATGACGAGCACAGTGCTGGGTGAAATCGACGTGGCATTCCCCATGCGAACCGGCTGATCTGCCAGGCACCCCTCGCCAAAGAAGTCCCCAGGTCCCAAAATGGCGATGACTGCCTCTTTACCGGTTTCATTAACCACGGCAATCTTCACGCCGCCTTCTTGTATATACAAGACGCTGTCGGCAGGCGCGCCTTGAGAAAAGATAATCTCGGCTTCCTTATACTGTCTAACGCTTCGCGACACGCCAGCCGAATCTAGAAAAGCTTGGGTGCTGAATTCGCCCTTTTTCTTGGACATACTCTTCGATTTGCTGTTGCTGGGACTCATGATTGCTTCTATACCTCCACCTGAGAAAATGCGCACGACGTCGCCATTGATTGTTCTTGCGCCCCAAAAAGATCTTCTAAGGTTCTCGGCACAGTTCCTTGATCCTGTTCGTTTGTGGTTTCCCGCCGGATTTGTTCTTCAACAATCTCTCTGACTGTCTCCAGCGGAACTTGCTCGAAATGTGTTTTCGGCTTGAGCATAAGAACCTCTTCGAGTCACCCAGAAGCTAGCAGGCCGGAAGTCGTACGGGTCATATCTTTTGGAAATCGAACTGTGTCACGAGAAGGCTCACTTGCTCAGGCCAAGGCCCCCCCCCCCCGCAAATTTTTACTTGCAGGACTCGCTACGATGAGATACGATAACTTCGCGTTTGTTTAGCGTGGTCATCGCCAGTGAGGACTATATGGGGCCTACCCAGACGAAACCCGTGCCAATGCACTTCAAGACGATGGTGCAATCGGATGTGCCGCAAGGTCGAGATGGAAAGCACAAACTGATTGTCACCACAATCCTCAACGACCTCGACTGCTTAAAGGGTGATTCCGCGCTCAAGGTCCCATTGGGTGAATTGGCGCAATCAAAAGAGAAAGTTCGTTCCGCACTGAATCGTGCAACTCGGAAAGCTGGACGTAAAGTTGCGACGGCCAGCGACGCCACCTTCTTGTACGTGTGGAATGTGAGCGAGTAGCGGGAACATCTGGTAGGGTGGCTGGCGGGTGGGCGACGCTGACTAATCGAATAGTTCGGGGGTGGTCTACGTTTGCCGTTCTGGCTGTTGTACGAAGTTTGCATCCCGGTAATCCGTACGAGGGCAGAGGTGCGACACCCTTCTCTTGGCAGGCTGCTGTGCCTCGCCAAAATCAAGAGCGCATTTCAAATCAGTAAGATATTACATGGATGACATTTCAGCTGCTGTAGAGTTATGGCTAGAAGCCCCGGTTGAAGAAACCGACGAGAAAGGGAATAAGCATCGGAGCACGCGCAATCGGGATGAAGGACGGGGAACCCCACAGGGAGCTCCGATCAGCCCGTTGCTCAGCAACTTGTACATGCGTCGATTCGTGCTGGGATGGAAGAAGCTCGGGCACGAGAAGCGTCTTGCTGCACACATCGTTAACTACGCCGATGACCTGGTGATCTGCTGCCGTGGCCAAGCGGAAGAAGCGCTGGCCATCATGCGAGACATCATGACGAGGTTGAAGCTGACGGTGAATGAAACGAAGACGCGGGTCTGTAAACTGCCGGAAGAAAAGTTCGACTTTCTAGGGTATACGTTTGGTCGATGCTATTCGCCGAAGACAGGGCGCGCGTACATTGGTACGGTTCCCTCGAAGAAGCGGGTGATCCGCATCTGCGAAGCGATTAGCGAAATGACCGGACGGGATCAAACTCTGCTGGACCAAGAGATGGTGGTAGGGCAGCTCAACCGTACGATGATCGGATGGGCCAACTACTTCTGCCTAGGTCCAGTCAGCAACGCTTACCGAGCAGTCGAGAGATATGCTCGCAAGAGGCTGCGTCAATGGCTGTGTGCCAAGCACAAAGAGGTGTGGCCGGCGTACAAACGGTTTCCGGAGGCATCTCTGCACGACGTGCTAGGCCTTGTCCGCCTTACTAAGCGGACGAGCAGTCTCCCGTGGGCGACCTCGTGAAACTTTCTCCGAGAGCCGGATGCCTGCAACAGGCCTGTCCGGTTCGACGAGCGGGATGTGGAAACGGAAGCATGGTGCGGCTAGTGAGGCACCGGCAGACGAAAGGGCCGGGAACGGATAGGCCGCACCTACACCACCGCGCCACATCTCGACTCCACACGGACAACTGTTCACCTAAGTGATTTGGCGATTCTTTGCCCATTTTCCTCAGGGCGCTGCGAAAGCGGATTAACCTATTGGTGCGCTGGTAATCTTGATGTGAGGCCAGTTCTTTTGATGGGCCCAGGGACGTCCTGCGGCTAAGAGCGCCGTCGAATCGTCAAAAGTACTGTAAATATGCGGATGTTGAGATAATAGAGATTGTGGTCAAAATGCGCTCTTGACACTACATGTTGTATGTGACAATCTGAATAAATGGCTATAGGCGCACCAAAAGAAGTAAGTACACTCCGCCGCTTCTTCCTGGAACCCCGCCTGCCTAAACACCGCCAATACGAGGCTCTGCGCGCTTACCTGGTCGAGGGCCGTCCCGCCAAAGAAGTGGCGCGCGCCTTTGGCTACTCCCTCAATTCCTTCCACGTCCTCTGTCACCATTTTCGCAGAGAAACCCACCCCACCTTTTTTCTCTCTCCGCAGCACGGCCCTCAGACCCAACCCAAGAAGTCAGCAGCTCGCGACCTGATCATTAGGCTGCGCAAGCAGAACCACTCCGTTTATGAGATCAGCCAGACTCTCAAGGATCGCCAGTGTCCACTGAGTCCGACCGGCGTGCGCGAAGTTCTCAAAGCCGAAGGGTTCGCTCCGCTGCCGCGGCGGCTGGATGAAGAACGGCCCCAGCAACCCCGCCCCACGGTTGAACCGGTGGCCGATGTCAGAATGTTTTCCCTGGCCCCGCGCACCTTTACCACACGCTGCGGCGGGCTGTTCCTGGTCGTCTCCGACTGGGTGCGTCTGCAGGCACAAAAGTTGCCACCAGCCGCTGGGTTGCCAGGTTCCAAGATGATCCCCGCCGATCATGCCTTGCGATGTTGCCTGGCGCTCAAACTCTGGTCGATCGAGCGAAAAAGCCACGTCATGGCCTTGATCGCCGATGAAGGGCTGGCGTTGTTCGCCGGCCTGAATGCCTTCCCCAAGAAAAGCTACCTTTCGGAATACTCTTGCCGCATAGATCACCGCAAAACCACTCGGTTCCTGGCCGCCTGGCACCACTGCATTCAGGGAAGCAAACTCCTTCCCGGAGAATCCTTCAATTTAGATTTTCATTCCGTACCCTTCTACGGCGAAGACCCGCTGATAGAACGGCACTATGTCTCATCCCGCAGCCGCAGCCAGCCCAGCGTGCTGGTGTTTCTAGCTCAGGATGCTGGCAGTCACGTCTTCTGCTACTCCAATGCGGATCTGCGTAAAGGCGAGGAAGCCGAGGAGATTTTTCAGTTCATCACTTTTTGGAAGCGCGCTCACGGCAAGCTTCCCCGCCATCTGGTTTTCGATTCCAAGCTGACCACCCACGAGGGGCTGGCACGGTTGGACACCATGAACATCCCTTTCATCACCCTGCGCCGCCGCTCCCCCAAACTTCTCAAGGAAATCGTTCTTCTGCCACGTTCAGCCTGGCGGACCATGGAGTTGGATGTTCCCACTCGCAAGTATCGCACTCCGCGAGTCTATGAACAGACCATCACCTTGGCCGGCCGGTCCCTGCGGCAGATATTTGTTCAAGACCTCGGCCACGATGAACCGACCATCCTGCTCACCAATCAGCGGCACACTCCGGCCAAGGCCCTGCTGACCCGCTACGCCCAACGCATGCTGATCGAAAATGCACTCTCGGACGCGGTGCGTTTCTTCCATATCGATGCGCTTTCATCCTCGGTGGGGCTGAAGGTGGATTTCGACATGGCGCTGCTGGTACTGGCCAGTGGTCTTTATCGCCTGATCGCTCAACGCATGCGCGGCTACGCCGACGCGCAGGCGCGCCAAATTTTCCGCGATCTCATCGATATGCCTGCAGATGTTACCGTCAGCGAAAAAGAAGTAGAGGTCAGCTTTCACCGCCGTGCACACCTGCCGATCCTTCTGGCGTCCGGTCTCATGGAAAAGCCTATCGCAGTGCCGTGGTGGAATGGATTGCCTTTACGCTTGACAACCTACGACGGACGTCAAAACTTGCCGTCCACTTAGGTCAATTATTGCCCGTGGAAATTCAGGCTAGCCTAGTCCCTCACGCAACACTCCGTAGTTGTGATTCGCGATCAGACCAAGGAAGCCCTACCCGCTCAAATGAGCGGGCCGGACATTCGTGTGTATAGGGAAAGCCCCGTCGCGACTTCGAGCAGATGAGAGTATGAATTCCCGCGGTCCGCTCGCCGATTTTATAACGGCCAATCATTGCCCAAATAAACCGCAAAACTGTATACAAGAGAACAGACGCGCGTCTCGATGGCGTCTAGGATTCAGATCGCAAGGTTACGCGGTTAGATTCGCCATATCCATCCGAGCCCATATGTATCGGAAGCGCAGGGGCAGATGAATTTGTTTTTTCGGTTCTAATGGAGTCTGTTTCTTCCTCGATTGCCAAGGCTTGGGCCCGAGGACGTAGTCGGCACCGCAAGACATTACAATCGCCTGGCTCGGCATGATGAGCCGACTATGAATCCTCCGTGCATGTGGATAGGGCGCATTTCGACGCAGCCAGTGTTGCGTATACAGCGGCGCAAGACTGCGGAGAAGATGCCTCAACAGATTCTGCGCCGCGTAGCAAGAGTATTGCGGAGACACCTACTGGAAAATGAGTAGAAAATTATCTCGCAGAAATAAGGACTGTTTTGTTGGCCAGTCCATCGTCTTCAGCTTGATCTCCGCGGCCCGCACGGGCGCTGAGGACATCGAACAACACGTTAGTCGCACGGCCTGTTTGGATCGGTAGAGTCCAGCCCCTCGTTGAATTGAAGCGATTGAACACGTTCTCCGCACCAGGCAGAGCACGAAGCAATTCGTAGGGACAGTGTAGAAGTGTCTCGCAGCAAAGACAGAAAGGTAAAAAAGCATGCCTCTCATGCAGATTCTATTAACCCTGATCGTGGTTGGCAAATTCAGGATTTGTCTCAATTGTGCTTGGGCGTGCACGAGGGATTCAGCTGTAGATCGTGGCCTGCTTTCGCCTTTTCGAATTTCTTCGAATTCAGGCCGCGAGTGACAGGCTGGAGGACAACGATGGACGAATCTAAACGACGGGCAGTCAGATTTCTCGAGAAAGAGATCAAGACGTACATGGCGTTGTCGCTCTTCCTGTCGAAGAAGGGAATAAAGGAACATGCGCGCATGGAGGAGAAAAAAATCCTGATTAGTCCTTCGTTTTACAGAGAGAGGATGAAGGAAGCGAGGAAACTTGTCTATGAACTCCGAAAACCGAGCTAGGGCACGAGTTCTGCAAAGGGGTGCGACCCGTGGCGGGGGACGATGGATCATGCTCGCGGGGGGTGTTTTTGTCTTCCTGCTGCTGTGCACCAGCGTGTCGTTGGGGTACTCCGTGCTCACGCACGAGGAAATCGTGGACCTGGTGTGGACCGCTGAGCTGCGCACACTTCTGCTCCAGCGATTTCCAGTGCTCACGGAAGACCAGATCAAGGAGGCACACGGTTACGCCTATGGCGGCGCCGTCATCCAGGACCTCGGCTACTATCCCTTTGGCAGCGTGGAATTCAGCAATTTGGTGCACTACGTCCGCAGTGGAGACTTCGTTCGCGAGTTGCTACTGCAGAGCCAGGATGCAAACGAGTACGCCTTCGCCTTGGGTGCGCTTGCGCACTATGCTTCGGATATCGCCGGCCATCCGGCCGTCAACCAGGCGGTTTCCATCCAATATCCCAAGCTGCGGGCGAAGTACGGTAACTCCGTCCGCTACGCGCAGGACCACACAGCGCATCTGAAGACAGAGTTCGGATTCGATATGGTGCAAGTGGCGAAGAATCGTTACGCGTCGCAGCAGTATCACGATTTCATCGGATTCCAAGTGTCCAAGCCTCTGTTGGAACGGACTTTCCCGATCGTTTACGGAGTGGAGTTGAAAGACGTGCTGACGCATGAGGAGCTCGCCGTCGGTTCCTATCGGTTTGCTGTCAGCCGAATGATCCCGCAGATGACCCAAATCGCACTGCGGACGCACAAGAAGGACATGATGAAGGAGACGCCCAATGTTGCAAAAAAGAAATTCCTCTACCGTTTGTCGCGCTCCGAGTATGAAAAAGAGTGGGGAAAGGACTATACGAATCCGGACTTCGGAACGCGTGCGTGGTCCGTGGTGTTGCGATACATGCCGAAGATAGGTCCGTTCAAGGCACTGGCTTTCAACAACCCCACGCCACAGACGGAGGACTTGTATTTCAAGAGCATCAACACGGCAGTCGACCAATACCGAATTTATCTCCAGCAAGTACGTGCCGGTTCACTGGAACTTGCCAACTGTGATTTTGACACCGGCAAAGAAACTAAAGCGGCGGAATACTCATTGACAGACGATACCTATGCAAAGTTGTTAGGCCAGTTAGCGGGACGGAAGTTCGATCTGACGTCACCGGACCTGCGCGGCAATATCCTGAACTTCTATTCGGACCTCTCTCTTCCTCTTGAAACCAAGAAGGACTCAGCTCGCTGGCAGAGCGTATTGTCGTCCCTTGACCAGTTAAGGATGCTTACCCCAACTCCGATTCTCGCTGTCTATGCATGTACAAACAAAACTGCGATTGTGTGCTAAAGCGGACAGACGTGCAGTTTCAGGCCGTCTACTATAGGTCATCTGGGACAAAGAGAGCGAACCCCAGGTGTGGCACAAGCGCTATGAACAGGAGTTTCTTGTGAGATTGGAACCGCAATGCTTTGGACCATTCTTGTGGTGTTGTTTGTCCTCTGGCTCCTTGGCGTGCTCACGTCTTACACGCTCGGGGGATTTATTCACATCCTTCTGCTCGTAGCACTGGCGATCTTCGTAATTAACTTGATTCAAGGCCGAAGGCGGATGGTTTAGTTGCAAAAGCGTAGAATATGAAACCAATTATTTGGGTTGGAATTCTCTTGGTTGTTCTGGTCGGGCTGGCGCTCGTTTATCAGGGATTTACGTATACCCATCAAGAAAAGGTTCTTGATCTCGGGCCGATTCACGCTACCAGGGAAGATCATGAGCGAGTTTCGATCCCACCGATGCTCGGCGGGCTGGCGCTGGTCGGCGGAATTGCCTTGCTCGTTGTTGGAGGCAAGAAAAGTTCTTAGCTCGAAATTACATTAATGTCCCGCCTGAGAGTCGGGCAACGCATAGCCCTCTCGTAACTTAAACGTGTTGAAAGTCCTTCAGCCAAGAATCAGTTTGGGAGCAAAACGTCAGCAGAAGAAGTTTTGACCTTGGAGGTCAGCGATGAAGAGATTTATGGTTACCGCAGTATGTCTCACCCTCGTAGCAGGCGCAGCGTATGCCAAAAAACTGAATAAGGAGCAAAAACGCCTCGAGGAGAGTGGCGTCGTGTTGCAGGAAGTGCTCAACATCCCCGACAACATCCCCCATGATCTGTTGGAAAAAGCCGAATGCGTCATTGTAATTCCTTCCGTCAAGAAACTGGCGTTTGGAATCGGCGCAGATTACGGACGCGGAGCCATGGTTTGCCGGACAGGCGAAAAGTTCCGCGGACCCTGGGGAGCCCCAGCCATGTACGCGTTGGAAGGTGGGAGTATCGGTTTCCAAATCGGCGGAGAAGAGACCGACTTGATTCTGCTGGTCATGAACGATAGAGGGATGGAGTCTATTCTAAGCAGCAAGGTGAAGTTGGGCGCCGATGCTTCCATTGCCGGAGGACCCAAGGGACGTGACGCTTCCGCAGATACTGACGCTTGGATGCGTGCTGAGATTCTCAGCTACTCGCGTTCCCGCGGTCTGTTTGCCGGCGTATCGCTCGAAGGCTCCACGATTCGTCCCGATGACGAGGCTAGCGAACAGGTTTACGGTCACGCTATCAAAGCAAAGGAAATCGTCAGAGGCGAAAAGATGAGCGTGCCCGCAACAGGCCGCAATCTCGTTGACGTTTTGCAGAAGAGCGCACCCCACAACGAATCGGAGCGCGCGGCTTCGAATCGGTAGTTAGGAGTTACCGGCCCGCCGGCATTTGTCTCATCTCGGCGAGCTGTTAATCTTCAGAAGGGGGGCAGCGGAGTGCTTCTCCACAGGGCCATCTGCAAAGGTCGCAATACATGATTCGTCCTTTGCAGAGTGGCCAGCCCTTTAGAATTTAGTTTCTGGAAATCCTGTCTCTGGCGAATTGATACGGTGGCAGTGAAACGATCGGATCCGCGAAACGCGCTGCAACTAAGAACGCAAACACCGTATGATTTCATTGGGTGTTTGTGCCGACGTTGACCGGATACTGCAGCGAGCGCGAGTCTTTGAAAAGTCAGGCGGCGGCTGGTGTTTGGTATAGGGCTCGACAGTGTGGTTGCCACCGAAACGAGCCGAGATTGGCTACTGGTCGTGACATGGTCATATCCGGCGTTCGCCCCTCTAGTGAGGTATGCGTGCGATGGTTGTTGAAATAGGTCCTGAAATCGAGCAGTTCGTTTTCGAGATCGGCCGTCGTCCAGAACAAATGCCGATAGTGGTCACAACGTGATACACGGCGCTGATTTCAAGTTCTTAGGGATTCGTGGGAGATATTAAAATGAAAAAGCTGCGCAGTTCGATTCTTTGTCTTGTTGTCCTGCTACTCGCGGCGCCATTGCTTCGTGGACAGGATCTTTCCAAGTATCGGCACTTTACCTTTGGAATGAGCGTGACCAGAGTATTGGAGCGTACTGACCAAAAAATGGTCGATGTTAAGGTGATTCACGATCGCCCAGCGGTGGTTCAGGAACTGAATTGGTGGCCGCCGAACCTTCGCGGGACTGCGTTCCAATCGGATACCGTCGAACAGATTCTTTTCTCTTTCTACAACGGCGAGCTCTACAAGATTCTCGTTACTTACGATCGAACTTCCACGGAAGGACTCACCGCGGAGGACATGGTGAAGTCCATTCCGGTGAAGTACGGCCCGGCGACAAGTGTGAAACCGAAAGTGGATTTGTTCGAGTTTTGGAATGGATTGAACGGAGGTCAAAGAAATGACTGTGAATATTACTCCCCTGCATGACCGCGTGCTTGTACGCAGGCTGGAAGAGAAAGAAACCGCGAAGGGCGGGATCATTATTCCCGATACGGCAAAGGAAAAACCTCATGAGGGCGAAGTCATGGCCGTTGGAGCCGGCAAGATGGAAAAGGGCCATCGCATCCCACTCGATGTGAAGGTGGGCGACCGGATCTTGTTCGGCAAATACACTGGCAACGACATCAACATCGACGACCAGGAGTACCTGATCCTCCGTGAGGAGGAAATCCTGGTGAAAGTCAGCGGAATCGCCAAAGCGGCATCCGGCAAGAAGTAGTTTTCACCTGAACCGAAGATTTCGGACGGGCAGAAGGTCTCAATCACCCGGGAGGGTGAGATCTAATGGCAAAACAAATCGTAACCGGTGAGAATTCACGTCAGGCGATTTTGCGCGGCGTCAACATTCTGGCTGACGCGGTGAAGATCACGCTCGGCCCGAAGGGGCGCAATGCGGTGATCGAGAAAAAGTTCGGGGCACCTATCATCACAAAAGACGGTGTGACGGTGGCAAAGGAGATCGAGCTGCAGGACCCGCTTGAAAACATGGGTGCTCAGATGGTGCGCGAGGTTGCGTCCAAGACGTCGGATGTGGCTGGCGATGGCACCACGACTGCGACCCTGCTGGCCCAAGCAATCTTCCGTGAAGGAGTAAGAACGGTTGCCGCAGGCGCCAGCCCGATGGCCCTCAAGCGCGGCATCGATAAGGCCGTTGAAGTCGCCGTGGGAGAGATTAAGAGGCTTTCCCGCGAGGTGAAGGGCGACATGATCGCACAAGTGGGCACAATCAGCGCCAACACCGACAAGCAGGTGGGCAGCATCATTGCCGAGGCCATGAAGAAGGTGGGCAAGGATGGCGTCATCACCGTCGAGGAGTCCAAGACGATGGAGACGACCCTCGAAGTAGTCGAAGGCATGCAATTTGACCGCGGCTACCTCTCGCCCTACTTTGTGACCGACCCGGAGCGCATGGAATGCGTGCTCGAAGACGTGCACATCCTGATCCACGAGAAGAAGATCAGCTCGATGAAGG
>Ga0193733_1000460_pt1 | contig 13629 bp, 14 predicted proteins | sample U1s2metaG_FD_145076 | JGI IMG/M metagenome (GOLD analysis project Ga0193733, IMG submission 145076) | Soil microbial communities from a riparian zone of the East river system, Colorado, United States - U1s2 | ecosystem: Environmental > Terrestrial > Soil > Riparian zone | place: USA: East River...
CGCCCGGATTCGCCGGCATGAAACTCGATCCGGAGCCGGGGAAAGGCATGAATCGCGACGCCATCCCCAACGAAGAAGCGGGAAAATATTTCTTCCACTTTCCGGATGGCAACGCGTCCATCGCACGCCTGCTGGTCCGCCAGTTGATCCCGGAGGCGATTCCTGGCCAGTCGGCGATCGATGTTGTGCTGGCCCGGACCGACTACGCGAAGCTGGATGAGCCAGGCTCTGGGGTACGCATTCGCTTGAACAGCACCGCCGTACGGGTGAAGCATCAAGGAGACCCGGCCAGCGCCAGGAACGTGGAAGTCGCCTACGCGCGTGGCGGTAAAGTGTACACGGTTCGTGCCTCGCATTGCATTCTGGCCTGCTGGCACGTGGTCATCCCCTACCTTTGCGAGCAGTTGCCGGACCGGCAGAAACAGGCGCTGTCCTCCGCGGCGAAAGTTCCGCTTCTTTATACCAACGTTGCCCTGCGAAACTGGAAAGCCTTCCAGAAGCTGGGCACCAATGCGGTCTATTGCCCCGGTGGCTACCACTCCTACCTGAACCTGGACCTTCCGGTGAGCATCGGCGGCTACGAATGTTCGCGCCAGCCGGAAGATCCCATCGTGGTGCACATGATGAAGACGCCGTGCAAGCCGGGACGTCCGGCGCGGGAGCAGCACCTGCTGGGCCGGGTGGAGCTTTTCAGCACCACCTTTGAAACCATGGAACGAAACATCCGAGAGCAGTTGGTCCGCGTGGTGGGCCGGGGAGGATTGGATCCCGCGACCGACATCACGGCCATCACGGTAAACCGCTGGCCGCACGGCTATGCCTACGAATACAACTCGCTCTGGGACAAGTTCTGGCTGGAAGGCGGAGAGACACCCTGCGAGGTGGCACGCCGGCCTTTCGGGCGGATCGCAATCGCCAACGCCGATGCCGCGGCCTATGCCTACACCGATGCCGCGATTGATCAGGCCTGGAGAGCGGTGGGAGAGGTAATAAAAGGGTGAAAGCCAACTTCCAGAACCGGGATCCGGGAACGGGGGAAACGGGAGGCCGAGATCGACGTGCGACCATTCACCCAGCCAGTCGATCTTGCGACGCGGCTCAATGAATGGTTTTGGTCTTCCGCGACATATAATCCATCAACAGATACTGCCCTAACGTGTAAGGGGTAGTGAAGTATGCCTTGCCGCGGCACATTTCCGTTACCTTCTGCACGAACTGTATCAAGCCATAATCAGACGCCAACATGAAGGTGTTGATCATGACTCCGGCTCGCTTGCACTGGGAAACTTCCTCCAGGGTCTGGCTCACCACCATGGGGTCGAGGCCGAAAGCGTTCTTGTAGATACGCCCGTCTTCCAAGGTTAGCGCGGAGGGTTTGCCATCGGTAATCATCACGATCTGCTTCATATCCTTGCGTTGCCGCTGCAGGACGCGCTGCGCCAGACGCAAGCCCTCGCGCGTGTTGGTGTAATAAGGACCTACCTTGGCTCGGGCCAGTTGCGAAAGCGGGATTTCTTCCGCGGAGTCGTGAAACAGGATCAATGAAAGTGAGTCGCCGGGATATTGCGTCCGGATCAGGTGCGAAAGCGCCATAGCGACTTTCTTGGCCGGGGTGAATCGGTCCTCGCCGTACAGAATCATGGAATGCGAGCAATCGAGCATAAGCACGGTCGCGCAGGACGATTGGTACTCGCACTGGTGTACCTGCAAGTCGGAATACTCGATATTCAGCGGGAGTTTCAGACCTTCGCGCTGGATGGCGCTGGAGAGCGTGGCCGTAATGTCGAGATTGAGGGTGTCGCCGAATTCGTAAGTCCGCGAAGCGCCGCTGGCCTCGATGCCGGTGGCCAGATCGCGCGTGTCATGGCGGCCAAAGCTGGACTTGCCCAGTGACCCCATGAGATCGCGCAGCGTTTTGAATCCGAGAAAGTCCAGGCTTTTGTCGGTAATTTCAAATTTGGCTTGTTGTACCTCGCCGGTTTGCCCCCCTCCACTCGATGGCTGCGCCGGATCGTGGGGCTGGTCGACGCTGATGTAATCTTCCTGTTCCATACGCCCGATCAACTGCTCGATCAGTTCGTCGAGCGTGCCATCCATCTGCATCTGGCGAAGCCGCTCGCGCATTTCCTGATCCAAAAGATTTCCCTCCAGCATTGCCTGTTCGATGGCGCGGCGCAAATCGTCCAGCGTTTGCTCGCCGTCGAGCATGTCGTTGAACATGTAGTTATGAAACCCGCTCTGTAGCAGGTAGTCAGAAAGCGCGCTCAGCAGATCCTCCATGCTCATGTCGCCGGCGGGGTCGGGAACGTATTTGCTGTAGCGGATGCGTTTCATAAAGCGACCATCGAATCTTTGCCGCCAGTTGTGAGGTGACGAATCTTTCCAAGAAAACTTTTGCCTACCGGAGACAGAACGATGACAACTCCCGGAGACGTGTCTTCATACCTCAGCAACCCGCTAGCCACGGCCCCCTAGTTGTACGGCCGCCGTCCGCGAAATGGCAGTTCTTCACGCTCGAACGGCTTTTCAGCCGGCTTAGGCTGTTTCTCTCCGGCGGAGAAGACGCGCTCCTCGTTGCGGCCGATGCGCTTGTGCGCGTGCAGCCCTTCCAGAATAAATTCAGCCGCTGAAACCTGCACCTCGGGGCTGTCCTTGGGACCGACCCCGACCTTAACTGTTTTTTCCATCAAGCCCTGAATGCCCCGCAAGGGCGACAGGGTCTCGGCGGCGCTGGCGGTATCGGCTAGTTGGATCTCTCCGCCCAAATCGAACCACTGCACGATCTGCTGCATGTCGGTGCCTTTGAAATAGCCGTCGTGAGTTTTGGCCACGGCGGTTCGGATCAGTTCACGACTCACATGGTCGGCGCCCTTCATTTCGCCCTCGTATTCCAGCTCCAGCTTGCCGGTGATAGCGGGCATGGCGGCGTAAACATCGGCGATGCGCGGTACCACAAGTTTCTCCTCCTGATGAATGGCACGGCGCTCGGCGTTTGAAATCACATTCTCCATGCATGAAATCGGCAGGCGCTGGCTGACGCCGGAGCGCTTGTCAACCTTCTTGTCGTCACGGGCCGCGAAGGCGATGCGCTCGATTACTTCCTGCACATATTTCGGCAGGTGAAGTTTGTATCCATCGCGTTGCGTCCAGGCCTCCTGGGCGGTGATGGTCATGCCTTCGTCGACGGTGGCGGGATAGTGGGTGCGAATTTCCGATCCGATGCGGTCTTTCAACGGCGTGATGATCTTTCCGCGCGCCGTGTAATCTTCCGGGTTGGCGCTAAACACCAGCGCGACATCGAGCGGCAGGCGAATGGGGTAGCCCTTAATTTGCACGTCGCCTTCCTGCATGATGTTGAACAGGCCCACCTGAATTTTTCCCGCCAGATCAGGCAACTCGTTGATGGCGAAGATGCCATGATTGGCGCGAGGCAGCAATCCGTAATGCACGGTAAGTTCGCTGCTGATTTCGTGTCCGCCACGCGCCGCCTTGATGGGATCGATGTCGCCGATCAAGTCGGCAATGGTGACGTCGGGTGTGGCCAGTTTTTCCACATAACGCTGGTCGGGCGTGAGATACCCAATCGGAGCGTTTTCGCCCAGCCGGGCGATCTCATCACGGCAACGTCGGCAAATGGGAGCGTACGGGTTGTCATGGATCTCGCACCCGGCGATATAAGGCACCTGCGGGTCGAGCAACGTGGTCAAGCCGCGCAGCATACGGCTTTTGGCCTGACCCCGCAGTCCGAGCAAGATGAAGTTGTGACGCGAGAGAATGGCGTTGACGATCTGGGGCACAACCGTGTCGTCGTATCCGACAATGCCGGGAAAAATGGCACCGCCTTGACGCAGCTTAACGACTAGGTTGTCGCGCATCTCGTCCTTCACGCGCCGGGAATTCAGCCGTTGTTCAGTAAAAGGACTTTGGCGCAACTCGCCGAGCGTGCGCGGCAGACTCATGATGGAAAACCCCCCGAACAAAACAGCGTCTTCCCCGGATTATACGCCGTCAGGAAGCGGGTGCTGGCACGGGCGCTCCTGGTCCACTCGCATCGGACCCGCCTCGCCGCCCGTCCGGCACACCGTTTCAGCCGGGGGGAGAGATTCTGGTTAATGGGCGTGGCCGTTTCCGCCCGCTTTCTGGCGCACCCGTACGGTGCGCCGAAGATTGGGCAAAATAGTTTCAAAGTAGGAGACCACCGCCCGCATCCGCTCCGCTTCCGATTTCGTGCCCAGCAAGGTCTGCTTGAAATCGAGATCCACAGGAAGGGGTCCAACCAGATTAAAGGAGAGCTGGGAGTTGACCGACTTCGAACCCAGGGCGGGAGCGGATCCGGATAACTGAAGGATTTCGCCCTGCAGTTTTACGGCTTGCGCTACTTCCTCCGCAGACGCCTGGCCGGGCTCATCGTGCAGATAGAGTACCTCAGCCCGCAAAAACGACCGCTCCTGGTTCACCTGCATCACCTCAAAGCGTTCCCGGCCCTCGGTTACGATATCCAAGCGTCCGTCGGGATATTTCTTGGCAACGGTGATAATCTCTGCTGTGCAGCCGATTTCAGCGACGCCTTCCTCTTTGGCCCGGACCACGCCGAACGATTTCTTCCGGTCCAGACATTCGGAGATCATCTCCTGATAGCGCGGTTCAAAAATGTGTAGCGGCAAGGCAGCGCCCGGGAACAGCACTAAATCGAGCGGAAAAAGCGGCAGAAGGCTCAAGCAGAGACTCCAGAGTTTTCACGGCGGGTAAGCCGGGATCTTAAGATTGTACGCCCGCCATTGAGTTGACCGGGTCGGGAGGGTAAGGGCGGGATGAATTCAAGCAAAACGGAACTTTCGGGAAGAGTGGTGGTGGTAACCGGTGCCTCGATGGGCATCGGCGAAGCGATGGCCAGGCTTTTTGCCGAGCATGGTGCGACTGTGGTGATGCTCTCGCGGGACGCCGGACGCGCCGAGGCGGCTCGCGCCCGGATCGGCCACACCGCCCGCACCCTGGCGCTCTCCTGTGACGTTCGCAACCGCGAAGAAATAGACCGGGTGGTGAGCCTTACTTTGCACCACTATCAGCGCATCGATGTGTGGGTCAACAATGCCGGTCACGGTCTGATGGATTCCGTCGCTAACGTGGATATGGCCGCCTTGCGCGAGACCTTTGACACCAATTTTTTTGGGACCGTGGCCTGTATGCAAGCCGCGCTGCCGGTGATGAAGCGGCAGGGGTCCGGAACGATCATTAATATTTCAAGCGTGGCGGGGCATATTCCGCTCTCATTTCACGCCGTCTACAGCGCCACAAAATTTGCCATGAATGGCTTCGGCAAAGCAGCCCGGGTGGAGCTGCAAACTGCCGGAATCAACGTCCTGACGGTCTGTCCCGGCTACGTGCGTACCGATTTCAGCGCCAACGCCGTCAAGGGAACAGAAGCCAAAACGGTGAGGCCCTCCGCGGTCCGTGGAATCAGCGTCGAGCGCGTGGCCCGTGCCGTTCTCCGAGGCTACCTCAGGCAGAAACGGGAGGTGGTTGTGCCTTGGACGATGCATCCGGCGATCAAGATTTACCAGTTGTTTCCGCTTCTGGTGGAGCGGATGATGGTGAAGATGTCGCGGCGAGTGGACTGACGCGGCGCCTAACCTAGTTCTGTCAGCATGGCTTCCATCTCCGCCTGGGCGTGGCCGTTGCCGGTCTTTTTTGCAGAGACAATACCATCTGCCAGCATGGCTCTGGCGTCGTCCCATCGCTCGGCTTTGGCCAGGGTCTGCGCCGCCATAAAGTAGCCGGCCGTGTAATCGGGGTGGGTGGCCAGAAGTTTGCCGAACTCCTCCATCGCCCGGTCGAGTTCTCCCGCTTTTGAATATTCCATCGCCAGCCCATAGCGGGCGAAAGCATCCGCGGGATTCTGCGACAGGACTTCGGTAAGCAATGCGACGCGGTCCATAAATTCAGCTTTTTGCTGTTCGCGGTTGGCCCTTGAGCGCAATACGAGATTACTACAACCGGAGAGCCGCTAATTTTTTGTTCCGCTGTTCTCTCGGGGACTTTTCGCCGTCCTCCGTGGTTCACGAGCTCGGGCACTGGCGAGGCACCTTTGCGATGGGTACAATGACCATCACCGAACTACGGAGATCTTTAATTTTGGCTTGTCCTTTCTTTATGCCGGTACAGAAGTTGGATGGCGCCTGGCTCCATCCGTCGCGCTTGCCTTTAGGCGGCGGGTGGGACGGACACTGTTCCGCCCCGGGCCATGAAGGTGAGCGGCCTTCTGAACAAGAACTTCACGAATTCTGCAACCTGGGGTATGCCGCGAAATGTTCACGCCTGCCCAGCCAGCGCGATTGCGACGCGGTCCGCTTCACCATCGCCCGCGATCAAGGCTCGCGACTGCTGGTGTGGTTTGTTTGCGAGACCGGCCACCGCCCGGCAGAACACGGTACCCTGGAGTACGACGTCGATCGGGGAACTTGGATGGGTGCGCATTCCGACCCGCGAATCCAGAAGATGCTGGATTGTTATCTTCAGTCTTATTTACAACGCAGACTACAATCCGCACCCGCGAACTCCCTAGCCAGAGCAGACCTATGACCCCGAGCGCAGATCTGGTAATGCCCCGGCCAGTCCGGGATTCGCAATCAGAGATGGCGGAAATCGTCCTGCCCAACGATTCCAACGTGCTGGGAGCGCTGCTGGGGGGGCGCCTCATGCACTGGATTGACTTGGCGGCGGCAATGGCCGCGCACCGGCACTCGCGCAGTTACGTGGTGACCGCTTCCATCGATCATCTCGACTTTCGAGTTCCGGTACGTGTCGGCGATCTGGTGATCCTCCGCTCCTCGGTGAATCGGGTATACCGCACCTCGATGGAAGTCGGAGTCAAGGTCTGGGTGGAGAGCTACGTGCTCGACAGCTGCAAGCATGTGAGCTCGGCCTACCTCACCTTCGTTGCGGTTGATGCCGCTGGCCGGCATCTTCCCGTCCCCGCCGTAGTTCCCGAAACCGAGGAGCAAAGGCGCCGTTACGAAGACGCCGGTCGGAGGCGGGAGATCAGGCGCATGGAGATGGAGCGCAAGCAGATTGACGGAAGGTAACCTCGTCCGCTAACGACGAAATCCGGTTCGCGGGCAGATGGAATAAGACTTCGACCCTCGTCCCACCTATGGGCCCTCGGCTACAAGGCAAGATAGCCATCGTAACCGGAGCAGGCAGCGGCATCGGCCGCGCTTGTGCTTTGGCTTTGATCCGCGAGGGCGCCCGCGTGGTTCTGGTGGGCCGCCGCAAAGACAGGATCGAGGAGGCAGCCCGCGAAGCCGGGGGAGAGGCGCTCGCCGTGGTCGCGGACGTCTCGAAACCGGCTGACATCGAACAGGTGATCGAACGGACGGTGAATTCCTTCGGTGGAGTCCACGTCCTGCTCAACAACGCCGGGATTCTTCATCCGGGAAATGTTGAGCAGATTACCGAGCAACAGTGGGACGAAACCTTCCACACCAATGTGCGCGGACTCTGGCTGCTGTCGCGCGCGGTGTTGCCCCATATGCGCCAGGCCGGAGGTGGATCGATCATCAATATGGCTTCGGTCCTAGGCATCAATGGGGCACGCCTGCGGGCTGCGTATTCCGCCTCCAAGGGCGCAGTATTGCTGCTCACCAAGTGCATGGCCATTGATCATGGCCAGGAAAAAATCCGGGTGAATGCGATCTGCCCCTCGTTCGTAGACACGGATTTAACCGCTGCGGTCATGCAGCGAGCCGCAGACCCGGAGGCAGTGCGGCGCGAACGAATCAGCGTGCATCCCTTGGGCCGTCTCGGCCGGCCGGAGGACATGGCTGGACTCACGGTGTATCTCGCCAGCGATGAATCATCCTGGGTGACGGGCGCGGTGTTTCCCGTGGATGGCGGATATTTGGCCGTGTGATTTAGCCACCGACCGCCAGGGACGCATCAGACTCGCGCACCCAGAAATTAAAATTTGTACGGCTCAAGCAGCGAATCCTGAATGCTGAGGGCCGGCCCTGCTCACGTATAATTAAATCGATGAGTACTCCTCTTCCCCCCCGCCCCGGACAGCCACAGCAGCCGCCATCGCCCCAGCCCTTGCCGGGGGTGGGCGCGATCGTCGCCGTTGGATCCGGCAAAGGCGGCGTGGGGAAGACCACCCTGGCGGTCAATCTGGCGATCGTTTTAGCCAGACTGGGACACAAGGTCGGATTGCTCGATGCCGACGTTTACGGCCCCAACGTCCCGCTCATGCTGGGCATCAATGCCCAGCCCAAAGTTCTCGCCGACAATCGCATTGAGCCGCTCGAAGCCCACGGCCTCAAGGTCATCTCGGTCGGATTTTTGAATCCAGGCGACAAACCTCTGATCTGGCGCGGCCCCATGCTGCATTCCATCATCAGGCAGTTTCTGGGTTCGGTGGTGTGGGGCGAACTCGACTATCTGATTGTGGATTTGCCGCCGGGCACGGGAGACGTCGCCCTGTCGTTGATTCAGACCGTGCCGCTGACCGGCGCCATCGTGGTTTCGACGCCATCGGATGTTTCATTGCAGGATGCCCGCAAAGCGATCGAAATGTTCCGCCAGATGAAAGTGGACCTGGTAGGCATGGTGGAAAATATGAGCTACTTCGTCTGCCCGCACTGACAGCATGAGACCGACATTTTCTCCCGCGGCGGCGCCGAGAAGACGGCCAGACAGTTTGGCGTAGCCTACCTCGGCGAGGTTCAGCTTGATCCCGCGATCCGCAAAGCCGGCGACGGCGGCCAACCCATGGTCCTCGCGGGAGAAGATTTTGCCCCTGCCAAATCGCTCTACGAATTTGCCCGCAATGTGGTGACGCGAGTGGATGAGATCAAATCGAGCACCGGGGAAAGCGTCATACAGATTCAGTAGGTGGTTATCCTAACTGGGCGCTCAGTGGCTTCGACCCAGGCGGAACCGAGGGTCCGGATCTTTGTGTTCAAGCACGAATCGGGCCATCATCTCGCCCAGCGCCGGACCGTGCTTGAACCCGTGGCCTGACCCTCCGCCCAACAACCAAACCTTCTCGTTGCCCGGAAGCCGGTCTACGATGAAATTGCTATCCGGGCTGTTCTCATACTGGCAGACGCGCGATTCGAGTAGCGGCGCATCCTTCAGTGCGGGAAAGCGGAAGCCGATATAGTCTCGGGCCGATCTGAGCCCCTCTGCACTGACCGTTCGTTCGCCCGAGGTCGGATCAAATTCCGGGCCCCGCGTATCATCCGCGATCTTGAACCCCCGGCCTTGATTCCCCGGAATCCCGTATAGGAATCTGTCACGATGGTCAGCCCAGACCGGCAGCTGTGCCTCGGTGAAACGCGGGTCTCCGGCGGGAGTGCCAAAGAAAAATACTTCCTGTTTGGTGGGGCGAATGCGGTTGCCGATGGTTTTGGGAAACAATTTCCCGAGCCACGGCCCGCAGGCGAAAACGTATTGATCGGCTCGCAGCTTTGAGCCATCCGAAAGAGAGAGGTTTTCCCAAGGACCGCCCTCCAGATCGCGCGGCAAAACCGCCAGTGGCTGGTATTCGCCGCCTTCCGCCAGAAATCCGTCCAGCACCGCCTGACAGGCAATTCGTGCCGTCAGAAAGCCACCCTCCGGCTCGTAAATTCCCCAATGCACCCCTTCGGTATTGATCTGCGGCCAGCGCAATGCCAGTTCCTGGACCGAAAGCTCCTGGTACGGGATGCCGGCTTCCCGCAGCACGGGCAATGATCCACGTTCGAACTGATCGTCGCCCGCGGCCACCATCCACAGCACGCCGATCTGGTGCAGAAGCTTCAGCTTCCAGCGCTCTTCGTTCTCTTTCCACAGTTGCGTGGCCCGAGCCGCCATCCTGGTGTAAGGCTGATCCGGTCCGTAGGTGCCCCGGATCACGCGAGTCTCGCCGCCCGACGACGCGCGCGAGTTGCCCGGACCCCAGGCGTCCACCAGAGTCACGCGTACGCCGCGACGGCACAGATACAAGGCCGTCCATCCCCCGAACGCGCCTGCTCCAATTACGGCAACATGAGTTTTTGACGACATTTTTCCTCTTACTTGTACCGTGGGCTGAGCCGGCTGTCGGTTTGTCCGCCTGAGCATCTTTAGAAAGACAAAGTTCAGCCAAGGGAACCAGCCGCTCAGAGTAGCTGACCCGGCCATGGCGGTACCCGCCTGCAGCAGCCGTCGGCGAGAGAGGTGAGAGAGGTAACGATCCTCTTTTATTATGTCGGGCATGGGCGGACGGTCGCACCCACAAGCTATGTCAGGGCATCCATTAGGTCAAGCATTGGCATTCATGTGCGGAGAGTGCTAAAGCTTGACAGGGGCGGCACACCTTCCTAGAATCAACACTGGGGCATTGTTGGTTACACCGATCTAAGTTTTTGCATTAAAAGTACTTAATATGTCGCCTGGGCCACCAATCGGGGAGCGGGAGCGGGAAATCCTGACTGCCATCGTGGAAACCTTTATTGCCACCGGAGATCCGGTGGGGTCACGGACTTTGGCACGCTCCAATAAGGAGGGGCTCAGTCCGGCCACCATACGCAACGTGATGGCGGATCTGGCAGACGCCGGCTTCCTCGATCAACCCCACACGTCCGCCGGCAGGGTTCCGAGCACCGAAGCGTATCGCTATTATGTTGAGCAACTTACAGGCAAGACGATTCTCTCCCAGGAAGACCAGGGCATGATTCAGGAATCGCTGCACGGTATCTCCGACGTGCAGGAGTTCATGGAGCGCACCTCGCATGTGCTTTCCCTGATCTCGCACAATGTCGGCATCACCGTGGCCATCGGGGGGCAAAAGAATGCCCTCGAGCACGTGTACTTTTCGCGGCTCGGCGATCAGAAGGTTTTGGCCGTGTTGGTCACTCGGGCCGGCCTGGTGCGGGATCGTATTTTGCGCTTGGATCTTCCGCAGGGCGATCTGGACGCGGCCGCGCGCTTCATCAATGATAATTTTCGCGGATGGACCATGGAGGCGATGCGCAGCGAACTGGCCCGCCGCCTGGAGCAGGAGCGCAGTGAATACGACCGGATAATGGCGTCGGTAGAACAACTCTACCGTCAGGGGGGGCTGGCCGACGAAGAATCCGCGCAAGTCGTTTTTGTGGAAGGAACATCCAATCTGGTAACCGGTGAGCAGGATCGCCGGCGTTTGCAGGAGTTGCTGCAGACTCTCGAAGAGAAGCAGAAGATCGTCGAGTTGCTGGGCGCTTATCTCGACGCCAAGCAGGAGGCCGTCCGGGTCGTGATCGGACTGGACGAAGCCTTGCCTTCCATGCGCAATTTCGTTCTCATCGGCACGCCAGCCCGAGTAGGCGATGACGTGGTGGGATCGCTCGCCGTGATCGGGCCGACGCGGATTGACTACCAGCACACGATGACTGCGGTGTCTTATATCGCGCGTCTTTTTGACAAGATCCTGAACGAGTCTGAGTGAGGCTATGGTAAGAAGAAACGGAAAATCTGACGTCGACTCTCCGGAGCTAGACGCGGACCACGAATTGCCCCCGGCCGAGGACACGGATACGCCAGAGGACGCGAAGTCTGCCAGCGTTTCCCCGCAGCCGGTCCCGGAGGGGGAGTTCGACAAGTTGAAAGCCGAGCGTGATACCTTGCTCGATCGTCTGGCCCGCCTGCAGGCCGAGTTCGAGAATGCACGCAAGCGAGCTGCCCGCGAGCAGCAGGAGTTCCGCGAGTACGCCCTGGCCGACGCGGTGAAAGAACTTCTGCCCACACTGGACAGCTTCGAACGCGCCCTGCAGACCAGCGCCAGAGATAAGACAGAATTTCGCGGCGGAGTCGAACTCATCTACAAGCAGTTGCAGGACGCGCTGGTTAAACTGGGACTGCGTCCCATCCCGGCCAAGGGCGAGCCTTTCGATCCGCATCTTCACCAGGCGATTGAAATGGTGGACACCGGCGAAGCCGAGGATCATCAAGTGCTCGACGAGTTGCAGCGAGGTTACAAGCTGAAGGACCGCCTCTTGCGTCCTTCGATGGTGAGAGTCGCACGCAACCCCGGGCGCTGACCTCGCAACCGATTACCGAAAGGACTTGAGAAAGGCCATTCTGACCAGCAACGGAAAACGCGACTACTACGAGGTGCTGGGCGTAGCCCGCGGCGCCACCGATCAGGAGATTAAGAGCGCCTATCGCAAACTGGCGCTCCAGTTCCATCCCGACCGCAATCCCAATAATCCTGACGCGGAAGAAAAATTCAAACAGGCGAGCGAAGCCTACGGCGTGCTAGCCGACGGCGAGAAGCGCGCCGTCTACGACCGTTACGGTCACGCCGGCCTAGGCGGAGGTGGCGGAGCCCAAGGCTTCGACGCCAACGACTTGGGCGACATTTTCGGCGACTTTTTTGGCTTGGGCGAGATTTTTGGCGGGGGGACACGGAAGCGCAGTCGCACCCAGCGAGGCGCCGATCTCCGGGAAGACATCAACCTTGAGTTCGAAGAAGCCGTCTTCGGCGCTGAAACTAAGGTTACGGTGCGCCGCCATGAAAGCTGCGAAGAGTGCCGAGGCTCCGGTGCGGCGGCGGGCAAAGCACCCGTCACCTGCCGTTCCTGTGCTGGCCGGGGACAGGTTCGGTACCAGCAGGGCTTCTTCAGCATTGCCCGCACCTGTCCCACCTGCCAGGGCACCGGCAGCGTAATCACCGATCCATGTTCCAAGTGCAAAGGCGAAGGCCGGGTGCTTCGCCAGAGAACGGTTGACGCAAAGGTTCCCGCCGGAGTCGAGGATGGCACCCGCATCCGGTTCTCTGGATTCGGCGAAGGCGGCCTTCATGGCGGCCCTCCCGGCGATCTGTATGTGGTTCTGCATGTGAAGGAGCATCCCTTCTTTGAGCGCGAGGGCAACAACCTGCACTGCGTGATCCCCATCTCGTTCACGCAGGCGGCCCTGGGCGCCGAGATCAGTGTCCCGACTCTCGAGGGGGAACATGTCCTGAAGGTGCCAGACGGGACGCAGTCAGGCACCACCCTACGTATCCGCGGTAAGGGCGTCCCCGTGCTCAACGGACACGGCAAGGGCGATCTTTTCGTCGAAGCGCGGGTGCAGACCCCCGGCAAACTGAACAAACGCCAGCGCGAGCTGTTGCAGGAACTCGAAGGACTGACCCAAGTGGAAAACCGTCCCCAACGCCGCACTTTGCTGGGTAAGGTCAAAGACATCTTCGGGTGACCCGGCTGCAAGCGTTCCGCCACCCAGGCCGCGAATTGCAGCAAGGAAATAAGAGTTAGAACCATCTTGGGTGTTTCTTCGTGCCCTTGGTGGCTCGTGCCGTTGTCTTGGCGTTCATACCCTCATGACCCGCCGCCGTTGGATCGCCGACGAAGTCTCCGGCAGTTACGCTGCCTTATTAGGTTCCCACGCCGACCACCTCACGCACGTGCTGCGGGCTCGCATTGGGCAGGAATTTGATATCGCAACCGCTGAAAACGTCCGCCGCGGCCGCATCACCAGCATCACGGAGGGCAGGATTGAATTCAAATTGGGAGAAGCGATTCCGGTCGTCGCCATGCCCAGCCTGACTCTCATGCTCTCCATCTTCAAGTTCGATCGCATGGAATGGGCCATCGAAAAATGTGTGGAACTGGGCGCAGCCCGCATTGTCCC
>Ga0193733_1000461_pt1 | contig 13623 bp, 13 predicted proteins | sample U1s2metaG_FD_145076 | JGI IMG/M metagenome (GOLD analysis project Ga0193733, IMG submission 145076) | Soil microbial communities from a riparian zone of the East river system, Colorado, United States - U1s2 | ecosystem: Environmental > Terrestrial > Soil > Riparian zone | place: USA: East River...
CCACCCTATTTCAAACCCGCCAGCGCGGATCTGAACAGTTACTCGTTGCTTGGTGAACCGCCTGATCTCGCACCCGAAATTGGCGTAGCATAGGGCTGCGCAAACTCGCATCCGAAATGCATAGGGCTGCGCAAAAAAAGTGGCTTCATCCTACCTAGGTGATGAAGGAAACCGGGAACCGGTACTGTTGCTGCGGCGCTCTAGCCGCGCAGGTCCGGGCGTTCCCAGGGAATGGGGGAGCCTTGCGTGATGGAACTGAAGTCGGCGGCTCGAGTCGTTCTCGCAAGATTGGTATCCTGCCCGCATTTCTCACGCTTCTTCTTGTCGCATCGCTGGTTGCTCAAAAGACCTCCAAGCCAAGCCCTCCCAAGTACGATCTCCAAACCGACGCCAAGATAAAGGGAACCATAGAAGAAGTGAAACTACCGCCAAAAAGCAGCGCAAAAGAGGTCGTTCACCTGCTCGTGAAAAATGGGCCGGATACCATGGACGTGTATCTTTGTCCCAAATCCTTCATGGATGAGATGGGCATGGACTTTAACAAGGGAGACGAGATCGCCATCACTGGCTCCAAAATAAAACAGGGCGAAACCGACCTCATCCTCGCCCGGGAAGTGGTGAAGGGAAACAACACCTTCGTCCTCCGCGACGCGAAAGGCAATCCGGTTTGGAACTGACATTGGTTAAAGAAACCGCGCGGCAATCAAGCTGGAGTCTCGGCCACGTTTCTGGCTCGCCCCGGCCATGACAATCGCCGCGGGGCTCTCGAACTGGCCCTCAGCGGCGCAAAATCAGAGAACTAAAACCTGGGAACAAATCCGTGATCAAATCCCCCAGAATTCGATCCGCCGACCAGGCAAGATCGCGGGCTCCTCGCTAGGGGACGACATACTTTAGTTACTTTGCCTCTCCAAATATTTCGTGCGACATTGGGTGCGGCGAGGCGTGGTAGGCAAACCTTCCAGGTTCCAACCTGGTTCCCCTTCTGTATCTTGCCCCTGACATGAGCTTTTGTTCCCATCAACATCCGAGAATCAATACCCCATGAACAAAGAGATGGTGTGGATTGAAGACGAGCATTTCGAGGGCTGGCAGTGCTGCGGGTGCGGTTGGGCTATCTCGGCGATTCAGGTGGAGACCACCGTGGCGGTCCTGGCGTTCAACCGCGCTGCCCAAGAGGGATTTGAAAAGCATGATTGCGTTTCAACCGCTCCCAAGCCTAAGACTCGAGCCAGAGCAGCCGGCACAGATTGAATCCACGTCAATGCGGCCTAACGCAAGCTGCACCATATTTGGGTAATTGACCCCTCGGCCCGACCGGGCGTACGGTTTAATCAAACGCCGTGTAATTATATCCGTCGTGGTGCGCCTCGACGGGTTCCTTTCACCTCCAACCAACGAAAGGAGCGCAAGTATGTTTACCCGTATCGTCGAACTAACCACCAAGCCAGGCAAAAACAAACAACTCTCCGACACCATCAATGACAAAGTCCTGCCGCTCCTCAGGAAACAAAAGGGCTTCGTGGATGAGACCGTCCTCGTCTCCGACCACGAGGACAACCGTGTCCTGTCATTGAGTTTTTGGAACACCAAAGATGATGCGGAACGATATCACCGCGAGGAATACCAGAATGTGCGTGAAACGGTTCGGCACCTCCTTGACGGCGAACCCGTGATTCGCACCTTCGATGTCCACACTTCGACCACCCACAGAATCGCCGCGGGCAAAGCCGCCTGAGGCGCTCCGTGGGTGCTGGGTCCGCAGACATGGGCGAGCCTATCGACTCGCCCAGGCTCAACTTCGGTAAGATTAAGGAGACACCATGGCCTCGAAAAATGTGGAAACAGTACGTGCCGCACACGAAAGCTGGAACCGCCGTGACTTCCAGGGCGTGGTCCGTGACTCGAGCGAGAATGTGGTCTACACCGATCACGGCCGCAGTCTCACCTTAAAGACTCGGGAAAAATTCCGAGAATGGACGGAAGCATGGGCGATGGCCTTCTCGGATGGCCGAATCACCAATCCCAAGTACATCGATGCAGGAGATGTCGTTGTCACCCAGTTTACCGTCGAAGGCACCAACGACGGGCCGTTGGGTTCACTAGCGCCTTCTGGCCGCCGGATATCCCTGCCGTTCTGCGAGGTTTGTCAGCTCGACAAAGAGGGGCGGGTCGTGTCGGGCGGTTGCTATTACGACCAATACACGCTCTTAACTCAGCTCGGGCACATCCAACCGCTGGCCACGGCTGCCTAGGTGGAGAACAAAGACCAACCTACCAGCAGCAGAGGCGCGTTTCGGAGCGCGCCTTTTCCCCTCGCATCCACGCAAAATCCGTGACCCCTGTCTGCTGATACACCCTATCGCGCGGCCCTAGCGCCAGCCCCGGACGCCGTAACTTTCCCGCCCGTCAGCCATCCGTCACCCTCGGAGGCCAGGAACACCGCAACCCGTAAACCGCCATGGCATCGGCCTCAAGCCCGCTCCGGGGCGAGCCGGCAGGTGAGACTGACGTAATCGCATCGGGCCAAACTTTTGCAACCGCCAGATGTCCGGCTTACAGGTCCAAATAGAGCAAAGTTGGGATCATTGATATAAACTGGTTCTCGTATCACAGAATCAGGAGATTTTTATGTCCGCACCGAGCCGCCGGCCTGAGATCCGGCGACGCCGCACCCGCAATGAAAAGATTGCCAAGCTGAAAAAACGCCACGCCGCCGCGTCTGCCGAAGCTGACCGGACCCGGATCGCGGCCAAACTGCATCGTCTGGGCTTGAATTCTCCCGGGCAGCCGCTGCTCAAAAACGCCTGATCCCGCGATCGATCCAGCTAAGAGTTTGCCGCCCGGGACCGAACCGGTTCGTCCCCCAGCTGCGTCTTTGCTGGCCTCTGGTCCGCTACCTCATGATAGACGCGGAGAATCTGCCGGGCCGAGGCGTCCCATGAGAATCGCTTTGCCTGCTCGTAGCCCCGGCCTTTGAGTTTGTCTCGCAAAGGCTGGTCCAGCAGCACACGAAGCAGCGCGCGCATGATCTCAAAAACGTTTTCCGGGTTCACCAGCACAGCGGCCTTGCCCACCACCTCGGGCAGCGATGAAGTGTTCGAAGTCACCACCGGCGTACCGTGCGCCATGGCTTCGAGCGGCGGAAGTCCAAATCCCTCATACAGCGACGGGAAGACGAAAATCTTGGCCGCGTCGTAGAAAATGCGCAGTACTTCGATGGGCACAAAGCCCATAAAGCGCACGTCGGTCTGCATTCTGCTGCGAATTACCGTACGTCGTAAATCCGGATGCTTGGATAGCTCATCTCCGATGATGATTAGCTTCAGGCCAGGAAACATCGCCTCTTTTTCCAGCTGCGCTTTCAAGGCAGCAAAGGCTTCGATGATTCGCACCACGTTCTTGTGCGGGCTGATCCGTCCGGCGTAGAGAAGAAACGGGTGGTTGATGAGATAGCGCTCCGCCAGAACCTGCTTGTCGATCTCGTTGGCGTGTCCGCGCAGAAAGCGCTCGTCAATTGCGTTGTAGACAACTTCGATGCGAGCGGGATGGATACCGAATAACTTCTCCACTTCGCTCTTGGTGAAGTTGGAAACAGCAAAAAGCCGCGCCGCTCCCTTCAGGGCCCGCCGGGTCAGGAAAAAATGCAGTGAGCGCCTCAATCCCGACTGGTCACGGGCGCGATACATGTGGTCGAGCAAATCGTGGACAGTCATGACATAAGGGCAGGGCAGATTTCGCGGCAGCCAGAACAGGTGCGGGATGTGAACCAGATCGCAACTCAAGCGCTTAAGGATGGCGCGAAAGTCAAAATAGCTCTTGATGGTGGTGTCGTTTCCGAGCAGCGGTATGGCGTGAAAATTGGGCGGCAGCGGACCGATCTCGGCCACTTTCTCCGGCGGTCCGATCAGGAAGTACTTGCTTTCGCCATCCAGCCGGCCCAGCGCCCGCACCGTATTGCGGGTGTAGGTGCCGACGCCGAATTCTGTCATGCGCCGGATGTCGATTGCGACTCTCACGGCAGGAATTTAACCACAGAGCATACAGCGGCACACAGAGAATTCGCATTCCTTCCCTATGTGATCCCTTTGTGGTCCAGACTTCTATGCTCTGGTTTCCGCCTGGGCCTTGGCCCTGCGTTCCCCGTACAGCGGGAAAGCCTCGGCCAGACCCAACACCTGCTTGCGCAGCCCGCTGAGCACGGGCCCTTCCGTGCGATGGTGCAGCGCCTCGGAGATCCATCGTCCGACCTGTCTCATCTCTTCTTCCTTCATGCCGCGGGTAGTGAGAGCCGGCGTTCCGATGCGGATGCCGCTCGGCTTCATGGGCGGATTGGCATCAAAAGGTATGGCATTCTTGTTGACGGTGATGCCGGCCTCGCCCAGGGCGTTCTCCGCTTCGCTGCCGAACATTCCTTTGGAGAACACATCCACCAGCATAAGGTGCGTGTCCGTGCCTCCGGAGATGATGCGGAAGCCCTCGGCCGCGACAGTCTCGGCCAGCACCTTGGCGTTGGCTATGACCTGCCGCGCATACTCGCGGAATTCGGGCTGCATGGCTTCCTGGAAGCTGACCGCTTTGGCCGCGATCATGTGCACCAGCGGGCCACCTTGCATTCCCGGGAACACAACCTTGTCGATGGCCGCGGCGAACTCCTGCTTGCTCAGGATCATGCCGGCACGAGGTCCGCGCAGGGTCTTGTGCGTCGTCGTGGTCACGATATGCGCGTGGGGCACGGGCGACGGATGCGCGCCTCCGGCAACCAGGCCGGCGAAGTGGGCCATATCCACCAGGTAGAGGGCGCCCACCTTGTCTGCAATCTGCCGCATGCGGCGAAAGTCAATGATTCGCGGATAAGCGCTGCCTCCGCCGATTATCAGCTTCGGACGCTCCTTTTCGGCAAGCTTCTCCAAATCGTCGTAATCGATTGTTTCCGTCTCCCTGGTCACGCCGTAAGGAACAACGCGATACGTCTTGCCGGAAAAGTTCAGGTGATGGCCGTGGGTGAGATGTCCGCCGTGGGCCAGATTGAGTCCGAGGATGGTGTCGCCGGGTTTTAACACCGCGGCGTAGGCTTCCATATTGGCTTGCGATCCGGCATGGGGCTGCACGTTGGCGTGTTCGGCTCCGAAGAGTTTTTTAGCGCGCTCCCTTGCCAGCTCCTCCACCACGTCGGCAAACTCGCAGCCGCCGTAGTAGCGTTTACCGGGATAGCCTTCGGCATACTTGTTGGTAAAGACCGAGCCCATGGCTTCGAGCACGGCTTCGCTGACAAAATTCTCGGAGGCGATCAGCTCCAGGCCTTCATGCTGGCGGTGAACTTCGCTGTCAATGGCCGAGGCCACTTGCGGGTCAACTTCGTCAAGCGGACGGGAGATCGTGTCTATTTTCATGGTTTGTCTCGGAGCTTCCGGCTTCCGCCTCTCAATTGCCTCTTAATCCTGGCTTGCAGCTTTCAGCGCGGCCAACCGCGAGGGTAAAATGACCCGTGCTCAGCCCCTGAAATTTTCGTCATGGCTGTAGACCTCCGGGTCGTGCAGTTCCATATATCTCCCCGGCGTCTTGAGCGGCGTGAAGCCGGCCTGGCTGTACAATCGGTGCGCATCCGCCGTCACCAGGCTCCAACGGCGCAATCCCTGCAACCCGGGATGCCCCAGGACACACTCCATCAGCCACTTCCCCAGGCCCTGCCCGCGATACGATTCCAGCACAAACACATCGCCCAGATAAGCGTAGGTCGCGTAATCCGAGATCACCCGGGCAAAGCCCACCTGCTTCCCGTCGCCATACACTCCGAAGCAGAGCGAATTGTCGATGGAGCGCGCCACAACGTCTCGCGGAATTCCCTTGGCCCAATAACACTCCGTCAAAAAACCGTGGACGACATCCAGATCAAGCCGTTCTTTATCTGTGCTGATGACGAACTTGTCTTTGCGGTGCTCGGTGATCTGTGGCTCGCCGGCTTTCACTCTGCTGTCATTCTAACTTAGCTCCGAACTGTTAGCCCTTAAGGTTTTCGCGCACAAACGTTCTACCAGACCAGGCTCACACGCTCTCAAACGCAGTCCGCAAAAACGAAGCCAGCTGCCAGCCATCCATGTATTTATACGGCGCTTCTCCGGTCGTGTAGTGACCGCAGGGTAGTACGACGACTTTGTGTTCCAGACCGTACCGCCTGAACTCCTCCACCGCCTGGCGCGAGAATTCAGGCAGGAAAGTGAGGTCGTACTTGGCGTAAATGATGAGCGACTTTTTCGGCCAGCGGGCGAACTGTTCGAAGTACGAAATCGGGCTGATGCCGCTCCACAGAGCCCGGAGCCGCGCGAGATCGAGGTGCGGTTCGAGGCCCTCGCGAATGTGGCGAGTAGATTGTCCATGCCAGACCACGTCGGCCACATACGTGGCAGCATGGTTGAAGGCGGCTACGCGGATGCGCGGGTCGTGAGCCGTGGCGAGAAAGGCGTAGCAGGAACCCAGGCTCGTGCCCAGGATACCCAGGCGGCTGTATCCCTGCTGCTCCAGCCAGTCAAGACCGCAGCGCACATCGATTACCGCCTGCCGACACGCATCGAGCGTACGCCCGATGTTGGCAGAGACGGCATAGTCGGCGCGCCGGGTAGCGGCCGGCATGCGGATGTCGTGGTAGGGCATGCTCAGGCGCAGCACGGCGATACCCAGCAGATTCAGTACCTGGCAGAGGCCGGTATAAGCAATGCCATCGGAATTCCAATGCGGCAGCAGAACAATCGCCCGCCGCCCGCGGGCCGGAAACCAACGGGCATTGACCAGATTGTTCTCGCGATAGGGCGTGCGGACCGGCGAGGTAAAGCGCAGAAAATCAGCATGCGTGCCGCGCACCTTCCCTTCCAGTTTTGGGTCTGGCACTTGGCGGGTGCTGAAAACCTGTATCTCGCGGCGTTCGAGGCGAAAATCGGAGGGCGAACGGTAGGAATAAAACTCGTCGCTTGATTCCACGATACGCCGGTTGTACTGGCGCAGGAATTCTTCACAATTGACGTCGGGGGACACCTGCCCGGGGGCAAAGCCATTGCGGCATGGCCAATCTCGTGCCCACTCGACGCCCCACTCGAGCGGCCGGACCACGCGATTGTTGTCCACCGACGTGAGGCGGGTTTCCCAGTCATACATCCACTGCTGGTAGCGCGAAGGCATCAATGTTTAGAAATATAGCAGGAGAAGGGTGGATCGCTTGGCGGGGACAATCGAATGGTAGCAATCAGCCTTCCGCGCTCGACATTCGGTCCCTGAACGGTCGTTGGCTCAGCCCTTCGGCGAGCTCAACTGGTTGGCGGGGAAATCTCTCTAAAAACTGGGCGCGTTTCTGGGTCGGCGGAGGGCTGAGCACTAACTAGCTGTACTTCCTGGGCACCCGCTTTGAAATTGCACAGAGAATCTCATACACATTCGTACTCGCGAGCTCAGCGTGTTCGCGAGCGTCTACGTTCAAGCCGTCCAGAGCACCGAGCAGAACCACCTCATCACCTACGGCAACACCTGGCAAGCCGGTTACATCCGCCAGCGTCAGGTCCATCGAAATGCGGCCTACGATAGGAGCATAGTGTTCGCGCACGATGACGCGCCCGCGCGATGACAGGGCCCGGTTCAAGCCGTCGGCATATCCGACGGGAAGCACGGCAATTCGCGCCGGGGCCCGGGTGACGTACGTGCCGCCGTATCCCAGCGGCTGGTTTGCGCGCACCTCACGCAGCGAGAGGATCCGGGTCTTCCAGGTCAGCACCGGCTTAACTGCCAGGCGCAATTTGCTGCCGCTGACTTCTCTTCCCGCCCGCTCGAAGGGCAAGTGGTAGCCATACAGGGCGATTCCCGGCCGTACCATAGTATTCCAGGATTCCCGCCGTGAAATCACGGCTCCGGTATTAGCCGCGTGAATCAGTGGCGGATCAAATCCTTCGTTGCGCAGAAGGTTCCGGACCTGCTCGAACCTTTGCAGCTGATCGTCGACCGACGGAGCATCCAGCACTTCGGAAGAAGCCAGGTGGGTGGAGAGGCCTTCCAGCAGCAGGTGGGGTGACGACTTCAGGGCGGCACAAACCTGGTTCAGGTCTTCCGGAGCGACTCCCAGCCGGCCCATGCCCGTGTCCACTTTCAGATGAACCGGAAGTCTCGGCAAACCCAGGCCGGAGGCAGCCTTTTCAAGCAGCTCCACCCGCCCTGGCTCCCAAACCGTGGGGGTTAGTTGCAGACGGATGATTTCCTCTTCCTCCCCCCGCCAGAACCCCGTCATGAGCAGAATGCGGGTGTGAATGCCGGCATCGCGTAGGGGAATGGCTTCATCAAGCGAGGTCACGCCCAGCCAGCGCGCCCCCTCCGCTTCGAGCGCTCGGGCGCACTCGACCGCACCGTGGCCATAGGCGTCAGCCTTCACTACCGCGCAGACGTTGATCCCCGGTCCGATATGGCGCTCGACGGCACCAAAGTTGTGGCGCAGGTTTTCTAGTGAAACCTGGGCCCAGGTAGGTCGCGTCGCGGTGCGCTTCAAGATTTCGGCTGTAGCCACTGCAGCGATTATAGCGGGCGCGCCCGCGGTCACGACGTTACCCCGGTGCTACTCGCGAAACTCGCGAAAGCCAATTCGTTATCCCCCGGATAGGACAAAATTCACCTTTACCTCAGTTTCCACTTCCACCGGCTCACCATTGAGGACGTAGGGCCGGTATCGCCACTGCCGCACCGCATCTACGGCGGCTTCGACCAGCATGGGATGGCCACTGAGCACTTGCAGGCGCTCGATCGTGCCTTCGCGACTGATCATGGCCCGTAGAACCACTTGTCCCTGCACCCGCACCTGCCTTGCCAGTACGGGGTAGTCCGGTTGAACGCGAAGGATGAGATTTCCTTCCATCATGTGCGAGACCGGATGGTGAATCGCCACCGGCGGAGGGGGCGGCAGCACCTGAGGAGAGCCCAGGATTGACTCGAAGACATTGCCCTGGCTGCGGGGATCGCCAGTTGCATGGCCGATCCCGATTGTGCTTGGATCGACCATCGTGGCTGGGGGCAGGGTTTCGGTCAGCATCTCGATGTGTAGCGGAATCTGAGGCGGACTGACCATCCTCGATTCCAGCATGTTGCTCTGGGGTGTCGAAGATGAATTGGGATGCGGCTCGGCCGGCGGCAGCGCCGGAGGCGGAGCAGGCGCAAGCAGCGGCGCGAGCACCGCCAGTCTCGGCAGTCCCTGGGTGTAGAGAAGAGGCAGCAGAAGCAGGCAGCCTACCGCCAGCGCTTGCAGGGCAAACGAAATCAGAGTTGTCCAGCCGCGGTGAGAACGATTCGACCATCCCGAATCGCAGAAGGAATCGGCAAACATAGTGTCCTCCTCAAAATGAGTACGGCTATGTTTATGGACACCAGCGGGTGTGGCTTGGGACGGATTTTCGAGCGCCAGGGAGCAAACAAAAAAGCCGCGTCAAGACGCGGCTGGTGGAAACTCTTTCACCCTTCCAGGTGTCGCAAAATGTGTCGTCAGATTATTTTGGTGGGGTAGTAGCCTGCGGCTTCGCCGTTGCGGGCGGGGTGGTCGTCGGCCTGGTTGCGCCCGGAGTGGTCGGCCTGGCGGCGGCCGGTCTCGCTGGGGCTGGCACGCCTGACTGCGCGTTGTAGAGGTCAACCACTGACTTGGTGATGTCAACGGCAGGCCCGGCCCAAAGCACCGGCCCATTGGGCCAGGGATTGGAAGTGTCGATGATCAACCCAAAACCGCTTTCGGCGGCGTACTTTACCAGCATCGGTCCCATTTTCTGCAGGATGCGCTGTGCGATCTCGTTCTGTTGGTTCTGGGCATCGTCACGCGCGTCGGTTACCTGACGCTCCAGGGACTTCTGCTTCTGCTCAATCTGCTTTACCAGCGTGCCCCGGCTGTCGTCATTCAGCTTGTCGCCCTGGGCGCTGAGCTGCTTCTTCAGAGCTTCCACGTCGTCGTTCAAACCCTTGAGTTCGTTTTGCTTGGGCTCAAGCTTCTTGCTCAAAACCTCGAAGTCGCGCTGGCCTTCGTTGGTGGCAAAGATAGCCTGCTCGACATTGATCGTCCCCATCCTGGTTCCGGTGGCATTGGTGGCCACGGGAGCAGCGGCGTTGTTGGCGGCGGCGCTTGGAGCCGCAGGTAACGCGGCATTCTGGGCCAGTGCCGCAACCGATGCGGCGAGTACTGCGGGCATGAAAAATCGCGCAAACTTGCTTGTCATGTGGTTGATTTGAACTCCTTGGAAATTTGTCCTGGGAAACCGGTTAGATTCTCTGTGCAACGCCTCTACTTGAACCCGATCGTTCGTTGTCAACGGAAGAGGCTGGGCCGGATTTCCCAGCGCCTCACGCCAAACCTGGACGGCGTGATGACCACCCCGCAGCTGCTCTCACAGGGTGTGGATGCTGCCATTATAGGGACAGGTTGTGAGGTAGGTCAAACCAGTCGTCAAGTCGGTCTTCAGTTTTCCGAAACGGCAAGAGGGTGTCACCGCTGAAAGCCTGTGAAACGAAAACTGGGGACACTTTCAGAAGGTGGTTGCCACGCTGAAGCGGAATGTCTTTCGCGGCTCTCTCAGCTGGAACTGAGGGGCAAGACTTCTCGAGGCCTGCTCGAAGGTGTAGTCCCCGGCGGCTCCGGGCGGGAACATGTCGCGGGTGATGGGCACGGGCCCCCGGGTGACACTATCCAACCGCAGCGGGTTGTACGCCCAGTAGACCCGGAACGGGGCGTTGATCACAGGTAGAAATACCTGCACTTCCAATCCCGTGGACATGCGCGGAATCCAGTTGGTGGATCCAACAATTTGCAGATTCTGGGAAAACGGAGGGTTCTGGGAGTGTCCGCCGGCGCAGTTCAGGGCGATATCCAGAGCGGGGCAGCCAAATACGGTGTTATTGATATCGGCGAGCTGTCCTGGATTAATGCGCAGCTGCGAGCCCCTGACGACGGGATTCATGCCCACGTCCACAAAGGGCGCCACGGCAACCGGCCCGGCGATGGTGAACCGGTATTCCAGATTCGTGACCAGGCTGGCATCCCCGCCCGGGAATACAATGCGCTCCACCGGAACCGGGATGCTGTAGGCGCCGCGCAGCGGGTTGCTGGGATCCTTGGGCACCACCGTGCCGTCCGGATTCTGCAGAGTGATGGTGCCTTTGTCGGGAAGAAACGCGACCGGAGACACGGAGCGGATGTCGAAGCCGCGTATGTCATTTTCACCGCCCAGGTAGAAGCGCTCGAAGGGCGGCGCCACCACGCCGCCGTAGCCAGCCAGGAAAGAGCCCTGCACGTTGAACCCGATGGTGTTACGACGTTTCTGCATGGGAATGAAGTGCTTGTACTGCACAATCGGCCGCACCGAGCGCACCGTGCCTCCCAGGCCGGCGATTTCGCCGCCGAGAAACAGGCTGGTCCCGCCCTTGGGCGATATGGCGCTGTCGATGGTGCTGAAGGAGAAACTGGGAAGGATTTTGCTGGTGATAATTCCCTCCAGCGAGTTGGGACCGCTGATGCCGCGGAAGGCGAGGTCGGTGAATAGGATCTTGGAAGCGTTGCTGACCGCGACGATCGAAGACCGGTCGAAAGAATAGGTCAGGCCCACGCGCTTGAAGGAATGGTGCAACTGGTAGCTGAGCGAACCGGTGAAGCCTGAGCTGGACTGGGTGTAATTCTGCAGGTTGTTCAAAAAGGTGGAGGGGAGGTTGATTTGCTGTCCGGTAAGGATGGCTTGCTGCCGGGCCTGGTTGTAGTTATATTTCTGGGTAAAGACGGTAAAACCGCCCTGGATGGGACGATCAAAGAGGTAGGGCTCGGTAAAACCGAATGACAGAATGCGCTGGCTGTTGCCGATGCTGGCCTGGACCGAAAGGGTCTCGCCCAAGCCCAGGAAATTATTGGTGCTGTAGTTGATCCCGATAAACGCTCCTGCCAGTCCGCTTACGCCGCCGTTCAGTCCGATATTGTTTTTGCCCTTCTCCCTGACCTTGAGGGTAAGGTCGACGGTGCCATTTTTCTCGTCCAAATGAGTTTCCGTGACGTTCGGGTCGTCGGGCTTCAACTGCTCGAAGTACCCCAGCTGATTAAGCCGCAGCAGGCTCAGCTTCCACAGACGCTCGTCGTAAACCTGTCCCTCCTCGAGCGCCACTTCCCGACGGATGACCTTGTCGCGGGTAGTGGTGTTGCCAGCGAATTCGATTCTTCGCACATAGAACTTCTTGCCTTCATCGATATCAATCGTGAGGTTCACCAGCTTCTTGTCTTCGTCGAACGTGGTGTTGGGAATCGAAGTGAAGTTGATGTGACCCAATTCACGATACGCGTTGCGCAGGTTGTCGAGCCCCTTGGCCACTTTTTCACGGGAGAAAATGTCACCATCCTTCATGGGAAAGAGCGAGCGCAGGGCCTTGAGGTTGGTGACCTCCTTGTTTCCGTTGAAGGTGATTCCGCCCAGACGGTATTGGTCCCCTTCATCGATCGGAATCGTGATGTCCACTGCCTTGCCCTGCCCCTTCATCAATAGGGGGATATGAAATCCCGGATGGCCAGTGTCATGGATTTCGGTTTTGGCATCCTGCACCAACACTTTGAAGTAGCCACGGTTCTGGAATTCCGCTCGTACCCGTTCCGTGTCTTCATCGAGCTTGGTCGCGTCGTAGGTCTTGGCAAAGATGTTTTCAAGGAAGATGGAGTGCGGTACCCCGATCGGCCTGAGGTTCTTCATGGAGCCGCGGAGGATCCGGGCATTGACGTGCTTGTTGCCGACAAACGTGATTTTGCCGACGCTAACCTTGGGGCCTTCCTTCACCGCAAACGTGACACTTACCTTGGCTGGCGGGATGGGCCGGACCTCGGTGCGCACGGTGGCGAATTGCCGCCCGTGCTCGGACAGCAATTCCTTGATCGTCACTTCGGCCTTTTTTACCTTGGTGGGATCGTACTGGCTCTCCGGAGACAGCCCTACCTTCCGGTCCTTGAAGCGGTCGAGCACGTCGCTCTTCGACACTGAATTCAGGCCCAGGTACTCGATCTCGCTGATGGTGGGACGTTCCTTGACATAGACATGGATGCGCCAACCTTTGGGAGTCTGCTCGCGCTCGAACCGGATGTCCTCGAAATAGCCGGTATTCCACAAGGAATTGAAGTCGCGCTCAAGGGCAGCTGCGTCATAGACATCGCCAGGGCGGGAGAAGATGCGGGCACGCACGGTTTCAGCGGGTATGCGCCGGTTGCCGTGCACTACGACCTCCGTTATTACGTCCTGCTGGCCCAACCCTGTCGGGCACAACCCCAGGAGGCTGAGCAGCAGGCACAAGGACACCCGCCACTGTTTACAAATCTTTATGATTGAATGGGATGGAAGCGGTAGCCAAGCCGGCTGGGAGCGGACCTGTCCCGACCTGCTCTTCGTCACTACAGGGCTATCCTGATGAAAACGAAGAATCGCTACTACCTCGGATGCTGGGAGTATGGAAAGTGGCAATTATACGGTAGAGAAGCGAAGACCGTCCAAATCCGACCCGTTGCTAAGGAGCCGATTTAGAAAGCTCTACTTCAACCAAGACGGAATAAAACGTGGCGGAGTTGCCTAGATCGGTAAGTTTTTCTGACGTCAGCACATT
>Ga0193733_1000462_pt1 | contig 13607 bp, 10 predicted proteins | sample U1s2metaG_FD_145076 | JGI IMG/M metagenome (GOLD analysis project Ga0193733, IMG submission 145076) | Soil microbial communities from a riparian zone of the East river system, Colorado, United States - U1s2 | ecosystem: Environmental > Terrestrial > Soil > Riparian zone | place: USA: East River...
CCGAGCGCCGCGGCGAGCGCCTGCGCCTTGCTGCCGATCGCGACACTGCCGTCCGTCAGGTCTACGACCAGCAGAATGCGACGGTAAACTGTCATGAGGAGTCCCCCCGCCACCGTTTGGCCGGAAGACTAGCGTCACGGACGCGCGCGGTCGAGGGCCTGTGCCAGGGTGTTGAATGCTTGCGGCGTGAGCGTCTCCGGGCGGGCACCGGGATCGACCGCGCAGGCGGTGATCTGCTCGCGGGTGAGCAGCCGGCCGAGGGCGTTGCGCAGGGTCTTGCGGCGGTGCATGAAGGCCGCGGCCACCACGGCCGGGTAGTGCGGGCTCACCGCAAACAGCGGCTCGGCCCGCATGGTGAGGCGCACGACCGCGGACCACACCCTTGGGGCCGGCTGGAAGGCGCCCGGACCCACGTCGAACAGCCGCTCGACCCGGACCCGGGGCGCAAGCATGACGCCGAGGCGCCCATAGTCCGCGTCTCCCGGCTGGGCGGCGAGGCGCGCCACCACCTCCCGCTGCAACATAACGTGCAGGTCGAGGATCGCCGGCGCGTGCGCCAGCAGCCGGAACAGCAGCGGCGTGGAGATGTTGTAGGGCAGGTTGGCGGCAACGCGCAGCCGCCCGCCGCGCTCACGCGCCAGGGCGGTGAAGTCGAACTGCAGCGCGTCGGCTTCGTGCAGCACGCAGCGCGGCGCATCGCTGAAGCGCTCACGCAGCAGCGCGGCGAGATCGCGATCGATCTCGATGGCATCGAGCGTGCAGCCTGCCGCTGCGAGCAGCTCGCCGGTGAGCGCGCCGCGTCCCGGTCCGATCTCCACCAGGTGATCGCCGGCGCGGGGGCTAAGCGCGCGCACGATGCGCAGGATCACCGCCGGGTCGTGCAGGAAATGCTGGCCGAAGCGCTTGCGGCGCGGCGGCCGGCGCGCTTTCGCGGCGCCGGGCATCAGCGCCGCTGTGCGGCGAGACGGCTTGCCAGGTGCACCGCGGCGGCAAGACTGCGGCAGTCCGCCCGACCGGTGCCCGCCAGATCGAGCGCGGTGCCGTGATCCGGCGAGGTGCGCACGATCGGCAGGCCCAGCGTCACGTTGACCGCGTGCTCGAAGCCTGCATGCTTGACGACCGGCAGCCCCTGGTCGTGATACATGGCGAGCACCGCATCGAAACCCGCGAGCACCTGTGGCACGAACACGGTGTCCGCCGGCAACGGGCCCTCGGCGCGGATGCCGCTCGCCTGCATCCGCGCGATCGCGGGAGTGATCACGCGCAGCTCCTCGTCGCCCAGGTAGCCGCCTTCCCCCGCGTGAGGGTTCAGGCCACACACGGCGATGCGCGGCGCCGGGATTGCCCACCAGCGCGCCAGATCGCGCGCCAGAATCGTGGCCGACTCGCACAGGGAGTCGACGGTAATGGCGTCGCTCACGGCCCTGAGCGGCAGGTGGGTGGTGGCGAGCGCCACGCGCAGTTTGCCCGAGGTCAGCATCATCACCACGCGCGGGCTGCGCGTGCGTTGCGCGAGAAATTCCGTGTGGCCGCTGAAGTGCACGCCGGCGTCGTTGATCACGCTCTTGTGCACCGGCGCGGTGACGATGGCGTCGAACTCCCCGCTCAGCGCGCCCGCGACGGCGCGCTCCAGCAGCGCGAGCACGTAGGGCACGTTCGCCGTGTCGGGACGTCCCGGCACGCTGGGCGCAGCGAGCGGCCGGTGCTCGACGCTGAGGCTGCCGCCGTGGTGCGCAGCGGCGGGTGCGGCGACCCGGTGCGCGTAGGAGCGCAGCGTGACCGCCAGGTTCAGCTGTGTGGCGCGCTCACTCAACATCTCGCGGTCGGCGAGGCACACCAGCTCACAGGGCAGCGCCTCAAGGGCCAGCGCCAGGCACAACTCCGGCCCGATTCCGGCCGGTTCCCCTGAGGTCAAAGCGATACGCGGAATCATGGCGAGAGGGGCAGGGAGCGCGCTAAGGGCAAAGTGCCCTTAGCGCGCCCACCCGCCTCATGACTTGAATTCGACGAACGCTTCGTCGCGCATGCGGCGCAGCCACAGTTCCGTCTCCTCGTCCGCCTTGCCGGCGCGGATCGCTTCCATGGCCTGCCGGCGCTTGAGTTCGTCGCTGTTGTCGAAGCGGCGGTGCCCGAGCAGCTGCGCGATATGCCAGCCAAACTGCGTGTGGAACGGCTCGCTGACCTCGTTGTCCTTCAGTCCCGCGATCGCCTGCTCGAACTCGGGGGCGAACGTTCCCGGTCCCGCCCAACCCAGATCACCGCCCTCGGCCGCGGATCCCGGGTCCTCGGAAGTTGTCTGGGCGAGCCCCGCGAACTCCTCCCCCTTGAGAATCCGCTCGCGCAGTGCCGCGAGCTTCTGCCGCACGGTCGCATCGTCGGCGAGCTCGGTGGTCTTCATGAGGATGTGCCGTACGTGGATCTGGTCCTCCACCGCCTTGTCGCTGGCGCTGCGCACCTCATTCAGCCTGATGATGTGGTATCCCGTCGGCGTGCGCAGCGGCTCGCTCACCTCGCCGGGTTTGAGTCTGGCGATCACGTCGGTAAGGAACGTGGGCAGCTCGCCGCCCTTGCGCCAGCCAAGCGCGCCGCCCTCGAGGGCGGTCTGGCTGCTCGAGTAGGCTACCGCGAGCTTGGCGAAATCCTCGCCGCCCTTGGCGCGCTGATAAACGTCCGCGGCGCGCTTGGCCGCCTGGTCGAGCTGCGCGAGGCTCGCTTCCTGGGCCACGGCGATCAGGATGTGAGACACGTTGTACTCGCTGCGCGCGGAGGGGGTTTTGGCCTGCTTCTCGAGGAACTGGTCGATCTCGCGCGGCGTGACGCTGATGTGCTGCAGCACATCCCGCTGGCGCAGCAGTGAGAGCGTGATCTCCTTGCGGAGGTCCTCACGGTAGGAGGTGTAGTCTTCGCCCTGCTTCGCGAGGGCGTCGGGCAGTTGCGAGAGCGTCAGGCCGTTGCGCTTCGCCACGTCCTGCAGCGCGGCGTTCACGCTCTCGTCAGATACCTTGACGCCGGCGTGATTGGCGCGCTGGATCTGGATCTCCTGCAGTACCAGGCGCTCGAGCACCTGCTGGCGCAGGACGTTCTGCGGCGGCAGCTCGAGCTTCTGCTGGCGCAGCCGCACGCTGATGACGTCCACCTGCGCCTCGAGCTCGCTGTTGAGCACGACGCCGTCATTCACGATCGCTGCCACGCGGTCGAGCAGCTCACCCTTGGTGGCCAGCTCGCGGGTTTGCGCGTGCGCCGGTTGCTGCAGGGCGAGGGCCGCCACCACCACCGCAAGCCGCATCAGGGCTGAAGTCAACATCCGCTGCATGTGATTTCCTGTTCCCTACCAGGCGCCCTTCAGCGGGCCCTGATTCTTTGGAGTAGTCGCCTCAAGGGGCGTGTAACCCCGGATCGTCTCGGTGAGGGAGGCGTCCGACGCCGATCCGACACTGGCAAGGCCCGCGAGTTCCAGCTGCAGCCAGATTCCGGTCTCCTGGGGCCGGCGGCTGTCGTGACTGTTCACGTAGCGCCGCGCACCCAGCCTCACCCGCCAGCAGCACGCACGGTACTCGAAGCCGGCGAAACGCTCCAGCCCGACATGGTCGCGCAGGGAATAGACGTCCCGCACGAACACGTTCCAGCGGCTCCTGATGGGCCAGGCGCCCGACAGCTCGACCTGCTCGAACACGGCGCGCTCATAGCGGTAGCCCAGGTTGATCACCGAATCACTGGCGGGTTTGTACTGCAGGTTCACCTGCGTCCGTTCGCTGCTCTGGGTCTGCGGATCCCATTGCACCCCGGCGTCGGCACTCCAGTGCCGGAACGCCGTGACGGCGAGCTGCGCCACGAAATTCGAGCGCTTCTCGGTCGTCGGCAGCTCCCCCGGCAGAGTCACGCGCGGAGTCTCGAAGTAATAGGTCTGGCCGAGGGTGGCGGCGAGGAACTGCCGGCCGTCGTGGGCGTCGAGCAGGCGGCTGGTGACGCCCGCGCTCACCTGGTTGGCATCGCTCACGCGGTCGGCGCCGACATAGCGGTTGGTGCGGAACAGTTCCACCGGATTCAGATCCGGCAGCGCAGAGTCGAACACCGGCAGCTGATCCTGATTGCGGTACGGCACGTTCAGGTACAGGACGCGCGGCTCGAGCGTGAGCTTGCGATCGCCCCTGGAACCGGCGTCGCGTTCGAACACCAGTCCGGTGTCGAAGCTCGCAATCGTCACTGTCCGTGAGGGCGAGCGCGCCGCGCCGGGCGCCAGGTTGGCGAGCTGGTACTGGGTCGCGCGCCAGGCGAGCGCGGGGCGCAGGAAATATCCGGGGCGTGTGAGATCGAGGGAGACCGCCGGCGTGAGATCCGCCCGCCAACCGGTGACTCCGGTGGCCCGCTGGAAGTCGACGAGCTCGGAATCGATGCCGTAGTGCACCAGTTCCGCCGCCCCCAGGCCATAGTCGGCGCTCACCGCAATGCGTGGCACGCGCGCGTACGGCCGGTCGGTGATCGCGAGCGTGTAGTCGATAGTCTGGTACTGCTGCGCTTCGCCATCGACGCTCCAGTGTTCGCCGCGGTAGGAGAGCGTGGCGCGCCGCTCGACGAAGGCGGTGCTGGTGCCCTCCGGGCCCTGGGAGAAGTCCTCGAAGTACCGGGTGTCGCTGACGTTCTCCGCGTTTACGCTGAGACGCAGGTCGTGCGGCAGTTCGGCGACATCGGTGAGCCGCACGCGGCTGCGGTTGCCGCCGAAGACGCTGTCGTGGAGCAGATAGCTCCAGTCGAGCTCGCCGTGCTGGCGCTGCGTCAGAAAGCGCAGATCGCCCCCCAGGTCGGGACCGCGCTTGCTGTACTCGATGGGCTGGAAGGTAAAGTCCGCGTTCGGCGCGATGTTCCAGTAGTACGGAACCGACAGCTGCAGGCCGCCGCTCGAGGTGTTGCCGATGCCCGGAAAAAGAAAGCCGCTCTTGCGCTCGTTGCCCAGCGGAAACGACACCCACGGCAGGTATATCAGCGGCACGCCCATGAACCGGATCTGCGCATTGCTGCCGGTGCCGAGCCGGTTGCGTGTGTCGAGCATGATGCTGTCGGCCTGCAACCGCCAGGAGGTATCGTTCGCCGGGCAGGTCGTGAACATGACTCCCCGCAGCCGAATCACGCCCTGGGGTGTGAGCGTCATGTCGCGCGCGGCGCCGCGTGCGGCGCGCTGGCGCAGAGCGAACTGGGCCGACTTGAACTCGGCGCCGGCCGCCGCCGAGTAGCTGCCGCCCGCACCCGTCACATGCACGAGGGAGTCGGTGTAGTCGATGTGGCCCGCGGTGCTCACCGAGGTGTTATGCGCGTCGTACTGAACCTCGTTGGCGCGGATCTCGCGCTCGCCCTGCCGGACGACGACGTTGCCCTTGAGCGTCGCGTTGCCATCGACGCCGAGTATTGCCTGGTCGCTCGCGACGTCGATGTGGCGGTCGTCCGCCGCTGGCTTGCGCGGCACACCCAAGGGTGCGGCTGCCGGAGCCGCGCTCGCGGCAGCCGCGGCCGCCGGCTGCCCGAGCTGTGTCGGGCAGGGAGGGTCTTCGGCCCGGGCGGCCGGCAGGATGCCGCCCAGCGAGACGAACACGATCCAGAATGGGCTCGAACGCGGCATGAAGAGCGGCATTATAATGGCGCGCCACGCCCAAGCGCCCCGAAACCCCGACGCTTCACATGCCTGAGACCGACGCGCGAGTTGCGCTGATTAGGGATTGGTTGGCGCGCGATCTTCGCCTGCCGGTGCTGCGCATCGAGCCCGCATCCAGTGACGCGAGCTTCCGACGCTACTTCCGCGTGTTCTGCACTGCCGGCACGTATGTCGTGATGGATGCTCCTCCGGACAAGGAGGACGTGCGTCCGTATCTGAAAGTGTCGCAACTGCTCGAGTCCCTGGGGGCGCATGTTCCTCACGTGTATGAGAGCGACACGCAGCGCGGCTTGCTGTTGCTGGAGGATCTGGGCGCGACGCTGTATCTCGAGCGGCTCGAGGCCGGGGACGATCCCGAGCCGCTGTACGCAGATGCACTGCGCGTGCTCGCGGTCATCCAGGTGCGCGGCCGGGAGGCGTGCGCACAGCTCGCCCCGTACGGCCGCGCCGAGCTCGCGCGCGAGATGGCGCTCATGCCCGAGTGGTTTCTTGCCCGGCACCTGTCGCTGACGCCGTCACCCGATGAAGCGCAGCTGCTGGGCGCCGCGTTCGAGTTCCTGATCCAGGAAGCGCTCGCGCAGCCGGTGGTGTTCGTGCACCGCGACTATCATGCGCGCAATCTCATGGTGGTCAGGGAGCGCAATCCGGGGATTATCGATTTCCAGGACGCGCTGCGCGGGCCGGTGGCTTACGATCTGGTGTCGCTGCTGAAGGACTGTTACATCGCCTGGCCGCGCGAGCGCGTAGTGCACTGGGTGAGCGGCCATCGCGCGCAGCTGCGCGCCCAGGGCGGCGATGGCGGGGCAAGCGAGGCGCAGTTCCTGCGCTGGTTCGATCTCATCGGTGTGCAGCGGCACATCAAGGTGCTCGGGATCTTCTGTCGTCTGTGGTACCGCGACGGCAAGCCCGGCTATCTGCCCGACCTGCCGCGCACGCTCGACTATGTGCTCGACACCTGTGCGCGCTATGCCGAGCTCACCGCGCTTCATTCTTTCCTCGAGCAGCGGGTCGTGGCGCACCTGTCGCGCGCCAACGCGCAGATCGCAGCCGACCTCGCTCGCGCGGCGGACGGGCACGCATGAAGGCGATGCTGCTGGCGGCCGGCCGCGGCGAGCGCATGCGACCGATCACCGATTCGGTCCCCAAGCCCCTGGTGCGGGTGGGCGGCAGGCCGCTCATTGCCTGGCACCTCGCGGCACTGGCGCGCGCCGGCATCCGCGAGGTGGTCATCAATCTCTCGTGGCTGGGCGCTCAGGTGCGCGCGACGCTCGGCGACGGTCGCGACTACGGTGTGTTGATTACCTACAGCGATGAAGGCCCGGTGCCGCTGGAAACCGGCGGCGGCATCTTCAGGGCCGTGCCGCGGCTCGGACCCGGGCCGTTCCTGGTCGTCAACGCCGATATCTGGACCGACATTGATTTTGCAGCCCTGGCGCTCGAGGAGGGTGCGCACGCCCGCCTGCTGCTGATCCCCAACCCGCCGCACCACCCGCGGGGCGACTTCGGGCTCGAGGGTGATCTCGTGGTGACTCGCGACACCGATCGTTACACCTACTCCGGGGTCGGCGTGTACCGGCCGGAGTTCTTCGGCGGCTGCACCCCCGGAGGCTTTCCGCTCCTGCCGTTGCTGAATCGCGCCATCGCGGCAGCTCTGGTGCGCGGCCAGGTGCATCGCGGCGAGTGGTGCGATGTGGGCACGGTGGAGCGTCTGGCGAGCCTGGATGCGCGCCTGCGTGCGCTACAATGACCCTATGTCGGATCTGAAGGGCATCCCGGTGGTGGCGGAGGTCGCGCGCGCGCGAAGCGGCGACAAATACCTGACGACTCAAGGGTTTACCGCCATCCGTGACGGCATCAAGCGCGGCGCCGGCAGCGAGCGCGCCAGCAGCGCCAAGCCCCCGTGGCTCAAGGCGAAGGCGCCCACGGGAGCAGGCTTCCAGAGCGTCCGGACCCTCGTCCGCGAGCACCGCCTCGCCACGGTCTGTGAGGAAGCCAAGTGTCCCAACATCGGTGAGTGCTGGAACGCGGGCACCGCGACCATCATGCTGATGGGCGCGGTGTGTACGCGTGCGTGCCGGTTCTGTTCAGTGGACACGGGCAACCCGCACGGCTGGCTCGACGCGGACGAGCCCGAGAACGCCGCGCGTACTGTCGAGCTGATGAGGCTCAGCTACGTGGTGCTCACCTCGGTCGATCGCGACGACCTTGCCGACGGTGGCGCGGCGCACTATGCCGCGTGCGTACGCGCCATCAAGCGCCGCAACCCGCACACGGCGGTGGAGGCGCTGACGCCGGACTTCCAGGGAGTGCGGGCGGATGTCGAGACGGTCGTCGACTCCGGAATCGAGGTGTTTGCGCAGAACATCGAGACCGTGCGGCGCCTGACGCATCCGGTGCGCGATCCGCGCGCCGGCTACCAACAGACCCTGCAGGTCCTGGAGGCCGCCAAGCGGCGCCGGCCTTCGGTTCTGACCAAGAGCAGTCTCATGCTGGGGCTCGGGGAGAATGACGAGGAGATCGACGCGACGCTTGCGGATCTGCGTGCTGCCGGCGTCGACATCGTGACCCTCGGGCAGTACCTGCGCCCGACCGTGAATCACCTTGCGGTGCAGCGCTTCGTGAGACCGGAGGAGTTCGATCGCTATCGCGAGCTCGCTCTGGCGCGTGGTTTCCTCGAATGCGTGTCGGGACCTCTGGTGCGCTCGAGCTATCGTGCGGAGCAGGCCCTGAACCGCAACAATGCCGGCCTCGACAACCGGCGCCTGGCGACATGAGCCTGGGCGGCACGGCTGCTGCGTACACGCCGCGCGCGGCTGCGGCGGACGCCGCCGTGCCCGCACCCGTGATCCGGCGCCTGGGACTGGTCGAGTACGAGCCCACCTGGCGCGCAATGCAGCGCTTCACCGAAGAGCGCGCCGCGGCGACCCCGGATGAGATCTGGTTTCTCGAGCACCCGCCGGTCTTCACCTTGGGCGTGAACGCGAGCCGCGCGCACCTGTTGGCGCCCGGCGATATCCCGGTGGTGCACGTCGACCGCGGCGGCCAGGTGACCTATCACGGCCCGGGACAGCTGGTGGTGTACCCGCTGGTGGATCTCAGGCGCGCGGGTGTTGCCATCCGTGATTTCGTCACGGCCCTGGAGCGCGGCGTCATCGATCTGGCGGCGCAGTTTGGCATCGGCGCCGAGTGCCGGCGCAGCGCCCCCGGTGTGTACGTCGACGGCCGCAAGCTCGCGAGCGTCGGGGTGCGCGTGCGCCGGGGCGGCAGCTATCACGGCCTCGCCGTGAACGTGGCCCTTGATCTGGAACCCTTCCACCGCATCAATCCCTGCGGCTACCAGGGCCTGCAGATGACGCAGCTGGCGGAGCTCGGCGGACCTCGCACCGTCAGCGCCTGCGCGCGTGCGCTCGAGCCGCACCTGCTGCGTGCGCTGGGCTACCGCGTAACCACACCGTAACCTCACGGCGACTGACATCGCCCCGCAGCACGGCTAGCATGTCGTGATGCCATCAGCCTACCCGCTGCGATGCGCGGCGCCGTGTCTCGCGCTCTGCGCTCTCGCTGTCCTGCTCGCGTCCTGCCAGGGTCGGTCTGAGACGAATGCGACTCGCGTGACGCTGCTGAATGTCTCCTACGACCCCACGCGCGAGCTGTACGTGGATTTCAACGCGGCATTTGCCAGGTACTGGAAGGCGAAGACCGGCCAGGACGTGCGTGTTGATCAGTCACACGGCGGCTCGGGCAAGCAGGCGCGCTCGGTGATCGACGGGCTCACCGCGGATGTGGTGACCCTGGCGCTGGCAGCCGACATCGACGCGATCGCCACTGCCGCGAAGCTGTTGCCGCTGAACTGGCAGACCCTGCTGCCGGACGACAGCTCGCCCTATACCTCCACCATCGTCTTGCTGGTGCGCAAGGGCAACCCCAAAGCGATTCACGACTGGGGCGATCTCGTGCGGCCCGACGTGGCGGTGATCACGCCCAACCCCAAGACCTCAGGCGGCGCACGCTGGAACTATCTGGCCGCCTGGGCCTGGGCCCGCACGCAGCCGCGGGGCGACGAGGCGAGCGCGCGCGAGTTCGTGCGCCGGCTCTACCAGAACGTGCCGGTGCTCGACACCGGCGCTCGCGGCTCGACGACCACGTTCGTGCAGCGCGGACTCGGGGATGTGCTGGTGGCCTGGGAGAACGAGGCGCTGCTCGCGGTGCGCGAGCTCGGCGCGGACCAGCTCCAGATCGTGGTGCCGTCGGTGAGCATTCTCGCCGAGCCGCCGGTGGCGGTGGTCGACAAGGTCGCCTTGCGGCGCGGTACGCGCGAGGTGGCGATGGCGTACCTCGGGTATCTGTACAGCAAGGAAGGGCAGGAAATCATCGCACGGCATTACTACCGGCCACGCGATCCCGAGGTGGCCGCCCGCTATGCGGCGCGCTTCCCGCAGCTCAAGCTCGCCACGATTGCCGACTTTGGCGGCTGGACGCAGGTGCAGCGCACGCACTTCAGCGATGGCGGCGTGTTCGATCAGGTCTTCGCGCACTAGGGGCGGCGCTCTTCAGTCGACCAGCAGCTTGTAGCCCGCCGCGGCGGTACGCAGTAGCGCCGGCGCCGCCGGATCCGCTTCGATCTTGTGCCGCAGCCGGTGCACCAGCTGTTTCAGGAGCTGCCGGTCGCCGCCGCTGCGATGTCCCCACACCTGCACCAGCAGCCGATCAGAGCTCACCGTGTGGCCGGAATTCGCCAGCAGCATCTGCAGCAGCCGCAGCTCGAGCTTCGTCAGCCGCACCGGCTCGCCCGGTCCGATCCTCACGGTGTGCTCCGCGAGGTCGAGGGTCACGCGCCCGGCAGCCAGCGGGGTGGTGTTTTCCATTCCCGCCCGGCGCAGCAGCGCCTTGATCCGCGCCAGCAGCGTCCGCGGGCTGAACGGCTTGGTGAGATAGTCATCGGCGCCGAGCCCGAGCGCGCGCACCAGATCCTCCTCCTCGCCGCGCACGGTCAGCATCATCACCGGGATCCGCGAGCGCTTGCGGATCGCCTCGCAGACCTGGAAACCGCTCAAGCCCGGCATGTTGATGTCGAGCACCACGAGGTCCGGGGATTCCTCCTCGAAGCGACCCACCGCGGAGGGTCCGTCGCCCGCCTTGACCACGAGATAGCCCGATTGCGTCAGTGTGAAGGCAATGAGCTCGCGCAGATCCGCGTCATCGTCCGCCACCAGCACTTTCATGTGCCGTCCTCCGCCGGCAGGATCAGGGTGAAGCGCGTGCGGCCGGCGGCGGTGCGTTCGAAGGCGACGCTGCCCGAATGCCGGTCGATGATCGACTTCACGAGCCACAGACCCAGTCCGAGCCCCGCCGCCTCCGGTTCCGCGCCGCCACCGCGCTGGAACCGTGCGAACAGCGCCTCACCGTCGCTCGCCGCGGGTCCCGGGCCTTCATCCTCCACCCATGCGAGTACCTGTCCCGGGCGCGCCTCGGCGCCGATGCGCACGGTGCTGTCCTCGGGCGCGAACTTGTTGGCGTTGGCGAGCAGGTTGACAAACACCTGGGTGAGACGCGGCTTGTCGCCCGCCAGCAGCGGCAAATCCTCGGGCACGGTAACCGTGAGGGTCTGGCGCCGCTGCGCCAGGAGCGAGCGCACCAGGGCGCGCGCGTCTTCCACCACCTCGGCGAGCGCCACGCTCTGGTGGCGGATGGCGAGTTGTCCCGACTCGATGCGCACGCTCTCGAGCAGGTTGTCGATGAGCTGTGTCAGACGCAGCGTGCCACGCTCCAATGAGGTCACGAGCTCCTTCTGCTGCGCCGCCGGCATGTGCTCCAGACCCGCGAGCAGCAGCTCGATCGACGCCAGCTGTGCGGCGAGCGGCGTGCGGAACTCGTGCGAGATGTTGGCGAGCACCGAGTCGCGTGCCCGGCGAACCGCCTCGAGCTCGGTCTCGTCGCGGATCACCTGTACCTGCAGGCCATCGACCTGCGCGGCGCTGGTGATCACCGCGGTGCGCGGCTCGCCCGGCGCCGCACCGAGGTGCTCGACGGCCTTGGCGCTGCCCGCGCTGCGCGCCTGCACGATCGGGCAGCGGAAATCGCAGGGCCGCCGGCCGTCTTCGTTCCGCGGCTGCAGCAGGTCGCCGCAGAAACGGCCGACCGCCTGCTCCGGCGTCACACCCAGCAGCCGCGCGGCTTGCGGATTGAGGTAACGGATGAGGCGGTTCTTGTCGACCGCGTACACCCCTTCGACGATGCCGCTGAGCACCGCCTGTGCCTCGGCCTCGCGCCGCCGCAGTGTGCTGGTGAGGTCGATGAGGTTGCGGCGCATGGTCTCCATGGTGCGCGCCAGCGCACCGACCTCCGCGGCTCCGCCCGCCGGAATCGAGGCGGAGAAATCCCCCGCGCCGAGGCGAGTGGCGGCGGCGGTGAGTGCGCGCACCGGGCCTGCGACCAGCTCGCCCAGGATCAAGCCGGCGAACACCGCGAGCGCGCCGAGGATCAGCGCGGTCACCAGCAGCTTTCTCACCAGGTGACGGGTGGGCGCGTCGACCGCGCTCGTCGGCAGCAGCGCTTCGATGAGCGCGATCGCCTCGCCGCTGGAGGCGAACACCGGCACCGCGCACGCATACACATCCTGCGAGTCGATGCGCTGCACCGCGGAGTGCCCGTCGGCGAGCGCCGCGGAGTACAGCGGCGTGAACGCGCTCAGCGGGCCGCTGGTGTACGCGCGGTAGTCGATGAGCCTGATCTCCGCTCCCACCTGCCCGCTCAGGGCGCGCGCCAACTTCTGGTCCAGGCGGCGCACCACGTACACGCTCATGCCGGCCCCGCCGAGCGCGGCACGGGCGCCGAGCAGCGGCACGCGCTCGATCGCGGGCAGTGCCATGAAGGTCGCGGTCTGTTCGGCGCTCGCGGTGAGAATCTTCTGCCAGTCGAGTGCCGGGCCTGAGACGGCGACCACGCTCTTGCCGGAGAGCACCGCGCACGCGTCCACGCCAGCCGCCCCACACGAGCGACGCAGAAACGGCGGCAGCGCATCGCTCTGTCCTTCGGCCGTCAGGCGCCGCAGCGTCGGACTGTCGGCGAGCGCGTGCGCCGTGGCGAGCGCGTCCTCGCCCATGCGCCGCAGGTCCTCGCGCGCGGTGGTCGCCGCGAGCTGCACGCGCGCCTTGCCCTGTTCATCCGCGAGGTCGCGCAGCATGCCGCTCGCGTACCAGGAAATTCCGCCGCCCACCAGCAGCACCAGCCCTAAGTGGATCGCCACCAGCCACCATCCCAGGCTGGTCCGCGCCGGGTCCGGCCACAGCGTGCTCCACAGGTGTGCGAGGCGCGCGCGCATGGCCGTCAGCGCCGCCGGTAACCGGTGCGCTCGACCAGGGTCTTGACCACGAGCGTCACGGCCGCGAGCAGGGTGAGGAGCGAGGCGACGGCGAACGCGCCTACGAAGTTATATTCGTTGTAGAGGATCTCGATGTGCAGCGGCATGGTGTTGGTCAGGCCGCGGATGTGTCCGGACACCACCGACACCGCGCCGAACTCGCCCATGGCGCGCGCGTTGCACAGCACCACGCCGTATACCAGGCCCCAGCGGATCTTGGGCAGCGTAACGTGAAAGAAGGTCATCCAGCCGCCCGCCCCGAGTGTGATGGCGGCTTCTTCCTCGTCGTTACCGAGCTGCTGCATGAGCGGGATCAGCTCGCGCGCCACGTAGGGAAACGTCACGAACATGGTGGCCAGCATGATGCCCGGCAGCGCGAAGATGATGCTGAGGTCATGCTCGCGCAGCCACACGCCGAACCAGCCGTGCAGGCCGAACAGCAGCACGAAGATCATGCCCGAGATCACCGGCGAGATCGCCAGCGGCAGATCGATGAGCGTGATGAGAATGCTCTTGCCGCGGAACTCGAACTTGGCGATCGCCCATGCGGCGGCGAGTCCGAACATCGTGTTGATCGGCACCACCACCAGCGCCGTGGTGAGC
>Ga0193733_1000463_pt1 | contig 13603 bp, 9 predicted proteins | sample U1s2metaG_FD_145076 | JGI IMG/M metagenome (GOLD analysis project Ga0193733, IMG submission 145076) | Soil microbial communities from a riparian zone of the East river system, Colorado, United States - U1s2 | ecosystem: Environmental > Terrestrial > Soil > Riparian zone | place: USA: East River...
CAGCGGCTTTAGCTTGCCGTCCATGACCTGCTCCAACTGGTGAATGGTGAGGCCGATGCGGTGGTCAGTGACGCGGTTCTGCGGGAAATTGTAAGTCCGGATTTTTTCGCTACGGTCGCCCGAGCCCACCATCGCCTTGCGTTCTTTGGCCAGCGCGTCCTGCTGCTTCTGCATCTCAACTTCGTACAGGCGCGATCGCAGCACACGCATTGCCTTTTCGCGGTTCTTGATCTGCGATTTCTCATCCTGGCAGCTCACCACGGTATTGGTTGGAAGGTGGGTAATCCGCACCGCGGAATACGTGGTGTTCACCGACTGCCCGCCGGGACCGGAGGAGCAAAACGTATCAATGCGAAGATCTTTGGCTTCGATCTTGACGTCCACATCCTCGGCTTCGGGCAGAACCGCCACGGTTACGGCAGAAGTGTGTACCCGCCCTTGCTGCTCGGTGGCTGGCACACGCTGCACCCGGTGCACCCCACTTTCGTATTTCATCCGCGAATAGACACGCTGGCCCTCAATGATGGCGATTACTTCCTTCAGACCGCCGACCGCGGAGTCGGAAGTGGAAAGCACTTCAACCTTCCAGCCTTGAGTTTCGGCGAAACGGGTATACATCCTGAACATTTCGGCCGCGAACAGCGTGGCCTCGTCGCCTCCGGTGCCGGCACGGATTTCCAGGATCACATCCTTTTCATCATTCGGATCTTTGGGCAAAAGCAGAACCTTGAGGTCTTCCTCCACTCCACCGACGCGGGCTTCCAGCTTGTCAAGTTCTTCCTGGGCGTAGATACGCATCTCGGCGTCGTTTTCATCGGCCAGGACGGCCTTGCTTTCGGCAATGCCCCGCTTCAAGTCTTTGTACTCGCGGTATTTCTCGACGATCGCCGACACTTCGCTGTGCGCCTTCGCCGTCTTCTGATACTTAGCCGAATCGCTCATGATCTCCGGCGAGGCGAGGGCCTGGGTTAGTTCCTCGTAGCGGGTTTCGATTTGGTCGAGTCGTTCAAACACAGTCGTTACACTTTCGTCGTTGGTCGCGCGCGGCTAGGCCTCTTTCTCGCCCAGCGTGCCTTACGCCATCCGCTCCTTAGGGATAGCCGTTGCCCTCTGTCCGTGGACACACATTGTAATTCTTCCGCAATCAAAAGCTGAGTTCGCAACTCCAAAGCGCCGCGAGCCTGGAACAAGAAGTCTGAACCCCCCCGGGGAATGGAATGGTGACCCTTTCTTCCCTTCCCACCAAATCCTAAAATCCGGAAACCATGAAGCCGATATGCAACACCTCCTGAGACACTCTTGGTGCCCCACAGGCCGGGTTGTAGAGTGATGAATAACCCAGATGGAAGTGTCGGCCCACGACCAACGACGAGCTCTACGCAATCACCAGTTCGCCGCCGTGCTCTTTTTCGAGCGCCATGGCGTGTTCCAGCGCGACAATGGCGCACTCGGCCTGGTCGTCCGAAGGAGGCTGGGTGGTAATGCGTTGCAGCCAGAGACCGGGCGCGGTCATGAGGGCGAACAGGGATCCGCGATGCTTCGCGGCAAAACGGATGATCTCATAGGAGACGCCCGCAATCACCGGCAGCAGGGCGATACGGACGGCAAAGCGTGCCCAGAACGTAGTCACCGGAACCAGGGTATAGACCACGATGGAAATGATCATTACGGTCATCAGGAAGCTGGTACCGCACCGCGGATGGTAGGTCGAATACTTCTGCACGGAGGCCGTCTCCAGTGGATCGCCGTTCTCGAAAGCATAGACGGTCTTGTGTTCCGCGCCGTGATACTCGTAAACCCGGTGAATATCGCTCCACAGCGACACTCCCCAGATGAACAGCAGGAACAGTGCAATCCGGATTATGCCATCCACCAGGTTGAAAAGGATCTGTTCGCCAAACAGCGGATACACGCGCTTCAGTTCGGTGGCTGCCAGCAGCGGCAGAAACTTGTACATGAAAATAAAAAACCCGACTGAGATGACAATGTTGACCGCGGCCATCCAGCCGCTAATCTCGAGTTTCTTCTTGCCCGGCGCCGGTTCGGGCTGCACTTCGTCGAGAGCTACATTGGCGGAAAACTTCAGCGCCCGGAAGCCCAGCGTCATGGCATGACCGAGGGTGACTACACCGCGAATCACTGGCCAGGCCATCCATTTGCGCTTTTCGGAAAGCCGCTCGAGCGACTCGCTGTGGGTGGAAACCTCGCCGGAAGGTTTGCGGCAAGCAATCGCCCACGCGTGCGGAGAGCGCATCATAACTCCCTCAAGCACGGCCTGGCCGCCCACGAGGGTTTCCTCGCCGCCTTCAAGCGCCGGCAGCAACTGCACGGCCACAAGGAAACGCCACCATGTTGTGAAGAAACGCATGACTATTAGATGCCCTTCCCATGAGCAAGGCTCAAGCTACAAGGGTACCACAGGCCAATTTGTTTAGGATGGCACCGGGGCGGGTTAAGTGACTAAAGAGACTGGAGTTAGAGTAGGTCGGGGTCGCCTCGGAATTCTTGCATCTCACGGGGTTCGGTCGGGGCTCGTGGCGTGCTGTTGTTGAGCTTGCGAACTTAGAAGCAATATGGACACGAAGTTGGATGGAGAAATTTCTGTACGGGATCGCATGATCAAGCTAGCGGAAGCCGCTGAGCGCATTGCCGGCACTACCAAGAAACTCGGAAAGACCGCGATCGTCGCCGAGTATCTAAAGTCGTGCACGCTCGAGGAGGCGTCGGTCTCGGCGGTGTTTCTCTCGGGGCGACCGTTTCCGGTTTGGGAGGAGACCACTCTGCAGGTGGGAGGATCGCTTTTGTGGCGGATTGTCGCCGCGCTTTCGGGGAAGGCCGAAGTTGAACTTAGTGCCGCCTACCGCCAGCTCGGAGACCTGGGTGCCGTAGCCGGCGCGGTGCTTCCCATTTGCCGCGGTTGCGATTTAAGAGTGCTTCAGGTCGAAAGCAAATTCCGGGAGATCGCCGCGGCACGTGGGCCGGCAGCTAAGTCTGTGCTGGTCCGCGATCTGGTTTCGATGGCCACTCCCCTGGAGGCCAAATATATCGTGAAGATCATGACCGGCGACCTGCGCATCGGCCTGAAAGAGAGCCTGGTGGAGGAAGCGATTGCCAAGGCCTATGGCGGGACCTTACGCGAAGTGCAGCGGGCCAACATGCTGCTGGGCGACATCGGCGAGACTCTGAAACGGGCGGCTGCGGGAAAATTAGGCGATGCCAAGCTGCGGCTGTTCCACCCCCTGGGTTTTATGCTGGCCACCCCGGCGGAGTCGGCGGAGCAAGCTCTCGGCTATTTCCCGGATGCCTTGGTGGAGGACAAGTACGACGGGATCCGCGCCCAGGCGCATTGCTCGGACGGCCAGGTGCGCATCTTCTCGCGTACTCGGGACGAGATTACGGAATCCTTTCCTGAGTTGCCCGAAGCGCTGGCCGGTCTGCCGCAAGACGCGATTCTCGATGGCGAGATCGTAGCTTGGCGCTACGACTGCTCCGAGGGTCTGCCTGAGGGCGGCAGTGAAAACAACCGAGCAAGAAAGGCAGAAGGCCCGGGCTCCTGGGCGGGCCGTGCGCTTCCCTTCAGCGAACTGCAGCAGCGCCTGGGACGCAAGCAAGTCAGCGAAAAGCTGATGCGCCAAGTGCCCGTGGCCTATGTCGCCTTCGATGTGCTCTACGCCGGAGGAGAGTTGCTGCTGGAGCGTTCCCTGCGCGAGCGGGAAAACATCCTCGCCACCCTGCTGGCAGCGCCAAGGAAATCTCCGGCGGTTCCGCAAAGCGCAGCTGGAAGTCAGGCGCGTTTTGCCTTCGGCGACGACCCCAGCGCGTCGAATACTCAAGTGATTCGCGCGCCGGTGTTCCAGGTAGCGACAGCGCAGGAACTCGATCAACTTTTCGAAGCAGCCCAAGCGCGAGGCAACGAGGGATTGATGATCAAAGACCCCGAATCGGCCTATACCCCGGGGCGGCGCGGCAAATCCTGGCTGAAGCTCAAGCGCGAACTGGCCACGCTGGATGTAGTGGTGACAGCGGTCGAGTATGGTCACGGCAAACGCATCGCCGTGTTGAGCGATTACACCTTCGCGGTGCGCGATGGAGAAATCCTGGCAAACATCGGCAAAGCCTACTCGGGGCTTACGGACGCTGAAATTGCCGAGATGACCCGATGGTTCCTGGAACACACGGTGGAAGATCAGGGCTTCCGCCTGATCGTCGAGCCCAAGATCGTCCTGGAAGTGGCGTTCAACAACATGATGCGCTCTGACCGCCACCAGAGCGGGTACGCGCTACGGTTCCCCCGGATCGTTCGCCTGCGGCCGGACAAGCTGCCGGAAGAAGCGGACACGATTGAGCGGGCGAGGGAGATCTACGAGAAGCAGAAGAACTGAAAATTGTCGGATCGAATTGACGAATCTAAAAAAGCTAAACACTTCACCCCTCGAGGCGCGGGGGTCCTTAAATCGCAAATCCAAAAAGGGCTTGCCAACTCTCTGTAACGCTTAATTCTCTTAATGCTTATGGTAATGCTGTTCTTCCGCGACCGGAATCACGCACCCATGGGCCACTTCGCAGACCGCGTTCTCGAACTGAATCGTGGTGTGGGCGATATGAAACTCTTCCTGCAGGCATTCCTTCACGTCGCGCAGGATGCGTTCGCTAACCGAGGGCGGAATATCAGCAATAGAAATGTGGCAGGAAAGCGCGCGCGTCTCCGATCCAATATTCCAGACGTGCAGGTCGTGCACATCGTTCACACCGTCGATCTCGCGCATGGCGGCTTCGACCTGCTCGAGTTTGATACCGCGCGGCGTGCCTTCGAGCAGGATGTTGAGAGTCTCGCGTACGATGCCGAATCCTGACCAGAGGATGAGGACACCAATCGCCACGGACAGCACGGGATCAATCCAGTACTTGCCCGTGGCCATGATGGCCCAGCCGCCTACGATGACCGTCCCGGTAGAAAGCGTGTCGCCGATTTCGTGCAGCAGCGCGCTGCGAATGTTGACGTCGCGACCAGCCCGGTAGAGCAGCAACGCGATTATCCCGTTCATCACCACGCCGGCGGCGGCTACGCCGATCATTACACCGGCCTGTACCTGCTGCGGGTTCTGAAGCCGGCGGAACGCTTCATAGAAAATGAAGCCCGAGACCGCAACCAGTGAAACGGCATTGACTAGGGCAGCCAGCACACCGGCCCGATGATAGCCGTAAGTCTTGGTCGAACTGGGCGGGCGGCCCTGCAGGTAAACCGCAGTCAGAGAGAGCAGCAGGGCAAAAAAGTCCGACAGATTGTGTCCTGCCTCGGACAGAAGAGCCAGGGAGTGGGCGCGAATACCGGCCACCACCAGCAGCACAATGTAGGCGGCGGTTACGACGAGCGAAGCCCGCAGGACCCGCGAGGTCCTTTCGCCTCCGCCGTGGCTGGCGTGCATGTGCATTCATCCAGTCTAAGACGATAGAGAGCAGGCTTCAAGACAATGCCTCGGCTCGCGTCTCTGCTGCTAATCAGAAGTCGCTGTCTCTTGGCGTTTCTGACCTCCGAACCAGTCGTAGCCAGGGTTGGTTGCAGCTTCTGGGCTGAATGATTTGGTCGGTCCTCCAGGTTCAACCGAGCCAGAGGACCGTTCTTGGACTCCACGCCTTCATCGGGGCCGCCGTCTTGTTTTCTCGGCTTTCTTGGGAACGTCGGCTAGCGAATGGCCCTGGTTCTGCGAGTCCAGTGCCGGCGCCTGCTGCCTACCAGGATCGCAAGTTACGTGCCACGCCGAGCAAAACAGGCCATGCACTACAATGCTCAGTCACCGCCGGCCGCGGGCCCCTGTCGGATAGAGGAGACGGCGACGGCGAGACGCGCCGTGCGTTGTCTGGGGCGAGAGCGATTATGGCCGTTCGAGAACAGAACTTCTGGCTCACCACCGCCGAGATGCCGCAAATCGCTCCTGCTCATCCGTGGCCCGAGCGGGTCGACGTAGCGGTGATCGGAGCCGGGCTCACCGGCCTGTCGGCGGCGCGGACGTTGGCCAAAGGCGGAGCCACGGTTGCCGTGCTGGAGTCAGAAAGGGTCGGATGGGGTGCCAGTTCGCGCAATGGCGGCATGGTGCTCACCGGGCTCAAACTGGGCGTGAACAAACTGGTCGCGAGGTACGGCCGCGAGCGCACGCAGCGCATGTATGCCGCCTCGGTGGCGTCGCTGGATTGCGTCGAGCAACTGGTCCGCGAGGAGAACATCGAGTGCGATTTTTGCCGCTGCGGGCATCTCGAAGTTGCCTGCAAGCAAAAGCATTTCGACGACTACGCCCGCCAGGCGGAAGTGATCGCTCGCGAGTTTAACCACCAATTGCGCATCGTGCCGCGTGGGGAATTGCAATCCGAAATCGGATCTTCGATCTACTACGGAGGCCTGGTGGATGAAGTCAGCGCCGGTCTCAATCCGGCGAAATACGTGGCCGGACTGGCGAGCGTAACGGCAAAAGCGGGCGCCATGATCTTTGAGGGAACGAGAGTGGAAAGGATCGAGCGCGAAGCGCGACGAGGGGCGCAAGGTTGGCGAGTGTCGACATCTCGCGGCTTGATCTCGGCTCGCGATGTGTTTGTCGGCACCAGCGGCTATACCGGCGCGGCGACTCCCGCGCTGCGCAAGAAGATCATTCCCATAGGCTCCTACATCATCACTACGGAAGTCCTGCCGGAAGCGCAGGCGCATGAGTTAAGCCCCCGCAATCGCATGATTTACGACTCCAAGAATTATCTCTATTACTACCGCCTCACTCCCGATAATCGCCTGCTCTTTGGCGGGCGGGCAGCGTTTTTCCCTGAAACCGCGGATTCAATCCGCAAAAGCGCGGAAATCCTGCGCCTGGGAATGATCGGCGTCTATCCGCAGCTGCGCCATGTGCAGGTCGAATACGTTTGGGGCGGAACGCTGGACTTCGCTTTCGACCTCATGCCGCATGCCGGCCAGATGGATGGCGTTCACTACGCGGTTGGATACGCCGGCCACGGCGTCGCCATGTCGACCTGGCAGGGCCAGAAGATGGCGGAGGCGATCGCCGGCGAGAAGCCAGAGAATCCGTTTGTGGACATTCCGTTTCCCGGCGCCCCGCTCGGGTTGTATAGCGGGAAGCCCTGGTTCCTGCCGTTCGCCGGGGCTTGGTTCAAATTCCTGGATTGGGTCAGTTGACAGGGCCCATGAAAGAATGGTTTCGGGGGTACATGTGGTTTACTGGTTTCTACTGGAATTGAGGGATGGCGGCGGGGTCGCAACCCAGTCTCGACGCTACCTAAAATTGGAATTTCTTCTCCACCAACTTCAATCCAAAATGGGAGGCCAAAGTGATTGCACGAATTTGGCACGGGTACACGAGTCCCGAAAACGCCGATGCCTATGAAGCCATGCTCAAGCCTGAGGTCCTGCCCGGAATCAGCCGCGTGGAGGGATATCGTGGAAGCTATTTCCTGCGGCGTGAGCACGCCTCAGAAGTGGAATTTGTCACCATCCTGCTGTGGGAATCGCTGGAGGCGATCCGTAATTTTGCCGGGCCGAATTATGAAGTAGCGGTTGTTCCTGCGGAGCGGCGGAGGGTGCTGTCCCGGTTTGATGAGTGCGCTAGCCACTACGACGTGATTCTCAGTCCGCCAGGGAGTTGACACGGCCGGAGAGCGTGTCCCATACACTGCTAACCGCTGAAAGCACTGCTTTTGAAACCGTTGGCCCTCTGCACAAAAGTTCGGAAAATCGTCCTCCTGGGGCCGACCATCACTTTTCGTGATCTCGTTGTTCCATTCAGTCTTTTACTTGGACGGCCATCGCTTCCTCCAATTCAGAGATAAAGGGGGCCCCGAGAGAGATCGTGGGATTTCTCACGGAGCCCCTTTTCCCGAGGGTAGGCTCATGAGGTGCCTGCCGCCGCCCTCGGGCTGTTTGCCCTGCGCTTACTGCTTTCCTTACCAGGTGAACCCGAAAATCTACTTATTCCTGCTAGGGTCATCATCTGGATTGATGTAATTAAACTGCAGGGGTGAACTTCCGTGGACCTGCACTACGGCCTCGCCGCAGGCCATCGCGAAGTGGTGCATCTCAGGGTCGAGAAAGGCAAAACTGCCGGCCGTGAAGGCGGCCATTTTGTGCTGATTAAAGACATCTCCCATCCCAACTTTGAATGTTCCTGAGATGACCGTGACGTTTTCTCGCAGGGGATGGAAATGAGGTGCAATCCGGTATCCGTCGGGCATCTTCAGACGCACCGTATAGTCACCGTGAGACGCACTCGGATCGCCCTCAAGCACGGCGAATTGCGCGCCCGGCGCTATGAAAGGCGGCGGCGGACCCCACGGAATGGTATCTGGTGTGAATGCGTGTCTTTCGTGAGAACCGGGCTGTGCGGCAATCGTAAGGAACCGGCCCGCGCAACAGACCAATGCGACTAACGCGAGCGCGACGTAAAGGTTTCGTTTCATGAATTCTGCCTCCGCTGTTGATCTTGATCGGGAGTATCATCGCTTGCCGCGGGGGGCCTTCCAATGAAGTGGGGATAAACTTTGTACATCTTTCGTGTATCGTCGCAAGTTACTGAATCTTATAGGATAATGGCAAGCTGAGAATTCTGTGCAGCATTCAACACAAGCAGTTCGCGAAGTGGAACTCGATCTCGGGCGCTACGAACTTCGCCGCTTTGGGCGACGGATTAAGCTCGAGAAGAAGCCTATGGAACTGCTGATTTTCCTGGTCGGGCGCCGAGAACAAATGGTGTCGCGCGAAGACATTGTCAAGAAACTATGGCATTCGGATCTGTTTATCGACACCGACAGGAACGTCAACAACATTGTGCGGAAAGTGCGGACCGCTCTGGGTGACAACTCCCTCAAACCGCGCTTTATAGAAACCGTAGTTGGTAAAGGGTACCGCTTCATCGGACCGGTCCGGGTGATCGACGCCCAATATCCTCGCTCTAATCTCGGACAAGATTCTGCGCGCGCCGTCAAACGGGAGAATGCGAGCGAGTGGGGTGAGCGCTCGTCCCTTGCGGTGTTGCCGTTATTAGTTCTGGGGAAGGCCATGGACGACCATGGCCTGAGTCTGGGGTTTGCAGATGCAATGGTTTCGCGTCTTGGAAATCTGCAAGGTGTGGACGTGCTGCCGACCTCGCTGATACTGAACCTGCCTCTCGAAGCAACCCCTTCGGACATCGCTTCGCGCCTGGGCATCCGTTTTGTGGTCCATGGCGCCATTCAGATGTCAAAAGGGCAATGGCGTCTCTCCCTAGAGATGTTTGACGCACATTTGCAGAGCCCTTGCTTCTCGAGGAAATGCGATTTAGACGTGAACCGGCGGTCCAGCCTCGAGAGCGACATTGCGAAACAGATTGCGGGGGCATTGAAGAGGCCGTTGGGTTCAGCGACGGTCCAGCAAAGCCCACGCTACAGCAGGGACCCGTTGGCTTATGCGGAATTCATGCGAGGCTACCGGCTTAGCGCCTCCGGCGATGCGTCCATGTTGGACAAAGCGAGCCAACATCTGACTAACGCTGTGACTCGAGACCCTGCTTTTGCCCTCGCCCACGCTACCCTTTCGTTCGCGCATACGACTCGCCATTTCGAATTCGACCCAGCCAGCTTGTGGCTTGAAAAGGCTGAATTCCATTGCCGGCGCGCACTTGACATAAACTCGAGCCTTCCCGAAGGATACGTTGCCCGCGCTTTTCTGCAGTGGGGACCATCGAAAAACTTCCAGCATCTGGAAGCCATTGCCGATCTCAAGCGCGCCCTCACCCTGCAGAACAACTTGCCCCATGCTTATAACCGTCTTGGGACCATCCTGGCACATATCGGACTGCTCGAGCACGCTCGTGAAATGTACGAAAGGGGACGGCCTTTCAATCCCCAAAAAGCCGTGAGTCCAAGCATCGTGCAAGTCTATGTCTGGAGTCGAGAATACGAACTGGCGCGGGAGAAGATTGAAGCATGGCGAGGGGAAAACCCAGGCAACAAGTACGCGATCTATTTTGCTCCGCAGCCAGCGATGATGACAGGGAATTGGAAAGAGGCAAAAGAACTACTCGATGGAGCCCTGCAACTCTTGCCCGAGGAACCGCTCATTATCAGCTTGCAGGGTGTCCTTTACGCCTTGACGGGGAAAGGCGAACAGGCGCTCGAGTGCATGAGCAGGGCTTGTGCGAGTCCAAAATCCTTTGGGCACGCGCACCATACCTATTATCAGATTGCTTGTATTCTTGCCCTGATCGGGCGACGCGCAACGGCGTTTGAGTGGCTTGAGCGAAGCGTCGGTACGGGATTCGGGTGCTGGCCTTTTTTCCTGAAAGACCCTTGTCTCCAGAGTTTACGGGGCCTTCCCGAGTTCGAACTCCTGGTCAGCGCTCTACAAGCCAAGTATCCCGACCATCTGGGGTTGCTGTAGTTTGGCGGCGCAGCTGAACGAATCGGGGAAAACAATATCAGGCAAGCCGCGGCCATTGGGGGCTCTGCTGCTAGTTCGCGGGTGGAATCGTCGGCCAACCGAAAGCTATCCGGCTTCCACGGCGGGATTAGTCCTGAAGACGGCCAACGAGTAGGATTCCTCGCAACGCCGTTCACGAGGGCGCATCCGGCTCCAGGCCGATGTGATCGTTCGCCGCATCGCGAAAACGCTGTTTGCACCCAAGGTATCGCTCCGTCGTCTGAATTGAAACGTGACCGAGCAGGAACTGAATCTGGTCTAGTTCACCTCCTGCCTGGTGGCACAGTCGCGCACAGGTTCTTCTTAAATCGCGCGGTGCTGAGCTGCCACCGATGGCAGACCACAGCTTTCGCGTTGGCTTTCACAATTGCCGGGTCGGCAGTTGTTACTTGACCCTCACCGGGAGCATATGTACCGTGTGCGGTTGTACTCCATCACTCCGGAAAGAGAGCATTAGCCCTAAAAGGGAGAGTGGTCTAGTATTGCGGTTTGCATGAGCCTCATTTTGAACGTTTGGGCGGCCTTCTCCACCACACTTTTTCTCCGTATCTTCCGCATCGGACTGATGTTGTTGTTCCCTCCTGTTCTGTGGCTCACCACGCCAGCATATTGCAGTGATGGCAGCACGGCCGAAGCCCATTGGGTTGGCTCCTGGGCTGCTGCTCAACAACTTGTTGAGCCGGGCAATGCGCTAAGTGCAGACGACCTCCGCGATGCCACGCTGCGCCAGATCGTGCATTTGTCTATCGGCGGGAGCGAAATTCGACTACGGCTTTCGAATCGTTTTGGAACTACTCCACTGCATCTGACAACTGTGCACATCGCCAGATCACTCTCTCCTGATCCTGATTCCGGCAGGACCGTGCCTGGCACCGACGAACCCCTCACGTTCTCTGGTTTTCGGGATGTCACAATTCCTCCGCACGCCGACTACATTTCTGACCCAGTCTCGTTTACGCTAAATGCACTCTCCGATCTGGCGATCACGCTCCACATCGATGGATCGCCGAACGAACAAACCGGCCATCCCGGTTCGCGGGCTACTTCATACCTCACGCACGGAGACTTGGTTTCCGCACGTGAACTTCCGGGCGCTAAGACATGTGAGCACTGGTACTTCATTGCCGGAATTGACGTTGCTGCTCCGCCCCAAGCGAGTGCTGTCGTAATCCTTGGCGACTCGATCACCGATGGGCATGGCGCCACAACCAACGGTAATGATCGGTGGACTGACATTCTGGCACGGCGCTTGCAATCCCAACCAACCACACGCAACGTAGCCGTTCTCAATCAGGGAATCGGGGGGAACTATCTGCTCACTGATGGCTTGGGACCGAATGCATTAGCCCGTTTCGACCATGATGTGATTGCCCAGCCAGCGGTCCGCTATCTCATTATTCTTGAAGGAATTAACGATATTGGTATGCTCGCGCGGAAGGGCGGGGTTCCCCGCCCAGAGCACGATGGGCTGGTTCACCGAATCATCGGCGCGTATCAACAGATGCTCCCGCGCGCTCACACCCATAACATCAAGGTCCTGGGCGCGACCATAATGCCCTTCGTTGGATCAAGCTACTATCATCCCGATCCCGCCAGCGAAGCAGATCGGCAGGCCATTAATGAATGGATCCGGACTCCCGGACACTTCGATACGGTGATCGATTTCGACCAGATCACCCGCGATCCAGCGCATCCTGAGCGCCTGTTCCCAGCCTTTGATTCTGGCGATCACCTTCATCCGTCGCCCGCCGGCTACGCCGCAATGGCGGAGGGCGTGCTGCTCTCGTTATTTGTACCCCCTGCAGAACCAGCTCCGAAGATGGCGATTACCTTCGATGATCTGCCGGCGCACGGCCCGCTGCCTCCGGGAGAGACACGAATGGATGTGGTCTCAAAGATTGTTGCGGCACTGCGGGACGCTACTCTGCCACCAACCTATGGCTTCGTCAATGGAGTACGCGTCGAAGAGCAACCCGCTGATGCCACGGTGCTGAAGATATGGCACTCGGCGGGAAATCCCTTGGCGAACCATGGCTGGTCCCATATGAACTTGAATCAACATTCCCTGGAAGAGTTCGAGCAGGATGTTGTTCGCGACGAGCCTGTGTGGGCGTCGTTAATGAACCATGAAGACTGGCGCTGGTTCCGGTACCCGTTCCTGGCAGAGGGAGATTCGTCTGAGAAAAAATCCGCCTTTCGCGATTTTCTTCGAGAACATGGCTACAGGATCGCGGCGGTGACGATGAGCTTCGGTGACTATCTATGGAATGACCCCTACGCTCGGTGCAAAGCAAAGGGTGACACGTCAACAATGGAAATGCTGGAAAAGAGCTATCTGTCCGCAGCCAGTGAGAGCGTCGATTACGATCGGAGCATCTCGCACACTCTGTATCAGCGCGATATTCCTTACGTGCTGCTCATGCATGTAGGCGCATTTGACGCCGAGATGCTGCCCCGCTTGCTGCAACTCTATCGCGATAAAGGCTTCGAATTCATAACTCTCCCAGAAGCAGAACGCGACGAATTCTATCGCGGCGCGACTGACCTCGATCGTCCACCTGGCGCCGAAACACTCGAAGGGGCAATGAGCGCTCGTGATTTACCGTTGCCGCCCCGCACGGATTTTGCTAAGCAACTTGATTCTCTCTGCCGTTAGCGAGCACGCTACTAAAGGGGGCGAGGTGGTGCGACGTACCTGTACTACACCAGGGGAGGCAACGACCCGAAGGTCATGCGGGTTCATTTTCCAGACCGGAAAAGCGAAACCGTAGCCAGCCTCAAAGACCTGCGCCTGGCGCATGGTCCCGACGAAGATACCCAATCAGCGTCGCTCCTGATGTCTCTCCAGTCTTCACCCGCGATATCGGCATGCAGGAGATTTATGCACTCAGCGTGAAGTGGCCATGGCCGCTCCTCGGGGAGACTGCGGCTTGGAGGTTAGCGTTCCATAGATAGACAATGTGAACAGGCCATCCCGTAAATTAATTTGGACCGCACATGACGCATTGCGGAAGGTGATTTTCGCTCGTGAGCGGGATCTCGAACTCTTTGCGAAAAACGGTGAAGTACTAACCTCCGATGCCAAACCGAGCGGACAATACCCGAATCGCAGAGCAACATGGTGCGAGATGCCGCGAATTTGGCTACTGCACCAGT
>Ga0193733_1000465_pt1 | contig 13597 bp, 18 predicted proteins | sample U1s2metaG_FD_145076 | JGI IMG/M metagenome (GOLD analysis project Ga0193733, IMG submission 145076) | Soil microbial communities from a riparian zone of the East river system, Colorado, United States - U1s2 | ecosystem: Environmental > Terrestrial > Soil > Riparian zone | place: USA: East River...
CGCCCACGGCGAGTTGCAGTTCATCGACTGATCGAGAGCAGGTCGGCGATGATATCAAGTCGGTTGTCGCGACGATTCCGTTCGTTCTGTAATCATCGGGCGTGAAGGGTGCGTCGTCGATTCCAACAACGTGCGACCAGTATTCGCGGCCGCACTGCCCGCGGGCTCAAGCGGCGTCTAGCAGCGTGGCGGCGCGGTTGTAGTTGCGCGCTTCGACCCAGAAGATCATGCCGAAGCGGCCCTCGCCCGCGGCGACCGCATCGGCCGCGATCACATTAATGTTCGCCGCCCCCAGTTTTGCGAGCGGCGCAACCGCCGCGCCGACCTCGTCCGTTCCCTGCACGAGAAAGGCCCGCTTGATCCGGCTCAGCTTCCATTTCTGGCCCCGAGCGACGCCTTTCAAAGCGTCGAGGTCGTCGGTCACGACGTCGATCTGCGCCTTGCTTCGCCCCTGTGGAAAACCGGAAAACGCGAGCAGGTTGACGTTCGCGTCGCTGAGCGCTTGGAGGATGCGCGCCGCCTCGCCGGGCTTGCTCGCGGCCGTGACGTACGCGTAGCTCACTTTACGAATCGTGTTCGGCATCGGAACTCCTAAGACTACCGCCGGAGTGGCCGCCACGATGCTATCCTTTGCCCAGGGAGCCCACAATAAAGTCATCGCAGGAGGACGGCCATGTGCTACGAGGAACGATTCTTCTTGCAGCGGGCAACGACGAAGGTCCAGAGGCGCGAAGAGCCCAAGTCTGTGATCGACCGTCTGCGGCCGAGCGCGCCACCCGATCGCCCGAAGCCCGAGCCGGACAAGCCGAAGGAAGTCGAGCCCGAGCTGGAAACCGTCTGAGCGGTTGAAGGCCGAAAGCCCTGGGCAGCCGATGCTGCCCGGGCTTTCGATCGCAGCGCAGCATCTGGCGTGGAGTTCGACCATGCAGCGCGAGCCGCCAGTGGACCCTCAGAACCCCCGGTGGAGCGAGACATCGGATGTGATTCCGATGTTTGCCACGCCCGTGTGGAAGATCGAGCTCGAGGCACAGTTGCGCGAACGCATCTGCGCTCAGGCGCTCGCAGCGCTCGCGCGCCTGAGGCGGGACCTGCCGCCGCTTGCGCCCGGCCAAGGGTGGCAGTCGGTCCAGTCACTCCACGAACTCGATGACTTCCGGGATCTCGTTGCCTGCGTGCGCCGCGTCGTGCCGGGAATTCTGCGATTCTTAAGGATCGGCTACGACGCGTACCAAGTCACCGCCTGCTGGGCGACGGTCCTGTCGAGAGGCGCAGCGCACGCGATGCACCAGCACCCCAATAATTTCCTGAGCGGCGTGTACTACGTCCGGACCCATCCGGGCGCGGACACCATCAACTTCCATGACCCGCGCAATCAGACCGGGATCATCCGGCCACCGGTCGTCGAGCTCACGGCCGAGAATACCGACCAGGTCGTCGTGAGAGTGAAGGACGGAACGATGCTCGTATTTCCGGCCTACCTGCAGCATTCCGTCGACGCGAGCGCGAGCGACAAAGAAAGAATCAGCATCAGCTTCAACATCATGTTCTCATCCTTCACGGAGCATCTGAGCAAGCCGCTGTGGCAACCGGCGGCAGCGCCCACACGCGCCAACGCGTAGTCAAGCACGCCTGCCCAAGGGGCGCACCATGCGGGATGCGTCATCCGCGCCCGGGTGCCCCCCGGCAGCAGGCGAGGTGATGCGCCTTCCACGCGGTGAACTGGAGCGCGCCGGCGAAGCTCTGCACCTGGGAAGGTGACGAGAGCGATTTGAGGCGAGTCGATCCTCGAACAGGAGAGGTGCTGGAGAGGCTCGAGATGCCGCCCGGAGTAGCCGTGTCGGGGCTCGAGTCCGATTCGAGGCGGTGGCCTCGAGGATATGCACGCGGTTTTATTTGGCGTCATGAAAGATGATTCCCAGCGTGTGACGATGGCCAGAGCGGATCCGACTGACGCCATGGCGTAAATTCACGCGGTAGACGCCTCGTGTGCCCTTCACAGGACGATGGCTTACCGCGAAGATCACCCCGTCACCCTGTCGCAAGGGGACGACTTCGGCACGCGATTGCATGCGTGGGCGTTGTTCGGTCATTACGAATTCACCGCCGGTAAAATCCACTCCTGGGACTGAGAGGAGAATGGCCAGCTGGAGGGGAAAAATCTCCTCCCCGTACAAGTCTTGGTGCAGACAGTTGTACTCATCGGGTCCGTATTGCAGGAGAAGGGGCGTGGGGCGAGCCTGTCCCGCCTTAACGCATCGAGCCAGAAATTCTTTGTGGGTGTCCGGATATCGAGTCTCGATTCGCATCCGCTCATTCCATCTGTTTGCGATTGGCGCCAATCGCGGATAGAACGTCTGGCGCAGTTCTGCGACCAAGCCGGGTAGCGGATAAGAAAAGTACTTGTACTCGCCTTTTCCAAATCCGTGCCGGCTCATCACGACCGTGCTTCGAAAGCGAGCCGAGTGATCGTAGAGTCTCGCGAGAGCATGGCATTCTCCCGGCGTCAGGAGTTCGTGGATGACCGCACTTCCTTGAGCGTCGAGTTCGTCCGAAAGCCGCCCCCAATCCAATCTGTCCGCGCGCTCAGCAGCGCTAACGTTGTACTCTTGACGTACGCTACCGCATTTCATGCGAGCGATCCGGATGCTGCGCGTAGATTGCACCGTCACCGGGCAGTCGTTTCGCGCTCGAGCAGAGCACGCTTGCGCTCAACTCCCCATCGATAACCAGATAAGCCGCCGTCGGTGCGTACTACTCTGTGACAAGGGATCGCGACGGCGATGGAATTCGCACCACACGCCTGAGCCACCGCTCTCACGGACTTGGGCGACCCAATCCGCCTGGCAATGTCGGTATAGCTGGCCGTCGTCCCAACCGGGATCTTTCTCAAAGCGCGCCACACTCGCTGTTGAAACGCGGTCCCTCGAATATCCAAAGGAAGATCAACCCCGGTACGAGGCGCCTCGATAAGGCCTACGACCTTGGATACCAGCTTTTCGAAATCCTTATCGCCGCCCAATAGGTTTGCCTTCGGGAACTGATCTTGCAGGTCGCGCACCAGGGATTCGGGATCGGCGCCGAGAAGAATGGCGCACACACCCTTCGCGCTCTTTGCCACAAGCATAGGCCCCAATGAAGATTGGCCGATTGCAAACAAGATGTTTGTATTTTCGCCGCCTGCGCGAAACGCTGAAGGGGTCATGCCTAAACACTCATGTGATGTTTCATAGAAGCGTCCGCCGGAGTTGAATCCCGTATCGAAGATCGGCTTGCCGGGCTTGCAACGTTTGCATGCCCGAAAGCCGGCGGCTTCGGCATCGGCTTGTGTCTTATGAAACGCAACGTTCTCTCGCTTTGCCAAGCGGGAGGCGCAGGACGGGCGGCAATACACTCCCGTCGTTTTCACAGAATAGAAGAACTTTCCGTCGGCACCCGGATCCCTGGCGACAACGCCCTGCCAGCGCCAGTCGGCGTCGTTGCCGGTCGGTAAGCGCATCTGCTTTCGAGCATTCATTGCAAACTCTCCCGTCTGAAGCTGGCGCCATTGTCGCGGTTCTGCGAGTTCGTGACGTTCCGATTCTTGCTGTCTAATTCACTGCCCGGCCGCGCGATACACGGATGTGCGTCCAACGCGTCCCATCAGGTCGGCCATGGGAGTTTCGCGATTGCGCCGAGATAGAAGCCAAGCTCCATCAGCTGCTGACCGGCGCCCATGCAGTCACCGGTATAGCCGCCGAGGCGCCGCCGCAGGTACAGCCCCCAAATGACGCCTACCACTGCGGCGGCGCCGGCGCCTCCGAGGGTCGGCGCGCCTGGTAGCGCGAGAGGGGCGATCCCGGCGAGGCCTGCGACGGCAATCGACACGCTGGAGACATCCTGCGCGAGCGGACGTGCGCGCGAAGCGCCCGTTGCGCGAGCGTACGGGAGACAGGCCATCAATACGACGACGCCGAATCGGCTTAACGCGTGGCCGGACACCAGCAGCCATGCCGCGCGGGCCGGCACTACGGCTTGCAAGCAAGTCACCTTGAGGAGGAGGGCGAGACCTAAGGCCAATGCGCCAAAGACTCCAATCCGCGGATCTTTCATGATCGCCAGGGCTTGATCGCGGGTCCGCCCGCCGCCGAATCCATCTATGGCATCGGCCAACCCATCCTCGTGTAGCGCACCGGTCAGGAGGATCGTAGCAACCGTGCTCGCAACCACTGCGACGAGAGGTGGCCACAGGAGTGACCCCAGCAGCAACGTAGCAGCGCCGGTGCAACCGACGAAGAGCCCGATCAGCGGAAGGTAGTGGATCGCGCCCCGCAGGTGCTCCTCGGAGTGGTCAACCCACCGCGGCACGGGTAGCCGAGTAAAGAACTGGATCGCCGCGAAGAGCCGGATCAGCTCGCGCTTGGCGATGGGAATTCCTTCAGCCACCGGCGAGCTCCGCGAACCAGAACTGCTCGCCGCCGTACTCTGGCGGGCCGGTATAGCTACGCAATCCGCTGACGAATGTACGAACGGGCCACCGAAACCGGGGTGCGTGCGTCACGAACGTATGAAACTCGCCGTTCTCGCCGCAGGCATCGACGCCATCCGGCAGATCGGCGATGAACTGCCGGTCGTATGGCCTGCCGCAGAATGACTGCGGGAGCCAACGCGTGTTGACGCATACACAGAGCGCCTTGATGTCCCTGCGCAGCACGTCATCCACAACGACCCCTCTTGGCCGTCCCCACAATGGCAAGTGTGCGGTCATGTCCGCTCGGGCACAGACCCTCTCTTCCCACTCCCGATGGGGGATCAGATCAATATCGCCAAATATGGCGTGCTTGATCCCCCGACCCTGGGCGTGAACCAGCGTCTCGACAAACACAGCCTCGTAGCGAGCCCAACCGGCTCGAGGTGTCAGGAGTTCCACCCCAAGCGATTCCGCCTGGGCGCGGACGAGGGACTCGGGAAGGGCGTGGGATCGACTGCGGTCGGCCGACTCCTCGAACATGGCCACGAGCGTAGTGACAGTGAACCCTTGCTCAATCGCGAGGTGCAATGCGAGGCACGAGTCCTTTCCGCCGCTCCAGGAACAAAGCGCCCGGCGGATGGCGCTCACGCCGCTCTCCCGCTCACGCCCGCGCCCTCAAAGGTCGCCATTTCAGTCAGCAGGGCGATCGCCGCGCGCACGAGGGGCAGCGCCATCGCGGCGCCGGTCCCTTCCCCCAGGCGCATGTCCAGATTCAGCAGCGCCTCTACGCCCAGATGCGCAAGCAACGCGCGGTGAGCGTGCTCGGCTGAGCAGTGGGCGAACACGCAGTAATCGAGCACATGTCGATCCAGTTGCGCGGCCAACGCGACTGCAACCGTCACCGTGAAGCCGTCGACCAGCACCAGCATGCCGCGTGATGCAGCGGCCAGCGCCGCGCCGGTCAGCATGGCTATCTCGCAGCCACCGAACTCGCTCAGCAGCTCCGAGGGACTCCGGGGTGGTGCACGCCGTGCCCACGCCGAGGCGAGCACCGCTTTCTTGCGTGCAAGCCCCTGATCGTCGAGACCTGTCCCTCGTCCTACGCAATCCTCCAGGCGAATCCCGGTGAGCCCGTGCATGAGGAGCGCGGCCGGCGCCGTATTGCCGATGCCCATCTCGCCCAGCAGAACCGTGTTCGATGCCGGAGAGATAACCTCGGCCACGACCTTGGCGCCAAGTTGCAATGCGCGCTCGCATTCCTCCGAAGTCATGGCGGGCTCAACGACCAGATCTCGCGTGCCACGCCGCACCTTTGCGTCGATGAGTCGGGGATGAGACGGGAGATCGGCGTCAATTCCCGCGTCGACGATCCACAGGTCGATGCCCTGTGCTCTTGCCAGCACGCTGATCGCCGCGCCCCCCGACAGAAAGTTCATCACCATCTGCGTCGTAACCACACGCGGGTAGGCGCTGACGCCACGGTCGGCGACTCCGTGATCGCTGGCGAATACAAGGGCTACCGGCTGCTTGATAGTGGGATGCAGCGTGCGGAATACGGCGCAGACCTGAGCGGCCAGCGGCTCGAGTCGCCCCAGGGCGCCCTGCGGCTTGGTCAGGATGTCCAGGCGATGGTTGGCGGCGGACCTGGTTGCCTCATCAACTGCACCTACGGGCCTGCGCCCTGAATTGTCACTGGCCGCATCTGCGCGGCGCTCTGGAACAGGCGCGGACAAGGGCTTTGAGCTCATGGGAGGTCCTTGAGAACGAGCGGCAGTCCTGCCGCCAGTAGCACGACCCGCTCACAACGCACCGCCAGCTCCTGGTGCAGCTGACCGGCTTCGTCCGCGAACCTGCGCGCGAGCGCGTTCGCAGGGATGACACCTTGGCCGACCTCGTTACTGACAATGACTTGATCTCCGGCGAGGCTAGCCAGGCTGTCGAGGAGAGCGCTCCGCTGCGGCTCGAGGTCTGCGGGGCGTGGGGACAACAGAAGGTTCGTGAGCCACAGTGTCAGGCATTCGACGATCACAATGCCGCTGGGGCTCGCCGCTGCGCGAAGCGCACTGGCAAGGCAAATGGGTTCCTCAACGACTGTCCAGTCGGCAGGGCGTCGCGCCCGGTGTGCGGCAATCCGCGCGCGCATCTCCTCGTCATCGGCGGTGGCGGTGGCTATCACCGTGACCGGCCCGCCATGGGCGCGCGCGAGCATTTCCGCATACCGGCTCTTGCCTGACCGCATGCCACCCAGCACAAGCGTTTTCATAGGCCGCGTGTCCCTCATCAGCCGACTGCGCTCCCGGACCGGTCCTTCATGGCTTCGCCAGGACCGAGCCGGCTGACTCTCGTTCGCCCCCGAGCAGGAGTCGCCGACAGACGATCGCGACTGCGACGTAGGCCGCGGCTCCCGCCAGGTACGGTCGGAAGTACGGGCTCACGGCGCGCGCGAAATCTCCGGCCGGCATCGCTCCGAAGTAGCCCGATAACGCATAAAAGCTTGCGTTCGAGACTAAAAAGGCGATCGCCGTGCTCATCAGGAGCGCGACGCCGAGGACGAGCCCGCGCACCCACCCGTGCCGCCGTGCGCCGTAGACGCAAGTCGCCCGACCGGCACCCCACAGGACGCCGTAGGTCGGAATCAGGAGTGGGTATGCCGGGGTGATGCAGTAACTGCTCGCGCCTTGCGCGATCGCGAGTCCATCGGTAGCGGCGGCGGCGAGCAGGGCGACCACGAGCCATCGTGGAGAGGCGACCCACAGGCCGAGCAAGAAGAATACGGCGAGCGAGGCGTCTGGTGGTGTGTTGATGCCGCCGAAGTGGCCGATGCGGGTCACTGCGAGCAGCGCGATCAAGGCGATGCCGGTGGTGAGGTCGCGCGATAGTTTGGGAAGGTTCATCGAGGATTCCTCTGGTGAGCTAGCGGGATGGGTGGTAGCGCAGGGTGATCCATCCTGTGCGACCGTCCTGCGGGTAAAACGCGGCCGTCTCGTAGTGGCGCGCACTGACGTTGGCGACCTTGGCTTCCAGTGACCACTGCTGCGCCGGCGCCCAACTGCTGAGTAGGTCGAGCGTTGTGTAGCCGCCCAGCCGCTGAGTGTTTGCAAGATCCTCGAAGCGTGGCCCAACCGCATTCAAGCGCGCAGTGAAGTACGCGCTCGCCCATTGGTGGCCGAGTTCCAGGCGCCCACTCAGCGTGGCCCTGCGCGGCAACAGGTTGCCGTCCTCAGCCGATCCGGGTGTGCGATTGCGGGGGTCGAGCCACGTGACGGTAAGCGACGCCGTCGACGCCGCCCGCCGAACGGTCAACTGGCCTTCGGCGCCCCGGATAACCGCCGTCTCGATGTTCGCCGGCAGGAAACTGGAATCGAAGGCGATCAAGTCATGAGTGCGGGTCTCAAACGCATGTAGCGACCATTGTGCTTCGCTGCGCGAACCACCGAGACCCAGCTCCGCTGAGCGCGAGTGCTCCGGCCGAAGGGCTGGATTGCCGAAAAAGGGATAATAGAGTTCGTTGAAGGTGGGCGCTCGGAACGCCGTGCCGAACGAAGCGGTGAGTCGCAGCCCGCCAGCGAACCGGTGCGACCATGCTGCGCTTCCCGTCGCCTGACCTCCGAACTGCTCGTTGTCATCGTGTCGGGCGCTGACGCTGAATCGTTCGGAGGCAAACCCGCCTTGATACTCGAGGAAGCCGCCGACGTCGCGGCGTGAAGCGAGCGCATAGGCGACCGAACTCGCGACGCTATCGCGCTGCGCATCGGTACCGAGTGTCAGCAGGTGCTGCGGTGCCAGCTGCCAGTCGGCCTGCAGGGTACCTTGGGAATGACGGGTGTTGAACCTGCTCTGCGGGACGAAATTGAGGTCATCCGTCGCCTCATCCCGCGACTGGCCGGCACGTATCGTCAGGTGCAGTGAAGACAGGGGCGACCATCGCCCCGTCACGCCCCCCGCCTGCTGGACGAAGTTCTCGTGATTGACGAACGTACCGGCGAAGCGGGTCCCACCCTGGGCACGCAGTGCCGTGAACTCGACGTTCGCCGTATCGCTGAAATCGTATCCGATCCGAGCGGACTGCGAGGCGTTGTGAAAGCCGTCAGGCGTGAAATCGAACGTAAAGCAACCCCCACCCGGCGGAACGGGTGTGCCGCGGCACGACGCGTAGCCATCGCTGCCGAGGTAGGAACTGGAGGCACTGTAGGAAAGGCCGCTCGTGCTCCCGGAGAAACCGGCGCTGGTATTTTTAGTGTTATGGCTGCCGCCGCTTGCGCTAGCCGTCAGCTGTGGCTCGCCTTGTCCGCGGCGGGTGAAGATCTGGATAACCCCGCCGACTGCCTCCGAGCCATAGAGGCTCGAGCGGGGACCCCGGACTATTTCGATGCGGTCGATCTCCTCGACCGGCAGATACTCGAAGGCCGTCGTGCCGAGCGTAGCGGACGTGAGTTTGACGCTGTCGACGAGCACCAGCACCTGGTCCGCGTCGGTGCCGCGCAGGAAGACCGCGGTCGCCTTGCCGAGGCCCCCATTGTTTGAAATTTGCACGCCTGCCTCGCCGGTCAGCAGCTCCTGTACGGAGGTCGCCTGGCGCGCCTGGATGTCTGCTCGGGTGATGATCGTCACCGAGCTGAGCGCATCGTCGATCGACTGAATTGTGCGCGTGGCCGTGACGACGACGGTGGCCGCGTCGCTCTGCGCCTGGGCACCTGCGCTAGCCAATAGGAATGTCGGAAGAGCGCCGAGAACGCAGACCCGCGCGACAGCGCTGAGCGTACGCAAGAATGCCATCCCACCCTCCATGCACCCACCGTGCATGTGTCGGACCGATCGACGTGGAGGATGGGAAGCGATGCAGAGCGTGTGCAGTGCAGGGACACCGGCCGCTCCGCACCGATGCTGCCCACCGCAACACGTGCCTCTGCGTCGCAGGTCGGTCTACGGGCTCGTGAGTGGAACTCTCCTGCCGGGTCGCCTTCCCACGCCGAAGCGCAGTGGCATCGTGACTCGGCTTTTACTCACTTACCGTTGCGGGGGCAGCGCCGGATTGGCCTTCGTCGGCTTCACCGGCTTCCCGTTTCACTCGTGCGACCGTGAGGTCTACGAGCACCTGAACGCAGCAGCAGTCTGCCGCCCATCTGGCGCGGCGTCAACGGCCTCTCAGAGGGCGGCGCATTACCGGCGTTCGAGATGTTCACAACGCGCGTGACTTACAGCCGTGGGTCGTCACGGCGACAATGCCAGCGTAGTTGTCTGAATTTCCTGACGAACATCGATCACGACGCCGTGGCTCCGATGGAGAGGAGGAAGCAGGAAGGTTGCTCTGAGGACCTACCCGCCCACGAGTTGGTGGAATTGGAGTAGGGTGGCGATAAACGCGCCCCTTCGGCGGGGGAGGTTGAATGTCCGATTCCGCCCGATTTGCGCTTCACCGCCCAGAATTTCTAGGCGCCCTTGTGCGCGGCGAAGCCAAGATCGCCGCCCTCGTGAAAGAAAGCTCAATCACAGTCCCCGCTCGCGCGACACTTGTAGAGGCCAATACCGACCACCGGTTTGTATACCGCCTGCTCAAAGGCTGGGCCGGTCGGACGCGATTGCTTCGGGACGGACGCAATCAATTCATTCTCATTTTCCTCCCCGGAGACTTGTTTGCCGTCAAAAGTATGTTCATAACCCACCAAACCGATGCCGTTGTAGCAATCACGGACCTCATTACGGAGCGGATTGACTATCGCAAGCTGCACAAGGCCTACGTTGCAGACAGCGACATTGCCATGCGTTGCATCTGGCAGGTAGTGGAAGAAGAGCGTCGTCTTCATAGCTGGGTCGTGGGTCTCGGACAAGGTAGCGCAGAAGAGCGTGTTGCTCTGCTACTTATGGATTTTCGTGGACGTCTTATCTTGTCAAAGACAATCGCTCCCGATTCCCTAACCTACAACATGCCGCTAACGCAGGTTCAGCTGGCCGATCACCTCGGGATCACGGGCGTCCACGTTAGTCGCGTGCTCAAAGACTTTCGTGACAGCGGCATGGTCACGGTGCGCGACGGTCGCGTCACAATCGCGAACTTGGATATGCTCGCTCAGCGCGCGTCAGCGCTGCTCGATGCGTATGAGCGCGTGACTCGCGCGTATGTAGGTGAACAAGAGGCAGCCTCGAGCGCACATGACTAACGATCCCGAGACGCTTCGAACGTAGCACTTAGCCGCGAAGCGGCGTTGATGTTGATCGAGTGCCTGATGCTCGTGCTCGTGGAGCAACGAGCATTCACGACCGAGGAGATGATAGACGCGGTGGAGACAGCGGTCGCCACCAAGTGGCAGATGATTGCCGAACAAGAACATCCCGAAATAGCGTCCGTCGCGGCGGGAATGCTCAGCACCATCGCTAGTAGCTTAGCCGCGAGCAAGGTCGGGATTGGCAGCGAACGCTGGCAGCCAAGGCAAGGCGCGACCTGTCACGCCTTAGAACGCCGCCGCCGTAACGGGACGTCGTCAATGTGTTGAGACATTAACGTAGATTAGTGAGGTCAATTGTATTGTCGCTTGTCGATAACATAGGTAGTTGCCCACCAGGATCGCGAGCCTTAGGTTTATCAGAAAATAGAGGGCTGCCGGGGACGGTCGGCTTGCGCGTTTTAGCACCAAACGTGAAAGCCATCAGCGAGAGGAAACCCGTCAATTTGAAACTTTCGAGTTTTATTCTCAGCGAAATTGATTCGATCGTGGCGGAATGGGAAATTTTCGCGGCCGCTCAATTGCCTGCCGCCGCGCAAATGGGATCGTTGGCGTTACGGGACCACGCTGAGCAAATTCTGCAGACGGTGGCAAAAGACACCTTGACTGCCCAGACGGTCGATGAACAATCGGAAAAATCTAAGGGCCGCGCCCCTCGGCCCAGGGACGCTCCCACCACCGCGGCAGAAATGCACGCCCTCCTCAGGGCGCAGAGCGGCTTTAGCATCAACCAACTGGCGGCCGAGTACCGCGCGCTTCGTGCGAGCGTGCTGTCCCTGTGGACAAAGAAGGCCGAACCAAATGCCGTCGATCCGCAGGACATGATTCGCTTCAACGAGGCGATCGATCAAGCGGTCGCCGAATCGGTGGCATTCTTCAACGCGCAGATCGATAACGAGCGCAATCTATTGCTTGGGACGCTTGGGCACGACATGCGTAGCCCTCTCCATGTTATCCAGCTAACGGCAATGTACTTGTCGAAGATGGACGCAGGCACGGACGTGGCCACTTGTGCCGCGCGACTTTTAAAGAGCACCAGCAGTCTGAAAGCGCTGCTCGATGACTTGCTTGACTTCAATCGCACGAAACTTGGTTTGGGCATCACTATCTCACCTGCAGCCGTCGATTTGGCGGAAGCATTTTCGGCCGAGTTGGAGCAGTTGCGAGTGGCAAATGCCGGCCGATTGATCGTCTTAGAAGCCAACGGCGAGGTTAGCGGGGTGTGGGATATAAATCGTCTCAACCAGTTGCTGGGCAACCTTGTGGTGAATGCACTCAAATATGGAGCGTTTAGCTCGCCCGTTAAAATTGTACTGAATGGGTTAGCGGGAGAGGTGACATTCGCGGTTCACAACCATGGACCTAAGATTGAGCAATCGATGCTCGCTCAGATATTCGAGCCGCTGAAGCGCGGATCGGACGGTCAGTTGGTCTCGGGAACCGATGGAAGCATGGGCCTTGGGCTGTATATTGCCCGGGAGATCGCTACTGCGCACGGTGGCGATATTGCAGCGAAGTCCGATGAAAATGAAACCGTTTTCACTGTTCGACTACCGAGATTGCGGGCCTAGGGGCAGATGTAACTGCCTGGTGGCTCGCGCCACCTCGTGCGCGGCGTCCCACAGATGTTCCTCACTAATGACCTCTTGCAGGGGTGTATGTAAGGGCCACTGCGGCGCCGCCGTGGGGATGACGCTGCATCTGAATCAGCGGTCGCGTCTCGAGCCACGACCGATCCGATTCGTCGCGCCAGAGGCTATTTCGTCATTGAAGCTAATTCCGACTTGGGCTGGAAAAGCTTCGACAGCGGCCTTGTCGACGAAGCAGTCGTCGGCACAGGTACCGGCTGTGGGATGACGATGACCGGCGCCTTGGGGGGACCATGCCCGCTTCCATCCTGCGCAACCGCAACGGGTGTGACAGATGTCATGAGCAAAAGCGTGACGATTGTGTATTTCATACTCATTCTCCTGAGCGCGGTGGTAGTACACGGCGCTGGCGACGTGCGTACGCGATCTGTCGGCAACATCGCCGGATTTGGCTTCCGTGAGAAAGCGCCGCATCAGATATCTGTCGCGGGAGACTGTTGACTCTCACTTGCTTCGTGACGAGGAGATCGATCGTCTGCTGAGACGCGCGAGCTTTGGGGAACAGATAGAACGTGACCGTGGAGAACCGTTGCGACACGGCGGATTGACGCCCCGACCTACGGTCCGACACCCAAGGCGAGAGCTACGCAATGAGCCGAGTTAACATCGCGGTCGCGGTCGCGGACGACGCACGAGGTCGCATCTACGAGATCGCCGCTGCTTGTCGCGCGCTTGGCCTCCACCACAGCGCGACGCTCGCGCTGGTCGGCGTATTGACGGGTTCGATGGAGTCCGACGACCTGGTGAAACTCTGGGCTGTTCCCGGGGTTCTGGCGATTGAGGTCGAATACGGGTTTCGGTGGGGAACGACCGGGAGGACCCACTGACGCGCGCGGAGACTTCGAAAAATGCTGCGTCCCGAGGCGGGAACTTTCGGATCTGGGTACCCGCCCTCAGGCACGTCCGGATCCACAGAACACATCGATGTAAGCGCGGTGCGTGAATCCAGCACGCGGGCCGGCATGTAGGTTCAAGTACGCCTGCAGCGCGCGATGCTTGTCCTCAACCCACGCGCCGACATCGCCATCAGCGGGAAGGCGCGGGGGCCTTCGCGTGACCTATTGGACCCGAGTTCTGGTTGTTCACGCTATACGCAAGGACCAGATGGGTGATTTGTCACCTAAGCAGCGAGTGGAACTGAAGGAGCGCGTGAAGGACGCTTTGGCGTCGAAGAGATGTGCGGCGCTTGCGACTCGAGCTGCTTTTCGACGTGGCGGTCAGGGCGGGCCGCGAGGTGCGGTCGCTATCGGACGGTTTGCGCCCGTCGGCGCTGGGTTATA
>Ga0193733_1000466_pt1 | contig 13555 bp, 9 predicted proteins | sample U1s2metaG_FD_145076 | JGI IMG/M metagenome (GOLD analysis project Ga0193733, IMG submission 145076) | Soil microbial communities from a riparian zone of the East river system, Colorado, United States - U1s2 | ecosystem: Environmental > Terrestrial > Soil > Riparian zone | place: USA: East River...
AGACGGGCGGCGTATCGGCGGCAGCATCGTTCATACACGGGATTTTGTATTGCTTCGCGAGCTGCACCCACTCCTCCACTTTGATTTGCCCGGCCGGGTTGGCCAAGTTGGTGAAGTGCATCATCGCGGTTCGTTCATTGACCGCCCGGCGTAGCTCGTCGCGAGTCTCGATCACGATTAGCTTGACTCCGGTAGTCCGAAGCTGGTGATCAAAGGGATTGCGATGGGATTTCTGGATGATGACTTCCGATTTCATCCCCGTCAGGTCGGGAATCTGTTTGATAAACTGCTCGCTGTCTCCGGTAAGTATGCCGGCGAGGCCGGACTGCATGGCTGCCGCAGCGCCAGACGTGACCAGGGCAGTGTATCCTTCAGGAAGCTTCAGCATTTCAGCGATTCGCTTGCCGGCCGCAACTTCCAAGTCGGCAATGTGAACGAAGTGGCGGCCAGCCTGGGCCATCACCGCTTCAAGCTCCGGCCGAAGGATGGAGCCACCCAGCACGGTCATGGTTCCCTGGCAGTTGATGACCGTCTTCACGCCGAGCTCTTCGTAGGGGTTGCCCGTCTGCCCGAAGCCGCTTACTTTTATCTTGCTACCCCTTTTCGCGGCAAAAAGCTTTTGTGGCGCCATCAGCGATCCTGCTGCCACGGCAATACTCCCCAGAAAGTTACGGCGATTCCAATTCGAGCCGAGTCGCATGATCCATGCTCCTTTTGCGCATAGCCTGTGCGCGGTGGCAGCCTGCAGGTTTTGCGGGGATGTGTCCGAATTCGTAAACCTCGAAGGACACGAAGTTGCTCTGCTCGTCAGCTTTATTTGTGAACGATGGCCGCGATGCAGTTAATTTCCACCATGGAATTACCGGGAAGCGCGGCCACGGCAACCGTGGTTCGTGCCGGCCCGCCATGGGGAAAATAGGTTTTGAAGATCTTGTTCATGGCCTCGTAATAGCTAATATCTGCGAGATACACCGTTAGCTGCAGGATGCTGTCCATGGTGCCGCCACCGGTGAGGACCAACTCTTTCACGTTTTCCATCACTTTTGTGGTGTGGCTGTCGATGTCGTCCTTTCCGACTGGGCCGTTTGAGTTGGCTCCCTGGCCGGCAATGTAGATGAGCCCGTTGTGGATGATGAAAGGCGTGATCATCTGGGTTCCGTCCGCGGGCTTACCGTCGCGATTCAACTTGCGCACGCCGGAATCCCGGGTCTTCGCCTCGGCGCTTGCCGCCAGCAAGCTCCCCATGCCCAAGGCAGAAAGCCCGGCGGCCAGGCGACTCATCAGCATCCTGCGATTAAATGTCGTGATCATGAATCAGTCTCCTTAGAGTATTGGTGCGACTTGGTCTCCCTAGAGTGTGCTGCAATCTCACGTCTGTGTTGACTTGAGAATTTCGCGTTGCGTGCCGCATACAGTCGTCCGGCTGTGCTGGAGTTAATCGATTTAATAAAGGCGGATTATGCAATGAAAGCGGCGGCATTGCAATCCCTAAAGCCACCATCGGTAAACTTTTCGGAAAGCATCGCCGGCTCGCCGGTAGCTGCGATCGCATCAGAGCGACACGCCCCGCTTCCACGGAATGAAGTCTTCCTGGGGTTTCAACTCGGCTTTGGTTCGCGTCTCTCCGCTGGCAATGCTGATCACCAGCTCCAAGATCCTTTCGCCCATTTGTTCGATGGTCATTCCTCCCGTGATGATTCCGCCGGTATCGATGTCGATAATGTCGTGCATCCGGTGGGCTAGCTCAGAATTGGTGGAAAGCTTAACCACGGGCGCGATAGGGTTGCCGGTCGGCGTTCCGAGGCCGGTTGTGAACAGGACGACGTTGGCCCCAGCTCCTACTTGCGCGGTCACTGCCTCGACGTCATTCCCTGGCGTGCAGAGGAGACTCAGACCTGGAGCCGTTGCGTATTGGGGATAGTCGAGGACATCATCGACCGGAGAAGTTCCACCCTTGCGCGCGGCGCCCGCGGACTTCATCGCGTCGGTGATCAACCCGTCTTTAATATTGCCCGGCGAGGGATTCATATCAAACCCAGAACCGGCGGCCTGGGCTCTTGCGGCATAGGTTCGCATGAGGCTAATGAATTTGTCGGCTACTTCCCTATCCTTGCAGCGGTCAATCAGGTTCTGCTCGGCGCCGCATAATTCCGGGAATTCCGACAGAATACTTTTCCCGCCGAGGGCGGCCATCAAGTCGGACAGGTGACCGATGGCGGGGTTGGCAGTGATTCCGGAAAAGCCGTCCGAGCCTCCACATTTGAGACCTACGGTAAGGGAAGAAAGAGGCGCGGGAGCCCGGGTCAGCTGATTGGCTTCCACTAATCCCAGGAAAGTCTGCCGAATCGCTTCGCCCAGCATGGCGGATTCCAGATTGCTCTCTTGCTGATCGAAAACCAGCAGCGGCTTAGAAAACTGCGGATTCCGCTTCCGTAGCTCCTCTCGCAACATCGAGATCTGTGCATTCTGACAACCCAGGCTAAGAATCGTACAGCCGGCCACGTTGGGGTGATGGATATAGCCAGCCATAAGGCCGCATAGGGCTTGGGCGTCGTCCCGGGTCCCTCCGCACCCCATGTCGTGGGTCAGGAAACGGATTCCGTCGAGATTGGGGAAGAGTGCGGCCGGATCTGCCACCGGGGTGGTTTCAGGAAAAGCATAGGTCTTGATCTCTTGCGTCTTCCCTTCCCTGTAAAGCCTGACCAGTTCGGCGACCTGCCGGCGATAGGTTTCCGGAGAGGAAATACCCAGTTCCTTTTCAAACGCCTGCTGGAGCGCGCGGATATTCCGGTTTTCGCAAAAGACCAGGGGGATCACCAGCCAATAATTGCGTGTGCCGACCTGGCCATCGGCACGGTGATATCCCAGAAATGTCCGAGCCTTCCAGGGCCGGCAATCGGGGACGTTCCAAGTTCGAGAAACGGATTTTGGCTGGAACTCGGCGCTCTGGTGCCGCGTATTCGCAACACTGATGACTTCACCCTGGCGGATTGCCGTCGTGGCTTGCCCGACCAGGACGCCATACATGAAGATGCCGTCGCCAGCGTTGAAATCCTGCAGAGCGAACTTGTGTTTCGCCGGAACTTTCGACTGGATTTTGTAGGATTGCCCCCCGAGAACAACCTCGTCGCCCGTGTCCAGACGCATTAGGGCGACCGCAACATTGTCTGCTGGGTCAATTTTTAGTATGTTTCGTTGCAACAATTTCAGTTCGTTCATGAATTGATTGTGCTTTTTATCCTATTTGCGTAGCGGGCACTTTCAACCGAAACAGAGTTTCTCCCGCACGGGGAATCAGCTTGATGCCCGCGGCCTCGCGATCTTGCCAGTCTTCCATTTTGATGATTTCAGGGTCCATGTAGCCAAGGTTCAAACGCCGACAGCGTTCCTCTGGAATTCTCGTGGCAAGAGTCACACTAATCCGCGGAGTCTCGACGCCAGTGGCTGCATCGTATGTGCCCTGCCCCTTGAGATGGGTGGAGTGCGCGATCACGCTGCGAGGAATACCCGCAAATCGGTCTCCTTGCTGGAGAAAATAGTCCCGGCAGTGATAGCCAATTTGGTCCAGAAAAACTCCGTGCGTATAGCTGAACTCAGTGATGTGCGGGGCGTAGAGAATGACTTCTCCGCCTTCGAGCATAGCGGGTTCGACCTTATACATTCCCTTCGACCCGGTCCAGATGTCGTCATACATTTCTGGCAACACGGAAAGCACACGGCGGAAGGGGCGATCCACCCACTGGATGTGCTTTTGGGAGGAAAGATCAACCGCCGCCTTCCAGGCCTCGCGCGCCGGGCCGAAATGCAGCCCGGCAATACCCTGCCCGACCAGAACCAGAGCAAAACAGGCGACAGGCACGGTTATCTTGGCGGCGGCTCGATCGATGAGTTCACGAACCGGAGTGCAGCTGGTGCCGATGAGATTGTAACTGCCGAGCAGAGCTCCCAGCCAGTGCGTCTGGTTAATCATTTCTCCGCTGCTGACTCCTGGGAATAGATACTTGTTTCCTCCTGAAAATCCCACTACTTCGTGAGGAAACACCGGTCCGCAAATCAGAATCTGGTCGTAGTCGAAGAGCATCCGATTAATTTTGACCAAGATCGGTTCAGACAGCAGGCCGCCGGAGCTGTGCGCGACGTCGGCGGCGGGGATGGTGCCCAAGTCCAGCAGCGTGCCGGGGAGATCCCAGCGATGATTGAACACGCGGGCTTTGCCGCACTCTCCGTTGACGACGGGTTGGCCCATCAGACGAGTGAGGGCAGCATCGCTCATCAGCGGGTGCGTGCCGAGAGCTACCAGATAGTCGCAAGCCGCGGCCCGCGTCCCGATCTCCTGCTGCAGAAGCTGGAACATGAGCGGCATCGGCATGGTGCGCGTGCCATCGGGAATGATGGTCAGTACGCGCCTGCCAGCCACTTGAAGGTCTGCGGCTGCCTGTGCCACGATCTGGCGAACCTGATCGTGCGACAACCATCCGTCAACCACACTCTTGCTCAAGACCATGTTAGTCGCCTGTAGCGCCAGCATTCTGCCCACCACTCTGCTACTGGTTGACACCGCTGGCCAGGAATCCTCCGTCTACGGCCAGCAGATGGCCGGTGACAAAGCTGGCGGCATCCGACGCTAGGAACACGGCAGCTCCGCCCAGCTCATCCAGCTTACCGAACCGCTTCATCGGCGTGCGCAGCAGAAATTCCCGACCGCGTTCGGTTCCGTCCAGCAAGGCCGCATTCAGGTCGGTGCGGAAGACACCGGGGGCAATCGCATTGACGCAAACGCCGGACGTGGCCCACTCCACTGCCAGCGACTTGGTCAGCGAAGCAACCGCGGCCTTGCTGGCACCATATGCGGCAACTTCATAGAGGCCCACGAACGAAGACAGGGAAGCAATATTAATAATGCGCCCGTAACGCTTCTCGATCATGTGCCGACCGAACACCCGGCAGGCACGCAAGGTTCCGTTCAGGTTGGTTTCGAGGATGGCATCCCACTCGGCATCGGGAAACTCGAGCGTCGCCATACGTTTGGTGCGACCGGCGCAGTTCACCAGGACTTCAACGCCACCGAATTCGGCGCAGACCGATTGCAGGAGCTGCGCCAGGCTGGCGTTATCCGTGACGTCGCAAGTTTGAGCCAGGGATCCCCGGCCCAACGCCTTGACCTCGGCAGCGGCAGCAGCCACCTGAGCGGCGCGGCGGCCCGTAGGGACTACGTTTGCCCCGGCTTGTGCCAGCGCCCTGGTAAGGGTGAGCCCGATGCCACTGGTCCCGCCGATTACAACCGCGGTCTTGTTCGTAAGATCGAAAAGAGGATGGCCCATGAAAAAACCCTTGCGCCTGGCAAATTGTCGTGGCCTGAATTATAAAGTCAGACACAGTTTCGAAGGTTGAGTCTTTTCAGGTTTCCGTCTGTCTAAGGCCAGAAGGCTTCGTTCAGTACGGCTGAAGTCGGTCATTAGTTTTTTTCCTTTGACACCGGGACGAGCGATCCCAATAGTGCCCGGCACTTGAGCCTCGACACGCATGGTCGGTCCGCCACGGATCCCTGCCTCTCTGGGTGATCTCGTGAGGTGTGATCCCTCTGGCAAAGTGAGCGTTAAAGTCGTGGAACAATGCTCCTGTGTTTCTGGGGTTGGCGCTGGGCGAAGGAGCCGGCAAGGACAACGGCGTCTTCGCCGCCGGTCGTAGGGCCGGCCTTCCTAGACCCCGCCAACGCCTTCCCGACAAAAACTCAAGACCTCTGTGCTTGACTCGGTAAGCGGTCAAATACGCGCTGCTTTGACCCCAACAAGGAATAAAGCGCGATGTAAATGTAAGTAAACAGTGGAACCGAATAGGCGAGCGCGATGCTTCCGGATTTCTCGGAGATCAGTCCCATGAGGGGGGTCAGAACGGCTCCACCCACGATCGCCATGACCAGCAGCGATCCACCGATTTTCGTGTTGGGCCCGAGTCCCTTCAGGCCGAGCGCAAAGATGGTTGGGAACATGAGCGACATAAAAAAGCTGGTAAGGAAAAGACACCACAGCCCGATCCATCCCGGCATAAATACGCCCACGGCGACCAGTGCGATATTGGCTGCGCTGTAGGCCGCCATGAGTTTGTTGGGCGCAATGAAACGCATCACATAGGCGGAGACAAATCTTCCTATTCCGAAGGCAGCCAAGGTACCGGTCAGGAAGTATCCAGCGACCTTTTCCGGTTGATGGGCAAAGTCCTGGACGTACTGAATAAAGTAACTCCAGGTTCCCACCTGGGCGCCGACGTATAAGAACTGGGCCAGCACCGCCAGGAGGAAGTGCGGGTATCCGAACAGATCCCGGAAATGCCCGTGGTCGCCCTTGCTGTTTTCGCCTTCGCTTTGGATGCTGGGGAATTTCGTGCGCAGAATCAGGACGGCCCAGACCAACGCAATCACGCCAATCACAAGATAGGGCTTGACCACCCGCAGCGTTTCCGTGCGCAGGTAGGCTTCATAAACGCCCTGGACTTTGCGAGCCGCCACTTCCTCCGGGGTCAATTCAACTCCCGAAAAGATGAAGATGGTGCCGATCAGCACCCCGGTGATCGAGCCCAGCGGATTGAACGCTTGCGAGAAATTCAGCCGCCTTTCCGAACTCTCAGGGTCTCCCAGCTGCGCAATGAAAGGGTTCGAGGCTGTTTCCAGAAACGAGAGGCCACTGGCGATCACAAACAGCGCCAGCAGGAAGAACTCATAACGCCCGGCCAGGGCGGCAGGCCAGAATAGAAATGTGCCCAAGGCGTACAAACATAGCCCGGTGACAAATCCCGCTTTGTACCCGACTCTTCTCATAATCAGGGCGGCGGGCATGGCCAGCAGGAAATAGCCCATGTAAAACGCAGACTGCACCAGTCCAGCCTGAAAGCGTGAAATCGCAAACGACTTCATGAACTGGCGAATCAGGACGTCATTCAGATTGTTGGGGATGCCCCATAGAAAAAAGAGAGCGGTCACCAGCACGAAAGGGAGCAGGTGGCCGACTGGAAAGAGCCGGTTGCCATGGTCGTCTCTCCGGGAGCGATCGTTACTGGATGTACCGGGATTTTTAGATTCTGACACAGACAACGTTGCCTCTTTCTCGAACCGCCAGATGAATGTTTCGCGGTCGTTTCACTTATTTGCGAGCCTTGCCGTGAAAAGCCTCGAACCGCAAAGCGCGCACAGCGAGAGCGCTCAATGCGGTCGCCTGGCCCTAATCCAAACGGACCATGATCTTTGTAAAGCGCGCCGGAGTATCACTCCAAGCACGCAAAACGTCTGGAGCCTCCTCCATGGGCACAATCGAACTCACCGCATCGTCCACCGGGAATCGGTGCTCCTCCAACATCCGGATGACCTGGCGGAAGTCTTCCGGGAGAGCATTCCGTGAGCCCAGGATGTCGACTTCTTTCTGCACGAACAGCCGGGTCTCGTAAGCAACTGGCTCTTTGGCATACCCAATGTAGACCACGCGTCCGGTAAAGGCGACCTCTTCGACGGCCGCGCGAAAAGTCTGTGGCAGACCGACGGCCTCGATGGCGACATCTGGACCCCGATTGTCCGTCAATTCTAGAAGCCGTGGGTGCAACGACTCCCGGCTGGTATTGATAACGTGCTTGGCGCCGGCTTTTGCGGCCAGAATCAGCTTGTCAGTGTCCACATCAATGGCGATGGTGTTGGCACCGCGGAAGTGTGAAGCGGCAATAGCCCCCAGGCCTACGCCGCCGCAACCAAACACCGCGACCGAATCGCGCTCGGTGACCCGTCCGCGCTCCGCGGCATGAAAGCCCACGGTCAGCGGTTCCACCAGGCATAGTTCCTTGATGCTCAGGTTGGCGGGGTAAAGCTTTTCCGCCGGCATGGCGATATACTCGGTCAGCCCGCCATCCCGCTGTACGCCCAGGGTTTCATTGAACTGGCAGGCGTTCGGCCGCTTGCGGAAGCAGGCCGCACACTTGCCGCAACTGGTATACGGCGACATGGTGACGTTGACGCCGGCCGCCAGGGCGGGGTTCTGTTTGCTTCCCTCCACGATAGTCGCTGCCACCTCATGGCCGGGAATGCGGGGGAAGGTTACTAGAGGATTCTTGCCGCGGAACGAATTCAGGTCGCTGCCGCAAAGCCCAATCATGCGGACCTTCAGCAAGAGGTTGTCCTCGGAAGCGACTGGCTCGGGAATTGTATTCAGTTCCGCTTCGCCTGGTTTTTTTATGATGAGAGCTTTCATTCTTTCAGATGAGCATTATTTTCTCACCCATGGTTCTCAGGCCTACCCGACGGCCAAACGTAATTGAACACCGGAGCGACCACCGAGCGAATCTCCTCGACCAGCGCGGGATCAGTTTGAGCGCGAAGCAACTTCAGATTCGCTTTCGCCTGGGCTTCGGTCGCAATGCCCACCAGCGTGCTCGAAACATAGGGATGGTCAAGGCAAAAACGAAGCGCCACCTCAGCAATATCGGCCCCGCGCTCGCGACACAAATCGGCAGCCTTACGGGCCGCCTGATGAACTGCCGGCGGCGCGGGATGCCAGGCGGGAGCGCCTTTGTCGGTCAGGACGCCCATGTGCAGACCAGCTGCATTGATCAGGCCAATGCCTTCCCTTTGCACCATCGGGGTCAGCACCTCTTCCATGTCGGTGATCATCAGGTTGTAACGGCAGTAGGTCAGAATGGTATCAACCGGCGCGGCTTCTGCGATACGGACCAGGGTCTTCAGAGGGTAGCCTGTAATGCCGATATAACGGACCTTACCTTGCTCTTGCATCTTGCGCATTGCCGGGACCGTTTCATGGATGATCTGCTCCGCATCCCCGAACTCCACATCGTGAACCTGGAATAGATCGACATAGTCGGTCTGGAGCCGGCGCAGTGACTCGTCGATGCTAGCCGTGACCCGCACGGCCGAGAAGTCAAACGCATCCAGACCATACCGGCCGCACTTGGTTGCCAGCACCACTTTGACGCGCTGGCCGACCAATGCCTGCCCCAGTCGCTCTTCGGCCAGGGTTAACCCATAGTAGGGGGAGGAGTCGAAGAAATTGATTCCACTTGCGATGGCAAAATCTACCGCACGCTTTCCCTCTGCCGGGTTCGTAGCCCCGTACACATCTCCCAAAGGGGCAGTGCCAAAGCCCAGCAGAGAAACTTCGAGATCGGTGCGGCCTAACTTTCTGTATTTCATCGCTTCGGTACCAGAACCGATTGACATCGAATTTACCAGCCCCACATCAGAAAGGCATTCTCGGTCAAGCTGATTCCAGCCTATTTAGTTTGGCGGAGCCGCTTGCCGGCACCAACTCACAACTAAAGAAGGTCAGGCGGCCAACAGGCGGCTGGCGAAGTTCGTACGATACAGTAATCGATTACTCTTGTAAAATACCGCGCCTCCGCACACCGGAAACATCGCCGGTTTCTGCTTCCAACTTTCGGATCGGTGTTACCCCAAAGACTACCGGTTCGGGGGAGTCGACCCTCAGGAACCCGGGTCGGGATTCTGATCCTGGGGCGCGGCCCGCCCGGTCCGTTTAGGCGGGTTTTGCCCAGAGCGCGGCCGGAGGGATCTGGCGGCATACCTTAGCCACCCTCGCCCACGGCACTAAAACGATTTTATCGGAAAGGTAATCGATAAACCTCAGCAGAATCTCGTACCGCAATTCCGGCTGGCGATGGTATCATGCTGCTACTGTGAAAGTCCGGTGTTGAGAATTGCCGGACTGTCTGTTGCCAGGAACCAGATCGGGTCCGTGGACTACGGTCATTGCGGCGGAGCGGCGATTCCCGTGCCTCAGTACGCGTTGAGTGGATCAGATTGGCGGTGATTGTACCTGCGGCCAGCCGGCTGTCGGTTCCCCCATATCTTCTGTTCCTCATATCTGTGGTTACGTTTAGCAGGGATCTGCGAGGCTTTGAGACGGTGTGAACTGAGCACCGGCGCGAGAGGCAAGGAATGTTTGAAAGCTCCCCCTCGGAAGGCTTGGTCATCGGCGTGGATATCGGCGGTACGAAAATTGCCGCCGGCCTGGTCGACAGTGCGGGCAATATTCACCACCAGATTCGCACCCCGATGGTCGCCAGCGACGGGGCCGCTTCCGGCATGGCGGCTGTGGTGTCGGCGATTGATTCCGTATCTGCTAGAACATGGGAGAATTCAGCAACCCGCGGTTCGATTCGCGGGGTAGGCATCTGCTGTCCCGGACCGCTCGACCCGAATACCGGTGTCGTGATTAATCCGCCCAATTTGCCGTGCTGGCGAAATTTTGCTCTCGCCGCTGAACTATCTCAGATTTACCGGGTGCCAGTGAAATTGGACAACGACGCGAATGCAGCGGCGTTGGCCGAGGCGCTCTGGGGAACCGGACGCGGCTACCGTAACGTCTTCTACGCCACGGTCGGTACCGGCATAGGAACCGGCATCGTGTTTGATGGCCGCATCTACCACGGCCGTACCGGCGCCGCCGCCGAAGGCGGCCACGTCAGTATTGACTATCGTGGGCCGCGCTGCGGATGCGGGAAGCCCGGCTGCATCGAGGTACTGGCCTCCGGTCCCGCCATCGCGAAGAGAGCGCGCGCCAGGCTCTTGGCTGAGCCCGGTCGAGGCTCCGCCATCCTCGATCTTGTCGGCGGCGACAGGGAGGCGGTTACGAGCGAGGCGGTCGGGCAGGCGTTCGCGGGCGGGGACGCGCTTGCCCGAGAGATACTGGATCAGACCGTGGACTTTTTGTCACTATGGCTGGGGAACATGATAGATCTGCTTGAGCCCGACGTAATCATCATGGGTGGCGGCGTGGCTGCGATTCTCAGACCATTCTTTGCCGGCATTCGAGACCGCCTCCCCGCCTGCTGTGTCAATTCTCGTTGTCAGGAAATCCCGCTGCTGGCGGCCTGCTACGGAGCGGATTCGGGCATCGCAGGAGGGGCCGCCCTCACGTCCGAGGCCATGGTGCGAGTGTAGCTCAGCGATGAGGTTCGGGCTTGGGCGCAGGCGGCCTGATCTTCTCTTGATCTACGACGCCCGTTCCTTCCAACACCGCATAAACATTGTCCGCTGCCAGGTGCTTAAGAGAATCGGTTGCGCCAGAAGGCCAGCGAATCTCCACGCTCTCGATTTCCGTGGCCGATCCTATGCCGAAGTGCACCCGAAGGTCATTCTGTGAGAGGTAGCTGCCGCCGCTATGAATTTCATCGGTTTGCACCATGCCGGCCGAGACAATCTTCACCCGCGCACCAATCGCCAGACGGTTGCTTTTGGTTCCAGCCAGTTCAAAGCTGACCCAGTGTCGACCCGGAACACCCGGATTGCGGAGAATGGTCGGGCTGCCATCGAGATTTTCAATGACGACATCCATATGCCCGCTGTTAAACAGATCGCCAACCGCCAGACCGCGGGAAGCCCGCGGCTCCAAGATCGCCGGGCCAGCCTGTTCGCGAGCATCGCAAAATGTTCCATCCCCCTGATTCAAGTCCAGCAGAGCCGGTTCCCGATACCTGTCGCCCGAGGGTAGAGTGTCGACTTGGGGATATACGTGCCCGCTCACCGCAATCAGGTCAAGCCATCCGTCATTGTCCAGATCAACGAACGCGTCTCCCCACTTCACCCAGTGCACGGAAGGCAAGGCAACGCCCGCCTGGTAGGAGACGTCACGAAATTCCCATTTGCCATCATTGCGATAGAGCGTGTCGTAATCGTCGGCGAAGTGGGTTACATATAAAGAGGGTCGGCCGGTGTGCAGATAGTCGCCAATGGCCACGCCCATCGAGGCCTGTTCGTTGCCGTCCTCGCTGAGGGCCGTTCCTGACTCCAAGCCAATGTCGCTGAATTTCCCATTGCCTTGATTGCGGTAGAGAAAGCTGGGAGTGGAGTCATTGGCAATGTAGATGTCCGGGCGCCCGGTATTGTTGAAATCCGCCCACACCACGCCCAGCCCGTAGTAGCCGCTGGCGTCGTTCACTCCGGCACTGCTGGAAAGATTGGTGAAGGTTCCATCGCGGTTGTTGTGAAACAGTGAATCTCCCGAGCCTTTGAGTCCGCGGGGGCCGCATTGCACGTCAATTCCCTTGTACTTGCAGTTGATGCCCTTCCCGAAGGGGGGCGGGTCGGCGAGATTGAACTCCACATAATTCGCCACTACCAGATCCAGGAAGCCGTCGCCGTCGTAGTCACCAAAAGCCGCGCCGGTCGACCACCTCCCATCTGCCACTCCCGCTTTGGCGGTCGTGTCGGTAAAGGTTCCATCGCCATTATTCCGGTAAAGAACATTTCCTCCCAGGCAGGTCACGTAAATATCGGGCCAACCATCGTTGTCATAGTCGCCTACTGCACCTCCCATGGCGAAGCAAGGTGTGGCGACTCCAGACCGATCGCTCACATCCGTGAAGGTGCCGTCGTGATTATTGTGGTACAAGGCGCTACGCGCTTTTTCGCCCTTATTGGACATTACTAGAGTCGGTGCGTTGGTGAAATAAATGTCCAGCCATCCGTCGCGATCGTAGTCCAGCAGGAGCACTCCCCCGCTCATGGATTCAAGAATGTACTTTTGCTCCGGAGCGAGTAGGTGCTGGAAGTGAATGCCGGCCTTCGCGGTGATATTTTCCAGCTGCGGCACCGGACGCCCATGACACTTCATTTCTCTTGCGCCCGGCGGCTGCGGAGCAGGTGTGGGATGTCCGCCCTGCGCCCATAGCGCCAGCGTGATGGGAAGCACCACCGGGTATAGCCACAGCCGTTTCGCCGACCTGAACCGTTTACGCTTCACGCTTCTTTTCAATTGTCGGTTCACTTGCTGGCGACGGCAAGCCCGCCCAGGACTGGATTCTACCGCGCGCCTTCGACCATGGCGTCGTGGGCACGGCGGTCGGCCTCCAAAGAAGTCGTGTGTAGTTCTGAAACGCGGCGCAACGCCGCTCGGGCCTGGTCATCTTTACCCAAGGCGCGAAGGGCGCTAGCCAGCAAATAGAAGATGGTCGGTTCCTCGGGATTCAGGTCCGCCGACTGCTGCAGATAACGCGCAGCCCCGTCGTTATCCTTCAGTCTCAGCTTTGCTTTCCCCAGATAGAGATAGGTTGCCCAGGAGTCCGGGTCGATGCTGCGCGCGCGCTCGAGATAGACAACACCATCCGCAAAGCGATCGGTCTGCACCAGCAGGCCGCCCAGGAAGTAAACCGCAACGGCGTCCCGCGGATCTTGCTCGACCGCCAGCCGCAATTCCCTCTCCGCCTCGTCGTTTTGCCGAAGGCTCACGTAGACCTTGCCCAATTCGCGATGCGCGCCGGGAAACCCGGGGTCCCCCCGCCCGACCTCCTGAAAGGCTTGCACGGCCTGCTCGAAGAGCTTGGAATCGTAGTAGGCTTCACCCAGCATGAAAGTCGCTTGGGCGTGCGTGCCGGCGCTGGCCAGGAATTTGTCGAATACTTTTTTGCCGGCTTCCGTCTGGCCCGAGCGCACATAGGCGACACCGAGCAGATAGAGGACCGCGGGATCAGAGGCATTCTCCGCCACCGGAGTGAGTAGATCGAGCGCGGCTTGAGGATGCCCGCCAAAGACCAGGCAGGTGGC
>Ga0193733_1000468_pt1 | contig 13548 bp, 8 predicted proteins | sample U1s2metaG_FD_145076 | JGI IMG/M metagenome (GOLD analysis project Ga0193733, IMG submission 145076) | Soil microbial communities from a riparian zone of the East river system, Colorado, United States - U1s2 | ecosystem: Environmental > Terrestrial > Soil > Riparian zone | place: USA: East River...
CTCCCGGTGGTGATCACCGTTTACAAAGACAAATCCTTCACGTTTATCACCAAGAGCCCGCCAGCGGCTGTTCTCTTGAAAAAAGCGGCCAATATTGCTGCCGGTTCCAAAGAGCCGAACAAAACCAAAGTCGGCAAGGTCACGCGCAAACAAGTCATGGACATCGTGAACACCAAGCGCAAAGACCTCAACGCGCGCGACGACGAAGCCGCTTTCCGCATCATCGCCGGCACCGCCCGCCAAATGGGCCTCGAAATCGCCGATTAAACGATTGAACTTGTAGCGGCGGCCCACGACCGCCGAAAATTAAGCGCGGAGGCTCCTGTGAGGCTGGCCCTTATTGCAAACGCTGCTCTGTTTGTGGTGTCCGCATTGCACTCAGCTGACACATCGCGAGCGGCAAAGCTGGATCACAAACTTGCAGCCGAGTGCGCCGGGAGTTACGCGCTCGACAAGAATCACATCATCGACATCGGGCCAATGGATGAAATGGGAGGCGATCTTGTCTTCCTCGATTCGCAGACCCTTCGGGAGGGACATCTTCATCAGGTCGCGGAGTCGGAGTTTGTAGCCGGACCGACGCTCGGAGTTGATGCGCCCGTGGCGATTCGTATCACGTTTCTTCGTGATCGGCAGAAGCAAATTGACTCGCTCCGATGGGACGGCGACGGACTTCACAACGCGATCGCAAAACGGATCGCCCCACACAAAAGCGAATCGGTCGAGGTTCACAACGGCGACGTTGTTCTGCGGGGCGAATTGCTTGTGCCCGCCACGAGCGCGCGGCATCCTGCGATCGTGCTCGCACATGGCTCGGGTCCAGCGACGCGCCACGCGGGGATGTGGAACGTGTTTTTTGTTCGACTGGGCATGGCCGTCCTCTCGCTGGACAAACCTGGCGCCGGTGAATCAACCGGCGATTGGCGTACCGCTTCAATGGACGATCTTGCGAGCGATTGGCTCGCGGGAGTCGCGTTTCTAAGGTCACGAAGCGACATCGATCCAAAGCGTATCGGTGTTCATGGATCGAGTCAGGGCGGTTGGACCGCGCCATTAATGGCTGCTCGCTCCAGCGATATTGCTTTCATGATCGTTCGTGCCGGCAGCGGTACGAACATCGCCGACACGATCCTCCATGAAGTCGAGTGGGGAGCGCGCGAGAAAAGCTTGCCAGAGCCAGAAATCAGCGAGGGAATGGCAGCGGCACGCGCAGCCATGACCATGATGGCGCGCGGCGCATCGACGGAAGAGTACGACACTGCAATGAAGCCATATCGCAGTCGCGATTCATGGTCCGACATCTTTCCAGTGATCGATGAAACGCCACGCGGCCGGAACTGGATCCGTTTGAATTCAGCTTATGACTCGGTCGATTCCGTTCGGAAGATTCATGTCCCGATCCTTTGGTTTCTCGCAGATAACGACCACAATTTGCCGACTGCGATCAGCGCTCCACGGCTCTGCCAGGCTTTCGACGATGCTGGTAATCACGACGCGACGTTGATTGTTCTCAAGAACGCCGGTCACGGTTTCACGTCCACTCCCACAGGAAACAACAAAGACTTTGCGAAACAAAGTCATTTCGCCCCGGGCTATTGGGATATGATGGCGCAATGGCTCAAGGCGCGCGGCTTCGCCAATTAATCAGCGCTCCGACTCGGTCGGTGGCATTCCCGAGTATTCCCACTGTTGCAGGGCGATGGGCACGTTGCCGTTTTTCCAAACGAAATCGTGGAACGAGCGGAGACTAAATTTTTCGCCCTGTTGCATGCGCGCGTCGGCGAGAAATTTCATGATCTGCAACTTCCCAATCTGATAGGTGATGGCGCCGCCAGGACTGGTGGAAAACGCAATTGCCTCTTGGCGTGCGGTCTGTTCGTCCATCGGGACTTTCTCCTGTAGATATTTGGCAGCTTGCTCGAGCGTGAATTCTCCGAGCGCAAGTTTCACGTCCACTTCCACGCGTAGTGCACGAAGTCGCATGAAATTGTAAATGATCTCGCGCGTGTGCGGGCTGTCATCGAAGAGTCCCGCCTGCGACATCATTTCCTCGGCGTAAAAGCCAATCCCTTCGTTTGCACCGGAGTCGTAGTAATGCCGCCGGATCGGGTCCTCATGTTTCCAGGACAGACAAAGCTGGAAATAATGACCCGGGATTCCCTCGTGAACAGTGATCGGCCGGGGATCCATTGCTGTCGCACGCCAGAAGTAAGGGAGCTTTTCTGAGGGCTCGGGCACGTAGCGGATGCAGTTCTCCTTCAAGCGCGACGGCCCAGTGAAATCGTCAGTCTCGGTGAATCCGAGCACTCGCAGATAATCCGGCGTCGATCGCAGCGTGTAATGTTGTACCCAATCGGGAACACTGAGGATGCCGCGCTCAACCAAAAATGTCCGGGTCGACAATTCCTTTTCCGCTGCGTCTTTGATCCAATTGTCGATATTGTTGGCGATTTTCAGTGCCGGCACGTCCTTGTTTCGGTTCTTCTCGTAAGCTTCGAACGCGACCGCGCGATTCCATTCCTGTTTTCCCATGGCCAGAAGTTCTTCCGGCGAAAACGGCATCAGCGCGACGTTGCGCAAAAACCAGATGTAGGCGTCGCGACCAAGCGCAATTTGTTGCGGAAGCGTTGGCAGCTTCTGCTTGAGCTGCTGCTGATATTTTTCCAGCGCGTCCGATGCGCGTTCGCAGGCGCTATTCAATTTGTCAGGATTTAAAGTTGTCGATGCTACGAGCGAGGTCGCCATCTTGCGGAGACGGTCGCGAATCCCCTCGAGATTCTGAACGGCGACCGTCGCGAACGGCGCGGGCGGATTCGTCAGGTTCTCCGCGCCTTGCTGCAAGATCGGCGGAATGTTTTCCACGCGCATGAGGATCTCGCGACTGCGCGCCTCATCATACGGCGCGGGCACCGTGAGCGCTTCCACCAGCGCGGTCAGCGTCTGTTCGACGTAAAAGTTCGGATCGCGTTTCCAGCGCGGGTTCCGGTCGAGCTCCCAGCGCACGCGCGACAAGGCCGAGCCGATCAATTTGTGATCCACCTGCTGCGAAATCGACCAGTGACTCGCATCGATTTTCTCCCAGCGCGCTTCGAATTGCTCCAGATCCTTTCGCCGTTGGTCGATGCTGGCTCGCGACCAGTCACGCATTCCACCTGGCCGGTCCATCCGATTTACATCATCGCCAGTAAACGGTGCGTAATTCGCGCGCCACGCCCAGAAATCGTCGGCCAGCTTCTCGAGCCCGCCTGTATCAGCGGCAGACTTTGCACCGGTTTCACAGACAAGATAGCTGAGATAATGCCGCAGTTTCCATTCGCCTGCTGGGTTCTTCTGCCAAAGCTCGATTCCGCGCGAAACTCTTTGCGTCTGTCCCTGCGGTGTTCTGATCGTGCTTGTCCAGTGGTCACGCACAAATGCAAATCTGCCCGAAGCGAGGATTTCCTCCGGCTCGAAATCAATCGAGCGTTGTCGATCAGTCTGCACGAACGAACTCGTGTAGCTTTCCCGTAGCTTCGCCAGATCGTCCGGCGTATTGCCTGCGTAGAGACCGGTGATTGACTGATCGTACGGCGCAAGCGTGCCGGCAAGATCGCGGCGGTTGTATGATTCTCGCCAGCGCATTAGCGTCTGCCACACTTCGGCGGGTGCGCCAGTAAACGTATCGGGGGAGATGCTCGGCAGGCGGATCTCGCATGACAATTTCACCGGCCGCTTGTCCGTTGGGATGGTGAAAGATCGAACGATTTTCCAAGTCTCACCTTCTCGCCGGAAAATATCGACGCTTCGGTTCGTCAACCGGACGGAAGCCGACCCGTCCGCTTCGATCTCGATGAGCTGCCAATCTGCCAGCGCGTAGGCAAGATCGCCGTCACCCGCGACTTCCATCTCTGTCGGCTTCCAAGTCCGTTTCGGTCCCTTCGCGGCCAGTGATTTTTCATACGAAGCTCGAATTCGGTCGATGCCGGCATCTTCCGCACCGGCGAACGTCGAGATCGCGTCTTTTGAAAAAATGCCTACCGTGCCGGCGAGGTTTTTATCTTCGTAGGCCGCGAGCCACTCTTTGTACTTCTCGCGAATTGCTGAAGTCGCGTCAGGGCTGTCTGCACGCGCGGTCGGTGGAATGCCAATTAATACAACCGTAACAAGAGAAACTGCCACCCACTTTTTTTTCATGAAAGAATTAATCCGCGCCGCGGCGCAGTGTGATAACGGCAGGATCTTTGTCGGGCCGATACATCGACGCGCCATAACAGAGCGCAGCGGATTTTTCGCGCGCGTACCGAATCCTGTTCAGCTTTTCGTCCCAATGTTCCATGTAAGAGCAATTCGCCGTTTTCTCGCTGCCGGGGATGGGAACGTAACGGTTCTCCGTGAACGTAAGAAACGCAGATTCACCGGGAAGCAGAATCGGCGCGGCCCAGTTTGGCGAAAGCCTGACGAAACGTGGCCCGGTCAGATCGAGTGCTTGGACTGTGTCGCCCGCGCTGCTGTCCAAATGCACTTCAAAAAACACCAGCCGCAAATTTCCGGAAAAGAGAAAATGTTCCTCAGGATTTTGTCTTTCGTGCAGGATCTCGACCGCGCCATCGAAGCCGGGAATGTTTGCGAACGTCATTTCGAATCCCGTTTTTAAATCGCGCAACAAATAATGTTTGCCGTGGCTGGGCGCATTGATCTGATCGTCCTCATCGTTTGGATCTTCGCGCAAGACCAGCTCGACCGAACCATCGGGCGCTTTGTAAGTTGGCGTCGGCGTTGCGATGGGCGACGCAGATTCTTCCTGGCTTGGAGTTGCCGCCGCCGTGTCCTCCGGCTCGAGATTTGTGAAATAGGGTGAGCTTTTCGTTTGCGTGTACCAATCCGGTGCGCCGTTGAGCTTTTTCAATGCCGTGCCACGCAGGTCGACGCTCCAAAATTCGCGGACGTCGTTCGGCTTTTCTCGCGTGAAAACGATTTTCGTGCCGTCCGGCGCAAAAATCGGGGCGGAATCTTGTGCGGAATTGTCGTTCGTGAGCTGGCGCAACAGTTTTCCATCTTCGCGATACAAATAGAGATGCGCATGGCTCGTTCCAACGGCTTGCAAATAGCGGATGGCAATCACGAGTTCGGAAACGCCTCGGACAGTTGTCGTGAGCAGCGAAAATAGTGCTGTGACGATCAAGATTTGAAATGAGGAGCGCATCAACGAAGTGCCAGTTGAATTGCGCCCGGGTACTGAGCGTACGGCGCTGATGATTTCGTCATGCGAGCATTGAAGCGAAACATCGCGGCTAAACAATGCGCAAATATCTATTCGCGGTCATCTTGGGTGAATGGCAGTTTTCCTTCCTGCAGCCGAGCTTCATATCCCGCGCGCATGAATCTTTCCGCAAAACCTTCGCGTCGCCCTTCTGCCAAGCCCGCGTCAAAGTCGAACCGACAGTTGGAAGCTGCAGGGATTCCTTCATCCAAGGCGGAGCTGCTCTGCGTGGGCGTGGTGTTTCTTGTTGCGCTTCTCCTTTATAGCCGGACGCTCGCGCCCACGGTCACTCCGACCGACAGCGGGGAATTGATTGTGGTCGCTCATGGCCTCGGAGTTGCGCATCCGCCGGGCGTTCCTGTCTGGGCCATGCTCGCTCACCTTGCATCGCTCGTGCCTTTGGGAAACGTTGCGGTGCGAATCAATTTTTCGTCTGCCATTTTCGCCGCGCTCGCTTGCGCAGTGCTCACTCTTGTTGTGGCCGAGTTAATGATCGCGGCTGCATATCTCCCTGCTTGGAAGAGAGCCGCACAACAGAGGAAAAAGGCTGGAGATTCGCGCATTGACCGCCTTTTGGTATTTGCCCCTGCGCTCGGCGCGGGGTTGCTCATGGCATTCTCACGCACGCTTTGGTCGTATGCGACGATCACCGAGGTCTATACGCTCAACGCGCTGCTTATCCTCATTGTCTTTTTTCTGATGCTTCGGTGGCGTCGCTGCATCATTGCGGACCGTAGGGAGAAGGGGAAGAGGGTCACCATTCACGACTCCTGGCTTTACGCCGCGGCCGCGGTGTTTGGCTTGGCGCTGGGCGATCATCACGTCACTGTGGGACTGACGCTTCCGGCTGTAGCCGTTATCGTTTACAGGACGCAGGGCCTCAGATTTTTTACCAGCCGTCGGCTGATATACGCCGCGCTGATTTCGGTTGCGGCTATGGTCGCGCTCACCTCTCATTAACTGGGGCAATCCGCGTTCGCTGCAAGAAATCTGGTGGCACATCACCGGCAGACAATATCGGGTGTTCCTCTCGTTTACTCCGATAATGATGGGAGCGCAGTTTGTTGAATTTTGCCGAATGCTCCTGCGCGAATTCGGGCCTGCGTGGCTGCCTTTGCCGCTGGCGCTTGCTCTTGCGGGTTTCGCCACTGCTTATAGGCAAGACCGCACAACCTTCTGGTTTCTGTTGTCTATTGTCATCGCTAATTTGGCGTACGACCTCAGCTACGAAATTGCAGAGGACAAGGACGCGTACTACCTGCCGGTATTTATCTCCGTCGCGCTCGCTGCCGGGTTCGGAATCCGTTGGTTGATCCAGCTGGCTGCTGTGAAGTCCATGTCCTGGGGAACATCGTATGGTGTCGCCGCGATTGTTGTTCTACTCACATCTGCGACAGCGTTCGCGGGGAACTGGCCGTTCAACAACCGCAGGCATTACTTCATCGCGCATGATTACGTTGAGAATCTGCTCAGCGCGGTCGAGCCCAATGGTCTTTTACTTACGCAAGACTGGCAGGTCGCGTCCCCAATGTTTTATGCGCAGCAGATCGAACAGCGCCGGCGCGATGTAAAAGTTGTTGATGTCAATCTGCTGCGGCGCTCGTGGTATTTCGATTATCTAAGACGCACTTATCCTGATTTGATCGAGCGGTCGCGCGACAAGATTGACGCATATGTTGAGGATCTCAAACAATGGGAGCGCGATCCGGGGGCTTTCGCCCGAAGCCAGCCGCTCACTCAAAGGATTAGCATGGCTTTTTTGGAGATGGTTCGGTCAATCGTGACGAACGAAATCAGGTTCGCGCCAGTTTACATAACGAATGACCTGCTGGCCGCCAACCAAACGAACGATTACCTGACCCAATGGATCCCTCAAACCTATCAACTTGTTCCGGAAGGTCTCGTTTTTAATCTTGCAAGGGAGTCAAGCTTTCACGATTCGCCTGACGTACGGCTCGAGACCCGTGGTTTGACCGACGGCACCGTGCGGTATGAGAAAGATGACGTGGTGAACCTTAAGATATTGCCGGCTTACACCAGCATGCTGATTAACCGCGGGCGTTATCTGGCGGCATTCAATCAGCACGGGCGCGCCATTATTGCCTTCAAAGAGGCGCTGACACTCGATCCCAACCTCGCCGCGGCGCGAGAGGGCCTTGCGCAAAGCACAGCAAAACTGCCAAGCCCTTAGTAGCGTCTTGGGAACTGGGCCGCACGTTGACCCATTCCTTTCTTGCCAGTCTCGCGGATTGCTTCTAAACGGGCAGAATGAAAATCACGTTTCGTGTCCTTGTAATTCTCTTGTGTCTCGGCATCGCGGCGCAGGCTGCCGATCAGCTAATCGCGCTGAAAGCGGCTCGAATGTTTGACGGCAAGTCGAACGCGCTCGTGCAAAACGCCGTGGTGATCGTGCGGGGCGATAAGATTGTCGATGCGGGAAGCAATTTGCCGGTCCCCAGCGGCGCGCAGGTGATCGACCTGGGCGATGCAACGCTTGCGCCTGGCTTCATGGATGCCCATACGCATTTGACCGCCGATTTCTCCGGTAATTACAACGAGCGCCGCCTGCAGCAACTTGATCTGAATGTGTCCGAACAAGCGATCCGCGCGACGGCCTTTGCCCGAGCGACCGTCGAAGCGGGTTTCACTACCGTGCGCGATTTGGGCAGTCGTTTCATCGCCAGTCACGAATTCGTCGATGTTGCGCTGCGCAATTCGATCAACAGAGGCGTAATCGTCGGGCCACGAATGCTGGTTGCAACGAAAGGAATCGGCGCCACCGGCGGTCACTTTGATCCGAGCGGCGGGTTTCGTGATTTTCTTTTCGGACGCGAACCGGATTACACGGACGGCATCGCGAATGGCCCCGACGAAATTCGAAAGGCGGTGCGGTTTGAGGTGAAAAATGGCGCGGACGTTATTAAGGCCGCGGTTTCCGGCGGCGTGCTCTCACTCGGGGACGAAGTGGATACGCCGCAATTAACACCGGCTGAAATGACAGCGCTGGTCGATGAATCGCACCGGTTGCGCAAGAAAGTAGCCGTGCATTGTCATGGCGATCAGGCCGCGCGCGAGGCCATCGAGGCGGGCGTCGATTCGATTGAGCACGGTTCGTTTATGAAGCCGGAAACGCTTACGATGATGAAAAAGAAGGGAACTTTTCTCACACCAACGCTGATGGCCTCGGAGTGGATCATGGGCAAGCTCGACAATTACCCGCCGGCGCTGCAGGCGAAAGCGAAAGCGGCAACAGCGGCTCGCTCGGAAATGTTTCGCAATGCGATTAAGATGGGCATCAAGATTTCATTTGGAACGGATGCAGCGGTCTTTCCGCACGGACAAAACGCGAAAGAATTCAAGTTAATGGTCGATCTGGGTATGAGTGCAATCGATGCACTGAAATCCGCGACGGGCAACGATGCCGAGCTTCTCGGAATCGGACAAAAAGTCGGGACTCTGGAAAAAGGGAAACTGGCCGACATCATTGCAATGCCGGGCGACCCGACTTCCGACATTACTGCAACCGAGCGCGTCTCGTTCGTAATGAAAGAAGGCAAAATCATCGGGCAAGGCCCGCGCACCCGGCAGGGGACCGTCGAGTGGACGAGGTCGCCAGATGTTGCAGCCCCGGTCGATTGAGACGTTGTGAATTCTTAGCGGATGTTTTGACAAGGCGGAGATAGCCGGTAAGTTCCGTGCCCGCTCGCTGGATTTGAGCGGCACAACTTTTAAGCAGGAGCCTGGTGTACGTGACCGGGCATTTGAACTGCACAGGAAATGCAAAGAAATCGAAGCAAACGTTATCGCGCAGCTACTCAGCAGGTGGACCGGAGCAAGAGTTACAATCTTGCCGACGCTGTCTCAACGCTGAAGAAGTTTCCACCGACGAAGTTTGATCAGACCGTAACGGTTTCGTTCCGGCTCGGAGTTGACCCGAAGCAATCCGATCAAATGGTGCGCGGGACCTGCCCGCTTCCGCATGGCAGCGGCAAACAGGTGCGGGTGCTTGTCTTCGCGGAGGGTGAGGCGGCGAAGGCTGCCACGGAAGCTGGCGCGGAGTTTGTTGGCATGAAAGATCTGATTCAAAAATGCCAGGAAGGTTTTCAGGATTTTGATGTGGCGATCGCTACACCTGCGGCAATGGCGGAAGTTCGGAAGTTGGGAAAGGTGCTCGGACCGCGCGGATTAATGCCGAATCCCAGAACCGGAACGGTGACCGACGACACCGCGAAAGCAGTGCAGGAGGTGAAGGCGGGCCGGGTTGAATTCAAGCTCGACAAGAACGGCAACGTAGCCGTGCCGGTTGGAAAGTTTTCGTTTGAGGAAAAAGCCCTGGTGGAAAATGGAAATGCAGTGATCGAAGCCGTTGTGCGGGCCCGTCCTGCGACAGCCAAAGGCCGCTTCCTTGAAGGCGTGACAATTAGTGCGACGATGTCCCCGGGCGTCCGCGTCGATCCAGCGCCGTATTTGAATGTGTAAGGGATGACGAGGTAAACGCTCAACGCCCAATTTAAAAACAAGTGAGACCGGAAAAAGCCAGCATCGTTTCAGATTTGGCCGAGAAATTGAAACAGTCGCCTTATGTACTGGTGACCGATTATCAGCACATGAAGGTGGCTGATTTCACCGAATTGCGGAGCCGGCTGGAACCGGCAGGCGCGGAAATGCACGTGGTGAAAAATAATTTCCTTAAGCGTGCCATGGCGGATTCCGGTTTTCCGGACGTGGGTGACCAGTTAGTTGGCCAGACGGCTGTTGTCACAGGCGAAAGAGACCTGGCGCCAGTTGCCAAAATTTTCAAGACGTTCGCGACCGAATTTAAGATCGCGGCCCTCAAGCTTGGATTTGTCGATCGCGCTGTCCTTTCCACTGCGGATTTGGAAACGCTGGCGGAATTGCCGCCGCGCGAAATTTTGCAGGCGCAATTACTGGGACTGCTTCTGTCGCCTGCCACAAAACTGGTGCGTTTATTGAATGAACCAGCCTCGGCATTGGCGCGGTTGCTCAATGCAAAGGCTCAGAAGGAAGGAAAACCAGCGGAGGCGAGCGCATAAAAGATTTCGCCCCGTCTTTTGGCGGGTCGAGGAGCTAAACGAAAACTGTCCGAGCCGATGGCTATCGGCTTTAATTCTTCGAAGGCTTTCGGAGGCGGCAATTGGAGGAAAATAAAATGGCAGACACAGAAAAATTGGTGGAGCAACTCAGCAACTTGTCAGTGCTGGAGATTGCTGGATTGGTTAAGCAGCTTGAGGAAAAATGGGGCGTGAGCGCCGCCGCGCCGGTTGCAGTTGCGGCTGGCCCCGCTGCAGCGGGCGCACCTGGCGGAACCGCAGCTCCCGCGGCTGAGGAAAAAACTACGTTTGACGTGATCCTGACGGAAATGGGCGCGAACAAGATCGCTGTGATCAAGGAGGTTCGCGGCGCAGTTCCCGGACTTGGCCTTGCGGAAGCGAAGGCACTGGTTGAAGGAGCGCCCAAAACAATCAAGGAAGGCGTGACAAAGCAGGAGGCGGACGAGATGAAGAAAAAGATAGAGGCCGCCGGTGCAAAAGTCGAAATTAAGTAAGCTAGACCCGATTTTGAGCGGCCGCCGCGGCATGAAGTGCTTGCGCGCTGGCCGATCCAGAGTATCGTGATATTTGGTTAAGCCCAGGCAGACGTATTTTTAACCCGGCGCTAGAAGGCAAAAACACAGTACTGGCAACGAGATGGGGGTCGTCAATTTGACAGACCGCTATTTTGGTGGCAGTATTGTGCCCTCGCTCGTCGCTGAACCGGTAAAATCTTGCCCGCGCCGGCCCTCATTTGTGTGGTCGCCGCGAGGTCTTAACTCTTGATCTTAGTGATATATGTCCGAACGCATCTACTTTGGAAGCATTAAGGAAGGCATTGAACCGCCAAATCTGATTGAGGTTCAGGCCAACTCATACGTCGATTTCCTCCAGAAGGACGCCCCTTATTCCAAGCGAAAAAATCAGGGACTCCAGGCTGTTTTTAAGGAGGTTTTCCCGATCGAAAGCTACGACGAGAAAGCGGTGCTCGATTTCAGCCATTATGACATTGGCGAGCCGAAACTGACGGCTCTCGAAGCCCAGCGTGAGGGACAGACGTACAGCGCGCCGTTGCACGTCACATTCCAGTTGCGAGAAGAGAAAGGCACCAAGGAAGAGAAGGTGTACATGGGCGAAATCCCCCTGATGACGCCGCAGGGTACCTTCGTCATTAATGGTGCGGAGCGCGTGGTGGTAAGCCAGTTGCATCGCTCCCCGGGAATCGCCTTCGAATCAACCGTCCACGTCAACGGCAAAGTGCTCTACAGCTTTCGGATCATTCCAGACCGGGGTTCATGGATTGAAGTGCAATTTGATACCGCTGATCTTCTTTACATTTACCTCGATCGACGCAAGCGGCGTCGAAAGTTTCTCGCCACTACGTTCTTGCGTGCGCTGGGCTACGGGTCTGACGAAGAGGTTATCAAGCTCTTTTATAACATCGAGAACTTGAAGCTGAGCGAGAAACTCGATGAGGAGAAGCTGGCGACCAAAGTGCTTACCGCGGATGTCCGGGATGGTGAAGTGACGGTGGCGCGCGCGTTCGAACCGCTCACCTTGGCGACTGTTCGCCAAATCATGGCACTCAAGATTCACGAGGTGAAAGTAATCGACATCTCGAACGATGACACAATCGTGAAGGCGCTTAGAAAAGATCCGGCGCACGACCAGGAAGAGGCACTTAAAGATATTTATCGGCGCCTTCGCCCGGGCGATCCGCCGACGGTGGCCAACGCCCGCGCTTTGCTCAAAAGACTCTTTTTCGATCCCAAAAAATATGATCTTGGACGCGTCGGCCGTTACAAGATTAATCAAAAACTGGGGATCAACGTCGATCCCACCGAACGGATCTTGACCGACAAAGATTTTATCGCGGCGATCAAGTATCTGATCAATTTGCGGCGAGGCGAAGGCATCCTCGACGATATCGATCATCTGGGGAGTCGTCGCGTGCGTACAGTCGGAGAACTACTCGCCAATCAATGCCGCGTGGGTCTTGCTCGCACGGAGCGGTTGGTCAAAGAACGCATGACGTTGTTCGACATCAATGTCGATGGGATGACACCGCAGAAGCTCATTAATCCAAAAGCGCTCAGTGCGGTTATCCGGGATTTCTTTGGCCGGTCGCAGCTTTCGCAGTTCATGGATCAAACGAATCCGCTCGCAGAATTGACGCACAAGCGGCGTTTGTCGGCTCTCGGCCCTGGAGGTCTCAGTCGGGAGCGTGCCGGATTTGAGGTGCGCGACGTCCATCCTTCCCATTACGGCCGCATTTGTCCGATCGAGACGCCAGAAGGCCCGAACATTGGCTTGATCAGCTCAATGAGCACTTTCGCGCGCATCAATGAGTTTGGTTTTATCGAGACACCCTATCGGAAGGTCGAAAAGGGCCGCGTGACGGACCAGATCGAATATCTTACCGCTGATCGCGAGGAGAATTTCCTCGTGGCGCAAGCCAATGCGCCCGTGGACGGACGCGGGCATTTCACGGGAGAAAAAGTCTCGGTGCGCTACCGCGGCGACTTCCTTGAAGTCGATCCCGCCAAAGTGCATTACATGGATGTTTCGCCGAAACAGCTCGTCTCGGTGGCAGCGGGCCTAATTCCGTTCCTCGAACATGATGACGCAAATCGTGCGCTGATGGGTTCCAATATGCAGCGTCAGGGTGTTCCGCTGATCGTATCCGAGGCGCCGCTCGTAGGCACTGGCCTTGAAGAAAAAGTGGCGCGCGATTCGCACGCTGTCGTTTTGGCCAGCGACAGCGGCAAGGTTGCTTCAGTCACGGCGGATCAAATCGTTGTCACAAAGGACGGCCACCTGCCCGAGAGCAAGAGGAAGCTCAAGACCGATCCCGAGGCAGGGATTCACGTTTATGAACTCCGCAAGTTCATGCGCTCCAACGCAGGCACATGCGTGAACCAGAAGCCGATTGTGCGCAAAGGCCAGCATGTGAAACGCAGTCAGGTTATCGCCGATGGCCCGAACACCGATCACGGCGAGCTCGCTCTGGGACGCAATGTGCTCGTCGCGTTCATGCCGTGGAACGGATACAACTTTGAAGATGCCATCATGATCTCCGAGAAGGTCGTAAAGGAAGACATCTACACGTCCATCCACATCGATGAATTCGAGATCGGCGCGCGCGATACCAAGCTCGGACCGGAGGAAATTACGCGGGACATTCCCAACGTCAGCGAAGAAGCTTTGCGCAACCTTGGCCCGGATGGCGTGGTGCGGGTTGGAGCGGAGGTAAAACCG
>Ga0193733_1000469_pt1 | contig 13544 bp, 10 predicted proteins | sample U1s2metaG_FD_145076 | JGI IMG/M metagenome (GOLD analysis project Ga0193733, IMG submission 145076) | Soil microbial communities from a riparian zone of the East river system, Colorado, United States - U1s2 | ecosystem: Environmental > Terrestrial > Soil > Riparian zone | place: USA: East River...
TCCACACCTACCGGGTGCAGGACACCGTCTCACCAGAAGCCTGGCGCTTGCCATGGTCCGCAGCGACTATCCGCGCAAGCTGACCGAATCCGTCGCCGAGTTTCTGCAGAAGATACTCAGCAGCCAACAGCCAAGCCGCCCGGCGGCCTGACCGCGGGCTTTCACGACAGGTTGGTCCATTTTTCGAAGTTCCCACGAAACAGGCGGTTGACGTCGCGCTGGATCGTCTGCCGCGTGACGCTTCGGCCGTCACGGGCCAGCAATTTGTAGCTGTTGGAGAGAATGCCGGCCATGGTGGCGCGGGTATTGCGCCATTTATAGAGGACCTGCTCGAGAACCCGGGCATCGGAATGCTGCGGAATGAAACTCGTCCCCAGCATTTCAATACGCTCTCGCGTAATCTCTTCCACGATGGAGGGGTTGTTCAAGAACCACCAGCACCCGAAGGGCATCAAATTGCTGAACTTTCTCGCGTACACGCAGAGTTCGTGCTGGTTCTCGCGGCTCAGTACGCTCACCAGAAATCGGTTCTCCGGGTAAGCGTGGCAAATATTTTCCACCGCGCGAAGGTCCGCCTTGCCCACGGCATCGCCCGCCAGACGAATCCTCGGATTCACCTGGCGGCGGACTCCGATCATGAGCGAGAGCGGCACATCAAATTCACGGCATGAAGGCAGAACCGCTTCCCTCAAGAGCTTGCCCTGAACGCTGTCTTCCGGGAATTGAAAGGCGTCGGTGAGCGACACCGCCATATATACCGGATGCATACGCTCGTACCAGTCGGCAAGAAATCTGCGCACCTCGGCAGCCGATCTGCCGGTTGCCTGGGCATCCACCGAGTAGCCTTGCTGAAGCAGGCATTGCCAGTGCTCGGCCCAGCCCCAGAGAATTCTATCCAGGCGCAGCACCGCCAGGAACTCTGCAGTGGAGTGCGAGCCGTTCATCCAGACCTGCTGTTCTTCGGGGTGGAGTGGGTCATTTGTCATCACCACCGAGCTCACTCCCGCCATCTGAAGGACTTTCAAGGTATACGGTTCAATTCTTTGAGCCCGGAAGAACGACCGGGCTTCGGCGAGATCTGGGCTATCGGTCGGCAAGTCAAACGCATCAAGCACCGCGATGACGCCTCGTGTAGCTTCCGAGATCGGACTATTTTCAACGAACAGGGCCCGCCAGATGGCGTCGGCCTGCTCGCGCTTTGACAGCTCCCAATAGCGCTCGGGAGAGATCGTCGACGAGCGGAACAGCTCCGCTTCAAGATAGTGATAGGTTAGAAGTTCATCAATACCCCACAAGCCCAGACTGCCAAACGCTGGGGCAAACAGGTGGGTGTGGACATCGATAAACGGTGTCGTCGCGAGTACTTCTTCCACAATGGAGTGGATCTGATCTGCCGCCAGGAGATCCTTCCCGCGTTGTTGTCTGGTGGGTGTAGTTTCCATTCGTTCCTGCGCTTCCGTTCCGGGGCCTTTGCAGCCAGCACGAGCTGGGACCCAACCGCGCGCCCTGAAAAGCAACCGAGTCGCCATGGCGCCTTAGCTGTGCCTTCCGTCGGGCGCCGGTAGCAGACGTCTCCGAGGGTTTGTACGTGTCCGCATGCGCGGTGTCAAATCAAGAGTGTTAAAGGAGCTTTTTAGAAACACTCAATGTAAGGCGGTTGCCAGCGCCCCTGCCAACCTCCCCGTATGGGCCAACCACCGCGGGGTTGAAACACGGGTACGGTAGTTGGACTCGTCATAGCGGGGATTGCGCACCGGTGCATAGATCCGTTCGCCGGCAAATGGACGGTCCTGGGTGTAGATCCACCTCCGCTCCTGGTCCCACAGAATCACCTCGTCTCGTTCATCCCCGACCACATCGAGGGCGTAGCACAGAGGTCAGGGTGGCCATCATGGGGGAAGAGCACGACCCGGAGCAGAGCACCGTCAATCATACCTCCTTCGGCAATATTACCGGAAAGCAGGGCAAATTCCTGTCCGTCACCCCGCCAATTTATCGGCATCAGAGGACTGGCCGAATGAATGGGTTCGTCCTGCGCCAGAATGTTACCGTCGTGATCAAACAGAGTCACGATGCCGGGATTCTTCCAGAAATTCGAAATCATGAGTTGTAAGAGGGGCGTGCGGGGGAGAAATTTTCCCACGCTCATGCTTTGGGCATGCCCCACCCGCGCCTGCTTGAGGATTTGGCCGCGCCGATCAAAACCAGGTAGCCCTCGTCGCTTCCCGAAGCATACGCTCGCGGTTCCGCCTGGGGATCGCCACTGAAATTTCCCATCCCGACCGCGTCGGCATGATCCTTGAGTTCTTCGTCATGACTCCAGCGTTGCTGGCCGGAATGGTCCCAAAGCGAATATCCGATCAGAACTTCGTCACGACCGTCGCTGTCCACATCGAAGGGAATGGAAAGTGTCCAGTCTGTCCTTGCCCCTGCCAGAGCAGTTCCAGATGCCGGTCGAAGATCCAGAAATTGCGGTACCGGTCCAGAAAAATCATCGCGAAAGGGCAACTCCGCAATCGCCGACCGCGAAGTTGAGGATGTGCCCTGGCTCTCCGGGTCACCCGCATGCATGCCCGCTACTGCGTACGTCAGAGCGGGCAGCACCGCGCGCGACACAATCGCGCCGGTTGCCACACTGCCCGTCCTTAGAAAGCTTCTTCGGTCCAGGTGAGAGTCCGTGGCGTAATTCCTGCCGGCAGCCGAGTCGTCCCGCTTCGGGGTCGGAATATAGTTGACCAAACTCGCAAAAGACAATATGAGTCTTGCTGAAACGAACCGTTAAAATTTCTCGTTTGACATTATTTTGCATTTCCTTCAGTGTCCTGTGCGCCGCCTAGTGAAGCAGCTGAAGCCTGAATAACTTTAAGGAGAAACCATGTTCGCCAAGCCCACCGAGAGAAGGGACTTCCTGAGGTTGACGGGGGCAGGGATCGCCGCCTCCGGGCTGGGAACGGCCACAACCGCTCACGCCGCTCCGGCAAAGCCAAGCCCTGCCAGCGGTACCACTCTCGACGTAAGGACCTTCGGCGCCACCGGCGCCGGCAAGATTCTGGATACTCCCGCCATCAACAAAGCCATTGAAGCCGCAGCCGCCGCGGGTGGGGGCATCGTCCGGTTCCCGCCCGGAAGCTATCTCTGCTACTCCATCCACCTGAAGAGTCACATCACTTTGTATCTTGACCCGGGCGCGATCATGGTGGCTGCGGACGCGCCCGCTACAGGCTCCAGCGGTGGCTACGATCCGCCCGAGCCCAATGCCTGGGACAAGTTTCAGGATTTTGGCCACAGCCACTGGCATAACAGCTTGATCTGGGGTGAAGACGTAGAGAACATTTCCATCGAAGGCCACGGGTTGATTTGGGGCAAAGGTCTGAGCCGCGGCGAAAGAGACGTCGCACTGGCCGCAGGGGTTGGCAACAAGTCCATCAGTCTGAAGAACTGTCACAACGTGACTCTGCGTGACGTCTCCATCCTGCACGGCGGGCATTTCGCCATCCTGGCCACAGGAGTGGACAACCTCACCATCGACAACTTGAAGATCGACACCAACCGTGACGCGATCGACATCGATTGCTGCCGCAACGTGCGCGTCTCGAATTGCAGCGTCAACTCACCTTGGGATGATGGCATCTGCCTGAAAAATTCCTACGGCCTGGGATTTGCCCGCTCGACCGACCACGTGACCATCACCAACTGTTACGTCACCGGAGGCTACGAAGAAGGCACCATGCTTGATGCCACCTACAAGCGCATCGGCCCGGATTACAAGGCTCCGCGCAACGGTCGGATCAAGTTCGGCACGGAAAGCAACGGTGGATTCCGCAACATCACCGTCTCCAACTGCGTAATTGAGGATTGCCGGGGAATCGCACTCGAGACGGTGGATGGCGCTCTGCTGGAAGACGTCTCCATCACCAACATCACCATGCGGGACATCACCGACGTTCCCTTCTTTCTCCGCCTAGGCAGCCGGATGCGCGGTCCCGAGGGGACCCCGGTGGGGGCATTACGGCGGGTGCTCATCAGCAATGTGGTCGTCTCCAACTGCGCCTCCCGGCAAGCCACGATCATCGCGGGAATTCCGGGTCACTCCATCGAAGACGTCAGACTGAGCAACATTCTTGTGCTGCACCAGGGGGGAGGCACCAAGGAAGACGCCGCCATTCAACCGCCGGAATTAGAAAATGTCTATCCCGACCCGAACCGCTTCGGAGCACTTCCCGCCCACGGTTTCTACATCCGTCACGTGAAGGGAATCGCGATCAAGGATGTTGAGGTGAGATCCATGAAGCCCGACCTGCGGCCCGGGTTCGTCCTCGATGATGTGAATAGCGCCGAGCTCATCCACGTCAAACTGCCCTACACTGCCGAGGTTCCCTCCCTGGTACTCAAGAACGTCAAGAATTTCAGCATTACGCAGAGCACGCCGGTGGCAGATACGCAAATAGAAAGCACGGAACAAAAAACGCTCTGATACCCGCATGGGACCGCGGGAAAATAAACCGAAGATATCTTGTCACTCAGGGGATGGGGGCCGGGATTGAACCCCGCCAGCGGGTTTTTTGCAATCCCCAGCGGTCCGCCCAGGTCTTCTTGCGGCCGCCGGCCGGCTTCGACAATGATATGGAAGCTTTCCCATCTGACGTGTTCGACAGTGGCGCCGCCGGTCGCGAATCCGGCCCGTGCCGGTGTCGATTGGTTCGGGCCGGTGACTCGGGTCCGACAGAATCTCCCCGATAGGCGTTGCGACGATCGCATGCGGTGGCCGCTGGTAAAGTATCATCAGGTTGTCGGGGAAAGGTCAGCCAACGGAACTTGGCCTGAACCTGGGGCGGCGACGATGGAAAGGTATGGCAAGGGGAGCCCCCAGGGTTCGTCCCGGCGAAAACGAACAAGCGCATGCCACGGCTTACGCGGCGACAATTTATCCAGGGGCTGAGCATCGGAAGCACAGGCATTTGGGCAACGTCGGCCGCGCTCGGCCTTAACCCACTCATCGGCGCGGACCCGGCGTTTGCCCCCCCGGCCGATCCCTCTTCGCTGTTCGAAGAAGTGCCCTCCAGCACAAGCAAGATCACCTGGCGCCATGTGAACGGGCGCTCGCCCGAATACTACCTGCCGGAAACAACCGGAGCCGGCTGCGCGTTTCTGGACTATGACAACGACGGCTGGATGGACATTTACCTGGTCAATAGCGGGAGCTGCGATTTTCTGACGCCGAAGCCGCCGCTGCGCAATGCGCTTTACCGGAATAACCGCGACGGGACCTTCACAGACGTAACCGAGAAAGCCGGGGTCGCCGGTGGAGGCTACGGAATGGGTGCCGCCGTTGGCGACTACGACGGGGATGGGTGGCCCGATCTCTACCTAACCCAGTACGGGCGAAGCATCCTCTACCGCAATAACCGGAATGGAACATTCACCGACGTGACCGACAAGGCGGGGATCGCGGCTCCGGGCTGGGCTTCGAGCGCGGTTTGGTTCGACTATGACAACGACGGGAAACTGGATCTATTCGTTTGCCGCTTCGTTGATTTTGACAAATCGAAGAATCAATTTTGCGGAGACCAGCGCACCGGAGAGCGGTTCTATTGCGTCCCCACCGCGTACCCGCCGGCACCGAGCTGGCTGTTCCATAACAACGGCGATGGGACTTTTACCGACGTCAGCCGCGAGTCCGGCATCGCCAAGGCCCTGGGCAAAGCCTGGGGCGTGGTTGCCACCGACGTGGATAACAATGGCTGGATGGACCTGTTCGTGGCCAACGACACCTCAGCCAATTTCCTGTTCGTCAACCAGCGCAATGGGAAATTCCAAGAGGCGGGCATCGGGGCCGGCGTTGCCTACAGCCAGGAAGGCCGTCCCCGCTCCGGCATGGGGGTGGATTCCGCGGATTTCGACCAGGATGGCTGGCAGGATCTGTTTGTCACCAACGTGGACCAGGAGATGTATTCGATCTACCACAACAACCACGACCTGACATTCGACGATTTGGCGGGATCCTCAGGATTGGGGCGGGTAACGCGACTCATGAGCGGGTGGGGGCTGAAGTTTTTCGATTACGACAATGATGGCAATCTCGATCTGTTCATTGCCAATGGACATCCCGACGACCGGGTTGAACAACATTCGACCCACGTCACCTACAAGGAACCGTTGTTGCTGTTCCATAACGATGGCCGCGGTCTCGAAAATGTAAGCGCCTCGGCCGGCCCAGCGTTCGCACAAACCTTTGCCGCGCGCGGCATGGCAGTGGGTGACTTCAATAATGACGGCGCAACCGATGTGTTGATTGCCATGAATAACGGGCCGCCGCTGCTGCTCAAGAATACGGCGGCGCGGGAGAATCACTGGCTCGGTTTGCGGCTGGTGGGGAAGCAAGCGAACCCGGATGCCATCGGCGCCAGGATCACCTGGCAGGCCGGGGACCTGAAACGCAGCCGGCTGAAGGTGGGAGGCGGAAGTTATCTGTCTTCGCATGACCCGCGTGAAGTGTTGGGCATCGGCAAACGGTCGAAAATTGACAAGCTGGAAATCCAATGGCCGCAACCCGGCAGGCGAGTGGAAACATTCACCGATCTTCCGATTGACCGCTACATCACGATTGTGGAGGGCTCAGGATCGTAAACTACCGGCCCATTTAGCCGGCAAGACTCGAGCACTACGATTTCCGACCTCAGTAGGGGTAGGGTTGCCCCGGCCGCGCGATGCGAATGCGGTGGTCGGTAAATTCGAAGTGCGCGCCCGGCAGCTCCACTTTGGGCATGTGGCAGGTCACGCAACCCTCGCTTGCGACCGGACACGGCTTTGCAGCCGGCGCGGTGGTTTGTCTTCTTGGCGCCGCTTCTTGAGTTGCGGCCGGTACAGGACGAGGCACGCCCCTTGCGTGGCATTCGGTACACCTTGCATCGTACCCAGCGGGTGCATGATTCAGTTCCACGTGGGGATCGTGGCATGTGGTGCAGGCAAAATGCCGGTCATTGGAGTTGTGACCACGGCTCAAAGAAATACGATAAGGCTGGAAGCGCACGTTGTTGATGCCGCCGAGGTCTGGCATCATCCCTACCGTGTCCGCGCCGCGATGGCAGGCTCCGCAGAACTCCTGCGAGAGGGTATCCGCATCGAGCGCGCGCGGGTTAAAGATATAGCGTCCGCCCTTTTTCCCTGAGGCCATGGCGGCGATATGTTGGGCGCCTGGCCCGTGACATGCCTCGCAGCCCACACCCGGAACCAGGCGGCCGAGCTCCAGCTTGTCGTCGATAACGGCGGCCGTGCCATGGCAACTGAAGCAGTTGCGTGCCTCGTCTCCGCTGATGTCGCGCCCGAAGGCTTCCTGCAAACTGGGCGACGGCTCGAGTGCGTCGCCGATCGTCCAGTCCAGGCCGTCAATGCCGGTGTAATAGCTGACCCGGCCTTCATACAGTTTGCCATTGTGCCGGAGCACGTAAGTTTGCGCGATATTGCCATGGCCGAATACGTATGCGATCGGCTCGCTGATGGTGTCCTTTCCGTCGGTCACACGATAGAGGCTCTGTTCCCCGTCGCTCGCGATCTCGTAAGAGTACGGTCCGGCTCGAAAACTCATCCGCGGGTGAGATCGCAGCACCGGGCTTTCCGCGGCAACGCTCAGAGCACGAGCCATGCTAGTCTGCGAGTGCGCCTTTCCCGTGTGACAAGCAGCGCAGACCTCAGCGCCGATGAAGCCCACGCCAGGAATCTCGCGGCGGGGACGAAATTGGGAGAATGCGGCCGCATCCTCGGTCTGCGCCTGGGCGAACGCGCTGAACAGCGAAAGCAGCAAGAGGCCGGAAACAAAGCAGGCGGCCTGCAGCGGGCCGCGAATTCCCCGCCGTGCAGCACCGCCCCTAAGCCATCGCGAAAAGCTGGAACTATTTGTCAACCGCCCCCTGCCCTTCCACCACGCTGAAGATTCGGTCAACGCCGGGCACGCTGATTTCTTCCGCCCTTCCACTGGGCCAGCGGATTTCAATTTTTTCGATCTTAGTTGAAGTCCCCAACCCAAAATGAACCCTGGTGTCGGAATTCGAGCCGTAGCTGCCGCCGCTGGTCACATCGGCTCGCTGGCGCACTCCGCCCGAGGTGAGAAAGACTTTCGCGCCGATGGCATCGCGCGGGCTCTTAAGCCCGCCCACCAGCTTGAACGTGATCCAGTGATTCTGGTTTCTCACGACATTCCGTAGCAGCGCGGGAGCGGAATCCATATTGTTCAAGATGACATCGATGTGACCATCGTTGAACAAGTCCCCAAAAGCCGCGCCCCGTGCCGCAATCACATCCGCCAAGCCGCTGCCGGTTGCGGGCGGCACTTCCAGGAATTTCGTCTGGTCGAGATTGCGAAAAAGCTGCGGCCGCTGGGCCCAGGTCGTTCCCCAATCGCGCTCATCCACCCAAGGATAGACGTGGCCGTTGGCGACAAAAATGTCCAGCAGGCCATCGTTGTCAAAGTCGAGGAAACCGGTCCCCCAACCCAGAAAGGGGATGGTCGGAGTGCCCAGCCCCGCCTGGAATGTGACTTCGGAAAGACTGGCGTTGCCATCGTTTCGGTAGAGCGTGTTGAAATCGTCGGAGAACACGGTGACGTAGAAGTCCAATTTGCCATCGCGATTGTAATCTCCGGCCGCAATTCCCATGGACGCTTGCGCCAGCCCCGCGTCGGTCAGGGCAAAGCCGGACACGTAACTTATATCCTCGAACGTTCCGTCCCGGTGATTGCGGTAGAGGTAACGAGGTGTCGAATCATTGGCCACCGCTAGATCGAGCCAACCGTCATCATCCACGTCCACAAACAAGGAGGCGAGGCCGTAATAATTTTGGGAGTCGGCAACCCCAGCTTTCTCGCTTACATCGGTGAACGTGCCATCCCCATTGTTGTGGAACAGATGGTCGCTCTCGCCCGGCAGACCCCGCGGCCCACACATTCCCCCCGCTCCGCGGAACTGGCAAGAGCTTGGCGGAATTCCCTGACCCGCGACCGGAGGATGGTCGGGATCGAACTTCACGTAGCCGGGAACGAACAAATCGAGTCGGCCGTCGTGGTCATAGTCTCCCCAGGTCGGTCCCGTGGACCACCCTCCCACGGTCACACCCGCCTTCTCCGCCACGTCGCTGAAGGTGCCGTCGTGATTGTTGTGGTAAAGCCGGTTCTTGCCGAAGTTGGTGACGTACAGGTCTGGCCAGCCATCATTGTCATAGTCTCCGACGGCAGCGCCGAAGCCCCACCGCTGGTTGGAGACGCCGGCCTGGTCGGTCACATCGCTGAAGGTGCCGTCATGATTATTGTGCAGCAGCATCGCCCGCGGAGCTGGCTCCTTCCCCAGCAGCGCAGCGAAAGTGGAACCGTTGAGCAAATAGATATCGAGCCAGCCGTCGTCGTCGTAATCCAGCAAGGCCACGCCCGAGCCTGGCGTTTCAAGAATCGTCTTCTTTTCCGGTGTTCCGGACCGATGATGGAATTTCTCCAGCCCGGTGCCCTGGGTAATGTCCGTGAAGACCACCGGCGCACCATCCACGAATCCCCCTGCCGTGATGGGGCGCAGCGAAGCATCCTTCACGGGAGGATGCGGAGCCCCGGTCGCGACCCCCATGGGCTGCTGCGGGGGTGGCTTGTGATCCTCGGTTTGCTGTGCCGCGCCGACCGGGGCCAGCAGGACCACCCCCAGAAAAGACGCAGAGAGACATTTCGCTCGACCAGGCATCATCGCACGCCAGTTACCAGCTCCATGGTTCGAGTGATCGCGGCCAGGGCAAACTCGAGCACAGGAATGGCATACTCTTCCCGTTCAAATCTATTGCGGCAACTCCCGCTCCGGACTGCCATCCGGGGCCGGCTTAGCTCCCGCCCCGGGAACCTCAGAACGGTTCATCTGATCGAGCTTCCGGAACGCGGCCTGAGCCTCTTCCTGTCGGCCCAGTTTCGAATAGTCGCGGCCCAGCAGGAAATAAGCCTGCTTCATCCGAGGCTCAAGCTGCAGCGATGCCTTGAGTTCCGGAAGGGCTGCTTCAAGCTGACCACCCTGGAACAAAGCGTTACCGAGGGCAAAATGGCCGGCCGCAGAATCAGGAGCCAGCGCGACTGCCTTGCGCAGCCAATCCGCAGCTTGCGAGTAGTCTTTCTTATAGGTGTAGCACGCTCCCAGACCGTAAGCCACCGGGTAACTCAGCGGTCCAGTTTTTTCCGCCTGGGTATAGTAGCCGATCGCCTCATCGAATTTTGACTGCGAGCGTTTTAGATCAGCCAAGCCGAGGGCTGCTTCGATGGAACGAGGATTCGCTCGGAGAGCGAGGTGAAATTCCGTTTCCGCCTGGCTCGGATTTTCAGCCGCCAGCGCCGCTTCGGCAAGCAACTGGTGGGCTCGGTCAGAGTCCGGCGCCAGCGCGAGAAGGCGCTGATATTCCCGCTGCGAGAGCTCGCGAGCAATAAGCGAGAGGTAGTAGAGAGCGTCCGTGTTGTTCGGGTCCGCGCCCAGGACCTGGCGCAGTTCCTCGAAGGCGGGCTGAAACTTTCCCTGGGCGAGCAGGGCTCGCGCCAGCATCAGGCGCAGCGGCAACGCATGGGGATGGGTGCGCAGATGCTTCTGGGCCAGTTGCGCGGCCTGCGCGAACTCACCCCGATAGAAGGCTCGGGTGCATTCCGCCAGTTCCGGGGTTTCTCTGAGCCCATCGGCCGAAGCCACCAGCACGAGCAACCAGCACAAGATGAAACGTAGAGTAAGCGGTTGGGACATTTCGCGACGGGGCCTCAGGGAGTTTCGAAAGGACGCACTTCAACGATACGCATCAGCTCCTGCACCTTCTCATCGCGAAGTTTCTGGAGTTCCTCAAAGTGTTTGGCCTGGGTTTCCCTCCGCGAGTCTCCGGTGCGGGTGTAGAGGGTCAAAAGATACAGGTTGGCGGCAAGATAGTCTGGATCGAGTTCGAGGGCGCGCCGGATGTGCGCCTCGGCCTCACCATAATCTCGCTTCATCAGATAGTACTGTCCAAGGTCCGCCAGGGCGTTTACGTAGTCGGGTTTGGTTTTCAAAGCCAACTGCAACTGGCTGAAGGCGTCCTCGAGGCGATGTTGCTGCAAGGCGATGGAGCCCAGGTAATAATGCGCCGCCGTTGCGGTCTCAGGGCCGGTAACGGCTTGCGTCAGCCAGGGAACGGCCGCATCGTAGTCCTTCGCCCGGAAAAGCGCGGTGCCGAGCGCGAGCTTGCCTCGCGGGTCACCGGGCTTCAGTTGGAGGTACTTCTGGAAGAAGGGCACAGCCTCGGCGGGGTCATGACGAAAGGCCGCCACCGCCCCCATCGCGTAATTGAATGACGCGTTCTCCGGTTCGAGCCTGACCGCCTTCTCGAAAGCGTTGCCCGCTTCCGCCAGCAGTTCAAGATCCAGACAGACCAGTCCAAAATCATAGTGAATGCTGGCTCTGTCCGGGGCAAGATCTCGCGCGTGGGCGAGGTAGCCTAGGGAACCCTTGTAGTCCCGCTGCTCGTGCGCGACCCGCGCCAATTCCAAGAGCGGCGCGGGTGAAAGATTCTCCCCGGTTGCTAATGTCTCAAGCGCCGCGCGGGCATCCGCCCAGCGTTGGGCGCGCGCGCACGCCATGGCGAGAGCGTGAAGGAGTTGAGGCGACAGAACCCGGCGCTTCTGCAGGCCCTGCAGCAGGAAGATGACCAGATCATCGCGCTTGCCGGCTCCCAAGCCCGACAAGGTCTGCTGCGCATCCGCCTCAGAGAATTCCGGATCGGCCACCAGGCGCGCCGCCGCGTCATCCGCTCCCTGGCGGTTGCCGGTCGCAGCGTAATTGGCGCACAGAATTGACAATGCCTGGGCCCGGCCCTGGACTTGTTCGGGCAGGTGTGACAAGTGGATCAGAGACTGCTGGAATTTACCCTGCTCGAGAAGCAGGGCCGCAGTTTGATAATTGGCCTCTTCGTTGTTCGGCTCGTAACCGAGCAGGCGCCCGTAAATCTCCAGAGCCTTCCGCTTGGCTTGCGGATCTCGGGCGACGTTCTCCTGGTAGAGCCGGCCCAGGTTCAAGTAAGCGCCGGTGAACCGCGGTGAACGATGAATCGCCCGGCTGAAGCTGCTTGCGGCTGCCGCAGGATTGCCTTGCTGGGCATTAATGATCCCGCGCAAGTTATCGAATCCGGGGTCTGCGGGAAACTGTTTTACCGCTTGGTTGAGCAGCCGTTCCGCCTGCGCCAGGTTGCGTTCTTCGATCAAATCCTGAATCTGCAGGATCCTATGATCCCTCGCGCTGTGAAGGTCTTGACCCGCAAGGAGCAAAGTTGCGTAAAACAGACCCGCCAAGGCCAAAGCCGGAATCGGCCAGCGCCGTCGCATAGAATATGCCCACAGGATTATACCCGAGGAAAAAGCCATTCGATGCAGGCAAATACTAGCTGGCTTATACTGATTTTGATGGAGAGCAGCCTTCCGTTCAGCATCTTTTTGCGGCGTCCCATGACAATATCTCTTAGTTATAGCGCGGCCCGGTCACGATTGACAGGGGTGCGAGCCAGGCCAAGATGCCTCGCAGGACGCCGACGTCAGGCTTGGCGCCGCCCCGTGGTGTTGCTGTTGCTTCTCTGGATCGCCGGCGACACCTCAGCCCAAACCCAGCCATCCGCCTCTGAGACAAATCTTGCCGCGGGGGTCGAGGCGCTGAAGGCTGGCGATCTGGACGGTGCGGAACGGATATTCGCGGAAGCGCGTCGGCAGGGCGTCAGGAGTCCGTTGGTCTTCCACAATCTCGGAGTCATCGCCCAGCAGCGTGGCAGCCATACACTGGCGGTCAGCCGATTCCGCCAGGCCATTGCCCTGCCGCCCGAGTATGCGCCCTCGCGCCTGCTTCTGGGCGTCAGCCTGCTGGCGCTCGGCAAGAATGCGGAAGCCATCGCCCAGCTTCAACACGCTGCCCGCTCGATGCCGCAAGAGCCCCAGGTCCACCTGCAACTGGCCAAGGCGTACAAGGCTTCAGAAAACTGGATAGCCGCCGTCGAGGAACTGCAGAAAGTGGCGAACCTGGACCCACGGGAAGCGGAATACTCTTATCTATTGGGCCGGGCCTGGACCGAGCTTTCCGCATGGTCTTTCGAGCGGCTGGCGCGGCTCAATCCTGATTCGGCCCGACTGCATCAGGCCCTGGGGCAGGAGTATGCCATGCAGGGAAAGTACGAATTGGCGATTGCGGCTTACCAGCGGGCGGCCCGGTCGGATCCCAGCCTGCCGGAAGTTCACCTGGCCCTGGCCCTGCTCCTGCTGGAATTGAACAGAATCGAGGAGGCGCGCGTGCAAATCAACCTTGAACTCAGGCTTGTGCCGGAGAGCAAGGCGGCCATCGAAACCAGAGCGAAGGTCGAGGCCGCCCGCTCGCCTACGTCCCCCTAGCGTCGCTGCGCTGGGCTGCTGTCATTCCGATTTTTTCGCGTTTGGGCCTTCTATAGCTATTAGCAATTGTCCTAGAGCGCGTGCCATGCCAAGGATTGTCCTTTCAATTTCCGTATTCCTGCTGGCTGCGGCTTCGTCGTCCCTGCCA